>FWWM01000699.1_pt1 | contig 110557 bp, 87 predicted proteins | sample 2228351 | NCBI WGS metagenome assembly FWWM01 (sample SAMEA103939774, study PRJEB20133) | metagenome
CACCGGATAGCAACCTGAAAGGCTGCCACAAACACCATCACCGCACGGCCCAGGGAAGACCTCCGGCGGCTCCTCCACAGCCATGGCATCGAATACGGCGAACGCTACCTCCGCCACTGATTTTGTCGCACGCCTTCAGCGTGCGTACGGACGGAGGACTCTTCCCCATCCCGGGTGCCGTCTTTCACTTCTCAGGCGCGGCACTCCGGAGGTCTGCGCTGCGCTTTCACCCCGTTCGGCCTCCGCCACCACCCCGCGAAGCCCGCGACCCCGGAACACCGTTACTCTTCGTAAGGCAGCACGGTCCGGCTCCTGATCTGTTCCGCCAGCTCCTCCGGGGTCCACCAAGTTGGCTTCATGAGCCCCTGTGAGAACAAGTGCTCCGCCTGATCAGCGAAATGCGGCGACTCGGGACGGTCGCTTTGCCCCAATGGCGTCACCGTCCAGCTCCGGATCGGAGATGTGAGCACGACCACCTGCGTCGATGTCTGGCCGCGATTTCCCCAGCGGGTACCGTCCGGCCGGGGCTCCCCATACTCGACGTTGCGCAGGGTCGTGGTGCCGTGATCGCCGCCGCCACCCACCGGCCAGGAACGATCCCCCCGGCCCACCCGAAAGACCTCGCCCCAAGGCAGGTCCAGGCGTCCATGCGCGGACTTCAGCCCGTTGACCGCCGCGATGAAGGCATCCCAAAGCTGACGCCTGCTGCCATCCGACAATTCGGGCAGCGGCTGGCTCCGGCCCAGCGAAGCGGTTAAATCGGTGATCCCCGCGGCCAGCTCGGGCGGGAAACCGCCGGCATCCAGCCGTTCTCTCCAGAAGAAGTACTTTAGAGCACCGGTGGACTCGGGACGGAGCTGCCGGTCCCAGCCCAACAGATCCTCCAGGGCAGCCTGTACCTCCGGCGAAAGCTCGCCGGCGTCCGCAACGCGGCGGGCCTCTTCCAGAAGCTGCAGCCAACGGTCGGCACCGAAAGCCCGCACATCCATGGCGTAGGCGATCGCCTCCTCCGCGGTGACGGAATTGTCGGCTTCCAGCAGCTCCACTGCCCTGGCGCCTCGTGGGTTCGTCCAACCGCCCAGACTCCGGCTGCCCGCATGACTCCGGTCGCTGAAGATGTAAGCGGGATACCGGTCGGGCTGCAGGGGGCTGTCCACCAGCATGGAGTCCGGGGGAATATTGCAGTTCTGCATGTAGCCCCGTTCGGGGTTCAGCAGTTGAACCAGCTCGCTGGAAGGATGGAAACCTTGCCAGTCCGTGGCCGAAGTCGACCCATCCACGGGACGCGAGAAATCGTAGCCGGGTGGACGCACCGGAACTTTGCCCGTTCGCTGGTAGTAGATATTGCCGCTGGTGTCCGCCACCATGACGTTCTGGGGGAAGAATGCGAGTGTCTCCATGGCTGCTGCGGCGGCCCGATAGTCGTGGCCGAAGGCCAGCATGAACCAGGCGTCCAGTGCCCCGATTTCCTGTGCGTAAGCCATCCGGTGAACCCACGCGCGGCCGTCCTGGAGAGCCACAACCGGTCCCAGGTGACTGTCCAGCAGAGTCAGATTCTGGCTGCCAACGCCCGCGACCTGCAGGGTCACTTGCCGCGGCTGCAGTTCACGCCAGGAGCCGTCGTACAGATAGCGCGGCGGGTTTGAGGAATCGAGCTTCAGTTCGTAGATATCCGCCGTGTCCGGCCCGCCGGTGGTCATGGCCCAAGCAAGATACCGAGTGTGTCCCAAACCGATGGCCGGGAAGCCAGGCAGCGTGAAACCGCTTCCCACCAGCTCCCTGGCATGAATTCGGAATTCCCAGAAGCGAGAAGCCCCGAACCATCCCAAGTGGGGGTCGATCAAGAGAATCGGCGCCCCTTCTCCGGAGCGGGACGACGCCACCACCCATTGGTTGGAAGCACCTGAGACCGGAGCAAAGTTGGCTTCAATCCCGCCTCTCTGCAGATCCCGGAAGCCGTCGGAAATAGACCAGTTGTAAAGAAACAGCCGGCCGAATGCGTGGACCATGGCTTCATCGACCTGACGGTCTCCCCACCAGGCCGGCAGGTTCTCCGGGTGGGCGCGGTAGTATTCGTTGACCCCGCGCACGTAGGCTTGGGTCAGGCGCCGGGTTCGAGGGCTTACGGCCTCCAAATGCGACCGGCAGAAATTGTAGTTGTCCCACAGCAGTGCGATCAGGTCGCTGCGGACTCCCTCGGGGCCCTCCACTGATGCAACTTGCCCTGTCCCCCGCAGAAAGTTCTTGAGCAGCTCCTGAGGCCGGTCCTCCGCCTGGAGCCAACCCATCGCCCAAACTCCGGCTTCCTCGGTGGGGGCATAGATATGCGGCACTCCCCACCGGTCACGATAAACCACTACCGCTCCCTCATCTTCCCCCTGGCCCGGCAGAGTGGCGGTGAACGAACAGCCTCCCGCCGTCCAGCTCCACGCAATTAGACAGAGCGCCAATCCTCTGAATCTCATGGGCCTCCTGTGGCCCGGCAGCGTAGCCAGCCCCGCAGCCGAGCCGGAAAGTAGTCAATGACACGGTCCCCGGAACTCGGATTATCATTATCGAAAACCGAGTCGGTTCCCAGCCCAAACCGCGGAAGGGAGGCTTCAGAATGGCTGTCCGAAGGCTCACGACATTCTGTTTGCTCCTGCTGTCAGCAACACCACTGGTGTCGGCAGCCGAGAGCTTGAGTCTCAATGTGATCCGTTTCGATGACCGGCGGGAAGTCAAGTTCAACATGCTGCCCACCAGACGTGTCGCTGACGCGGCCATGATCGGCAAGGTTCGCTTCCGCGACGGGCAGTTCTGGATTGAACTTGAGTACCGGAAGATGAAACCCGCGGTCCTGTTCGGCGGCGATGTCACCTGTTACGTACTCTGGGCCGTAAACCGGGACGGCGCTCCCCAGAACCTTGGGGAGCTGTGGATCCGCCCGGGGGAGGAGAACGGCTCGGTGCAGTATTCCACCGGCTTGCGCAACTTCGCTCTCCTGGTGACCGCCGAATCCTACTATCAGGTAGACCGGCCGTCTTCGCTGTTCATCTTCTGGAACGACAGCCGGCCCGATCCCCCCGTCCCGACCGATCCTCTGACCTACAGCGAGTTCGCTGATTCGCCGCGGGTTGGTGTCGACACTCTGGCCAATGTCCGCTACGACGGCAGCAAGCCGCTGGATCTGGTACAGGCGGAGATGGTCTTCGAGCAGGCCAAACGGTTGGAAGCCCAGAGGTACGCACCTGACCTGTTCGCCCAAGCCACCGTGGCTCTGGAACAGGCGACCCGGATGTGGGAGCGGGACCGCACTCGCGGGGCCAGCGAGTATGCCCGGCGGTCAGTAGCCGCCACCAACGAGGCGATCCGCACGGCCCAGCGCCGCCGGGAGGTGGAGGCCATCGAAGCACGGCTGGTACAACGGCGGCAGGAGATGGAGGCGCTGGAGGCCCGGGCCGATCAGGCGGAGCAGCAAGCACAGCGGGCCCAGGCCCAAGCGCGCGAGGCCGAAGTCGCCCTGCGGCAGATCACGGCTGAACGGGAACAGGCATTGGCGTCCGTCCAGTCCATGACCCGCCAACTGGAGGCGATGCGCCGGGAACGGACCGAGTTGGAGTCTCGCCTGTCCCAGCTCCGCCAGGAACAGGAGCAGATGCGGGCCTCCATGCAGGAGCTGCAGGTTGAGAAAAGCACCCTCGAAGAACGCCTGCAAGGTGCACTGTCTCTGGTGGCGGAAACGCGGGCGACGGCGCGCGGTTTGATCGTCAGTCTGCCCGACATCCTGTTCGACGTGGGCGAGGCCACCCTCAAACCCGAGGCCCAGTTGGCACTAGCCAAGCTGGCGGGCATCCTGTTGATCATGCAGGATTTGAACCTGCGGGTGGAGGGTCACACCGATTCCACCGGGTCTCCCTCCTTCAACCAGCGGCTTTCGGAACGGCGGGCGGACGCGGTGTTCGATCTGCTGGCCAAGCAGGGAATCTCCGCTTCCCGGATGAAGACGGCGGGGTACGGCATGGAACGGCCGATCGCCGACAACAGTACTGCCGAAGGCCGCCAGAAGAACCGCCGGGTCGAGATCGTGATTGCTGAAGGAGTGGTAGCGGAAAGCGCCAACTGAACCCGGACAGACGTCGGCAGCCGGTCACCCGAGTGCACCGCGGTCAGATGGTATGTGCTGCGGGGACGCAGCCGGCCGGGGAGTCACGAGCCGGGACAGGGCAGTCGGCAGGGGAGCGGGAGGGGGGTCGGGAGTCGGAAGTCAGTGGTCCATGAGCAGGACGCACACCCGCTGCGATGAAAGCTCCGGCTCTTGACTCGGCTCCGTCGGCTCACCCGGGTCCGTCGGATGGCTCACGTGGAGAGACCTCCGGGCGACTTTCTTGGTAGCGTGGCCACCGGCGCCGCCTGCTCATTCAGAAGACAAACCTGGCGCCGACGTCGGAGTGGCTTTGTCTGCCGGGTCACCATCCCCGCGATGGGCTGAGTTTCAAGTCAGGACTCAGGGGGCCGCGGTTGTAGGTTTCGCTCGACTCCGGTTTCCTGTCTCCCGACCCTTGACCACGTCTTTTCTCATCAGCAGCCGACCGCCGGACCAGCAGCCGGGACTGACCCGAAAGCTCCCCACCGCAGTGATGTTTCGCCGCTGCCGGCCGGGGAGTCACGAGCCGGGACAGGGGAATCGGGACAGGAGTCAGGATTCGGAAGTCAGGAGTCAGGAGGCCGCGGATCCAGCTTCTCGTGACTCACGTTTCCTGTCTCCCGACTCCTCACCACCCCCTTCTGAACTCGCAGGTGGCAGCCGCTGGCCGGACCGGCAACCGGACTGACCTGAACGTTCCCCATCGGAGTGAACTGTCGTCGATGCCAGCCAGGCAATCGGGGAGCTGGGACAGGGCAGTCAGCAGGGTAGTCGGCAGCCGGAAGTCAGGAGGCCGCGGATCCAGCTTCTCGTGACCCCCGTTTCCTGTCTCCCGACTCCTCACCACCCCCCTTTCTTTTCTGGAAGAGCGGGCGGCGGCCGGCGCACCTCCTGCTCAGGCAATGTTCTCCATACCCGCCTTCCGGCGGTCAGTCCTGAGGGCCGCCTCCGGCTGCATTCGGCCGTCCCTTCGGGGCGGCGCCAGTTCACCGCTCACCGTGACGGCCAAAAACTTCTCCCCGTCACAAACCGCGAGACAGGGTAGCCGCCGAGATGGCAGTCCGGGGCTGCCGAGCAGTACCACCCGCCTGGCTCCACCAGAGGAGCATTCTTGTCACTTCAGTGGGCGATTCCGCCAACTCTGTCGGAGAGCAGAGCGGCCGCCGCCGTTGGAGGTCAAACCGGACACTTGGCCTGGCGGTACAGCCCGTGGACGCTAAACCCCGCGCTTCGGGACAGGGCAGTCTCAGGAGCGGTTCACCGGCTCTCGGAGCGACACTATTGTCACGAGACACCACGGAAACGACAATCCCGTACGCTGTCCGGAAATCTTCAAGCTCCCGCATCTGTACGGTAAACTACATCTTTTCAACGTCTTACATTATCGCCTCCGGTATGCATCCCGCCTCCGGCCAGGCTGGTACGCAACCTGCTCGTGGAGCTCTGCCCGGCACGTCGTCCGGGGGAGGAGAGAGCACAACCATGATGAAGAAGATCGAATGCATCATCCGGCCGCATCTGGTGGACAACGCCAAGAAAGCGCTGCAGCAGCTCGGCGTCACCGGAATGACGGTAACCGAGGTCAAGGGTTTTGGCCGTCAGAAGGGGCACAAAGAAATCTACCGAGGTGTCGAGTATCAGGTTGAATTTGTGCCCAAGCTGAAGCTGGAGGTGGTGCTGTCCGCCGAGCTGGCGGAAGGGGCCGTCCAAGCCCTGGCGGAAGTCGCCCGGACCGGCAAGTTCGGAGACGGCAAGATCTTTATCAGTGACATCAGCGACGCCATCCGGATCCGCACCGGAGAGCGGGGCAAGGACGCGCTGTAAAGTCCGGCCGATTATAGCGGCGGGGAGGGCCCTGATAAGTCTCTGGAAGCCTGCTTGGGGATGGCCGAGCCAAGGAGGTGATCAATCGCTCTCCCCGCCAGGAGACAGAGAACCAGGCGGGGCATCCCTGACTAATCCAGGTTGAGATAGGTCTGATCCGCCAGGCCGCGCTTGTAATCCGCCAGCAACTTCATGGCGTCATTGGGCTTCAGGTGGTTGCTGCGAATTGCCGCATCGACCTGGGCCTTGAGGCGCTTCACCAAGTCCTTCTGGTCGTACTGCATCCCCGTCAGAATGTCGGAGATGGTGCTCCCCTCGATCTTTTCCTCAATGTAGAAGCCGTCCTCCTCCTCGTCGTCGAGGAAGACGTGCACCTCGCTGACCCGCCCGAAGAGGTTATGGTTGTCACCCATAATGTCTTGATACGCGCCGGTCAAGAACACACCTAAGTAGTACGGTTCGTCAGGTCCAAACGGGTGAAGCGGCAAGGTCGTGGCAACGTCGGCCAAGTCGATGAACTTGGAAACCTTGCCGTCCGAGTCGCAGGTGATGTCTACCAGCGTGCTTTGGACGGTTGGGCGCTCGTTGAGACGGTGGATCGGCACGATGGGGAAGACCTGGCCCAGCGCCCAGTGGTCGATCAGTGACTGGAAGACGGAAAAATTGCAGATGTGCTGGTCGGCGAGCTGGTTGTCCAGCTCACTGAGTTCCTCGGGGATCTCCACTTCATCCTGGAGGTGCAGCATCGTACGGATTCGCTGGGCGATGCGCCAATAAAGAATCTCTACCGATGCTTTCGTTTCCAGATCCAGCACACCGACATCGAACATCTTCTGCGCTTCCTGGCGCACCTGAACCAAATCGTGCCAGGATTCCAGCAGGTTTGCCTCGTGCAGGTGAGCATCGGTGTACTGGAGGTCCCGCACCAGCTTGTGGCGGGTATCCGGCAAATCTCCGGATAACCGGTCCGGCGTCTTCCGGATCGAACCGAACGCGCTGACCACCAATACCGAGTGGTACGCCACCAGCGCCCGGCCGGATTCTGAAATGATGCAAGGCTGGGGAACGCCCTCCCCCTGGCAGACATCCTGGATGTTGTAAACGACATCCCTGGCGTACTCTTCCACGGTGTAGTTCATGGAAGAGTGGAATGTAGAACGCGAGCCGTCGTAATCGACGGCCAGCCCTCCGCCCACATCCAAAAACTGGATGTCGTGACCCATCTTGCAAAGCTTGGCATAGTAACGAGTGATCTCCCGTACCGCGTTCTTGATGGTCAGGATGTCCGGAATCTGGGAACCAATATGGTAATGGAGCAGCTTCAGGGCACCGGGAAAACCGCCTTCCCTCAGGATCTGGATCGCCCGAAGTACTTCCGCTGTCGACAACCCGAACTTGGCGTGGTCGCCTCCCGAACGGGCCCAGTTGCCTGTCCCTTCGGTGGACAACCGCATCCTCAACCCTACCAGCGGCTGGACCTCAATCTCCCTTGCCAGCCGGACAATGAGGCTGACCTCTGAAAGCTTCTCCGCCACCAGAATGACCGTCTTGCCCAGCTTCCTTCCCATCAGGGCGGCCCGAATGTATCCCGCGTCCTTGTACCCATTGCAGACGATCAGGGTATCGGGCTGGTCATGAACCGCCAGTGCCGCAAAGATCTCGGGCTTGGAGCCCACCTCCAGGCCGAGTTGGTAGGGGATGCCCGCATCCAAAATCTCTTCCACCACTTCCCGGAGCTGGTTCACCTTCACAGGGTAGACGGTCCGGTAGCGGTTCTCGTAGCCATACTCGGCGATGGCCGTGGCAAAAGCCTCATTGAGAACACGAACCCGATGCCGAACGATGTCCTGAAAGCGGATCAGCAACGGTGCTCTCAAACCTTCCTGCAGTGCCCGCTGAAAGACACGGTAGAGGGAGACGGTGCGGCTGCTGCCGGGAACCGGCGTCACTGTAATCTCGCCGTCCTCGTTAACGTCGAAGTAGCCGGCGCCCCAGCGGTCGATCAGATAGAGATCCACCGCCTCCCGGACACTCCAGGTAGACTCTTCGCGGGAATCCACGATCGTGGCCAACGGATCTTCCTCTTTCGTTGCGCCGCCGTCTCAGGCCAGCAGCGCATCAAACGCTTCCAAGCCCTGGAGGGTGCTGAAGTCGCTGTCCTGTGAAGCCAAGTGCCGGACTTCCGAGCTGAGCTGGAGCGCTGTTCTCAGGCTTTCGACGGCGGCGTCCCGCTTGCCCTGACGGGCATAGGCTGCCGCCAAACCGTAATGGACGTAATGCAGGTTTTCACCACCCCGCTTCACGGCTTCCTGCAAGGCCGAGATCGCCTGGTCGTACTCGCCGTTGTTGTGGTGGTAGACAGCCAGGTTATAGAGCTCCTCCGGAGTCTCCGCCTTGATCTGTTCGTTGCCGTTGGCAAGATGGCGGTCACAGACCCGCAAGTACGCTCGGACCCGGGCCAGAACCTCCATCTCCTCGGGATACTGGTTCAGGATATCCTCGAACTGGCCCTTGGCCTTCTCATACTCGCCTCGATACAGGGTTTTGATCCCCGATTCCAGCGACTGGTAAACGTCGCCGGCGGATTTCTTGGCCTTTTCTGACGCTGCCATCCTTCTTCTGTCGCCCCTTCCAGTCCAAGCGCCGGGACGGCGCCCGGGAAACTCCAGTGGATTTTTGAAAACCCATTTTGTACCGAATCGCGTCTGCCTGAGTCAAGAATGGCATGGCTTCAGATATGATGCGGCCCGTGTACCGTCATCCCCGGCGATCCCAACTGCTGCTGGCCGCCTGTTCCGCCGTCTTTGCTCTCGCCCTCGTGGAACTCGCATGGAGGGCCCTGGACATCGACTATAACCCTAACCCCAACTGGCGCTACCACCCTGTGCTGGGCTGGACCCAGGAGCCGGGCAAGACCTATGAGGTCGTCATCGACGGCTCGCCCGTCCGGGTGGAGTTCAACTCTTTGGGATTCCGGGACGTCGAGCACACCCAACGCAAACCCCCAGGGACCCGGCGCATCGTCCTGGTCGGTGACTCCTTCAGCGAAGCGATTCAAGTTAATCTGGAGGAGACTTTCTTTCGCCGTCTCGAGAATCGCCTGAACCAGCTCGGCTCCACCCGTTGGGAAATCCTCAACTGCGGGGTCGGCGACTTCGGTAACGCCCAGGCCCTGCTGGCGCTGGAAAGGTTCGGGTTGGCCTTCGAACCCGACTTCGTCCTGGTCCAAATCTTCCCCCTCAATGACATCTGCAACAACACCCTGCAACTGGCGGGTCTGTGCAAGAGCGAAAACGACCTCTATCGCCCCTACCTTGTCCCCCAGGGAAACCGACTGGTGGAAACCAGGGTTGCACCAATCCGCGACCGGCTGCGGCGCGTTTTCATCACCTTCGGGTTGCTGGAACGCACCTGGTACCAGGTGCAGCGCCGCTGGGAAGGGTCGGATGCAGATGAGCGCCACCAGCGACGCTACCAGGAGCGGGGGATGCCAGACGACCCGCTGCTGTACGCCTTCGTCCCGGAGGAACGGCTCATTGAGCCGATGCGCACCGGTTGGCTGGTGAGCGAGCAGATCCTCCTTGAAATCGACCGCCGCCTCAAGAACCGCAACCTTCCCTGGATGGCTGTGGTTGCGCCCTTTGAAGCCCAGGTAAGCCTCGACTGGGAGCGTTTCGCCGCGGCTCACCCCGGCCTCGGCATGCAGCGGGATGTTCCCGAGGTTCGACTCCGCCGGCTGCTGGAAGCCGCCGGCACTCCCTGCGTCACCCTGCTGGAGGAGTTCTCGCGACACCCGGAGCTTTACTTCCCGACTCGCGGCGGGCATTTGAATCCAGCGGCCCATGCCTTGACCGCGGAGGTGCTCTTCGACCGGATGCGGGCAGAAGGCTGGCTGGAACCTTAGCCGGCCGGGGAGCTTGATGCAGATGAATCCCGGTTCAGGAGCAGGCAGCGGCAGCGGGTTGCGTGCGCCGTCTGCGGGCCGGCGGCCGTAATGACCACAGACCCGCCATCCCTAGTTCCGCCGCCTCCCACCGCAGGCATCCGCGGTCCCGGGCGGCGCACCGTTCCACAAACCGACGGTCTCCCACGACCCGTCCCCACTCCCACACCGGCACCAGCTCACGCCAGTGCCGCCGCAGCCAGAGCCGGTCCACCATCTCCACCTCCTCCCGCCGCCATGAACGGTCCCAACCCGAGTCGGCTTCCGCCAACCGCACGACCCCTGCCCGCTTGCGCACAAAGAGTTCGGCGGCCCTCATGGCCCCCCAGCTGCCCAACAGCACGGAATGGAACCGCTCCGCCCACATCGGCCCTCGACGCTGCACACACCGGTTATAGCGCCGCGTCCACACGCTCTGCACGTCGCGCATGAAGTCCGACAGACTACCCAGCCGTTGGCGCAACCTGCGCGCCTCCTTCTTGGTCAGCGGGGTGCGCTTGCGGCCGTCGAGGCGTCCCTGCCGTCGCTCCAGTTCTGCATGACTGAGCCGCTGCCGCCGGTCGACTTCCAGCCGTATCTGGAAGCCAGCATCGCCAATGGCGAGGCAAAGCACGCGGACGGTGTAGATGGAGGCAAAATGGCGCAGCGTCCTTTCGAACAAACTGCGGCTCCAGTCTTCAGCCAGGATCCTAGACTGGGGATCTCCCGCCAGGCGATTGCTGACAACGTAATGGGAGATTTCGTTTGTTCCCACCGGCCGCGGTCCTCTGGGCAAATGCGTCTCTCCTTACGACCCCTTGGAAGCCAGGCCCACGCAAAATCGGGCCGGAGGCATTCCGATCGCATCTCACCCATATAGAACGCACGAGCCGGTAAAGTTGACGGGTGGAGGGCACGGCTGTCCCGTTATAAACAAAATTCTGTCAATGACTTAAAGGAACTTTCGCCACTCCGAGGCGCTGTTCCGCAGGCGGTGGAGCAACCCTTACTCGCGGCACTTGAAGAAGTGTGACCTGGGGGACAGCCAATGCCGTTCAGTCCGAAGGACGGACCTCTGTATGCACGGCATAACCGGCGATCCACATCCCCGTCCGCACCTGGCTGAACCTGAACGAGGTACCGGAGACCATGATCCACAGATGGCGCTGAAGCCAGCTGCAGGCGACAGTTCGAGCGGTGCTCCTGCGCCAGAACTCCCAGGGGCGGCTTGCCCGGATGGATGAACTGGAAAAACGCGGTGAATCTCTCGTGCATCCGACTATCCCGAGGATCCGGCGAGCCGGGCCGGATCCGCGTAAAGATCGAAATGCTTCAACAGGAAATCCTTCCATCACACTGAACCAGCGAGATTTGTCGATACGTCAGACGGGAACAACGGGACCGCCCGGAGGGGGTATCAAAGAACAGGATTGCAGAGTGCGGAGGCTGAAGTTCTGAGGGTCGCGCCCGACTTGGCAGGTTGGTTGCGGGGACACGGCAGCAAAGCTCTGAGTGGGACAACGGTGTGAGGCTCCCAGCCTTGCTCAAAGCGTTGAGTCCCGTCCCCGCTGACTGCCCAGGAGTGGGACAGGCCAGTTTCTGGGAGAGCAACTACCTCTCACCAGGTATGATCAAAGCACCTCCTCAGGTTGCCTCCGGCGCTGGGAGAAAGGTCCTAGCCTCGGTTTACGGCGCTCCCGCGACTGAGCGACGACGGTCCCCAGCATCTCGCCGGCGTCGCCTAACTCGCCTCAGTTCTGGGACAGGGCACTGGCTCCAACTACGCAATAAGCCGAACCCGTGAAGCCTGCGGCCCCGGCTCATCGAACAAGGGTCGATACCGACAAGACGGCCTCGGCTCGCTGGGACAGGGCACGAAGCAAGTCGCGTGCTTCTGGGTCGGAGCGCACATCGAAGCCGAAGAGCCGCCCAATCAACGGGGCGGCGCCCGAGTTTCAGGGCACAAACCCATCGTGACGCTAACCGCCTGTGGGGCTCCGCCAGATTACCTTGGACCGGTAAAGTCCGACCCTGCAGTACGACCGAAACCGAGAATCCGTGAATGCCGCCGCCCGCCCAGGGACAGGGCAAGTGGGTTTGGCGGGCCCTCGTCCCTCGCCTCGGGGAGGGAGACACTGTGACAGGCCGACCAACTAGTGAGTCAAGCGGATCATGCAAGACCACTGTTACGATGAAGCCTTCCAACCTTCAGGCCAAACCGGGGGGCTTGGCCTGTCGCCCGTTGTCAAACCATGACTCATCCGCAAAGTCCACGAACCTAGAAGCCCCGGCCCCTCCGGGCACGGACATGCGTGATTTCCTGTTGACCGTCTGGGTTCCCCACCCAGCCGTGGCAATCTGGCAGCCAAACTGGGCTGTCCCTTTTGCGTCGAGCTCGTTCTCCGCGAGGTGCGGAACCGACCCCACACATGGGCTGTCGATGCAAGCGCCGGAGTCAGCCCCTGCTACCTCTGGAGCCGCCTTGTCGATTGGACCGAGGGTCTCGACTTTGTCGTCGCTCCCCACCGCCTTTCGGAAGCGCCCGGGGCCCTCCAGCCTTGGATCGCGGAAAATCCCCTGTCGTCACACCGCAGACCGCAATCACGCACGCAGCCGTTCGGAGCCAGACACCCACTCTGATTCCAGCTCAGCGACCTGAAGCCACCCCAGCGGGCCGGGCGACAGGAACGACTACACCGTATCCGCATCGCCGGACCTACCTTCGCCGGAATCCTTCGAGTCACTGCCTTGCTGCCGGACCCTCCAAATGGCTTCCGCGGGACAGAGTCCCGTTGATTTCCTTCCGCTTGGCAGCACCGTGCTGGGTTGCAGGGCGGCTGTTAGACAGTCTTGATAGGGAACGTCTGCATCTGAAGAGAACTGACGCCGGCGATGACGCTGTGCGGTGGTCAACTCAGTCCGAACGGGGCGCAGCCTCTTGCGGCCTTGTGCGCAGGTGCACCCAGAAAGGAAACCGGCCGCCCCAGGGGGAGCTCGGTCAAAGCCCCTCAAAACCAGGATTATTCGGGCTCCCGGATCACCGTCACCCGGTCGACGTCCAGACCTTCCAGGACCTGTTCCAAACCGGAAGGCCAACGGACAACTACCCTGTCGATCCGGGACGCAGTCCCCAAACCGAAATGCACGCGCAGGTCATTCATGGACATGACACTGCCCCCGCTCATCACTTCCTTGACCTGCTGTCTGCCGCCTGCAGTCAGTGTCACACGCGCTCCCACCGCGCTGCGGTTCGACCTGTTACCGAGCAACTTTAACAGGGTCCAATGATGGCCTGTCCGGTTGTCGTTGCGAAGCAGCGACGGACGGTCATTCATGTTGAGAACGACGACGTCTTCGTCGCCGTCATTGTCGTAGTCTCCGAAAGCGCACCCCCGGCTGGCAAACCGCTGGGCGATGCCCTGTCCCAAGTGGGCGGAAACGTCCTCGAAGCGCCCATCCCGGCGATTCCACAGGGTGATCCGAGGTGTCGCCATGGGTATCTGCAGCTCGGAGGCCTGTGCCCCCGGGTACACGTGTCCGGTAACGTACAGGATGTCAAGCCATCCGTCGTTGTCGAAATCAGTAAAGCCAGCGCCCCAGTTGACATATTGGGAGGCGCCGCCGAGCCCAGCCATCACCGAGACATCTCTGAAAGTTCCGTCCCCCAGGTTCTGGTACAGGTTGCAGTTGTCATACTGGAAGTTGGTCTTGAAGATATCCAGGCGAAGGTCGCCGTTGAAGTCGCCGACACCGACGCCCATGCCAGCCTGTTCGGTCCCACTCTCGCTGTAGGCACAGCCGGCAACCATGCCCGTCTCTTCGAAAGTACCGTCACCGCGGTTGACAAAAAACAGGCTGGGCCGCGAGTCTACGGCGACGTAAAGGTCGGGCCAGCCATCGTCATTGAAATCGGCCGATACCGAAGTGATCGAATAAGCAGGTCCGGCGGCGAGAATCCCGGCTGCTTGCGAAACATCCTCGAAGGTGCCGTCGCCCCGGTTGCGGTACAGAAGATTCGAGCCCGGCGGCAATCCCCGTGGTCCGCACATTACGGGGATTCCCTTCCAAACGCAGGCAGGGTCTTCTCCGGGTCGGGGGGTCGACGCCAAGTCCAGGTCCACGTAGTTGGACACGAAGAGATCAACCCAGCCGTCCCGGTTGAAGTCCAGCCAAGTACAGCCGGATCCCCAGCGGACCCGGCCTTCGTACAGCCCGGCCTGTCGCGTCACATCTTCGAAGCGCCTGCCGGCCAGATTCCGGTACAGCACGTTATGGCCCCATTCGGTGGTCATCAGGTCGTCCCAACCGTCATTGTCAAAATCGGCGACGCAGACTCCGGTCTGCCAGCCTGTTCGGGCCACGCCCGCCTGGCGGCCCACATCCTCAAAAGTACCGTCGCGCCGGTTGCGGTACAGGTGGGAAACCGGCGCATCCGACTCGGAGTACCGCTCGTTCAGCCGCACTCCATTGGTGATGTAAATGTCCAGCCACCCGTCGGCATCGAAGTCGATGAAGCCGAGACCGCTGCCCTTGGCTTCGATGATGTATTCCTTGCGGTCGACACCTCCCCAGACGTTCGGATGAACCAGTCCGGCACTTTCAGCCACGTCGGTGAAAACGACATCAGGCGTGGCTGCAGCGGGACACAGCCAAGCCCCCAGGATGGACGGCAGCACAAAGAGCACCCCCCGGGTCCTCCCCTCAATCCACCCCCGGATGGCTCGGAGCTTGGGAATCAGCCCAACCTCGTAGCTCCCCGCCGGCGACGGGAGTGAGCCGTGAGGGTATAGCGACTCACTCACCGGCCCTCCTTCAGTCCCGCCATGGTGCGAGGAAATCCAGGAACTTGCGCGCATAGCGGTCCAGGTTGTCCACACCGCCTCCACCCTGAATCGGGGAGCACATCTCGAACCCCACCGTCCCGTTGAAACCCACCTCCCGCAAAGCGTTGAAGAACGTGGTGTGATCAATAAAGCCTTCGCCGGGAGGAACCGCCCTGACATCGTCCAGTACACGCTCGAACACGTTGCCGAAGGCGGGATGGTGGTAGCGGAACCGGGGACGGATGACGTAGTCGGCGACCGTCGTATGGACGATGCGGCTGCCCACGTGGCGGACCGCAGCCGCCGGGTCTTCGCCTTGCAGGGCCACCGACCACACGTCGAAGCAGGCCTTGCAGTTGGGCCGGCCGACCTCATCGAGGAAGTCCACATACGCCAGGTAATGACCGGCCACATCATCATGGTTCTGCACGCCGATCACGACCCCATAGTCGGCGGCAATGTCGCACGCCTCCCGAATGAACCTCACGCTCCGGTTCCACAGAGTCAGATAAGGTTCACCCGTGGTATCGGGCCCCGTCATCAACCGCACCACCGGAGCCCGCAGGGTCCGGGCCAACGAGCACCAGGCCCGGATCAGATGCAGTTGGGCCTCGTTCAGGGGAGCGAAAGGTCCCGAAGATGGTGTGAAGCCGGCGCCCGGATCACTGTAACCGGCGATGCATGCCACCTGGAGGCGGTGCTGATCCAGCAGGTCCCGGAGCCGCTCCGCCCGATCCGGTGTGTAGTCGAGGGGAGACAGGTGGGGGCGCTTGGCCATCAACATCACCCCGCTGTAACCCAGATGGGCGGCATGGGGGATGAACTCCTCCAACGCAAGTGTCGCCTGACCCCAGAGTCCGGCGTAGCTGACCGAGTGCAGAACTGGCTTCACTTGAGATCCTCCTTCAATTCAGTGGCGCGTACCACTCTGAACCCTCGGTAGGCATGGGCGGCTTCCAGCCTGGCTCTTGGTTTGCGGGGAAGATCGGCGCTCCCGCCTTTAAGAACGCCACGACCCTCCCCGTCCAAGGTCCATTCGGCCACGTTGCCGTCCAGGTCGAAAAGCTGCATGTCGCCTTCTCCGCGGCCCGGAAAGCTGCCCACGGGGCGTAGCAGCGGTGCCTCACCCGGCAGCCCACCCACCGCAGCTCGGATACGATCCAAATCCTCGGGGTTGGGCTGGTAGCCGGCCCAGTAGTCCAGCGTGTTCTCCTGCTCCTGGGAAGGGACGTAGAGCAACTCGGCCTCCGTCGGACCAGGCAGACGCCAGGTCAGGCCCGTGCGCTGGGAAAGCCAGTCGACATAGGCTTTAGCCCTTTCAATCGAAATTCCTGATGCGGGCAGGTTCTCCTGTCCCGGCCCAACGGCCATACCGGCATCGAACTGAGCGAACTGTGCCCGTGTCACCTCAAACCGCGCAACCTCCAGCCCTTTCCATACGACGGTCTCGGGAACCAGAACACCCTGTTCCATCCGCCCGTACGCAGCGCCGTGGCGTGCGACCTTGGAGCAGATCAGTGCAGTGTCCAGGGGAGAGCCCGGCTTGATCGCTTCGTTATGATCGGGAGTTCGCCCGAACAGGTAGCGATCGAACCACGCCAGATCTTCTTCCACTTTCCGCTTCTGATGCTGGTACTTCTGCAGTCCGTGAGGTTCACCCGGAAAAAGCACGAACCTCACCGGAGTGGACGTCGCCTGCTGCATCACCCGGAAGTGGGACCAACTCTGACTGGGCGGTACGTTAGTGTCTTCGGTCCCTGTATAGATGATGGTGGGGGTGGTGACGTCCTTGAGCCGGAAATACGGGGACTTCGCTATATACAGATCCGGATCCTCATAGGGCGCCTTACCCAGATAGTAGTTGTCGAAGGAGGCCCCGAACTCGACGTTCCCCCAGTCGCTGATCCACTCCACATCGCCGGCACCCGCCGATGCCACCTTGTAGCGACGGCTGCGGGTGATCAACTCGGTAGTCAGTATCGACCCATTCGACCAGCCCATGGTGCCCAGGCGATCGGGATCCACCAGCCCCTGGCGGATCAGGTGATCGACGCCGTTTTCCAGGTCGATGCGCTCCAGCTCGTAGTACTTCCCGCAACAGATGGACTCCACCCATTCCAGGCCGTAACCGGCACTGCCGTGATAGTTGACCTGCAGGACAAAGGCCCCGCGTTGCGTCAAAAGGGTCTTGTAACTGGCCCAGTTTTCCTCCCAGGCATCGTAATCGGTACCGGAGGGACCGCCGTGGATCGAGAGCATCAACGGGTACTTTTTTCCCGCCTGATAGTCCATGGGGTAGTGCAGAATGCCCTCCACCATCTCTCCTTTGGCGCCGGGCCAGCGGATGACCTCCGCCCGGTGCTTCGGCTTGTTCTTGAACCCGGCGTTGAGCCGGGTCAGTTGGCGAACCTGGGCGATGGTGGTGCCGTCGATCGTCGCCTGGTACCACTGCTCGGGCAGGTCAGGAGCAGAGTGCTGATAGACCAGAGTCTTCTGGTCCGGACCCAGACTCCACGCCCACAGTCGCGTTACGTGGTCGCCGGAGAGCGCTTCCTGCCTCCAGCCCGAACCGTCTCTCCGGTACCGGGCCGGCCGGAAACGGACGCCGTCGGCCAGCAAAGCGAGAAACCCGTCCGCTACCGGTAGAACCTGCTTACCGTAACCGCCCAAGCCGTTTTGCCAACCGAGGTCCACTGGGCTCGCCTGTCCCGAAGACAGATCGTAGTATTCGAGTTTGTCGATCGACGCGGTGAAGTAGAACGGATGGCTGGAGTACTGGATCGTGTAGAAAAAGCCTTGTGAGTCCGGCGCCCACTCCACGGAACGGGGCAGAAATCTACGGCCCGCTTCGATTTCGGTGACTGAGCCATCTTCGATTCCGACCAGATTCAAGCTGGGCGGGATCTTGTGGTCGAAGGTAAAGCTGAGGCTTCTTTGGTGGATGGTGGCGGCCCACCGACCGTCCGGGGACAGGGCAACGAATTCGATCCAGTCCCGATTGTTTGTCACTCGGCGGATCTTCCTGTCTTCCACCTTCAACTCAAACAGCCGGACCGGAGGCTCCCGCTCCGAGTCCTCCACTACCTTCGAAGTGTCCTTTTTCCGCTCGATCTCCTGCTCCCAGAAAGTGGGATCCTCCTGGGCCAGGTAAACGATAGAGCCGGAGTCGCGCCATCGGAACCCTTTCACCGGCCGGCTGATCTCGTCTATCGGCCAAGGTTCCCCACCGTATGCGTGGATCATCCAAAGACGGACCCGCGGCTCCTTCTCCTTGGCGTCGCCGGTGGGCCGGCTGCTCAAGAAGGCGATGCGCTTTCCGTCGGGCGACCACTGCGGGCTCCAATGGCTGTGCTTGCCGCGGGTCAGCGGGATTTCGGTGTTATCGGACAGGCTGCTCAAGTACAGGTTGGATATCCGTTTGCCTTCCTCCTTGTCCATCTGGCGCTTGACCCAAACCACCCACTTGCCGTCAGGCGAAATCTCAAACTGGCTGGCCTCCTCGGCAAGCAGGATGTCGTCCGGGGTCCATTTCTCGGCTGCCGCGGCCTGGGCCCAGAACCACGCCAATGCCGCGATCGCCGGCAGGATCAAAGAGCAAGAGCGGGAGCCTTGGACGTGTCCCATAGCGCCCGCATTATGGGAGACGGGACAGGGCAGGTAAAGATCCCCGCAGGAAGGTTTGGCGTTGAAAGAAGCCGCCCCACCGGCAGCCCGACCAGGTTGCCCTGTCCCAACGACCGGCGCTTCCTGCCCTGGCCTGCCCCGGATAGTGACCCTGGGGTCAGAAGCCTAAACCGGCGGCTGCCGGTTCCCCGTACCTCCGAGTGGCGAACCCGACCCGTCCGCCCGAGATGGCTCCCGGAGGCGTGGGCTCAAAATCGTCCCGGCCACCCAGCAAAGCCGCAAAGCCAGGAGGAAGGGGAAAATCCGCCCCACCACCAGCCCGACCAGGCTGCCCTGTCCCAACGACCGACGCTGCCTCTCCTGCCAGTCCCAGCAACCGGCGCCCCCTGGCAGGGCAGCCCGCGATCTGCCCGACGAGAAGGCCCTTGGTCGGGAACCCGCTCACGATTTGGCATAAGCTCAGAGGCCGTCTCCGGCGCCGACACGAAGGCGGTCACCCGTCGAACTTTTCTCAGGAACAGCAACGGAAAGTCTCGCCTTCCAGAGCGGCCGGAGGGAAATCCTGCGTGACCTCGCGGGCTTCGTTCACGGGAGTCTTCCAAGGCAGCCAGGGTACCAGGACAACGGTTGCCAATACCCGCCCACCATAACGGCGCATGTCTGCCGGTGGCACCAAGGTTCCGACCTTTGAGCTCATCGATGAAACACTGTCTGGTTGGGGGGGGACCAGGCTGCAACCTTCCATGGTTGGCGGAGGCGTTCGCGCCTTGGTCGGAGACCCTCCGGTCCGGGGGTTGGCTTCAGACCACCGATCGGCAACCGCCCGGGGCAGGTACCACCGTCTCGGAGCAGCCGATGGAAGTTCGTCGTCGAAGAAACCTGCCGTTCGCCCCGCAGGATCATAAACAGCCCGGTCAGATTCATAGGTTTTGCGGATGTGGGCAAGGCGATCGACGGAATCGGATACACACCTTCCCTGGCCTGTCCCTGGCTCCTGGTAATGCTTTGCAGGCCTCCATCGGCCGGCCCGCCGGTGCTTGGCACGTCGCGTGCTGCTCTCCCGACACACTCGGATCGGGCCGAGCCGCCCGACTTCCGATTCAAAACGGTTCATCTTGGACAACCTGGAGGATGTGGGCATGAAGAGGACTGTCTTGTTTTCGCTGGCGGCGGCCGCCGCTTTGGGCCTGACTTCACCTGGCAGCCGGGCCGCCCCGGTCGCTTCCTTCACCGCCGAACCGGCGGTGCAGTGGATGGAATTGGTGCAGGAACTGGTCAAGGATGAGCGGCTGTCGCCCCCCATAGCATCTCGGATCTATGGTTACACCGGTGTTGCCCTTTATGAGGCGCTGCTGCCCGGCATGCCGGGTTTCAACACCCTGGCGGGCCAGCTCAACGAACTGCCGGCCCTGCCGCCCGCCCGACTGTACGGGGCGCCCCCCAACCCGCAGGCATGGTCCTTCTATCGGGCTCTGTTGATCTTCCTGGCCTGGAGCACCAAGAACCCCCAGCGAACAGTGGAGTTCGACTGGCCGACGGTGGCTGCAGTCACCGCCTACCATAGCGCCTACTATCAGTTCCCGTCCCTGAGCGTTGCTTCCCAAAAGAAGCTGGCTTCCCTGCTCCTCCTGCATCTCTATCAACGGGCCCAGGCGGGGGTCTCCCTCCGGAGCTTCCGCGCGTCAATCTTCCGGGGAGTGGAGATCGCCCAGGCAATCGCGGAATGGGCGGCCACCGACGGCTGGCACGAAACGAGAGGCCTCCCCTTCCAGGTGCCGAGCGGACCTGGTCTGTGGGTCCCCACGGGGCCTGTGACCAACCCTCTGGAACCGTACTGGGGAACACTGCGCCCCTTTGTGCTTCCCTCCCCCGACGCGTGCACCCCACCACCCCCAGTTGAGTACTCGGAGGAGGCAGGTTCGGAGATGTATGAAGAGGCCATGGCGGTCTATGACGCCGTCAACGATCTGGACGATGAGCGCAAAGCCATCGCCCTGTTCTGGGCGGACAACCCCGGTCAGACACCCACCCCTCCCGGACATTGGATCTCGGTGACAGGGCAGCTACTCCGCACCCGTGCGCTGACCCTGGAGGACGCCGCCGAAGCCTACGCACTGGTCGGCGTCTCGGTCGCCGATGCCTTTATCTCCTGCTGGGAAGCGAAATACATCTATAACCTGATTCGGCCAGTAAGCTACATCAGGGTTCACATCGATCCCAACTGGGACACGTTCATCCCGACGCCGCCGTTCCCCGAGTACACCTCGGGGCATTCGGTCAACTCGGGGGCCGCCGCGGTGACCCTAACCCGGCTTTTCGGAGACGGGCCTTTCACCGACGACGCCCATCACGCTTTGGGCTATCCAGCGCGGGAATTCGAAAACTTCTATGAAGCGGCCGAGGAGGCTGCCATCTCCAGGCTCTACGGAGGGATTCACTTCCCCATGGGCATTTCCGCGGGGGTCAGCCAAGGCTACTGCGTGGGCGGCTATGTCTCCGAACTGGTGGTGACCAGACGGAACTGATCGAGACCATAACCATAAGGAGAATCTTGATGATCAAGACCATTAAGTCGCTTGCCGTACTGATGCTGGCGGCCTCGCTGCTCGGTGCTCCGGCATGGGCCTCCGGGAGCTATACCGCCAAACCGCCACGGCTCGGCCAGGTAGACCATGCACGCTACCACTTGGGCAAGCAGATCTTCACCGGGAAACTTGAGCTTCCGGCTGCCTCATCCGGAGACTTGGCGTCCCAGGAGTCGGTCCTGCAAGAACTGGAGGCAGGGCTTCCTGAGAAGGTCCGCAATCAAGCCCAACTGACCCGCCTGGCGGGCAGGCTCAGCCGGGAGCAACTGGACGCACTGGAGTACTACCTCTCTGTCCGGTTCCGGCTGGACCGCAAGCATTGAACACAAAGCTGGATGTAATTCACGGCCCGGCGTCCGAGACCGGCAGATGATCTGTCCGCCGGACTCGACCACCGGGCCCAAGGGTCTTCGAGAGATCAAACGATGAACAGGAAATTGCTCGCGACAGTCACTGCCTTCTTCTCATTCGGGGTCGTCTTGGCACAACCCAACTCACCTTGGCTCCTTCCGGAGCGGAAGGCGAATTTCACCGTCAGCTATGTCTACCAGAACTATCAGGATTTCTGGTTGGGACCCAACAAGAACAGGCTCCCCGACGACATCACCCAAAATTCGGTGTTTTTCGGGCTCGAATACGGAGTGACCGACTTTGTGGCCCTGGACTTTGCCACCGGTTACTCAAAGGCGTCCTTCAACCCCCCAGGAGAGCCCACGCCGGACATTGACGGGCTTTACGACACGCAATTCGGTGTACGGTTCCGCCTGCTGGACGAATACGCGAGGCCCGGAGCACCGACCATCACGGTACGGGCGGGTGCAATCGTCGAAGGGAACTATGAGGCGTCGAACGTCCATTCTCCCGGCGACGGAGCCTCCGGAGGGGAGATTTCCCTGCTGGTGGGAAAGAGTTGGGCGGAACCCGGCCTCGGCTTCAGCGGAGAGCTGGGCTTTCGGGATCGGAACGAGAATGTCCCGGCGGACTTCTTCTGCTCGGTGGGTTTCTACAAGACTTTCCTGAGCCGGGGGTCCCTTAGCGCCGCCTATCGCCGTGACCAGGGCCTGTCTGGGCTGGACATCGGCGGACCGGGCTTTTCCCCGGACAAGTTTCCCCAGGTCAAGGAGGTCAACGACAATCTGGAGTTCGGAGTCGGCGTCAGCGATGAAGGCGGCCGCTACTACGGCTTTCTGGTAGGCCGCACGGTGCACGGGCGAAATACGGGCCAGAAGACAGCGATCGGCCTGACGTTCAGCGTTCCGTTCTGATCGTTGAATTCGGGCAGTCGGGAGTCGGGATTCGGAGGTCGGGACACCGTAGGGGCGATGCTCGCACGCCGTCTCCCGAGTCCCGGGAGGTTCCCATGGTGACTGCCGGTGGGCCCCCCTCCCCTGATCAGGCTTCGGAAGGCCGGCAGTGGCAATCGCTCGTCAGGTCATGCACGTGGGGCCTGGCGGCGGCCGGCCTGGTCTCAGCGGGCGCCTGGAGCTGCCTGGCCTGGTACTCCCGGCGCCCGGCGGAGGTCCCGCCCTGGGTCCTGCTGACGGTGGTGGCGGCAGCTTGGGCCGCCACCCTGACGGGTTTCCGGCTGCTGCGGAACGGGGGCCCGCGGGACGCCGGCCGCCAGGTCATCGTCTGGGCGGTGGTGTTTCGGCTGATCGGCCTCCTTGGCGAGCCGGTGCTGGAAGACGATCCCAACCGCTACCTCTGGGATGCCTGGGTATTTGCGCGAAGCGGCACTCCGTACGGGCCCGCGCCTCAGGAGTTCTTTTCGGACCCTGAGGTCCCCGACGAGTTCCAGGCGGTGTTGAGCGCGATCAACCACCCCGATCTTCCCACCATCTATGCTCCCCTGTCCCAGTACCTCTTTCTGACCGCCTACTGGATCCGCCCCGCCGACACACTGCCGATTCGAGTGTTGGCGGCTGCGGCTGAACTGGGAGGTATCCTGCTGCTCGGCCGGTTCGTGACGCCGGCGGGGTATCTGCTCTACGCCTGGTGCCCCCTGCTGATCCAGGAAACGGCGTTTACCGGCCATCCCGACGCCCTGGGAGTGATGCTGCTGTTGGCGGCGATGGCGGCGCGTCACAGAGGACGCCCTTACCTTTGCGCGACCACCTGCGCGCTGGCGGTTGCTGCACGCATCCACGCTATGCCGCTGGTGGCTTTCCTGCTGTGGTCACCCCGCTCGCGAACCAAGTCCGCCGCGGTGTTGGCCGGGGTTCTGGCACTGCTTTACCTGCCGTTTCTGGTCCAGGGCGTTGGAGAGACAGGACTGTTGGCTTTCGCCTCACAGTGGGAGTTCAACTCTTTCGGCTTCGGGCTGCTCGGACTGCTGCTGTCACCGTCGTCGACACGGTTGTCGTCGCTGGTGCTGGCGGGGATCGGGCTGGGCTGGCTGTTCTTGCGGAGAAGATTGACCCATCCCCCGCCGGGAGATCAGATCATGGCGTGGACATTGCTGTGGTCTCCGGTGATCAACCCGTGGTATCTGCTCTGGCTGGCGCCGTTCGTGGCGATCCGGCCTTCGGCGTGGGGGATCACGGCCCTGGCGGCGGTTCCCCTCAGCTATCTGCACGGGCTGTACTTGCCGGACTCGGGTCTTCCTCCCTACCACCATCCGGCCTGGCTGCGTCCGGTGGAATGGGGAGCGGTTCTGGCCGCCGCCCTGATTCCGGGCGCCAGACAATGGATACACAGGCAGCGGACGGACTGCGCTGGAGGCCCGAACAGGAGGTCAGCCTGGTAGGGTATATAATCCGCCAATCCGAGGCGCCATGGAGATACATGTTCTGCAGCACGTGGATTTCGAAGGCCCTGCCTACCTGGAGGCCTGGGCTGCCGTCCGGGGACACCGGCTCAAGACCATTCGGGTCGACCGCGACCCGCTGCCCGATCCCGGCTCGACCGAATTCCTGATCGTGCTGGGAGGACCGATGAGCGTGCACGATGAGGCGTCCCAGCCCTGGCTGACAGCGGAGAAGCGCTGTCTGGAAGCCATGCTCAGGAGCGAGCGGTTGGTACTCGGCATCTGTCTGGGGGCACAGCTTCTGGCGGATGTGCTGGGAGGCCGCGTCTATCACAACCCTGTCCGGGAGATCGGTTGGTTTCCGGTGGAGCGGGCCGAGGGGGCCGCAGCCGCTGGTTTCGCAGGCCTGCTGCCCTGGCGCTTTGATGCCTTCCACTGGCACGGCGAGACATTCGAGCTGCCCTTGGGTGCTGTCCACCTCGCACGCAGTGCAGCCTGTGAAAACCAGGCGTTTCTTTGGTCAAGACACGTCCTGGCGCTGCAGTTCCACCTCGAGGTGACGCCGAATTCGATCCAGGAGCTGGTATGCCGTGGCGCCGCGGACCTGGCGGGAGGCGGTCCCTGGATTCAGAAGCCCGACGAGATGGTCGGCGATCCGGGTCGCTTTGCGGCCGCCCATGGGCTCCTGGACACCGTCCTTGACGGATGGACCAAGCCGGCTAGCTGAAAGCCGGGCGCCGGAATACCGGCCGAAATCAGGCCACCGGAAGGGTGATCATGGAGCGCCGCGGCCTCACAGTTCCAGTTGGCCCTGCCACACCAGGTCCGAGACTTTCCACTCCACGTACACCTTCTGGCCGGAAACCGGGTCACGGTACTCGAACTTCAAGTGCTTATGGTTGCGGGTGACCACCGGTTCGCCGTCCACTTCCCGCGGGAAGATGAACTTCGCGCCCGTGCCATCCGAAGAAGGCGGCTCGTAAGCCTCCAGCTCCAACCGTCCCCGACTGTCGCTGATGAGGTAGACCTTCTGTTTCAGTTCCGACGCCTGAGCGACCCGGAGGAAGCGGTTGACCTCCATGGACAGGCCGCGGTCGTTGCTGTCGAATTCGAGGGACACCACCACGCGGCCCCCGGAGTTGTAGTGGGCCAGACCCTCCAGCCGGCTGTCGAAAGCTGCCTGTTCGGCGGGATTCATGCGGTCATAGTCGTTCAGGATCTGGAGCATCCGGATGTGCGCCTGACGGACCGGCCGGGCACTGAACAGCCGGACAATGTAGCTCTGGTAGATCTCGGATTCACCGGGTGCGGTATCTCCAGCGCCGCGATACGAGCCCCTGACCAGTCCCTCACTGGGGAGCGCGCTCCGGCCCCGGTAGAATCCCACCGAGAAGGTGCGTGACCAAGGCGAGTCGCTCAGCAGCTTCTGCACTTCCTCTTTGGTCCATTCCCGATACGGTTTCTGCCAGAAGGCAGGGCCTGCGACCAACGTCGCCGCCACCATCGCCAACACCGCCATCCATGCTGTTCGTCGCATACTTTCTCCGCTGCTGGTCGGGGCAGACCTGGAAGCCATCATATCCCTCCCCCGGATCGGGCCCCTTCTGGCTGATGCAGCCAGGCTTGAAAAGTATCAGAAGAGCGACCCGCCTTGCCCACTCTAGCCGAGCTGCCGGAACGGGGAGCACAATCATCCAGCGGAGATTGCAGATGCGTTTCAGCCTTTTCACGCCGGCGGCGGTCCTGGTAGTGGCGACAGGCAGCCTGCCGGCCCAGTCCGAGGTGATTTTTCCCCAGATCGTGGTGGGGCACTCCTTTGAAACCGTCGTGCTGGTTGCCAACGAAGTGGCGGCTATTGACACGGTGGTGGGCGAGGTGTTCACCGGTGAACATCCACCTTTGTCGGCGGGAGGCGATCCGCTCCCGGTCCGGGTCGACGGACAGTCTCCCGCCGCTTTCTTCCAGCGCACACTGGCTCCGTTTCAGGAGTTGACCATCCGTCTCAGTCTGGAGGAGGCTCCCCCCCAGCCGGGATGGTTGAGGCTGCGCTCCGCCATCGCAGGCGGAAAGATCAATGCCGGGATTTTCTACCGCAACCGCGGTCTTGGCGGCGTGGTCGATTCAGTGGGGGTTCCGGAGGCCTACCCGCAGCGTTTCGCGCGCATCCAGTTCGACGACCGGGACCCAGACAGCGGGACCGGTATCGCCCTGGTCAATCCGGGAACGGATGGAGTGGCAGTGTTCGTCGACCTGTATCAGGGCGAGCAACGCCTGGCAGCCACCGAGATTCACCTGGGTCCGCGGGAACACTATGCGCGTTTGGTCCGCGAGATCTTTCCCCAAGCGGAACAAGACTCGGGGAGCTTGATCATTGAGACTTCGGCCAGTCGCCCGATTCCCATGCTGACGCTGCGGCTGGACGGTCCGCAGATCACCAGCGTGGGGGTGCGGCCCCTCGGGTTGTCGTTACGTTATGAGGTGCGCGGCGCGGATCAGGTTCTGGTCGAGTCGGGGAACTGGAGCCTTGACTCTCGGGGTCTCAACCTGGAAGGGACTGCGACCAGGGACGGAGCCTCATCCCAGGAACCGCTGGTCGGGACATGGCGCGGACGCAGTTTTGTGTGTGTTCTTTCCCGTCTCCTGGAGGATGGCTCGACCGGAACCGTGGTCTTCAATGGCACCAGCCGGGGTGACGGCAAGACCAACGGCTGCCCTGTCACCGGCACCGCCGTGTACCTGGATTCCAGCAACGAAGTCCTGGGGCGCTATGACTTCTTCGCTTTCCACAAGTTTTGAGGGTCAGCGCGGAGTTCGCCGGCTCCGGGATTTCGCGGCAGGAACCATGCTGTGCCGGCTTTTGGCCGCCTTGCTGAGCTGTTCCCTGTGTCCGGCGGGAGTCAGGGCGGTCTGGGCGGTGGGAGACGGGGAGAAGATCGACCGCGATCAGCTGGACAGCCCGTGGAAAGCCGCCAACAGCGTCTGGGACGGAAACAGGGTCCGCCTGCATGCGGCCCGCAACGAAGTCGTCGCCTTCCAAGTGATCGTCGAGGCGGATTCCCAGGGGATCCGGGCCCTTGCCGCTACACTTCCAGAGTTGGTCCACGTGACGACCGGATCCCGCATTACGTGGGCTCCTCCCGCCCACGACCCGACGGACTATCGTGGCCGGGACATCCAGCTCTTTTCAGTGAATTACATGCAGGTCACCCGCCCCACCGATGCGCCCTGGATCTATCGGAAGGGACCGGGTGCTCCCGAACAGCCCGTCGGCTGGAAGCCGGTGCAGCTCGTTCCCCAAGATGCCAGGGCCGGGCGGGGCGGATTCCCCGTGGTGGTCCCACCGCTCAAGAACCAGTCCCTGTGGGTGGAAATTTACACGGGCCGGGACCGGCCGGCCGGCCTGTACACGGGCGACCTGAGTCTGCAGGCCGACGGTATCCGGCGCACGGTGCCGGTGGAACTGCATGTCTTCGATTTCAACCTTCCGGAGACCAACTCGCTCCGGCCCATGGTTTACTTCGAGAGCGAACAGCCGCTGCTTTACCAGGGACGCCGGCTTGACTCCCAGTACCACCGCTTCGCCCATCGCCACCGGATCGAACTGGTGACAGCCTACTCCATCGCCACCGCAGAGAGTGCCGCCGGCCGTTTCCTGGGTACTGACTTCACAGCGGAAGCGGGCTATCGCGGGCCGGGGGAGGGAGTCGGAAACGTCATCATACCCGCCACGTTCTACGGTCCCGGGACCGACTTCGACGAGCGGGAGACGGCCTGGAGGCGGTCCGACGAATGGATCACTTTCCTGAACGGCCGGTTCCATCAGTACCTGACTTTCGTGTACCTGCCCGATGAGCCGGACTCCTCCCAATGGGCCAGGATCCGTCGCATCGCCGACAACCTTCACTCCAATCCCGGTCCCGGCCGCGCTCTGCCGGTGTTCATCACCAGTGCCTTCACTCCCGCCCTGGACTCGTGGATCGATTACTGGTGCTCTCCCCCGCAGCTCTACGACCAGACTCGGGCCGAAAAGGAACGGGCCAAGGGACACGAATACTGGATCTACAACGGCGGCCGGCCGTTTATCGGCGCGGTGGTGATCGACGCGCCGGCCACCGACCCTCGGGCCATCATCTGGGCCTGCTTCAAGCACGGGATCGACCTGTATTTCTACTGGCATTCGGTGCACTGGCGGCACAACCACCAGATGCGTCCTGGCCTGTCCCGGAACCAGAACGTGTGGGCCAACCCCGTCACTTTCGACAACGGCACTTCATTCGCCAACGGTGACGGCGTGCTCATCTATCCGGGCACCGAGGTCCTTCACCCGGACCAGGACCGCGGGATCCAAGGCCCCATCTCCACCGTCCAACTGGCGAATTTCCGCCGCGGCCTGCAGGATCACCAGTACTTGACCCTGGCGCGATCGCTGGGCCTGCACTCGCTGGTGGAAGAGGTTCTGCAGCAGGTGGTGCCGCGGGTCCTTTCCGATACTGAGCCGGCCAGCGGTATCGGCTTTGCGGCACAGGAACAGACCTTTGAGACCGCCCGTCGGCGTCTGGGTGAATGCATCGAGACGGCGCGCATCCACCGGCGGCGACGCTGACCTCACGCCGCGGCACGCCGGTCCAACAACGTAAACCCGCGCTCCCTGATCCCCTCAGGTGCCGCCAGCAGGTCGGCAGCCGCGATTTCGTCCAGGACAAACACGACGTCGCCGCCACGGCGGGCGTAAAGCTGGGCATAGGACATGGGGGTTTCCGCGCTGGGCTCCATCAGCAGAGAGCGGGCAATGGCTTCCCGCTTGCGGGCCCCGTTGGCCAGCACCACCACGCGGCGGGCCTGGAAGACCAGATCCAGCGACATGGTCAGGGCAAACTCCGGGGTCTCATCCAGCGCGGCGAAGTAACCGTCGTCCACCGCATGGCGGCGGGTGACCGCATCCAGTTTGACCAGCAGCAGTCCGGGTAGAGAAAACGGGATGCCGGCTTCATGGAAGGCGACGTGGCCGCGCCCGCCGACTCCCAGGATCTGCAGATCGATCCCTCCGGCTCCGCGCACGGATTCCACCCACGCCTCCTGGATCTCCCGCCGGATCCAGCCGAGGTAAGGGCTCTCCGGCTGGGGACGGATCACCACGGCGCGCCCGCTGACGGTCCCTTCCTCACTCCAGTCGTCCGGGAAGTCGGTGAGATGCTGTCGCAGCGTTGGCAGGTCGATCCGGTGTCCCGGCGGTACGGCGGTCCTTCGGGGCCGCCGGCGAAGACGACTGAAAAGGCGGTGTTCCATGAAGGAGTGATAGCTTTGAGGGTGCGCGGCCCGTTCTTCCAGGGAATCGCCCGGCAGTCCGACGTACTCGTCGAGGTTGAACGTCTCCCAGCAGGCGCTGTCGAGCATGCCCTGGTTGGCCGCGGCCACCAGATGCCGATAGAGGCCCACCGGCGATCCGCCGGTGGCCAGGCCCAGGACACACTTCGACCCGCTGCGCTCCAGCGCCGCCAGGCGCGGAATGATCAGGGCCGCCGCTTCAGCGCTCATCTGCTCATAGTCACGGGTCACAATGACGGTCAGGGGCATCCGCGTCTTCCTCCGGGATGAACACTTCTACCGAGCCACAGATGGCACAGATTACACGGATTGTGCGGATTTCCGAAACCGGGCAGGAACGGTTGGGGCCTGTGACTCAGCAGTCCCTGGCCGTGAGCCCGGGAACCCTCAACGCAGACGCCGGTACACGTTGAATCCCAGCGAATAGTCCTTCACGTTGTTGACGGCATATTCGGACGGTGTGAACGAACGGCTGGTGGAGACCCCGACCGTAAAGACATGTCCCCAACTGTTCAGCTTCACTGCCGCCGAGATTGCCGGGTGCTCCGCACCAGACCCGCCGAAGCCTGCCAGGCGCGGCACAAACTCGGTGACCAGGGACAGGCTGGGAGTCAGCAAAACGTCCGCACCCAGCCCCAGCGAGAGAGTATGGTTGTGTTCCGGGTTGATGGGCTCGAACAACACCGGCAGTAGGGCGTCCTGGCGGGAGTTCAGAATGAGGGTGGGGACCGCGTAAAAGCGCAGTCTGCCCCAGTCCACATCGCCGGCAAGCTGCAGGAAGGGAGAGAAGTGATCGTGGAAGTTGTCTCGCCCCTCCACTCCACCCACCACCGATACCCTAACCGGCCACCGGTCGCCGGTCCACAGCTCGCCGGTCCCGGAAAGCGTGACGATCCTCCCGAAACGCACCCGCGACACGCTCACCGAGATCCGGTCGGTCAGCGCGTAATTGAGGCCCAGATGGATGTTTGCAGGGCCGTCCAGGCCGAAGGCATTGCCGGCTCTGGCGTCTTCGATGGATTGCAGCCACCGGTGTTCGATGTGGATTTCCAGATCCCCGCGATCCAAGTCCACGGGGGCGGGCAAATGCACCAGGCGGGACGCCGTGTTCAACCTCCGCAACTCCCGCTTCGGGGCGGGAGCTGCGGTCAGAACATCTCCCGGAGGCGAATCCGACCGACTGAAAGCCCCGGCGGTGTAGATGTAGTCCCCCAGCGGATCACCGCTGGCGTCGGCGGCGTTTCCCGCGGCGTTGAACAGCACGGTCCCCCGCGCCTCCGGCGCCGTCCAGTTGACCAGGAATTCCACCGGGCCGTCCAGGACGTCCTCGCGGGTTCCCCGCTCGGTGTGTTCAAGATACTGGATTCCCGTTGCTTCCTTGAGCTGGGAGTGGGCGTCCACCGGGGCCAGGACACCCGCCTGGCCGCCGCCGTCCGCGTAGCGCGCCGCGAGCTGAAAGCCCCAACGGACCTGCCCAGGGTGGGAAATCCGAATCACAAGCCTGTAGGTTTGTCCCGGCTCGTAGCGGGCCGGGACACCCTCCACTGAAAAGGTCCCTCCCAGGCGCCGTCCTGAGTCGAGGGCGTAGGTGGTGTGGCATCGCACACAGGTCTCCTCCTGGAAACCTCCCGTCAAGGCGGGTCGTGGGCCGCCGGAATGGGCGGCAGCCGAAGCCGCCAACAGCGTCCCCGTGGCAAGCAATAGCGCCCAGCGGCGCACGTGTCTGTCCCTCCGATTCATGGAAAACCTCCTCGTTGCAGCGGATGGGCCAACCGGTCAGCGGAGTGCCGATTGGGCTGATTGTCTGGAATGGATGCGGGGTCTGCAAGACGGGTTCGATTCGGACCGTGGTGCCGGCCGTCCTGCGGAGCTAGAATGGCACCGGAGGGCCGGTCATGAAGGGATGGATCAGGCGTTGTCTGGCGGCCGCGCTGCTGTTCATGCCCTCCCCCGTCTTTCTGGCCGCGCAGGTGGTGGAGAGCGACGGGCCGGGCAACATCCGCTCTCTGACGGCCGGGGGACGCCGCGTTCCCATCACATCAGACCTCGTGATGCCGTCCCGGGGTTGGACAACGTCCGCGCACAGCCGCTGGAATGCCACCCTGCTGGAGTATTCCGCCCAGCCTGACGGACGGGAAAGCTGGCGCGGCCGGGTGTCCAGCGGCCCGGGGGGACCAGCTTTCGACTACACGCAGACGCGCTGGGCGGAAGGCAGCCGCGTTCGCTTCCAGGCCGAAGTCGTCTCCCGAACCAGCCAAGCGATTGAAGGCGTATTTCTCTTTCTGACCTTCCCGGTGTCGTTTTTCGGTGGCGGGGAGGCCCGCTTTCTCACCGGCTCCACCGTGCTGCAAACCGCACCCTTGCCCGTCGCCTACGGGCTCACATACCTGGCTACCGTGACCGCCGGCGGCTTCACCATGGAGGACAGGGAAGACCGTTATCACTTTACTCTCGATCTCTTGCGGCCCTATTCCCTGACCCTCCAGGACAACCGCCGGTGGGGAGATTCGAACTACGCCCTGTTCTTCGCCCTCCACTCCGGAAATCTCTCCAGCGGCCTCTCGGTGTCCATGGACCTGACGATCGAGTTCACGGGGAGTCCGGACGCCTCTCCGGTGACGATCGCGGTCGATCCGGCTGGGACCGGCGACCACTTCGACGGCTGGGGCGGCAACTTCGCGTTCAACTCCCATGTCCCCGAGGTGGATTGGCTGCTGTCTGAGCTGCGGGTGGCCTGGGCCCGGGCCGAGGTTAACCTGGAGCTCTGGGAACCCCAGAATGACAATGCTTCCAGCACGTCCATCAATTGGGACTATTTCCAGCGCCGACTTGATCAGTCGGTGGAAACCGTCCGGGATTTCGAAATCGCCCGCAAGCTGAAGAGCCGTGGCATCCCGCTCATCCTCTCCGTCTGGTACCTCCCGGGCTGGCTGCAACCAGGGGGCGACGGTTCCAAGGTTCCACCGGAAAACTGGAACGAACTGCTGGAGAGCATCGGCTCCTATCTGCTGACCGCCCGTGACCGCTACGGCTTCGAAGCTGACTACTTCTCGTTCAACGAACCGGACCTGGGGGTCTACGTCCTCCAGTCAGCAGCCGAACACCGGGATGCGGTCAGGTCGATCGGCCAGTACCTGCAGTCGCTGGGTCTGAAGACCAAGCTGCTGATCGGAGACTGTGCCAACGCCTCGAACCCGGCTTATGTCGAGCCGCTGGCAGCCGACCCCGAGGCACTCCAGTACGGCGGACCGGTCGCCTATCACACCTGGAACGGCAGCGACCCCGAGAACTACCGGCGCTGGCGGGAGATCGCCACTTCGGTGGGCCGCCCCCTGCTGGCGACGGAGGTGGGTTCGGATCCCGGTGCCTGGCACTATCCGGCGATCTTCTGGACTTACGGCTACGCCCTGGATGATCTGGCCAACTACTTCGGCTTCCTCACCCACTCCCGTCCCCAGGGCGCCCTGCAATGGGAGCTGACCTCCGACTATCCGCTGGTCCGCCGCAATGCCGACGGGTCGTTCACCCCCAGTCAGCGGTTCTGGTTCGTCAAGCACCTTGCCAACCTGACACCGCCGGGTGCGGAGTATCTGGAGGCGGTCTCGCCGTCCGAGGACGTCGGAGTCCTCGTGTTCCGGGGCTCGGACGCCGCCGCCGGGCCTCCGACTGCGGAAACGCCGGAACCATGGGCCATCCACCTGGCCAATTTCGGCCCGGCGCGGCTCGTACACCTGACGGGTTTCCCGCTGGAAGCAGGCTGGTTCCGTGCCTTCCGTACCAGCGCCACCGAATCCATGAGCCCGATCGGATCCTTTGAGGTCTACCAGGGGAAGCTGTCGCTGGAATTGGAGGCCCAGTCCCTGACCACGCTGGTAGGCCCCGAAGAGGCGTCGGTTCTGCGATTCGCGCACTTTGCCCAGGGAGCTGACCTGCTCTCCAGCCGGGTGATCCTGCTCAACCCCGACTCCGGCCGCTCGGTAAGCGCCTCGATTCACTTCCGGGACCACGATGGCGCCCCGCTTTCCCTTCCGCTGAGCGAAGGAGGTGCCGTTTCGAGTGTGCTGCTGGAAGTCCCGCCGCGGGGCGTCCGCACCGTGGAGACGTCAGCCTCCGGGCCCCTCACCGCCGGATCGGCGACGGTCAACGCGGACGGCCCCCTGGCCGGCAGCGTCCTGTTCGGCGGGCTCGTCGGACTGGCGGGAGTGGCCTCCGGAGCGGCGCTGCAAGGCATCTTCCAGGTACCGGTGGAGGTGGACGTCAGCCGGGGTGTCGACACGGGTCTGGCTTTGGCCGCCCAATCGGCGGCGGCGACGCCGCTTGACTTCGAACTGCTTTCAGCGGATGGCAACATCCTGGCGACGGCAAGTCTCAGGCTGCCACCCTGGGGTCACGCAGCACTGTTTGCGGGCGAGTTCGACTGGGACCCGCCGGCTGCCCTGGACAACTTCATCGGGTCCATCCGGGTTCGCGGAGAGCAACCGGTGGTGGCCACGGTTCTGCAAGCACGCCCCGGTGAGTTCCTCACCCTGCCGGTTGCCGCAGACTCGTCCGGTCCGCCCGCCCCGTTCTACTTTGCCCAGTTCGGTGACGGCGGCGGGGTGCTCTCCAGCCGGATCTCGATCCTGAATCCTGGTCCCGAAACGGCCGCCGGGACACTCCTGCTCCGGGGTCAGGGAGGGTCACGGCTGGTGGTGGACCTGAACGGCCAGGAGCTGACCGGGGCACTGGACTTCCAGGTTCCGCCGGGAGGACTGGCGACCTTCACCACCGACGGCGCTGGAACCGTGCAGGCTGGATCCGTGGAGGTGGCAGCGGACCGGCCGCTGGCGGGCGTACTGCAGTTCACGGGACCCGCCGGCGCGGCGGGGGTCGGCGTGTCGCCGGCGCTGGAGAACGGATTCCTGCTCCCTGTGGAGCGCCGCAAGATTACCGACACCGACACGGGCGTCGCCCTCCACAACCTTGCCGAGCACCCGGTCACGGTTCAGTTCCGGCTCCGGAACGCGGACGGGGCGCAGTTGGCCGCAGCGGAAACGGAATTGGCCGCAAGGGGACACCACGCCCGGTTCGTGACCGAAATGCAGTGGGAGCCGGCGGTGGACTTGACGGACTTTCTGGGCGTGCTGGAGGTCCGGCTCGCAGCGCCGGCGGCCGCGGTGGCGCTGTTGAGCCGGCCGGACCAGCTGGCGACTCTGCCGGTGACACCGCTGCCGCCGGAAGACACGGAGTCGGCCGCGTCAGGACGCTGAGAAGCAGCGCGGACCGCCGCCGGTTGGTGCCGTAAGTCGTCAGCAGTGCTGGGAGTGAACGCCTTGTACCCTTGAACCTTCTCTCATCCTTGCGGCTGTGGGCGCCCCTCCTGAACCCTGATGCCCAACTGGGCCAGCAGCCGGGAAAGGTCTTCTCCCGACGCCGGCACACAGTCGGCAATCCGGCCGGCCCGGGCTGCCACCCAGGGATCCACTTCCCCCGGGACCTCAACTGCCTTCGACAGTCCTTCCAGGACATCCCAGCGGGCCCGCCAGTCGCCGTCGAACTGCTCCAGGAGGTCGGCACCGGCGTCCTTGAGCACTCTGCCGACGCGGTCGGCCCAATCCCAAGCCTCGCACAACCCCAGGTTCATGCTCCGGATTGCCACCGGTGAGGCCAGATGGGCGGCATCGCCCACAATCCACACCCGGCCGCGGCCGAAACGGGTTGCCCGCCGGCGCTCGAAGCGGATTACCGCCGACCACAGAATCTCGTCGATACGTCCCTGGAACCAGGGCGCCCGGGCGGCGATCAGTTCATCCAGCTCCTCCCGGCCTGCGTGCGGGAAGGGCTCGTCACGGATCTGGACCAGGAGGCGGCTCTTGACGCGGGGCTCCGTGGCTTCAGCGGCCGGGAGCTGAAAGCTCCAACGGTAGCGGCCGCCCGGCAGAGGCCACAGCACGCTGGTGAGATCGTCGTCCAGGACGACGCTCAGCTCGTCGGGGCCGCCCTCCGCAGAGAACTCGAACACGGCAAAGGTCGACGGATCGCCGGCGGCGGCAAAATCCAGGTTCAGACGCCGCCGGACCAGCGAACGATGTCCGTCGGCCCCCAGCAGGAACCGGCTCCGGTACTTGAGGGTGCGGCTCACCACCCACTCCGTATGGGTCACCGAGTAGCCGAAGGATTCCTTCTCCAGGCGCTCCACTTCAATCCTCAGGCCATCCCCAGCCTCTTCGAAACCTGCCAGGCGGTGGTTCCAGTGCACCGGCACCGAACGGCGTCGAAGCGCTTCCGCCAATACGTCCTCCAACTGATGCTGCGGCAGCACCAGCAGCCCCGCCGGGGTTCCGCTCAGGTGGGAGAAATCGAGTTCTGCCCGGAGGTCGGAGCCGGACAGGAAGCGCAGCCGGTGGATCGTCCGGCCGATCTTCAAGAGCTCCTCGGTCAGGCGCAGCTTCTCCAGGAGACGCAGGCTTTCGGCATGCAGGGCCAAGGCATAGCTCCGGGAGGCCCCCCTCCACTGCTCTTCCACAACCTCTGCCCGCACCCCACCGGCCGTCAAAGCCAAAGCCGAAAACAGTCCCACCGGGCCGGCACCGACCACCAATACATCCGTCTCGTGCTCTCCGAACATAGCTTTCCTCTTGCCAACAGTACCGCCAAGCTGAACAATGTGACCAAGTTCCCTGAGTCAGGCGAAGACGTCAGGAGTGTAATCCCCAGTGTCACGACGGTCAAATCGGCCGAGGGAGGGCTGTATGCGAGGATCGGGCCGGGCGGGAATCGGGTTGGTTCTGTTTGCTCTGAGCGCACCCCTGGGAGCGCAGGAGAGTTCGCCGAAGCTTCGTCACGTCCTGAGCGTGACGGAAGGGGGCAAGGCCGTGTGCCGGCTGGCTTCCCCTGTCCCCGATGGAGCGGCCGCCGCCGCTGTTCCCAAACCGGGACTGACCGTGCTTCACAGCTCGGCTGGTTCGACGTGGCAGGTGGAGTATGTGGGCTTCACGCCGGAGGCCCAGGCGGCCTTTCAGCGGGCGGTGGAGATCTGGGCGGACGTCATCGTCTCCCCGGTAACCATCCGGATTCATGCGGAGTTTACACCGCTTGCCCAGGGCAGTCTGGGATCAGCCGGACCGGCCGACTTCCGAACGTTGCCCCAGCATTCGAACCCGGTGATCCGGAATTCCTACCTTCCCTCGGCTCTCTACGACGCCCTCACCGGGTCGGACGGGGCGCCCGGCCAGCCCGACATTGAAGCCTCCTTCAACAGCGACTTTCAGGACTGGTATTTCGGTTTGGACGGGCGTCCCGAATTCGAACAGTACGACTTTGTGAGCGTCGTACTGCACGAACTCGGGCACGGTCTGGGTTTCATTTCCAGTATTGAGCGCTCTTCCGAAGGTGGACCCATCGAATGGGGGCTCGACGCCCAGGGCCGCCCGGTCCCCTTCGACTTCCTGATCAAGGACGGACAGGACCGCTGGCTGGTTCAGGACGCCCTTCAGAACGGCTCTCCGGAGCTGGCGGCCGCGCTCACCAGCCAACATGTCTTCTTCTCCGCCCGTTTTGCCATCGAAGCCGCCAACGGAGCGATCCCCGAGCTGTACGCGCCGCCGGAGTGGGAATCGAGTTCCAGCATCGCCCACCTGGACGAGTACCTTTACGCCGAGGGCAACCCCAACACGCTGATGACGCCCTACATCTTTAACGGCGAGTTCCAGCATCAGCCGGGTCCGATCACTGCGGGCGTCTTGCGGGACATCGGCTGGAAGATCCAGCACTCCCTGCAGTTCGCCCAGTTCGCCGACGGCGCAGGGCTGATCCAGTCGGACATCGTGCTCACCAATCCTTCCCGCACCGAAGCTGCCTCGGGCAAACTCACGTTCTACGGACTGGACGGTGCCGAGCTGAATCCCAATTCATTTCTGGTCAACCCGGCAGCCGTCCAGTTCCAGATTCCTCCCTTGGGGACAGTCACCATCGCCACCAAGGGGGGACAGGGAGCGTTGGCTCAGGGCTCAGCCGTGGTCCATTCCAACCTGCCGGTGTTCGGCGTCATCCGGTTCGAGCTGAAGGATTCGGGGGTGGCGGGTGTCGGTTCCAGCGTTCCCGGGCGCGCCTTTGCGCTGCCCGTCAGAAGGTCGGGCGCCCTGCGCACCGGGGTCGCGATCCGCAACAGCTCCACCCGGCAGGTGAAGGTCCGGGCCCGCCTGATCGGGGCCAACGGAAATGAGGTGGAGCTCAAAGAGATTGACATCCCCGGCCTGGGCCGGAATTCGCAGTTCATTGATGAGCTGTTCGTCACACCGAGCAATGCCGACTTCGCGGGTACGCTGGAGGTGGAGTGTCTGGAGGGGGACATCGCCGTGCTGGGTCTGGAGCTGGAACAGGGCAAGCGCTTCACCACTCTGCCGGTGGCCCGGCTTCGCGAGTAGTCCTCAGAAGATCGGTTGGGGTTGCGCCGCCGGGACGGGGGTCCATCGGATGCCGGCTGCCGGCGTCGCGAGCCCGCGGACCGGCCGTCCTCCGCGCCTGGAGGATTTCCCGTCTGGCTGTGCTTCGACGGCGAATTGGGACGCTCCGCAACTCCCGCGCCAGACTTTGGGGACAGTCCCCAAGGTCCGTTGGGGACAGCCCCTGATGTTGGTTGGGGACAGTCCCCAATGCTTCGGTGACCTTTGAGTCGGATCAGCGCGGGTGAAGCGCGTCGGTTCCGGCAGGAGAACGCGGGCCGTTCGAGACGCGCTTCAACCGGTTCTTCTCCCGCCGGACCGCCGAAACCCGTGCCCGGTGTGCTAAAATTCCAGCATGTTAATTTTTCAGCACGTTCGCCATCACCCCGTGCCGGCTCTTTCGGAAAGGAAACGACGCATGTCCACCTCCGCAGTTTTTCCTATCCCTCTGGTCGCCACCCTCCTGTGGGTCACCCTGACGACGGCTGCCCTGTCCCAGACTGCCGCGGACCGTTCCGCTGAAGCGGCGCAACGCCGCACGCGGGAACTGGCGGAGGTCCTTGCCACCGGCGACGACGGACAGATCCGCAAGTTTGTCCAGAACACCTTCACCGAGGGCTTCCTCACGGCCATCCCCATCGAACGTCACGTGGAGATTCTGGGACGGGCCGCGCGACAGCACGGCGCCTGGGAGATCGTCGCCTTCACTCCCCTGTCCCCGACGGGTGTCGCCGCCAGCGCCCGCAGTCGCAAGACCGGTGAGTGGTTCCGAGTGGTGGTCAACGTGGATGGCCGGCCGCCTTACAAAATCGCCTCCATCGGGATCTCCCCAGGGGGGCCGCCGGTGGAGATCCCCTCGGGAGAGATCACCGACGAGAAGCTGATGGAAAGCCTGCGGTCGCTGGTGGAGACGGTGGCGGCGGCGGACCGGTTCTCCGGAGCGGTGCTGCTGGCCCGCGGCGAGAAGATCCTGCTGGAGGGTGCCTGGGGACTTGCCTGCCGGCGTTTTGACGTCCCGAACCGGGTCGACACCCGCTTCAACCTCGGCAGCATGAACAAGATGTTCACGGCGGTGGCGGTGGCGCAACTGGTGGAACGGGGTCTGCTGTCTTTCGACGACCCCCTCAGCCGCTATCTCGAGGGATGGCTGCCGGATGAGATCGCCTCCAAGGTCAGGATCCGTCACCTGCTGACCCACACTTCCGGCCTGGGGAGCTACTTCAACGACCGCTTCATGAACAGCTCGCGGCTGCTGTATCGCGAGCTCAAGGATTACCGGCCGCTGGTCGAGGGCGAGACGCTGGCATTCGAGCCCGGTTCCCGTTGGCAGTACAGCAACACCGGGTTTCTGCTGTTGGGGGCGGTGATCGAGAGCGTGACCGGCGGTTCCTATTTCGACTACGTTCGCGAGAACGTCTATCGGCCGGTGGGAATGAACGACTCGGACTGCTACGACATGGACATTCCGGTCCCGAACCTTGCCCTGGGCTACTTCCGGGATGAACAGGGGGTCCTGCGGGAGAACACGCTCATGCACGTGGTGAGGGGAGGTCCGGCAGGAGGAGGTTACTCCACCGTGGGAGATCTCCACCGGTTCGCCCTGGCGTTGCTGCAGGGTAAGCTGCTGAGTGCCCGGATGACCGAGTTGCTGACCACGGCGAAACCGGAGGAGAACTCGCCCGAGTACGGCTACGGGTTCGGGGTCGAGGCCGACCCGCCGATGTTCGGCCACACCGGCGGATTCCCGGGGATCTCCGCCCGGCTGTCGATTTACCCCGGGGATGGCTACATTCTGGCGGTCCTTTCCAACTACGGTGCGGGCAGCCAGGAAATCGCCGGCCATTTCCGCGCCCTTCTCTACGCGCGGCGGCGTTGAGCATCTCGGGATGAACCGTCTGGATCCTCCGGCGCCGGGGACAGGCCAGCAGCCGAACCACCAGTAGTCTTCACGGCTCGACCGGTGAATCCGAGAAGCGCCGCTCGAGCTCCCGGTACTCGTCCAGCCCGATGAACTCCTGGAACTGGCGAAAATCGACCGGGGGCTCGGCACCTCGGGTGGTCCCCCGGCGGCGCAGCCGGCTGAAGATCGAACGGATGGCGGACACTGCGGCGAACAGTCCGGAGAGGGGAAAGACCACGATCCGGAAACCCATCTCCTCCAGCTCGGAGGCTTCCAGCAAAGGGGTCCGGCCACCTTCGATCATGTTGGCGAAGGTGGGGATACCGGCCAGGCGGACGGGAATCTCACGCAGCTCGGCCAGGCTTTCGGGTGCTTCCACGAAGATGACGTCCGCCCCCGCCTGGTGGTAAGCCCATCCCCTGTCCAGCGCGTCCTCCAGACCGTAGACGGCCCGGGCGTCCGTCCGGGCGATAATCACCAGTCCGGAGTCACCCCGCGCCTCCACCGCTGCCCGGATCTTCTCCACGTGGTCCGCTTTCGGGATCACCTTCTTGTCCTGGAAGTGGCCGCACTTCTTCGGCCACTGCTGGTCCTCGAGGATGATGCCGGCGGCTCCGGCCCGCACCGCCTCACGCACTACATGGTAGACGTTCAGGGCGCTCCCGTAGCCGGTGTCAAGGTCCGCAACCAGCGGCACCGGAATGGACTGCGCCAGCCGCGCCACACTCTCCAGCACCTGGGAGGCGGTGAGCAGTCCAAGGTCGGGTTTGCCCAGCAGGGCCGCCGCCAGTCCAAAGCCGCTGGTAAACACGGCTTCGAAACCGGCTTCGGCGGCCAGCTTGGCTCCCACACAGTCGTACACTCCGGGCAGCACCAGGAGGCGCTGCCGTTCCAGCAGATCGCGAAAGCGTTGGCCGGGGGTCATCCGGGATAGGGTACACGGGATCCAGGGCGGGCGCAGCGTTGCGATTTGACCTCACCCGAGGCAAGTGGAGACAATCTCTGGCTTCCATGTTCAGCGATTTCATGCTGCCCGGCGTCCCGCCCGCCGTCTTCTGGCTGGCGGTGGCACTGGGAATCGTCGTCCAGGGGATCGGCAAGTCGGGTTTTGCCGGCGGGGTCGGCATTCTCACCATTCCGTTGATGATGCTGGTGATGCCGGTGGACAAGGTGGTGGCCTCGCTCGCGCCGCTTCTGATCCTCCTTGATTTCAACGCTCTCTACCACCACTGGCACAACAAGATCTGGGCCCGGGTGCTGGAAATCTACCTGCCGTCCCTGGCGGGAATCGCAGCCGGCGGTCTGCTCTGGTGGTGGATCGGGCGCGAAGGCGTCGAGGCGTGGTCGCTGCCGATCAAGCGGATGGTGGGAGCCATCGCCATCTTCTTCGCCGGCTACATTGTGGCCAGGGAAAAGGCTCTCCATTGGGCGGAAAGGCTCAAGCCGGGGGGGCGCGCATCCCTCGCCCTCAGTGTCGCCGCGGGTTTCACCTCTGCCATCGCCCACTCGGCGGGGCCCATCGTGAGTCTGCTGCTCTACTCCCAGGGTCTCGGGAAGACGCTGTTCGTCGGCATCAGCGCCTGGGTCTTCACGCTGATCAACTTGAGCAAGCTGCCCTTCTACTACTCCGCCGGCATCATCCGCGGCGACGTCCTGGGTTTCGGTTTGTGCCTGGTCCCCCTCGTCCCGCTGGGCTCCTGGCTGGGGAAATGGATGCACGACCGGATCCCGGAACGGGCCTTCAACTGGGTGATCATGGTGTTCGTGCTGCTGGCGGGAGTCCAGCTCATCAGCAACTTCAATCTCATCCTCTGGCTGCTGCAACGGGCGCTGCCCCTCCACGTCTAGTTGGAGCCACAGATTCCACAGAGGTGGACAATCGGGACCATCCCGGTCCTGGGGATCTCGGGCGTTAAACCTTTTGTCCAGGCGGGACGTCTAAACCGGTGAATAGCCGAACCAGCGGGCTCGTATCCGGCGCGTGATCGAGGAGAGAAAACCATGGCTCAGGCCTTGCTTGATTGGAGCATTCATTCCCGTGACGGGTTGTTCGAACGCATCCTGCGGGCGTTGCAGCAGATGCCCCCGGACCTCCGGAAGGTCTTCGTACTGAGCCACTACGAAGGTTGCTCGCCCCAGGAAATCGCCGCCAGACTGTCTCTGGACGAAGGAGAGACAATGCGCCGGATGAAGGAGGCCAACGCCCTATTCCTGCGCACCATGCGTGCCACCCGAGCTGTTCGGTAGCAGACCCCGGTTCGCGGTTCCCCTGTGCCCCACGAGCTCCCTCAGGACGTCTCGAACTCCTCCAGCATCTCCCCCAGCCGCAGGGCGACCGGACCCACCGGCCATGGTTTCCCGTCCAGGCTGCGGATGGGCATGACTCCCCAGGTGGTGCTGGTCAGGAACAGCTCCTGGGTCTGTTCCAGGCCGGACACCGGCAGCGGCCGCTCCTCCACCGGGAAACCGGCGGCGGCCGCCAGCTTCATCACCTGTCCCCGCACGGTACCCTTCAGAATCGACCGATCCGCCGGATGGGTGACCACCCTGCCCGCAACCACGGCGAACAGATTGGAATGGGCCCCCTCGCGCAGGATACCGTCCCGCACCAGCAGCGCCTCATCGGCCGCGGATTCTCGGCAAAGCCGGCGCGCCATCACGTTACCCAACAGATTGACCGACTTGATATCGCAGCGCATCCAGCGCAGGTCCGGCGCGGTGACGGCCGCAACTCCCCGCAGACGCTGCTGCGCACTGACCGGCTGCAGCGGTCGGGAATAGGCGACCACCGTCGGCGAGACGCCCACTGGAGGATGGTTGGTACGAGGCGTTTCCCCGCGGGTCACCTGCAGGTAAACGGTCCCGTCGGGAACTCCGCCCAGTTGGACCAGCCTCTCCAGCACCTCTCGCCACCGGGTGTCGTCCAGCGGCGCGGGAATCTGCAACTCCCCGAGGCTGTAAGCAAGGCGCCCCAGATGTTCGTCCACCAGCAGCAGGCGCCGGTTACGGTACTTGATCACTTCATAGGCGCCGTCGCCGTACTGGAACCCGCGGTCCTCCACCCCGAGGACCCGTTCGTCGGTGGTGGTGTAGCGTCCGTTGAAGAACAGTGGCGCACTCATGTCCGGCATATCATACGGGATCGGGTTCATTCCTCGACCACGTACTCGAAGAGCAGGTAGGAGCCCGCCAGCAGGATCACGTCAGCCACCGCCAGCAGCCGCACCCATTGCCCGAAGAACTCCAGCTCTCCCTCTCCGAACAGCTCCCGGGTGGCGTTGACGGCGGCGATGACCATGGGCACGAGAACCGGGAACAAGAGGATCGGCAAGAGGACGTCCCGGGCCCGGATCCCGCTGACCATGGCAGCAAACAGGGTGCCCACCGATGAAAAGACCAGCCCCACCAGCACCAGCAACACCGGCAGCCACAGCAGCCGCGGTCCCAGCGGCAGGTTGTAAAAAACCAGGAAGGCCCCCAGGATGAAGAGGTCCACCAGGGTCAGCAGCAGCCAGTTGGCCAAAGACTTCCCCAGAAAGAGGACACCGCGGTCGACCGGGGACAGGATCAGGCCGTACAGCGTTCCGTCTTCCCGTTCCGACTGGAAGGAGCGGTTCAACTGGATCACGCCGGGAAACAGCAGCGACACCCAGAGGATGCCCGGAGCCGCCGCCCGGATGGCGGGGTCGCCGGGATCGAAGGCGAAGTTGAAGATGATGAGGATCAGCAGGGCAAAAAACAGCGTGGTGAGGAAAGCGTGACGGGAACGATACTCCACCAGCAGGTCCTTGGCGGTCAGGGTCCAGATCAGGCGCAGGGATCGCATGTCAGCCCTCCACCAGCCTGAAGTAGAGCTGGTCGAAGGTTGCCGGGTCCAGTTCCTCCCGCCGGCGGCGCAGGACCACCCGACCCCGGCTTAGGATCATCACCCGATCCGACAGCACCAGTCCCTCCGAAAGATTGTGAGTGATGAGGAGGATTGTCCGGCCCTCCTGCCGCAACCCCTGCAGGACGGAGGTCAGGAGCCGGCTGCCATGCTGGTCCAGACCTGCATACGGTTCATCCAGCAGCAGCAGCCGCGGCTCGTGGAGCAGGGCGCGGGCGAGGCTCAGACGCTGCTTCATGCCGCTGCTGTAGCCGCGGACCTGGCGGTGACGGGCCGAGTACAATCCCATCTTCTCCAGCAACTGGACGGCCCTTTCCTCCGGCAGGTCGAGTCCGTAGAGCCGGCCGAAAAAGATCAGATTTTCCAGGCCGGACAGCTCGCCGTAAAGCAGACTCTGGTGGGAGACGTAGCCGATGGCGGCCCGGGAATCCCCGCCGGGCCGGTATTCCAGCACGCCTTCAGAGGGGGATGAAAGTCTCGCCAGCAGGCGCAGCAAGGTGGACTTGCCGGCACCATTGGGTCCGAAGATGGCCCAGAATTCATGGTCGTGAATCTCGAGGTCGACTTGCCAGACTGCGGTGACGGAACCGTACCGCTTGGTCACCCGACTGAGACGGACCAGGGGCGGGTCGGAGGCCATGGCTCAGGATCGGTGCCGTGCCGGTTTGACCTTCTTCTGCAAGGCGTCCACCCGGTCCAGGGCCCGGATGGCCCGCAGCTCGAATTCCTGCCGCAGCCGCTGGTAGTCTTCCTCCGAAAGCTTGCCCATGCGGAAATCCATCTCGATGTCCTTGAGATCCGCCAGCGCCTGTTCCTTCTGCTCCAGCGCCTGCTCCAGCTCCGAGTCACCGGAAGCTGCCGATTCAGTATCTTCCTTGAGCAGAGGCCAGGCCACGTAAAGGACGAGGCCGATGAGGACCAGGGGAGTCAGCAGGAATGCCATCGTAGCTCCAGGGGCCAATGGTACCGCGATCAGGCCGCTTCGTGTCGAACTCGGGCGGCATCGGCGGCCTGCGCCGCCTGGGCCGCAGGCTTCTTGTCCGGAAACAGGACAAAGATCCCACCCAGGGCCATGATCCCGATCCCTACCCAGATCAGTTGGACCAGCGGGTTGACGAACACGTGAAAGGAGACGTTCCCCGCTTCGTCCCACCCGGACAGGACGACGTAGAGGTCCTCGTCCAGGCGGCTGCGGATCGCCACCTCGGTGGCCGGCTGCTCATTCTTGTGATGGAAATGCTTCTGGGGGTAAACCTCGTCGATCTGGACGCCGTCCCGAATCACACCGACCCGGGCGAAGACCACGTCTTTCTCCGGATCGCTCCGCTGCGACAGGCCGTTGAACTTCAGCGTGTAGCCGGCCAGATGGAAAACATCGTCCTGGCGCACGGTGAAGTTCTGCTCCACCGAGAAGAAAGAGCTGGCAATGATCCCCACAAAGACCATGACGGTGCCGCCGTGAACGATGAACCCTCCGTAACGCCGTTTGTTCATGAGGGTGAGATCCTTCAGCGCGGTGAAGAACCCCACCGGCCGGATGCTTTGGCGGGCTCGTGCCCCTTTGTAGAACTCAAACAGAATCGTCCAGGTGACAAAGGCGGCCCCGGCAAAGAAGGCCAAAGCGATCCAGTGCCGGACACCCATCAGATAAAGTCCGGCACCGGCCAGAAAACCGGTCGCCAAGGGGTAGAGGAAGTTCCGCTGGAAGTTCTTCAGCGTCGCTTTCCGCCAGGCGATCAACGGGCAGATCCCGGTCAGGATCAGCAGGGCGAGCCCCATGGGCCACGTCACCTGGTTGAAGAACGGAGCAGCCACGGAGATCTTCTGCCCCTGGACCCACTCCGACAGGATCGGGAAAACGGTGCCCCAGAAGACCGCGAAACAGATGGCGATGAGCAGCCAGTTGTTCAGGAGAAACGAGGCTTCCCGGGACAGGAAGGAGCGCATCCTCAGTTCGCTGCGCAGTTCGTCCTGCCGGTAGAAGACCCAGAAGAGAGCGAAAAAGGTACTGACCGCCAGGAAACCCACGAAGAACGGTCCGATGTTGGACAGGGCGAAGGAGTGGACCGACGAAATCACGCCGCTGCGGGTGATGAAGGTGCCGAAAATGGACAGCTCGAAGGCCAGGATCACCAGGATGAAGTTCCACAGCTTCAGCATCCCCTTCTTCTCGGTGATCATGATGGAGTGCAGAAAGGCGGTGGCCACCAGCCAGGGCATGAAAGAGGCGTTCTCCACGGGATCCCAGGCCCAGTACCCTCCCCAGCCCAGTTCCTCATAAGCCCACCGCCCGCCGAGAGTGAACCCCAGGGTCAGGAAGACCCAGGCCAGGATGGTCCATTTGCGGGTGGTCCGGATCCAGGTGTTGTCCAGACGTCCGCTCATCAGGGCACCCACCGCGAACGCAAAGGGAACCGCCAGACCCACATAGCCGAGGAACAGGGTCGGCGGGTGGATGATCATGTACCAGTTCTGCAGCAGGGGGTTGAGACCCTGTCCGTCCGGCGGACGCTGGGGCAGCAGTTCAAACGGGTTGGCAGCGAAGTTCAGCAGCAGGCTGAAAAACAGCATGGTGCCCGCCAGACAGAACGACGCATAGGGCATGATGGCCCGCAGCGAGAAGCGGTTCTGGCTCACGGCGACAGCCGAGAAGGCCGCCAGCACCAGGGCCCACAGCAGCAGGCTTCCCTTCTGGCCGCCCCAAAAGGCGGTGAACTTGAAGTGGCTGGGCATGGCCGCCGAGCTGTAGTTGGCGACGTACTCCACCTGGAACTGGTCGTTCAGAAGGAGCCACCACAGGGCGATGGAGGCCAGTACGACCAATATCAGGTTGGCAATGATGGCGTTCTCGGCACTGCGGATGAGGGCGTGGTTGTGTTTGCGGGCACCCACCAGGGACGCCACCATGGCGTAAGCGCAAAACAGCAGAGAGGCGACCAGGGCGTAGTGACCGAATGGGATCATGAGCCGGCCCCGCTTCCTTACTTGACTGAGATCTCAGTCGGGTGTTGGTCGGCCATTCCCTCGTATTTCGAGGGGCACTTGGCGAGCAAAGTGTTGGCTTGAAAAACGGGCGCGCCGGAATGATAGGTCCCTTCCACCACCACCTCGGCGTCGTCCTTGAAGGTGTCGGGAATCATTCCGGTGTAAGTGACCGGGAGGGTCAACTGCGAGCCCCGTTCGTAGACCAGGAACTGTACACGGGTCCCGGTCTCGTCACGCTGAATGGAGCCGGGCTGAACGTGGCCGCTGACGCGGACGCCTTTTCCGTCCAGGCGCGCATCCTGCTGGCGCAGCTCGGCGAGCGTGTAGTAGTAGACCATGGAGCTGTTGATGCCGCTGAACATCAGATAGGACAGACCGCCGATGATCAGCGCCCCGGCGATCAGGAACTTCACGTGGGGAATCCTCATAGCAGCAACCTCAGTCAGGCTGGATCCGAATGGCGGCCTGAAGTTTCATCATGTCCTCCGCAGGGGCACTCCAGAGCCCGTGGTCCCGCACCCGTTGGGGCCGGGAGATTCAGCCAGCGTGAACATTCTACCAGCAACCGGCCCGCGGCGGGAGGAATTCCGAACGGTTTCGGCCGGAGCCGCCGAGATGAAACAGGCGTCGGAATGGGCGCTCGCGCAGCATCATCACGGAGGTCTGTCGGGGGCAGCTCACCGCCTGTGGCCGTTTCCGGTCTCCCGAGCCCAGCTGCCGCTCCCAAACTTCCGTTTTGGCTTCTTGCCGTGGCAATCCCCTCGTTGCCGGCGGCGAATTCGCGCGACCCACTCACTCCTCTGCTTAGCTGCTCGGCGCCGTCCCTTGACGGTGTTCTGCTCAGCGGACTAGAATCGGTCAGATCAAACCAGACCAGATCTGGTCCGGAGACCAGCCATGGTGGTCAATACTGTTACCGAGGCTAAGGCGAACCTGTCAGCGCTTCTGGAGCGGGTCGAGCGGGGCGAGGAGGTCATTATCAGTCGCGCCGGAAAACCGGTCGCCATTCTGACCGCGTACCAAACCCACCAGCGCCCCCGCAGACCGGGCGCTTTGAGAGGGAAGATCGTCATCGCGCCGGACTTTGACCGACTCCCCGACGACCTGGCCGATGCCCTGGGAGCCTCAGGCCGGTGAGGATCCTTCTGGACACGCACGTCCTCCTCTGGTGGCTTGACGACAACCCTGCCTTGTCCGGGAGGGCCAGAGAGGCCATTTCTGACGGCAGCAACATCGTCTACGTGAGTGCCGCAACCATCTGGGAGATTGTCATCAAGCAGGCTTTAGGAAAGCTGGTAATTCCGCCGGATTGGGTGGCCGCCGTTCACCAGGAAGGCTTCCGCCGCCTATCGATCACTTGGGACCACGCGCTCCAGGTGGCCCGGCTCCCGGAGCTCCATCGCGACCCTTTTGACCGTCTCCTGGTGGCCCAGGCTGTGGTCGAGGGTCTCGTGCTGGTGACGAACGACGACCGGCTGGCCGGCTACCCTGCCACCATCCTGGAGGCCGGCGGGAGCACGTAGTCCGTGGCAGGGGTAACCCCATTACTTGCCTGGACGGGCCGGTGGGTCCGGGCATGCCCGTCTTGTGGAGTTCGGCAGTCTTGGAGAGGAAGGTCTGCAGCGCGGAGGCGCCGGGCGGGGAGCACGACGGGCGGCCGGATTCATTCCGGCACGGCGCCGCCAGCATCCCGGCCCGGCGGCCAGGACTCAGGAGAGCAGCAGCACGACCACGAAGGTCAGCAAGGCCAGAAACTCGATGAAGGCGAGACCCAGGATGATGAAGAAGCGAATGGTGTCCACCGCTCCCGGATTGCGCGACACCCCTTCACAGCCACCCGCCACCGCCCGGCTCTGGGCGATTCCGCAGCCTGCCGCCGCGATCGCCATGGCTACCGCCAGCCAATGAACTTCCAGGTTGGAACCTCCGGCCTCGCTCTCTGCCTGGGCGAAGGCCGGCGCCGCCGTCAAGCCGAATACCACCAGAACTACTGCAAGCAGAACCAACTTTCTCATGCGAATCTTCTCCTTGAACGCTCGAAGCCTACCCCTTCACGTCGTGCGGGGCGGAGTGCTCGTCGTGGGCGTGTTCCACCGCGCCTCCCAGGTAAACCATGGTCAGCACGATGAAGATGAACGCCTGGACGGTGCTGGCGAACAGCGCCAGGCCCATGACGGGAAGGCTCAGCAGAAACGGGAACAGTCCGTTCAGGGTCTGGATGATCAGCTCTTCGGCGAAGATGTTGCCGAACAGCCGCACCGCCAGCGAGAACGGACGGGCACAATGGCTGATGATCTCGATCACGAACAGCAGCGGCGCCATCACCAGCGATGGCCCCGCAAAGTGCGCCATGTACTTCCAGAAACCGTGCGCTTTGAAGCCGGCGTAGTTGTAATAAAGAAACACGATAATGGCGCAGGCTGCGGTGACGTTGATGTTGCTGGTGGGGGACATGAAACCCGGGAACAGCCCCAGCAGGTTGCAGGCAAGGATATAGAGAAACAGGGCTCCCAGCAGCGGAAAAAACCGCCGGGGCTGGGTTCCGATAATGTCCTGGGCGAGGCCCAAAATACCGGTTGCCAGCAGTTCCAGGATCTGCTGCACCCCGCCCGGCGCCTCGACACTCAGGCGGCGGCGCAACCAAAGGGCAAAGATCACGAGTCCCAGGGCCACCAGCAGAATCATCACCAAGTGCGCCGGGACTACCTCATGGTCGGCAGGGTAACCGAGCAGGGCTGCAATCGGCTGGGCGAGATAGCGGTTAAAGACAGTGGAAACAAAGAACTCGTGGTGTTCCATGTCAGCGTGTGTTCCCGGCTAGCGCCTCCACAGGAGCCTGATCGCTTCTTCAATCCCGGCCAGGACAAAGACCGAGAGCCCGCCAACCGCCCAGAGCAGGCTCAAAAATGAAAGCTGGACTATAGCAAACAGCCCGGCCAAGATCAATCCGAACCGGCCCGCGAAACCGGCGGCGGCCGCCGCCATACTCCGCTTTTCTTCCGCCAGGGCGCCGGCTACCGCCCGGCGCAGCCAGATGAAGTTGATGAGCGCCAACCCGCCACCCGCCGCCACCGAGACCAGGGCACCCCACCCTGACACCAGCAGCCCGGCCAGGGCCAGCAACACCAGCCAGCGCACTGCACGGCGGGTGAGCCGTGCTTCATCGCCGTACCCCTCCCGCCCCCGGCGGGCCCGCCCCTCTGTCCCGATGTAGTCGCCGGCTCTGCCAAGCAATCTCCCGCCTGCCTCTCCACCTTTGGACCCCTGAACCTGCCGCTTCCCCGGCCGCAGCGTCAGGGACGATCCCGCTTCAGGATCCGGAACAGTTCCAGGAAGGCGCCGGCGATCCCCAGGAAGACACCCGCCACCGTCAACCAGGGCTCGGTTCCCCAACGCTGGTCCGCCCACCGTCCCACCAGGAAACCTCCCACCAGGGTGGTGGGCAGAATGAAGATCACGCTGGTGTAGAGGGCCAGTCGACGGTACTCAGACATGGCCGCCGGACAGATACGCGTCAAAGTACTCCACCGTGTGTTCAAGCCCCTCCCGCAGCCCCACCACCGGCTCCCAGTTCAGTTCCTGGCGGGCCCGCCGGATATCCGGGCAGCGCCGTTCGGGGTCGTCCTTGGGGAGCGGTTCAAAGCGCAGGCCGGAGCGATTGCCGGTCAGTTCGTTCACCAGTTCCGCCAGCTCCAGGATCGTCACCTCCTGAGGGTTCCCCAGGTTGAGCGGTCCGGTACCGCCATCCCAGTCCATCAGCCGCAGCAGCCCGTCCACCAGGTCGGAGACATAGCAGAAAGACCTCGTCTGCCGTCCGTCCCCGTACACCGTCAGGGGTTTACCCTGCAGCGCCTGCACCACCAGGTTGCTCACCACCCGCCCGTCTCTGAGCGACATACGGGGGCCGTAGGTGTTGAAGATCCTGGCGATGCGGACCTGTACCCCATTCTGGCGATGGTAGTCCATCATCAGGGTTTCCGCCACCCGCTTGCCCTCATCGTAGCAGCTCCGCGGGCCGATCGGGTTCACGAAACCCCAGTAGTCCTCCGGCTGGGGATGGACTGAAGGGTTCCCGTAAACCTCTGAAGTGCTGGCCTGCAGAATCCGGGCCCGCACCCGCTTGGCCAAACCCAGCAGGTTCAGGGTCCCCATCACGTTGGTCTTGACCGTCTTGACAGGGTTGTACTGGTAATGGATGGGAGAGGCGGGACAGGCCAGGTTGAAGATGCGATCGACCTCCAGGTACAGGGGGTGGATGATGTCGTGGCGCAGGAACTCGAAGTTCCGGTGACCGAGGAAGGGGTAGATGTTCTCGCGCCGACTGCAAAAGAGATTGTCGACGCAGATCACCTCGTGGCCCTGCTCGAGCAGGCGTTCGCAGAGGTGGCTGCCGATGAAACCTGCCCCACCGGTGACCAGGATCCGCTTGCCCATGCCTTCTGCCGCCTCCTCCCTGGAACCGCCGCGAACGTCCCCAGGCGCCTTCCTGACTGCCCGGTGGTTCCCGCCCTCCAGCCTCGCCATCAAACATAACTCAAAGCCGTCCGATCAGCGCTTCGAACTCGCTCTCGAAAGCAAACTGGTGGGTGTAGCCCGGGAACTCCAAGGGTCGCCGGTACTTCACCGTGACCCGCAGCCGGGATGCCGACTGAAATCTCCCGGCCCTTTCGATCTGGATGTCTCCCGGGCTCAATTCGAAATTCAGGACCGCCGCGGTACGCAGAATCTGCTGTTTGATGGTGGGGTCCTTCCAGTTGTCCGAACCCGCCCGGTTGACGATCCGGGTCACGTCGTCCTCGAAGTTGATCTTGTCCATGTAGACTGGGGTGATCTTGACGGCCAGGTAGCCCACCACCGCCAGCACCAGGATCAGCAGGACACAGCCGAAGCGGCCGGCGCCTTTCATCTTGCAGGACACATCGCACCTTCCCCGAAGGGAGGTTCAGCCCTCTCCTTCGTAGCCAGTGAAGAGATAGGCACAATCATACAGGCGGTTTTCCACCCCGTTGTGGACCGCAAACTGCTTGCCTTCGTAAAGCGACACCCCGGCGAACTCGCCCCTTTTGTTGACCAGATAAAACTGCAGGTGGAATCGTGGACGGCCGCGGGAGTCCAACAGGTACGGCTCCACCGTGTGCTCGGCGATCCGCTGCAGGACGCGCAGGCCGGCTTCCTGGGGGGACAACCCCTGCCGCATGTACTCTACGGCGAGGAAGCTGGCGCAGGTTTTCAGGTTCGACTCACCCCGGCCGGTGCTGCCGCAGGCGCCGACGTCATTGTCCACGTAGAGTCCGGCGCCGATGATGGGCGAATCTCCCACCCGTCCCGGAATCTTGTAAGCCAGGCCGCTGGTGGTGGTCACTCCCGATATCTCGCCCTTCTCATTCACGGCATTGCAGTTGATGGTTCCCCAGGTCATGGTTGCCCGCCGCCAGGCGGCCTGCCGGGCAGGTGCCCAGTCCCGGGGGAGCCGATCCTGCGGCACGATCCAGTTGTCCCTGGGATTCAGTTGGCGTTTCCATTCTAGCCAGAGTTCGCGGGCCTGATCTGTGAGCAGGTTCTCTTTCCTGAACCCCATGGCGAGGGCAAACCGGAGTGCCCCCTCTCCCACCAGCAGCACGTGGTTGGTTCGTTCCATCACCAGTTTGGCCACCTGCGAGGGGGTCTTGATCCCTTCCAGCGCCGCCACGGCCCCCGCACCGCGGGTCGGACCGTGCATGACCGAGGCATCGAGCTGGACCACTCCCTCCTCGTTGGGCAGTCCGCCGTACCCCACGGAGGTGTCGTTGGGGTCCTCCTCCACCAGCTTGACTCCGGCCACCACCGCGTCCAGGGTGTCGGCCCCCTGACGCAACAGCTCCATGGCCCTGGCCGTGGCGGCCAAGCCGTTGGCACTGGCGATCACCACCGGCAGACGAGGCTCCTGCGCCCGGACTTCCGACCCTTTCCAGGCGCTTGCCGTTCCCGCCGCCGCTGCCGCCGACGCCCTGACAAAGTCTCTGCGATTCATGGTCATTGTCCTCCTTGGGGAGAGTCAGGAGTCGGAAATCAGGAGTCGGGAGTCAGGACGGGTATGCACACCGCCCCCGGACCACTGCCTCCCGTTTCCTGTCTCCCGTCTCCGGTCTCCCGTTTCCCGTCTCCGGTCTCCTGTTCCTGCCCCGCCCCGGGGATTTCGGGATAATAGCTGGCTGTGAGAGACGGTGCCGAACTCACCTACTCGGGAATCCACTACGGCGGTTCGCTGAGTCGTTCCGGCCGATTCCAGCTGGAGACCCGCTTCGTACCCAGCGAAGACCAGGCCCGGGCGATCCGGCAGCTTCTGGAGGGGGTCCGGGCCGGCCGCCGTGAACAGATCCTGCTGGGGGTCACCGGATCGGGCAAGACCTTTACCATGGCCCGCCTGATTGCGGAGTTGAACCGGCCCACGCTGGTGCTCTCCCATAACAAGACGCTGGCCGCCCAGCTCTACCAGGAATTCCGCGGCTTCTTCCCTTCGAACGCCGTCGAATACTTCGTCAGCTACTACGACTACTACCAGCCTGAGGCGTACATCGCCGCCACGGACACCTATATCGAGAAGGAAGCCACGGTCAACGAGGAGATCGACCGCCTGCGTCACTCCGCCACCCGCTCCCTGTTCGAACGTCGCGACTGCATCATTGTCAGTTCGGTCAGCTGCATCTACGGCTTGGGCTCCCCCGAAGCGTACTACGGAATGCTGCTGCTGCTGGAGCGCGGCCAGGTCATCCGCCGTCGCGATCTGCTGTTGCGGCTGGTGGAGCTGCAGTACCAACGGAATGACTTCGAGCTGGGCCGCGGCTCGTTCCGGGTCCGCGGCGACGTGGTGGAGCTGGTTCCCGCCTACGACGACTATGGAATCCGCATCGGCATGTTCGGTGACGAAATCGAGGAACTGAGCCAGTTTGACCCGGTCACCGGCGAGATCATCACCGAACACCAGCGGGTCCCCATCTATCCGCGGACCCACTATGTCATCCCCAAAGAGCGGTGGACACTGGCGGTGGAAAGCATCAAGGCGGAACTGGAGGAGTTCCGGAGCGCTCTGGAACGGGAGGGCCGCCACGTGGAGGCTGAACGGATCCACCAGCGCACGACTTTCGACCTGGAAATGATCAAGGCCATGGGCTACTGCCGGGGCATCGAAAACTATTCCCGCCACCTCACCGGGAGGCAACCCGGCGAACCGCCTCCGACCCTGATGGACTACTTGCCGGCGGACGCCCTGCTCCTCATCGACGAAAGTCACGTCACCGTACCCCAGGTTCGGGGCATGTATGAAGGGGACCGGTCCCGGAAACTGAACCTGGTCCAGTACGGTTTCCGCCTGCCCTCGGCGCTCGACAACCGTCCCCTCAATTTCGAGGAGTTCGAGGCTCGCCGGCCCCAAACCGTCTACGTCTCCGCTACACCCGGTCCCTACGAACTCAACCTGTGTCACGGCGAGGTGGTGGAGCAGATCATCCGCCCGACCGGACTCATGGACCCTGAAATCGAGGTCCGGCCTGTCAAGGGGCAGATCGACGATCTGCTGGAGGAAATCCGTCGACGGGTGGCGGTGGGCGAACGGGTCCTGGTCGGTACGCTGACCAAGCGGATGGCCGAGGAACTGACCGAGTATTACACCGAGGTGGGGGTTTCGGTACGCTATCTGCACTCCGAGATCGAGACCCTGGAACGCATCAAGATCCTCCGGGACCTGCGACTGGGGCGCTTCGACGTGCTGGTGGGCGTCAATCTGCTGCGGGAGGGTCTGGACCTGCCGGAGGTGTCGCTGGTGGCGATTCTGGACGCCGACAAGGAAGGCTATCTGCGCAGCGACACTTCCCTGATCCAGATGGCGGGGCGCGCGGCCCGCAACCTCCACGGGAAGGTCATCCTGTACGCCGACCAGGTGACCGGTTCGATGCAGCGTGCCATCGACGAGACCGCCCGCCGGCGAAAGCTGCAGGAGGAGTACAACCGGAGGAACAACATCACACCGCAAACCATCCTGAAGCCGGTGGACACCAGTCTGCTGGAGATGGTCCAGATGGATTACTACGAGGTCCCGGGGGTTGCCGAAGAGCTGGCGCGTTACGGTTCGCCGGAGGAGCTGGACGCCGAGATCGAGTCTCTGCGGGCACGGATGAAGGATGCAGCCAGGAAGTTCGAGTTCGAGCAGGCGGCGCAGCTGCGGGATCGAATCCGGGAGCTGCAGCAACTGCAGCTGGAGTATGGAGGAATGGATGCGGATTGAGCCGGTTCGCCGCCTGCAGGGAACGGTTCGGGTCCCCGGCGACAAGTCGATTTCCCATCGCTATGCGATCCTGGGCGGAATGTCCCGGGGACGCACCCGGATCCAAAACTTCAGCCGCAGCGCGGATTGTACGTCGACCCTGAATTGTCTGTCGGAGCTGGGCGTCGAGATTCAGCGGGACGAAGACACCGTGGAGCTGAGTTCTCCCGGCTGGCGGGAGCTGGGGCCGCCCCGCCGCCTGCTGGATGCCGGCAACTCCGGCACCACCATCAGACTCCTCTCCGGGCTGCTGGCGGGACGGGAGATGGTGTCCACGATTGCCGGGGACGAGTCGCTGAACCAGCGCCCGATGCGCCGCATCGTGGAACCCCTGACCCGGATGGGAGCTGTCATCGAGGCCCGCGACGGTGAGTACCCCCCGTTACGGATCCAGGGCGCCCGCCTGCAGGCAATCCGCTACGCGCTGCCGGTGGCCAGCGCCCAGGTCAAGAGCTGCCTGTTGCTGGCCGGGCTGACTGCCGGCGGCCGGACGGTGGTGGTCGAACCGGTGGCGACGCGGGACCACACGGAGCGCGCCCTTCCCCAGTTCGGTGTCCCCGTTCACAGGACCGGGGCCGAGGTGTCGGTGCAGGGTCCGGCGGACCTTTCTCCGGCCGATCTGCAGGTACCGGGCGATCTTTCTTCGGCCACGTTTTTCCTGGTGGCGGCGCTGCTGCTTCCCGGTTCCGAGTTGACCCTGCCGGCTGTGGGAGTCAACCCCACCCGCGCCGCCCTGCTCGATTTCCTGGAGGCGGCCGGCGTTCCGCTGGAAAGACTCCATCCCCGGCTGCTCGGCGGGGAACCCGTCTGCGACTTGCGTATCCGGCCGAACGCCGGGTGCCTGGAGCGCTTCCCGTCCACCATTTCGGGCCCTGTGGTCGCCAACCTGATCGACGAAATCCCGGCCCTCGCCATCCTGGGGACGCGCCTGCCCGGCGGCCTGACAGTGCGGGATGCAGCCGAGCTGCGCAAGAAGGAGTCGGACCGGATTCACAGCCTGGTGAGCAATCTGTCGGCAGTGGGAGTCCAGGCAGAGGAATTCCCTGACGGCCTGCGGGTCCCGTACACGCCGACCCTCCAGGGGGGTCGGGTGCGGACATGGGGAGACCATCGCATCGCCATGGCGTTTGCAGTGGCGGGACTGGTCAGCGAAAGCGGCGTGGAGTTGGATGATCCGGGTTGCGCGGCGGTTTCTTTCCCGGATTTTTACGAGGCATTGGCTCGGGTGCTGGCATGAAGTCGGGGTCGAGCGCCCACATTTACCTGGTGGGCTTCATGGGCTGCGGCAAGTCGACGGTGGGCCCTCTGCTGGCTCAGGCATTGGGGCGGCCGTTTATCGATCTCGACGAGGTGATCCAGCGTTCGTCCGGCCGTACCATCGCCGAGATCTTCAGGGACTCCGGCGAATCCGCATTCCGGGCTTTGGAGACCCGTTGCCTGGAAGAGGTGGCCGGCGGCCCCCCCGCCGTGGTCGCTCTCGGCGGGGGCGCCTTCCAGGACTCGGTCAACCGGTCGATTCTGGCGGCAACCGGCACGACGGTGTGGTTGCAGGTGTCGCTGGCGACAGCCAAAGCCAGGGTTCTCGGCGACCCTTCACGGCCCCTGGCCCGGGATCCCCACCGGCTCCAGGAGCTGTTCGAACGAAGGCTGGCATCGTTCCGCCAAGCCGATCTCCAGATCTGCGTGGACGGCCGGACCCCGGAAGACTTGGCGGCGGAACTGGTGTCGCTGCTGGACCGGCGCCCCACCGAGCGGCCGCCGCAGTGATCCGGACTGGTGTCGTAACTCCAGCCGTCCTGTATACTTCCCCCGCCCGGCGCCGTCGATGGAACACTTCCCTTACCTGCGCGATCTCGTTCTGGTTTACGCCGTCAGCGCGGTCGTCGTGTACCTCTTCCACCGCTTCCAGCAGTCGCCTATCGTCGGTTTTCTGGTCACCGGGGTCTTGGTGGGGCCCAACGGGCTGAGCTTGATATCCGAAACGGAAACGGTCCGCCAGTTGGCCGAGATCGGCGTCATGCTGCTGCTGTTTTCCATCGGCCTGGAGTTCTCCATCCGCAAGCTGCTGGAGGTGAGACGGGTCGTCTTGCTGACTGGGCCTCTGCAGGTGCTGGCCACGGTGGTGGTGGTGGTGGCGGTTTCCAGACTTTTCGATTACCCGCTGGGTCCCGCGGCGATGCTCGGCTTTTTCGTGGCCCTGAGCAGTACCGCCATGGTGGTCAAGATCCTGCTGGACCGTGGGGAGCTGGATTCCCTGCCCGGGCGGGTCTGTTTGGGCATTCTGATCCTCCAGGACCTGGCAGTCGTGCCCATGATGGTTCTGATTCCCCACCTGGGAACTTCCGAGCAGTCGACGGTCGCTGCTCTCCAGTCCGTAGGAACGGCGTTTCTGGCCATTTTCACAATCTTCGTGGCGGCCCGCTGGGGGTTCCCGCGGCTGATGCGTCAGGTGGTGGGCTCCCGCAGCAAGGAACTGTTCGTCATCGCCGTGCTGCTGGCCTTTCTGGGAATCGCGTGGCTGAGTGCCGAGGCCGGGTTTTCGTTGGCGCTGGGCGGCTTTCTGGCAGGCCTGATCCTTTCGGCTTCCGAATACAGCCATCAAATCTTCAGCGAGATCCGCTCCCTGCGGGACAGCCTCAACAGTCTCTTCTTCGTGTCCATCGGGATGTTCGTCGATCCCGGCTACGTTGTGGACAACCTGGGTCTGCTGGTGACATCCGTCCTCCTGATCATCCTGGGCAAGTTCGTGATCACCACTGGGGCGATCGTTGTCACGGGTCTGCCTGGAGCAGTCGCGGTGGTTTCCGGTTTGAGCCTGGCCCAAACTGGGGAGTTTTCGTTCATCGTCCTGGAACAGGGTTCCCGGCATGGTCTGTTTCCCGGTGACTGGTATCAGCTGCTGATCTCAGCGGCGGTAGCCACCATGATCCTGACTCCCGGGACCATGCTGCTGGCGCGGCGGCTGGGGGCCACCCGACTGGCAGGCCGCTTTGCCGTGCAGACGGCGCGTCTGGCGGCAATCCGCGAGCTGGACGAGGAGGAACCCGGGATCGCAGACCATGTCATCATTTGCGGGTTCGGCGTCAGCGGCAGGAACATCGCCCGGGTGCTGGCCTCCCTGCGGATCCGCTACACCATCCTGGAGCTCAACCCCCAAACGGTCCGGGAATGGAAACAACGGGGGGAACCGATCCACTTCGGCGACTGCACCGACTCGGAAATCCTCGAGCACGCAGGAATCCGGTCGTCCCGGGTCATCGTGTTCGCCATTTCCGATCCCTTCGCCCTGCGTCGAGCCGTCAAGACTGCACGGATGCTCAATCCGGACCTGGTGATCCTGACCCGCGTCAAGCGGGTGATCGAAATCGACGAGCTTTACGATCTGGGCGCCAACGAAGTGGTCCCGGAGGAATTCGAGGGCTCCATAGAGCTGTTGACCCGAATCCTGCGCCTCTTCAATTTCCCCCGCGACCTGATTGCCGCCGAGATCCGGACCATTCGCGAGGATCGCTACGGGGTTTTCCGGGACGCAAAACCCACCATCCCCAGGCTGAGACTCTCGGAGAACCTGGACGTGTACACGGAAACCGTCCAGGTGCCGGAGGACTCACCGCTGCGGGGTCTGCGGCTCTCGGACAGCGACTTGCGCCGAAGGTCCGGGGCGCTGATCCTGGGGATCATCCGCAGCGGCCGGTCCATCAACAATCCCACCGGCGAGGACATCATCCAGGCCGGGGATCATCTGGTGCTGAGCGGGACCAAGCAGCAGCTTCGGGAGGCACTGGGGATGATCCGGGGAAAGCCCTGACCGGGGCGGGGCGGTCAGCGGGAGTTCAGAGGTTCAAGGGTTCAAAGGTCCCGGCTACCGTCCCTGGAAAACCTTCGCTGCTATCCTTCCAGCGCCTTCTGCACCTTGCGCAGGAGGTCGGCCGGTGTGAAGGGCTTGGCGATAAAGGCGATGTCCTGTCCCGCCACGGCCCGGTGCAGGATGCCGGTACCGGTGTAGCCGGACATGAAGATCACCTTCATGTTGGGCCGTTCCGGGCGCAACCGTTCCACCAGCTCCCGCCCGTTGACGATGGGCATCACCGCATCGGTCAGCAGCAGGTGGATGGGTCCTGAATAGGCGGCGGCGACCCTCAGCGCCTCTTCGCCGTTGCTGGCGGTCAGCACGTGATAGCCGACATTGCTGAGGATGCGGGCCACCAGTTCGAGGATCTCCTTCTCGTCCTCAGCCACCAGCACGGTCTCCGTGCCACTCTCGAAGGCTTCCACTGCCGGCAGGATGATTTCCTGGTCCACCACCTGGTCTACCGGTTCAAAGAATACCTTGAACCGGCTGCCTTTTCCGACCTCACTCTCGACAAAAATATAGCCGCCGCTCTGTTTGACGATGCCGTAGACCGTCGCCAACCCCATGCCGGTTCCCTTCTTCTTGGTCGTGAAGAAAGGTTCAAAGATCCTCTCCTGGGTCTCCGGCGTCATGCCGTGGCCCGTATCCGAGATCTGCAGCATCACATAGCGTCCGGGCCGGATATGCCCCACTGCGTCCGTGTAGTCTTCCCGCAGCTCGACGTTGGCGGTTTCGATCGAGAGCGTTCCTCCGTCTTCCATGGCGTCCCTGGCATTGACCGCCAGATTGACGATCACCTGTTCGATTCCGCCGGGATCGACTTTGACCGGCCAGAGATTGGGGTCGAGCGTGGTGACCAGCTTGATGTCCTCGCCGATCAGGCGCACCAGGAGCTTCTGCACGTCAGCAACCAGAGAATTCAGTAACAGCACCTTCGGCCGCAGCACCTGCCGCCGGCTGAAGGCCAGCAACTGCCGGGTAAGATTGGCGGCGCGCTCCGCCACCCCGACAATCGTCTCCACATGCTGGCGCAGATGGGACTCCTTGGGGATGCCTTCCCGGAGCAGGTCGGCAAAACCCATGATCACGGTCAGGAAGTTGTTGAAATCGTGGGCGATGCCTCCGGCAAGCTGGCCGACCGCCTCCAGCCGCTGGGACCGGTTGAGCTGCTCCTCCTTCTGACGAAGCTCCCGTTCGGCCAGTTCGCGCTCACGGGTGCGCTCCACCAGCAGGGAGTACATTTCCGCCAGCTCCTGATTGGCCCGGGCGACGGCGCTCAGGTACAGCTCCGCCAGGTTGCCCTCACAACGAAACAGTGTCGCCACTTCTTCAAACCGGGTGATCACGTGGACGGCGGTGTCCTTGAAGTCGCCGTTGGAGAGTTGCAGCTCTTCGCGAAGGCGGTCGAGATCGACCTCCGCATTGGAGTGTCCGCTGAAACCGAAACGCTTCAGATGACAAAAGGCGTCAGCACAGGCGACGAGCCGTCCCAGGTCCGACAGATCGGCCGCCTTGTCGGAGAGCGAGTGGTGCTGGGCGACGGCGGCGGTCAGGGTTTCGGGAAACCTCCAGTCCGCCAGCAGCAGTCCGCCCACCTCGGCGTGGTCGAGGCCCAGGGCAGCCCTCTCGATCCGATGCATGGGCACCCGCTTCTTCTGGGCATGGGCCGCCAGCTCCGAGTACACGTGATGATCCCAGCGCAGCAGCACGATTTTCCCCAGATCGTGCAGCAGCCCGGCCACGAAAGCTTCCGCAGGGCGGGGATACCGGGTGAGGCGCGCGAACTGCTCGGCCGCCACGGCACAGGCAAGACAGTGGTACCAAAGATCCTTGACCCGGAGCTTGCCGGTTTCCTCGCTCTTCAGGAAGAAGTCCGAAACCAGCACGGACAGGGCGATGTTGCGCACCATCTCCATGCCCATCAGGGCCATCGCCCGGTCGAGAGTTGCCACCCGGCCTCCGTACCCCAGCCAGGCGGAGTTGGCCACCTTGATGACCTGAGAGGCCAGGCCCCCATCGGACTGGATAATCTGGACGATGTCCCGGCGGCTGCCTTCATCGCCGGCGGCCAGTTCAATCACCTTCAGCGCCACCGCCGGAAGCGAGTCCAGCTTGCGCATGGAGGCAACAAACAGCCGGATGTCGGCCCCGAAGTCGGGCGAACAGGCCTGGGAAGTTTCAGTCTGCATGTGTCAGGGATTCCCGTCCCCTAGATTGGGCCGCCGTACGGGTTCCGACCTTCCGGCAGGTGCGGCCTCAACCGCGTCAAGCATAGACAGAACCCTCTGTCATTTCCAGAGCGACACCGTACACCGACACTGGTTCGACTCTCCCCTTGACCGTGATCGTCCCTCGCCCCTGGAAGCGGAATCTGGACCGAACCGCCTCGTAAGTCGTCTCACTGACCAAGATCGGCGTCCCCACCGTCTTGGTGGCGGTTTCCAGCCGCGACGCCAGATTCACGGTGTCGCCGATGGCGGTGTACTCCATCCGGCGGCTGGAGCCGACATTGCCGACGATCGCCTGGCCGGTATGGATTCCGATTCCCACCCGGATCTCCGCGTTCAGTCCGATCGCCCACTTTTCCCGCAGCCGCTGCAGCTCGAGTTGCATCTCCACCGCCGTGCGCACCGCGTGATACTCCTGCTGGGGGTCCTCCAGGGGTGCTCCGAACAGCACCATCAGTCCATCCCCGAGAAACTTGTCCAGGGTGCCGTGGTTCCTGAAGACAATGTCGATCATGTGCTCGAAATACTCGTTCAGAAACCCGACGACCTCCTCGGCACTGTGCCCCTCCGCCAACGTCGTGAAATTGCGAATGTCCGAGAACAGGACGGTCACTTTCCGACGCGTACCCTTCAGCGACAGCTCGCCACGCGCCTGGAGGATCTCTTCCATCACTTCCTGCGACACATAGCGGGCGAATGCTCCCTTGAGTTCCTCCCGCTCGCGCAGGCCGACGGCCATGGCGTTGATCGCCGCCGCCACCTCCCCGAACTCGTCCCGCGACTTGACGTCAACCCGGGTCTCGAACTCCCCGCGCCCGACTTTTTCCACGGCGCCGCGAATCGCCTCCAGCGGCCTGCTGACCCGCCGCGACAGCCATACCGACAGACCCACAGCCAGGAAAAAGGCCGCGCCCACTGCCGAAACCACCGACAGACGAACCTGCTCCAGTTCCTCCAGGACGTCCGTGGCCTTGACGTCGGCCCCCAGGATCGCCACCACCGCCCCGGAACTGTCCCGAACCGGTGCGTTCGCGCTCAGCCAGGTTCCCCATTGGTCGCGGGTAAACTCCCGGTCCACCTGCAGCTCGGCGAACGAATAGGTATGCCCGGGACGTCCATCGTAAACATCTCCCAGGTTGGACTTGTCGGCAGGGTTCTCTTCGGCGTCCAGCACGAACTTGAGACGGGTGGGGTCGTCAGGGTCGCGCACCATGGTGTAGATGTACGCCACGTGTACATCCCTCCGGCGGTTCAGGTCCCTGACTTCCCGCAGCTCGGCGATCAGCTTCCTGTACTCGGGAGTGTCCTCGTCTTCCGGCTTTTGCAGCCGCTTGTGCAGATCCCCGTCGACTCCGGCGGCTGCGGAAGCAGCGATGGACAGGACCTTGCTCTGAAGCTCGGCAAAAGTCGCGTCCCGGGCATGGCGGTACAGGATCGTCCCTGCCGTCACGCAGCTCAAAGTGACCAGCAGGGTGATCGACAGCAACAGCTTGGATCGAAAAGTCATCGCCACGGGGCTACTGCTCCCAGCTCAGGCTCAGGCCAAACCAGAGCATGGCGTCGTCAGGGTTCCGCTCCCGGTCGCGGATCAGGCCCAGACGCAGGAACGGCGCCAGCGAACCATGGTCGCCGAGGTCAAGGCGATAGGACATATCCGCCACCAGATCGGTGAACCCGCTTTTCTGGGTGTACTGATGAAAGCTGAATCCGGACTCCAGACCCAGCTCGAGCCGGCGGAAGGCGTGTCCCCCGGACAGGGTGACATAACCGCCGCGCCCCTGGTCAAAGTCATGATAGAAGGTCACTGCAGGCGCCAGAGGGACTGCGGGCAGACCCATCCGAGCGAACAGCTCGCGGCTCCACCCGGCCTCCCCGCTGCCGCGGGGATAGACGTAAAGGGTCCCGCCGAATCCCGCCTCCAACCGGGGACCCAAAGGCACGTCCCAACCGGCTGTGAGGTCCACCTCGTCTGCATCACCGGAGGCCCGGCGGTCGTGCAGTGCGTGGGAATTCCACAGGCTGAACCACAGTCCAGAGGGCAGATGCCGAACCTGGATTTCCGGCTGCGCCACCCACGTGCCGTCGGTGAGATTGAAGCCGCGCCAGTAATAGGTGGAGGCCAGTTCGACCGCAAAACTGACCGAAATCGCGCTCTCAGCCGGCACCGCCTGTGTCTCCTGCGCTTCCCCCGCGCTCACCGGACCTGTCACCCCCCGCCACAGTAAACCAATGATCACCCATCGATCAGCCTTCATGACGTTCCCAGCGGAGACCCCGCCGTTAGGCGCCGCCCTCCCCTAAATAGCTGAGGGGTCTGTCGTGGGAGTCCGCCGGGCTGCTCATGAAGGCCTCTCCAGAGCTATTAACATCGGCAAGGACCCGCAGTTCTTGAGCCTGCAGCCCTCCGCCGGAGCCCCTGGATCGGCCCGGTGGGGCGGGGGGTCAGTCGGGAAACTCCAGCGCGTGACCGCGGCGTCTGAACAGCTCCCGCCATCGGGAGCGGAATTCTTGCCGGGAAAAGCGGGCGGCGGCACCCCGCAGCCGCCGGGGGTCGAAGCGGAGGCGTTCCATGCGTTCCACCGCCCGGTTCAGGTCGTCGGGATCCGGGGAAAAGAAGAATACGCCCGTCTCGCCGTCCTCCACCGTTTCGGTCACGCCGCCCTCGGCGAAGGCGATCACCGGGCATCCGCAGGCGTGCGCCTCCAGCGGGGTCAGGCCGAAGTCCTCCACGCCGGGAAACACCAGTGCTCTGGCCTGCGTGTAGAGCCGCCGGACCTCGGCGTCCGGCAGCCAGCCGGCGAACCGGACATTCGGTCGGGCCCGCCGACGCAACTCCGCCCCCTGGGGACCCTCCCCCACCACAATCAGCGGACGCCCATTGCGGTTAAATGCCTCCACAGCCAGGTCGAGCCGTTTCTGGGGTACCAGGGCCGACACGATCAGGTAGAACGGTTCGCGGAAGTCACCTCCCTCCGGCAGCTCGTCCAGGTTGATGCACGGATGGATCACCTCCGAGTCACGGCCGTAGATCCGGGTGATCCGTTTCTGGACGGTCCGGGAGATTGCGACGAAATGGTCGACCCGCGCCGCCGACTCCACATCCCAGCGGCGAAGGCGGTCGGCTACCAGCCGCAGCAGTCGTCTCCGCAGTGCTGAACTCTGCAGGGCCGGTCCGTAGACCTGGGGGAACCACACATATCGCATGGGGGTGAGGCAGTAGCAGATGTGCGGAATCCCATCCCCCCGTGGGACCGCCTTGGCCACGGCGTGGCTGATGCTCAGCAGCAGATCCGCGCCCTGAACCCGCAGACGGTCGATTCCCCAGCGATAGAGCGGCAGCAGGTAGCGGTAGTAGTACTCCACCTTGGGAAGCCGGTCGAGAGGCGAACAGATCAGCCGGTGTCTGAAAATGACCGGGTCCAGCCGCCGCGGTCGCGCAAACAGCGTGTAGATGGTGATCGGGGAGCAGGACAGGCAGAACTCCCTGAGCACCCGCTCCGCACCCCGCGGCTGGATCAGCCAGTCGTGAGCGATGGCGAGACGGGTCATCGGCTTTGGGGGCAGGATACAACAGGAGCCATCCGAGCCTGATGAGCCAGTGCCCGGCGGTCAAGGTTCGAACCCGCCGTCCAGGATGCCTCGAGGTGACGGGTCGGCAGCAACCTTGCCCCGTACCGGCAGCCTCACCGTCCACGAGGCGGGCGCTCGCCGTCTGGAATGAATGTCCGGGACCTCAATCGGATCCCGCGGGTGACCCGCATCAGTCGGACGGATTGGACCGCGTTTCCTCCTCGGACAGAATTCTCTTGATCTCGGCCACGGGAGGCACGCGACCGTACAGCTTGACCTGGCCGTCCACCACCAGCGCCGGAGTCATCATCACCCCATACTGCATGATCCTGTCCAGATCGGTGACCTTCTCCAGCTCGCAGCTCAGCCCGAGCTGCCGCGCGGCTTCTTCGGCGGCCTCCGCAAGCTGCCTGCATCGGGCACATCCCGGTCCAAGGATCTTGATCTGTTTCATCGTCTCTTCCTCCAGCGTTCCGACCGGACCGGCTGCCCGTCCGGCCGCGCCCGTATCCGGTCAGCCCCTCATCGAGCCCCACAGGCAACCGCTCAACGTGGCCATGAGCACCACCAAAGCCACATACACCGATGTCTTTCTTGTGCCCAGGACACCGCGGATGACCAGCATGTTCGGCAAGCTCAGGGCCGGACCGGCCAGCAGCAGGGCAAGTGCCGGGCCCTGCCCCATGCCGCTGCCGATCAGGCCCTGCACGATCGGAATCTCGGTGAGCGTCGCGAAGTACATCAGCGCTCCGGCCAGCGCTGCGATGAGGTTGGACGCCAGCGAGTTTCCGCCCACCGCGGTGGAAACCCAGGCGGAAGGGATCAGGGCTTCATGACCCGGCCGTCCCAGCAGGGCCCCCGCCGCCAGCACGCCCAGCAGCAGCAGCGGCAAGATTTGGCGGGCGAAGCTCCAGGACTGGCGGAACCACTCCCCCGCCGCCCCCTGGTCCGTGCCGGCGATCAGGCTCAACGCCAGGAGCCCCGCCCCAAAAGCCCAAGTCGGGTGGTGGGGATACAGGAGGGCCAGCAGGAGCGCCGGTATGCTCCCCGCCAGCACCTTTCCGGTGCCCACTCCCAGCCAGACCACCGTCATTACCGCCATCGCCAGGGCAGATACGCCGGTGAGCAGCCACTTCGCCGAATGGACCGCCGCCCAGAGACCCGGCTCGATCGGTTCGGCCCAGGTGGCGAACACCAGGATGGCCACCAGTGAAGCCAGGAACAGTGCGGTCTGATAGAGAGGTCTTCCCTCCTTGGGAGCCATTCTGACGGCGCTGCCGCCTCGAGGTTCATCACGGAAGATCAGGTGCATCAGCAAGCCGATGACCACTGAGAACAGGATCGCCCCCACGGCTCGTGCCAGCCCCAGTTCGAACCCCAGTACGCGGGCCGTCAGGATGATGGCCAAAGCGTTGATGGCGGGACCCGAGTACAGGAAGGCCACAGCCGGACCCAGCCCGGCTCCCATGCGGTAGATTCCTGCGAACAGGGGAAGGACGGTGCAGGAACAGACCGCCAGCAGGGTCCCGGAGACGGAGCCGACCGCATAGGCGACCGGTTTGGGCGCGTCAGCCCCCAGGTATTTCATGACCGCCTGTCCGCCCATGAAGACTCCCAGGGCGCCCGCAATGAAGAAAGCGGGAACCAGGCAGAGTAGGACGTGTTCCCGGGCATACCACTGGGCGAGCTCGAGCGACTCACGGAGCGCGTTCTGGACCCGCGGCGACTCCAGGGGTACCCACCAGACCACCAGCAGGCTGCCGGCGGTCAGGACGAGGGCCCGCCACTGTTCCTGCCGGAAGCCACCACGGGAAAACACGGCCTTGGCTTTTTGGCTGATTCGCCAAATAAACGACAAACAGCGCGCTCCCCGGAAGGCCGAAACCTCCGGTCCGCTCATTTTTCCACTGCCTCGCGATAAGCCTGGCCCCTGGCCAGCAGGATGGGTTCCACGCACTCGAAAAGTTTCAGGACGCATGGCATGGCAAGCTGGTAGAACACCTGGGTGCCCCGCTTTTCGTCCTCCACGATTCCTGCTTCCCGCAATCGGGCCAAGTGCCGGGAAACCGTGGAGATGTCTGAGCCGACCATTGCGGCCAGCTCACAGACACAGTGTTCGCGTTCCGCCAGCCTGTCCACCATGAACAGGCGAGCCGGGTGGGCCAATGCCTTCACCACCCTCGCCCGGGCCTCATAGATTTTTCGCGTTCTTCCCTCCATACTCCTTGGCAATATAGCCAAATGTGCAACGCTGGCCAAGAGCACCGCCCGGGAGCCTGCACATGCCGGCAGGGTCGTACCTGCGGCCGAGGAACAACGGGACGTTCACCAGCACCAGCAGCACCGGTACCTCAACCAGCGGACGAAGGCCCGCCAACCTCCCCTGACCCGAGGCCCGGGTTATGATTTCCTCGCATTGATGCCAATCACCCGGGCTTTTGCCGACGAAGGACGCGTACGTATCCTCCTGGCCCTCCAGCCGGGCAGCAGTCCGCTCACCGCCAAGATGTTGATCTGGCTGTCGGAGTCCCTTCGCCATCTCCCTGGAATGGCGGCGGACCGGGGGGGACTCAGACAGATCCTCAACACGGATCCGGAGCAGGTCTGCCGGCTGCCGAAGAGGCCAGCCGGCTAACGAAAGGGAAGAGAGTGAAAACCCCTCAACGCAGGCTCAAGATCCTGTTTCTGTGCACCGGCAACTCGTGCCGCAGCCAGATGGCGGAAGGGTGGGCGCGCCAGCTCCGGGGCGACTGCATCGAACCCTACTCAGCCGGAATCGAAGCCCACGGCATGAACCCGATGGCGGTCCAGGTCATGCTGGAGGCAGGAGTCGACATACGGAACCAGTACTCCAAACGCCTGGACGAGGTCCTGCAGGTCGACTTCGACTACGTCGTGACCGTCTGCAGCCATGCCCACGAGACCTGCCCCGTGTTTCCCGGCAAAGCCGAGGTGGTCCATGTCGGGTTCGACGACCCCCCCCGCCTGGCAAAGGACGCGAAGACCGAAGAAGAGGCCCTTGCCCACTACCGGCGGGTCCGCGACGAAATCCGAAGCTTTGTTCTGACCTTGCCGGACTCACTCCAGCGGGACCAGCGGGCGATGCCTCATCCGGACCGGACCGGCGAGGCCTGATTGCCACCTCGATTCCACTCTGTATTAGGATAGGAATCAAATTCCTGTCCCACGAACGGGCCCCGTTAGGGTCCAAACTTGGAGTCCTGTCATGAACAGGTGGCTGATCACCCCGTCCGCCGCCCTGTTGGCGGCTTGGCTGTCGTCTGTCCCCGCCGGGGCCGCCGAGATCTTTTACTTCCCCCAGGTCGGTGACGGGACATTTGGCACGATCCGCTTCCAGACCAGCATCATCCTCGTCAACACCGGCGCCGCAGCCCCGGTGCGGCTGGAGTTCTTCAACTCCGCCGGCGCTCCGATGGAGGTCGAACTGCCTGGTCTGGGCACCGCCAGCCAGTTCGAATTCGAACTGCAACGGGGTGCCGCCTTCTCGGCCCGCACTCCCGGCACCGGGCCTCTCCGGGTCGGTTACGCCCGGCTGACCACCGAAAACGGTGTCGGCGGAACCGCCGTCTTTACCCGGATCCATGCGCCGACCGGCACGGTTCTCTACGAAGCCGGTGTGCCGGCCTCCCGCTCCCTGACTTCCTTCAGCCTCTTCCTCGACGCCGGGGGCCCGCTGAACACCGGGCTCGCCGTGGTCAACCCGCCGGGGACCCCTGCATCTCCAGGGGCCGAGGCCAACGTCCTGCTGCGCCTGCATGACCTCGGCTTCAACGAAATCGCCACCACCAATGTGCCGCTGGAGGAAGGCCGGCACCGTCCCCAGTTCATCAACGAGTTCTTCCGCGATGTTCCCCAGGCCCGCCAGATGCAGGGAACCGTGGTGGTGGAGAGCGACCGTCCCATCGCCGCGGTGACGCTCCGCCAAAACGATGACCCTGCCAGACCGTATCCCCAAAGCGTCCCTGCCCTCACCGCGTTCCCCGTGGTGCCGGGTGCAGCCACGGCGGCGGCTGCCGGTTCGTACTCGCTGCTGGCCGGCAACCGGGTTGCCGTGACTCTGGACCTGCGACACGCCGAATCCCCGGTAAGCGGGGTCATCCTGCGTTTCTCCCGCGCCGGCACCGTGGTGCACACCGCACTCGTAGCAGCCGCGGGCCACTCCCTCCTGGCCGAAGTGATCGAACTGCCGGAGGGGGCTCCGCAGCCGGACCGGGTCGAGCTGCAAATGGTCCACCAGGACGGAAATGTGGGACCGGTCCTCAGTCTGGAATGATCGGTGGGTCGGCGGCCTCTGGACGGCGGGGTTGCTGCTGTCGGTGATCGCGGTCTACGCACCCGCCGCAGGACACCCCTTCCACTGGGACGACCGGATTTTCCTCGCGGACGACAATGTCGTCTCCGGCCGCTGGGGAGAGCTGGTGGAGCCGCCGGTCCCCCGCTGGCTGACCTGGCTTGTCTTCACCGGCCAGTACCAGCTGTTCGGCCGCGATCCCGCGCCCTTCCATGTGCTCTCCGTATTGCTCCACGCTCTGAACTCGCTGCTGGTACTGCTGCTGCTCCGCCGTCTGCTGGGACAGGGCATCGGGGAGCGGACAGCTTCGACCCCGGCGTCGCTGCACGCGGCCGGCGCGGGTGCCGCCGTGTTCGCTTTCCACCCCATCCAGACCGAGAGCGTCCTTTACATCTACCAGCAGTCCACCCTGCTGTCCGCGCTGTTAAGCCTCCTGTCACTGAACCTGTGGATCCGGGACCGTCGCCTGCCCGCTCTGCTGCTGGTGCTGCCGGCGGTGGCCGCCAAGGAAACCGCCCTGGCCCTGCCGCCGGTTTTCTGGCTGGCCGACGGACTCCTGCGCAGACGGTGGCGGCCGTCGGCATGGACACTGGCGGCCGTGGCCGGAGCAGGGGCCGGGGTCTTGCTGGTGTTCCTTTCGGGCCGGATTGGAAGTGATCCCACCCTGGGGGGATCCCGCCTGGCTTACCTGGGCTCCCAGGCGCCCGTCTTCACGATCTACCTGCAGCGTGTGCTGGCGCCGGTGAATCTCAACCTCGACCCCGACGTCCCGTTGCCGCCCGACCTCTCCCAGCCATCCTGGTGGTTCGCCCTGCTGGTGGTGGCAGGGGTGGGGATCGCCCTGGTGCAGGTGTCCCGCCGGGATCCAACCCTGGGCTTCCTGGCGTGGCTTTTCCCCCTGTTTCTGCTGCCCTCTTCGTCCCTGATCCCCAGCCAGGACCCCATGTCGGAACACCGGCTCTACCTGTCGATGGTGGCGGTCGCCGGGATCGCCGGCGTCCTGATGGCCCGGCACGCCGCCCGGGACCGGTCATCGCAGGACACTGCCTGCCGCGCGCCCGCCTGGCGGCGGCGCACGGCAATCGCCGTCCCCTGTGTTGTCCTGGGCGTCTCCATTGGGCTTGACCTGGCGCGGATCCGCATCTGGCGGGACGAAGTAGCCCTTTGGCAGGATACGGTGCGCAAGTCTCCCCACAAGTTCCGTCCCCGTTACAACCTCGGGGTGCTGCTGATGGATCGGAACCCGGCTGAAGCTTACGTGGTCCTGTCCGAGGCGATCCGGATCGATCCCTCACAGCCTATGGCCTATCGCAGCCTGGGGGAGGTGTTTTGGAGGCAGCATCGATACGCTGAGGCGGAGCGGGCCTGGAGACAGGCTTCGGCGCTGGACCCCGATCACGCCGGGACCTGTCGTGCCCTGGGCCTTCTTTACGCCCGCCAGGGCGCGTTTTCCCAAGCCCTACACCATCTCCAGAGGGCCCGGGAGCTGGACCCCCTGGCCTGGCGCAGCTATCTCGACCTGGCCGGTCTGCACTATCGCTTCGGGTTCATGGACACCGCCGTGGAACACTGCGAGGCGGGGCTCCGGCTCCACCCGGAAAACACCGAACTGCGGCTCCTGCTGGCGGAGCTGATGATGCAGACCCGGAATTTCGCCCGCGCGGTGGAACTGTACCAGGAAAACATCGCCACCGGAGCCGGCCCCTGAGCAACCGCCATGGCTGACGTTCTGATCGGACAATCCTACTTCCTCAGGCTTGATCCCAAGCTGTGGGAGGCCATGCAGCCTTACCCCCCGCTGGGTTCGCTGTACGCGGCTGCCTGGCTGCGCCGGCAGGGCCATCGTGTGGCCTTTTTCGACGCCATGCTTTCCCGGGGTCCCCAGGACTGGGAGGAGGCGCTGGAGCGGAACCGGCCCCGCTTCGCCGTCATCTGCGAGGACAGTTTCAACTACCTCAGCAAGATGTGCCTGCTGCGCATGCGCCAGGCCGCTCTGGAGATGGTGGCTGCGGCAAAACGACGCGGCTGCACCGTGATCGTGTCCGGATCGGACGCAGCGGACCGATGCACGCTTTATCTTGCCGCCGGCGCCGATTTCGTGGTGGTCGGCGAGCCGGAGGTTACGCTCGGGGAGCTGCTGGCGGCTCTCGGCGGCAAAGATCCGGCCCCCCTTTTTCCCATCCCCGGGGTGCGCAGCGCCTCCCTTCCGCCTGAAGCGTTCCAGCCCCGAGCCAGTCTGAACGACCTGGACCTGCTCCCCTTTCCAGCGTGGGACCTGGTCGATCTGGACCGCTACCGAACGATCTGGCTCCGGCGACACGGCTACTTCTCGCTGAACCTGGTCACTACCCGCGGCTGTCCTTACGGCTGCAACTGGTGCGCCAAACCGGTCTACGGCCGCCGATATCACTGCCGCAGCCCGGAGAACGTGGTGGCCGAGCTGCAGTGGCTGCGCAAGGTGGCCAATCCGGACCACATCTGGTTTACCGACGACATCTTCGGTCTCAAGCCCGGTTGGATCCGCCGCTTCTCGGAGCTGATCTGCAGCCGGGATCTCCAGATCCCCTTCAAGTGCCTGCTGCGCACGGATCTGGTCACGAAAGAGATGGCCCTCGACCTGCGGCGCGCCGGATGCCGAACCGTGTGGATGGGGGTCGAGTCCGGCTCCCAGAAAATCCTGGACGCCATGGACAAATCCGCGACCGTGGAGGATACCGTACGGGCCACCCGCCTGCTCCGCGAGGCCGGGATCGAGGTCGGGTACTTCCTGCAGTTCGGCTACCCCGGCGAGGAGTGGGAGGACATCCAGGCCACCCTGAGACTGGTACGGGAGAACCTTCCCGACGACATCGGCGTTTCGGTTTCCTACCCCCTGCCCGGCACGCCGTTCTACGAGCGGGTCCGTTCCCAGCTCGGTGTGCAGGAGAACTGGCTGGACAGCAACGATCTGGCGATGCTGTACGAGGGTCCGTACTCGTCGGAGTTCTATCGTCAACTCCACCGGACCCTGCACCGCGAGTTCCGGGCGCGGCGGGCACTGCTGCGCCTGCGTCGGGGCGAATGGCGGGCCATTCACTCGCTGGCATCGGCGCTGCGTCTGCCCCTTGACCGCTGGCGACTCCGCCGGCTGAGAGCGGCGTCTCCGCTGAGGGCCTGAGCCAGCGCCAGCCGGAAACGTTCCAGCACCTCCTGGCGATGGCTGCGGGTATGCAGCTTCAGGAAATCACGGTCCAGAACAACTTCCTCCGGAGTCTGCCAGGTTGACCGCTGCCGCAGCAGGTAGCGGCGGTAAGCCGCCCGGCAACAGGCTTCCAGGAGGGTGCCGAGACCGAGATCCAGGAAGACCTCCAAGGCTCTCTGCACCTTTGCCGCCGGTTCCAGGGAGGCCGTTTCGGGCCGCGTGTCCGCCTGCGAGAGGCGGAAATTGGGATACCAGACGGAAACCCAAGCGTTCGCGGCGATGAATCGCCGCAGGTGCCCTATGCCGCTCAGGGGCTTGAGATGGATGATCTGGTTGGCGGTAAACAGATCCTGTGAGGCCACCTCCATCCGCCGGTCCGACAGGATCAGGTTGAAACAGACTTCGGTGCGGCAGCCCAGCAGCCGGGTCAACACCAGAATCGTCACCGCCACCGACCAGACCTTCGGCCCCCGGGTCAGAATGAAAAGGTCGACATCGGCGTCCGGATCCATGTTGAGATGGGCGGCGCTTCCGGAAAGCGCCACGGAGCGGACGTAGGGAAGGCTGCAGAGCAGCCGAAGGACCGGCCGCAGCCGTTGCAGGCGCAGCAGGCTCCAGTGGCGGCGGCGGCGCCGAAACTCGATCAACTCCCTTCGGCCGGCGGGAAAGAACAGACCCTCCTGGAAGCCGACGCGACTCTGCAGGAAGCGGCTGGAGCGATACAGGGCAACCGGACTGAAATCCCCCGGAACCCGGACCTCCGGAAGACCGGCCAGCAGCTCCTCTTCGGTCAGCGGATAACCGAAGAGTCCCGAGTAGGTTACCGCCTGGAGAATCGCCATCTCCAGCGGAGTCGGCGTCCCAGACTCATCCGCCATACATCCCCGCCGGCGGACCGGAAGGATCGGGGGCTGGCGCCCCGTCTCCTCTCCGCTCCTGAAAGCACTGCAGTCTCCATATCCACCCGAGCATCAGGACCGCTTCGGTCAAAGCCGTCGAAACGGCCGCCCCTTCGATTCCCCAGACCGGGATCAGCAGGAAGTTGAAGACCAGGTTGGCAATCAGGCCCAGCCCGCAGCCCAGAGCGAAACCCCGCTCCCGCTTCCAGGCGATCAACTGGTGGGTCAGAACGGCATTGGCGTAAAGCAGCGGAATCCCCGCCAGCAGCAGCCGAAATGCCGTCAGAGCGGGATGATATCCCTCCCCCAGCAGGAGATGGATCAATGCCGGGGCAGCCCACCAGCCGGCGGCGGCCAACACTGCTCCCCACAGCGCAAGCCGGAACGCCAGGCCCCTGGCCAAAGCGCCTTCCCGCTCGCGGCAAAGCCTGGGAAACATGACCGCCGTCACCGCCGCCGGCAACAGCCTGGAGGCCTCAAACAGGCGGAACACGGCCGCGTAGAGAGCCACCTTGTCGACTCCCAGCCATCCCTCCACCAGAAACAGGTCCACGCGGAAGTAGGCCTCCGACAGGACGATCCCCGCACCGATGGGGATCACTGCACGGCCGACCGCCGCCCACGCCGGGGCCACAGGGGCTCCCGGTTCCGGCGCCAGCCTGGAGCACAGCCGTGCCGCCACCCCGGCGCTGGCCGCCAGCGCCACCGACATGCCCAGGAACGTGGCCGCTGCCAGGGCGTTCAGGTTGGCGTGCAGCGACAGGGCTCCCCACACCAGCATCAGGGTCAGGAGCCTGTGAGCCAGGTTGACCGTGGATTCAATCTCCGTTCGCGACAGCCCACGATAGAAGTGGTTCAGGAAATCCAACAGGGAGATGCCGGTCTGGGTCAAGAGGATCAGGATGACCGCTCCGGACGGGCCGTCGTGGAGGAGGATGAGGCTGACTGCAGCCGCGGGCAGCAGCAGGAGCGCCGACCAGCCGAGTCGCGCCTTGAGCAGGCGTCGCAGCAAACTGCGGGCAGCTGCCGGGGACAGGGCAACTTCCCGCGTCAGATAGATCTGCAACCCCAGATCGCCGGCCACTGCCAGCACCCAGCCGCCCGCCGTGGCCAGGGCGAAGACGCCGAATTCCTGTTGGGACAGGCTACGGACGGCCAGCAGCACCACGCCCAAGGAGCAGAGGCGCGCCAACGCCTCGGACGTGAAGCGATAGAGGATGAGATCGCGTGGTCTCAAGGGGAATTCCCCAGTGAGCCGACTCTAGCGGATTTGGCGGCAAGGGGCCAGCCAGGCCCAAGGGCCGAGGGAACTCCCCGTCCATGCAAACAGACGGTTCGCGCCGATGGCTCGGGACTGTCTTGCCGGCCGCTTTCGATCGGGACTAAGCTGAACGCCATCCGGCTACCCGGCTTTCCTCCGCCTGGCGGGCGCGTTCACCAGGTTGAAATGCTGATTGCCTATGACGCCACCACTTTGAGACCCGGCCAAAGCGGCATCGGCTACTACACCGAGCACCTTCTGCGGCACCTGTTGCAGGAAGCGCCTGACGACGATTTCCTGCTCTGTTCGAACCGTCCGGTCCACACTTCGGTGCCGCTGCCCCGCACGGTGGAAAGCCTGTCTCCGGGGATCGTCCCTTTCTCCAGCCTGTGGCTCCAAGTGGAAGCCCCGCTGCGGCTGAAGCGACACCGTCCCCAGGTCCTGCACTTCACCAACTCGGTCGCTCCCCTGGTCCGGCTCGGCCCCACCGTGGTGACCATTCACGACATGAGCCTGACCCTGCTGCCCCAGCTCCATCCCTGGCGGCGACGCCTGACCCGCCCGCTCATCCGGGCGTCCCTGCAGCGGGCGGATGCGGTGATCACCGTCTCCCGGCAAGCGGCCGGTGACCTGGTACGGCTGCTGCCGCTGGCGCCGTCGAAGGTTCACGTCGTACCGGAGGCTCCCGCCGAGATGTTCCGGCCGATCCGGAATCCCGCCGTCCTGGAAGGCGTCCGTCGGCGCCACGGGCTGCCCCAACGGTTCATCCTGTTTGTGGGCACCCTGGAACCGCGCAAGAATCTGGTTCGACTGATTGAGGCGTTCCGGACCGCCCGGGAGCGGGGCACGCTGGACGACCTGGCCCTGGTCCTGGCAGGTCGGCGGGGATGGCACACCCGCGCGATGGACCGGCTGCTGCGGTCGGCCGGACCGGGAATTCTGCTGCTCGGGTATGTTCCCTTCCAGGACCTACCAGCCGTGTACAATCTCAGCACAATGTTTGTGTTCCCTTCCCTGTATGAGGGCTTCGGCCTGCCGGTCCTGGAGGCGATGGCCTGTGGTACCCCGGTGGTGACCAGCCGCGGTACCGTCCTGGAAGAGATCACCGGCGGTGCGGCTGAGCTGGTGGATCCCCTGGACACATCGGCGATCTCCGCCGCCATGGAACGTCTGGCGGCTCACCCGGAGCTGCGGGAGGAGCTGGCCTCCCGGGGGCTTGAACAGGCGGCCCGCTTCTCGTGGTCCCGGGCAGCCAGGCAGACCCTCGAGATTTACCGCTGCTGCCGCTTCCTTTCACCGGGCCGGGATGGGGCGGCCGACGCGACCTGGCAGTGACCGCATGGACGCCAGGGAGCCGACCCCCAGGCTGAGCGCACAGGCTGCTTTTCCGGCCCTCCTGGTCCTGGTTTTCCTGATTCCGTTCGAGCTTCGCCGACCGTGGGTGAGGTTGGGTCCGCTGGAGTTCAGCAACCTGGAGCTGGCGGTACTGGCCGTCTTGGCGATCTGGACAGCGGGCCTGGCAGTCGGTGTCCGCCGTACGGCAGGGCTTCCCTTCCCTTTTCGCCAAGGGAGCTGGACGGCGGGCCTGACACCGCCGGCGGTGCTGCTGGCCGCCATCCTGTTGGTGGCCGCCCTGGCCGCGACGGACCCCCTGCACTCGCTCAGGTTCTGGGGCCGGTTCACCGCGGGTTTCCTGGTTTATCTCGCCGCGGTGTCGATCCTCGACACCCCGTGCCGGCGCACGGGCCTGGTTGCGGCCTTTGCTGCAGCCGGGGTTTTGGCGGCGGCGTTGGTGGTCCTGGAGTGGTGGGGACTGACCGTGGTGGTGGAGCGGCTGCAGTGGTTCCGGGAGGCCGAGTCGTCGGTCGGCGGAAGGGTGAGGCCTGCGGGTACGCTCGGTTATCCCACCATCGCCGCGATGTATCTGGAGATCGCCCTGGCCTTTACCCTGTCCCTGATCCCGCGGTGGTGGGACCACCGGATCCTCCGCCGGCTCCCGGTACCGGCGGCCGCACTGATGTCACTGGCCCTGATCCTCACCCTCACCCGGGCCGGTTTGCTGGCGGCTCTCGCCGTTCATGCGGCAGTGCTTGGACTCTGGCTGCTGCACCGGGGTTGGGATGGGTCCGCGCGGCGCTTTGGTGTCTCGCTGAGCCTTCTGCTGCTCCTGACCGGCCTGTGCGCCGCCACCGATCCGATTCTGCGGTTGCGCCTGACGGCGGTGCCGGAGAGCGATTGGTATCGGGGGAATTTCGAACCGCCCTCGGAGTGGCGGCTCACAACGGGCGAAACGGCCGAGATCCCGGTGCGCATCCATAACCGCGGACGCGTGGCCTGGAAGGCGTCCCAACAACCGCCGTTGCTGGTCTCCTACCACTGGCTGGACGCGGCCGGAAACGAGGCGGTGATTTTTGACGGGTTGAGGACCGGGCTGCCGGAGGATGTTCCTGCCGGCGGCACCGTGTCTGTCCGGGTGCGGGTCCAGGCGCCGCCGCGGCCCGGCAGCTATCGCCTGGCCTGGAACCTGGTCATGGAGAACCGTTTCTGGCTGGCGGATCCCTCCTCGTGCAGCTTCACGTTCGTGTCGGTCGGCGGTCCGGTCCTGCCTGCCGCGGCCCCACCCCCGCCACCGCCCCCCAAACCGGTCTCTCCGGACCGGAACCGTCTGTGGGGGGCGGCGATCCGGATGTTCACGCAGGCCCCGGTATTGGGGATCGGACCCGACCGTTTCCGCCTGGATTACGGACCTCAGCTCGGGCTGCAGGTCTGGGACTCCCGCGTCCACACCAACAACATGTACCTGGAGTTCCTGGTGGGGAGCGGGCTCCTGGGTGCGGCAGCCTTCTGCTGGCTGTGGGGGGCCGCGCTGGCAGTGGTGCTCCGGCTCGCCGGGACATCCCCGCAGGACGATCCCGGGCCGCTGGCGGCGACCGGAGGCGCCACCGCCGTGCTGGTGCACGGACTGTTCGACAGCTTCTGGACCTTCACCCCCACCTACCTGTCCATCTGGCTGGTGCTGGCGCTGGTGGAAAGAACACGGATGGCGAGGTGCTTCTCGACATGACCGGCTCACTGCTCCCTCCAGAGGAAGCAAGCTCTGCCGGTGCTCGTTCCCGTCGGCCGGAACCGGAGGATCATTTCCAGCGGGTGGCGGAGGCCTTTTCCCGAAAGGCCAGAGCCTACGACGACCTGGACCGCATCAGTCCCGGTGTGCAGCGGCTCCGTCGGAAGGTACGGGCGCGGGTTGCCGCTTCAGTTCCCCCGGGCGGGCGGATTCTCGAACTGAACGCCGGCACCGGTTCCGACGCTCTTGCGCTGGTGCAGATGGGTTTCCGTGTCCACGCCACCGAGATCGCTCCGGGGATGCTGGCGGCGATCCGGTCAAAGGCCGAGCACCACGGCGTGCAGGACCGGCTGACCGTCGAGGAGCTGTCGTTCACCCGGCTTGACCGGCTCGCGGAGGAAAGGTTCGACGCCGTTCTTTCCAACAGCGGCGGCTTGAACTGTGTTTCCAGCCTGGCACCGGTTTGCCGTCAACTGCCGCGCCTGCTGGCGGCCGACGCGACGGTCATCTGGGTGGTCATGCCGCCGGTCTGTCCCTGGGAACTTGCACAGATCTTCAGGGCTCCCCGAGTCGCCCTGCGCCGTCTGGCTCCCGGCGGAACCTGGGCCAACGTCGAGGGCGTCCGATTTCGCACCACCTACCACTCGGCGCGACGAGTCCGGCGGGCCCTCGGCCCCGCCTTTCAGCTCACCCATCTGGAGGCTCTGCTGCTGTTGACGCCCCCGGCGGACAACGTCACCTTTGTCGTGCGGCACCCGCGGCTGTATCGTTTGTTGGCGGCGATCGAAGAACGGATCTGCCGCCTCCCTCCGCTTCGGGGCTGGGGGGACTTCTTTCTGGCGGAGTTCAGATACCGGCCCTGACCATTCTTTCGGACTCCCGTTCGAGGTCGGCCTCCACCATCTCCCGGACCAGGTCCTCCAGCTTTCCCTCATAGCTCCACCCCAGCTTCCGGCGGGCCTTCGAACTGTCGCCCAGAAGCTCGTCGACCTCCGCCGGGCGGAAGAAGCGTTGTTCGCAGACGACAAAGTCACGGTAGTCAAGCCCCACCACCTCGAACGCGAGGGCGCAGAAGTCCCGGACCGAGTGGGTGTGTTCGGAGCAGATGATGTAATCATCCGGCTGGTCCTGCTGGAGCATGAGCCACATGGCACCAACATAGTCACGGGCGTGGCCCCAGTCCCGACGGACGTCCAGGTTGCCCAAGGCCAGATGGTGCGCCTTCCCCAGCTTGATCGCAGCGGCACCGCGGCTGATCTTGCGGGTCACGAACTCGTCTCCCCGCCGGGGCGACTCGTGGTTGTAGAGAATGCCGGAGGAGGCATGCAGTCCGTAGGCCTCCCGGTAGTAGCGGGTCAGGTCGAAGCCTGCCACCTTGGAGATCCCGTAAGCCGAACAGGGATGAAAGGGTGTCGACTCGGTTTGCGGGGATTCTTCGGCCCGGCCGAACATCTCGCTGGAAGCGGCGAAGTAGAACCGGCAGTGGGGGGCCACCTCCAGCAGCGCGGACAAGACGTAGTGGGTCCCATTGATGTTGGTGTTGAGGGTGGAGAACTCATCCTCGAAGGAGTAGCTGACGAAGCTTTGGGCGGCCAGGTGGTAACACTCGTCCGGCTTCACCGTCTGCAGGACGCGATGGAGGCTGGCGTAGCATTCCAGTGACGCGGCATGAATCTGGAGGTCCTTCAGAATGTGCCGGATTCGCCACATCCGGTGCTCCCCGTCCTCCAGCGCCACCCGCCGGACGACCCCGTGGACTTCGTACCCCCGACTCAGAAGGAACTCTGCCAGATAGGATCCGTCCTGCCCGGTGATACCGGTGATCAGCGCTTTCTTCATCCGAACCTCCAGACCCGTCCCCGGGGGTCGTCGCAGGCGAGGAGCCGGGAGCTGTCCCAACTGGAGTTCAGGCCCGTCGGCGGCGCCGCGCAGGCAGCCGAGGCTCAACCACCCAAGTCCAGGAGGCAAGCCGGAGCAGGGCCGACAACGGCGTTTGGCTTGATCTTAACCCAGTTCCCGCCGGCAAGCGGGAGAACCGGCCACAGGCAGCGGAACTTCTTGCGAGAAGAAGGGGGGCGGCGGTCCTCAGTTCACCCCGGCCTCCGGCTGCTGAACCAGCGCCCGACTGCGGGTCAGAACCGCGGTCAGCAGCAGCGCCCCCACAGCCAGACCCACGAAGGTCAGGAAGCCATAGGCGTAACCGGCATGTCCCCACCTCGAGACGGCATGCCCCATCAGGGGTGGGATGGCAAAGCCTCCGAAGGCCCCAAGGCCGCCCACCCATCCCGCGGCACCGCCCACGGCCTTCGGCACTGCCTGGGGCACCAGCTTGAAGACGGCGGCGTTGGCAACTCCCATCCCACAGGCCAACAGAAGTTCACCTCCCACCGCCGACGAGGGCGATCCGGACAGGGTCATCCAGACCGCTCCTGCCAGCATGGCGCCCAGGGAGATCACCATTGTGCGCTCTCCGCCAAGCTGATCGGCCACCCGGCCTCCCGCTACCCTGGCCAGCGAGGTCAGAATCGAATAGAGCGCCGTCAGCCCTCCCGCCGCCACCAGACTCATCTCGAAATAGCGGCTCCAGTAGGTCGGCAGCCATGCCGTCAGGGCGATGAAACCTCCAAAGGTGGTGAAATAGATTCCCACCAGGCACCAAGTTTTCCAGATGCGGGCTGAGGTGACGAGGCTGGTCACCGTGCTGCCGGCCGGAAAGAATTCCTGTCCGGCCCGCATCGCCTCCTCCCGGGCCTGAACGGGATCCAGTCCCCTGTCCCGAAGCTGGAAGTACCAGGCGTTCCGGCCCATCAGAAAGTAAAGGAGAGTCCCCAGCAGCAGAAAGCCGAGCCAGGCCAGGTAAGCTCCGGCCAGTCCCACACCCGCCAAGACCAGCGGCAGGAGGAAGGAGAAAATGCCGGGAGCCAGATTCCCGATCCCCGCGTAGGTGCCCAAAGCCGAACCCTGGCGGGAAGCAGGAAACCAGTAAGAAACCTGGCTGATGCCCACCGAGAAAGTGGCGATCCCGCATCCGCAGAGGATGCCCAGCAGGGCCACAAGAGGGAAGAGGGCAGGCGTCAACCCGTCCGGATAACGGGTGACAATGAGGGCCAGCAGCCCCGTCATTCCGGTCACGGACAACAGCAGCAGCACCAGGAAGGGCTTGCGCCCGCCGGTGGTGTCCACCCAAGCCGAGAAAGGGATACGGAGGATCGATCCGGAAAGCGCCGGCATGGCCACCAGCCAGCCGACCGTGCTCGGGTCAAGCTGCATTGCCTCGCGGAACAGGTTGGCGGTGGGGCCGAACAGGGCCACCGCCGCAAATCCGGTGAAGAAACCTACCGTGGCACCCCACAGCCCCTGCGTGGGGCTGCCGCTGAACTGGTGATGACTAGCCATGAACCCTCCCCGCCCGAGATTGCTGCACCCTGCTTTGTGAACTCCCCGGCCCGCCGCCGGGACCGGCCGGGACGCCGGCCTGGGCTTCCTGCCTGAACCACTGCAGAAGCCGGGAAAGCCCGTAAACGCCGCACAGCGTCGCCAGCGCCAGCATGAACAGCTCAAACCGGTACCGCCGCAGGTTGGAGACGAACAGGCGCCACGGGTCTCCGTGATTGCGATTCAGGGGATGGGTTCCGGCCAGATATTCGGCGGCGTCCGAGATCCCGTCTCCATCCAGATCGCTGGTCCCGCCCAGCATCTCCGCCAGGCGTTCGGGATGAGCCCGCAGCAGCAGAAACTGGCGCTTGCCGATCGCCTGCAGAATGTGGTCGCCGAAGTCGTTCAGCAGGGGATGGTCCACCCGGATTCCCGGTTCGAAGACCGTCCTCGCCTCGTTCAGTTGCTGCAGCTCGGCGGGCGAGAGGCTTCCCATCTGCCCCGGCTTGGGTCCGTCCGGTCCGTCCGGATGAGTGTGGCACAGGGCGCAGTCCACGTAGCGTCCGGAGTTCTTCTGGACAAACGCCTGGAATTCAGGATGCGCCTGCAGACTCACTGTCCCGCCGGCGATCAGCAGCAACCCGACGACCCCGATCCAGACCCTCATCCCTGGCCTCCCTTGAACAGGTCGTAAATCTGCTGGCCGAACACGGTCATCACCAGCAGGTAAAGACTCAGCGTCCCGCCCAGCACCCAAAGCGTCCGGCGCGAGGCGCCGCGAAAGATCCAGGGCGTGAACACCAGCAGGGCGAATGCCGCCCCGCCGCCCAGCATCACCACCCAAAACGGCAGCAGCTCCAGCGGGTAGTAAAGAAACAGGAAGTACCACTCAGGTTTGATTCCTTCGGGAGTCGAACCCAGGGGATCGAAGGGGTGCAGCAACGGATAGGGCGAAAACGCTTCGAAGGGCAGGCACAAACCCAGCAGGAAGACCGCAAAGAAAGCCAGTCCCCACACCGTGAAGTCCTTAAGCACGAAGAACGGGAAGAACTTCTCCTGCCTGCCGGAGGGACGTTCGGTGCCGGGGCTCATGCCGTGAAGCTGAACTCCCAACAGATGAATCGCCACCACCGCCAGAAAGAGCAGCGGCAGGACCACGACGTGCAATGAGTAAAACCGGCTCAAGGTGGCCTGGCCGATCCCGGCCTCGCCCTGGATGGTCTCCCGCAAATTGCGCGGCCAGTCGGCCATGAAGGCGGGCAGATACGCTCCCACCTCTTCGATGGACTGCAGGCCGACCTTGGTGGCATTCACCGCAATCTGGTGCCAGGGCAACAGGTATCCCGTGAAACCGAAGGTCAGTGTGATCACCAGCAGGGCCACACCCGTGAGCCAGGTCAACTCCCGCGGCTTGACAAAGGCCTTCATCACAAAGGTGGTCACCAGGTGAAGGGCCAGGGTGAAGATCATCAGCGAGGCGGACCAACTGTGCAGATTGCGGATCAGCGCACCCCCTGCCACGTGATCCGTGATGTACTCCACCGAGGCGTGGGCGTCGCTGACGGTGGGCTCGTAATAGAACAGCAGCATCAGGCCGGTCACAAGTTGCACGGTAAAGAAGAACAGGACCAGCCCGCCCAGGTAGTAAGCCCAGGACATCCGGTGGACCGGAACCGTCTTCTCCTCCAGCAGACTGTGCAGGCTCAGCTTCTCCAAGGGGAGCCGCTGAGCCAGCTCGTCGATCAGGCGGGCGGGAGTCAAGGCCATCAGGTGGTCTCCTCAAATTTCCTGGCGATGTACACGCTGAGTACATCCAGGCGGGAGGGATCGAGTTCTCCCTGTACGGGTCCGCCCGGCGGGCTCTCCGCCACCACCTCGTGCAGCTCGTCCATCAGCACCCAGCCCAGGCGGGGCAGGGGGGTGCGGGCCGGAGAGCCGGTGTTGGGCTGCCCGGTTTCGATATCGAAATAGGAGATGTGACAGGGACAGAGGATGCGCCCCTGCGCGTCCACCTGGCTGCCCACCGTGCACCCCAGGTGGGTGCACTTGGCGGACAGCAGCAACGGCAGCCCGTCGCCGTTGCGGAACGCCAGCGCCGGCCGCATCTGGTAGTCGATGAAATACTTGCCCACGGTACTGGAAAGCTCGGAGAGTCGGGCGACAAAGACGTAGTCGTTCTGCATGCGCTCCAGCTGGAGATTGCGCTCCCGGGCGGTGGATTCCAGACGTTTCAGCCGTTTCTGCAGCAGGGCGATTTCCTCGGACGGGCTCAGGCGGGGCCCCCGGAAGAAGCGGAACAGCGTGTCGAACACTCCCAGGGACAGGAGAGCGGCGGCTCCCGCCAGCCCAGCGATCCCCTGCACCAGTCGGCGCCGGCCCTCGATCCGCTGCTGTTCCGGCTCGGCAAAGGGCAGCCTGCGGACCCCCGCCCACAACACCTGCTGGCGCCAGCCGCGAACCAAGTAAGACAGGGGAACCGTGAAAACATGGACAAGCCGGGAGAAAGGTACCAACAGCAGCAGGATCCAGGCCCCTGCCACATGCACCTTGATCAGGGGCGGGAGGTCGGTGACCAGCGTAAGGTCCGGGCGCAGCAGCACAATGCTCCAGACGTAAGGCACCAAAGTGCCCGTCGCCCAGGAGGATCCCCAGGGATAACCGGCGGCGACCCCCAGACCCGCCAGCACCTGCAGGGCGATCAGCCCCAGCACGGCGAAATCCATCAGCGAGGTACCCGCCTGCAGTCGGCCGGCGGTGAACCTTCTGAACAGCAGTACCACGACCCCGCCCATGGCCAGCAGTCCGCAGGCAAAGCCGAGCGCTTCCACCAGATAGAGAAACAGCGGCAGGCCGGTGAGGGCGTGCCAGAAGCCGGGAGCCAGCCAGGGAATCAGGTGCAGGACCAGCACCAGCAGAATCCCCAGGTGGAATGAGGTGGAGCCCCACCGCAACCAGCGGTCCTCCAGGAACTGGGAAGAAAGGGCCGAGACGGTAAGCGGTTGAACCCTGAGCCGGTACCAGGTTCCGAACACCAGACTGAACAGGGCGGCATAGGGCAGGCCCAACAGGAAGAAACCTTCAAACATAGGCGACCTCCACCGGCTCGGATGCCCGGCTCGCCTGCAGCAGCCCGCTTACAGCCCGCAACAGCCACGCATACGGATTTCCCTGCCCCTGCAGAATCCCCTCCATCTTCTCCAGCGCCGGCAGCAGGCACAGTTCCACCAGCTCTTCGCGTTCTTCCCCCGACAGCAGGGCCAGGGCATCCAGCACCACCGCCACGTGGTCCGGCAGTTCCGCTCTCGGTTTGAAGTCCCGGGCGGCGAAGGCTTCGGTCAGACCCCAAAGGAGGGTGGAGCGCCGGGGATCGGACTCTCCAAACAGATGGACTCCAAGGTAAGGGGGGCAGCTCGGAGCCAGCTCGAAAGTGGAACAGAACAGCTCCTCCAGCCCGCCCTGCGAAAGGGACTCCAGTTCCCGCTGGAAGCGGCGCAGGGGCTCGGCAGCGGCGGGCGGCAGCCGGTCCGCCAGCCGGGCCACCCCATCCAGATAGCCGACCCGGGGGTATTCCAACAGTCGGGAAAGCCGGCGGCAGGCAAACACGGCGAGCTTACGTGCCATCACAGTCCCCTCCCCGGCGGCTGATGAATCCCGAAACCGGCCAGGCCCTTGCGGCGTTCCGCCTCCGCCTCGTCGTCCAGCGTCTCTTCGCGCTGCAGCGGCGGGCATTCATAGCGTTCCTGCAGGGTGGCGAGGGCGGTCAGCCGATAGATCGCTTCCGCCTGTTCGGGGGTGAGCTGGGCCTCCCGCAGGATCCGCCTGACCTGGTCCGGTTCGAAGTCGTCCAGTTCCCTGGAGCGCATGTAGATCCTCACCGCCAGCAGGCGCCGCAGCGAGGCGACCACCGGATCCGGGTTTCCCGCCGAGAACAGACCGGCCAGATACCGCACCGGCAGGCGGCTGCCATCGATGGGGGCGAACACGGTCTCCGGATCATGGCCGTAAACCCCGTCTCCGCTGCGCCCGAACACCGGCAGCAACGGCGGGACGTAAAACAGCATGGGCATGGTGCGGAATTCCGGATGGAGGGGGAGCGCCAGCTTCCACTCCATGACAAACTTCCAGACCGGAGAACGGGCCGCCGATTCCAGCATCTCCGGGGAGATCCCGCCCGCCAGCGCCGCCTTCACCACCACGGGATCCGCAGGATCGAGCAGAATGCTGCGCTGGGCTTCCACCAGGGAGGGCTCGGGGGCTTTCATGGCCTCCTCGACCCGCTCGGCATCGTAGAGCAGGATCCCCAGATAGCGGATCCGTCCCACACAGGAGTGGAAGCAGGCCGGCGGCTGGCCGGTCTCCAGCCGAGGAAAACAGAGAATGCACTTCTCGGACTTCCCTGTCTTCCAGTTGTAGTAGACTTTCTTGTAGGGGCACGCGACGACGCAGGCACGCCATCCCCGGCAGACGTCCTGGTTGACCAGCACCACCCCGTCCTCGCCGCGCTTATAGAGCGCACCCGAAGGGCAGGCCGCCACACAGGCGGGGTTGGCGCAGTGGTTGCAGATCCGCGGCAGGTACATCATCGCCACCTGCCGGATCTCGAACAGTGCCCGGCGCTCCTCCTCCGGCAGCGCCGCCAGATTGGGATCGTTTTCCGCGTAAATCGGAGAACCTGAAAGATCGTCGTCCCAGTTGGGGCCGGCCTCGATCTGGATCAGATCGCCGGTGATCAGCGAGACCGGGACCGCGGTGGGCTGGGTTTTACCGGCAGGGGCGTTGAACAGGTGCTCGTACTGGTAGGTCCAGGGTTCGTAGTAATCGTCCAGCGCCGGCTGGTCGGGGTTGTAAAAGAGCCGCAGATAGGTGTCGGCCTTGCCTTGGGCGCGCAGCTTCAGCTGGCGCCCTTCGGTAAGCTCCCAGCCGCCGCGATAGCTCTGCTGGTCTTCCCACAGCGTGGGATAGCCGGTTCCCGGCTTGGTCTCCACGTTGTTCCACCACATGTATTCCGCGCCGGGGCGGTCCGTCCAGACGTTCTTGCAGGACACGCTGCAGGTGTGGCAGCCGATGCACTTGTCCAGATGGAACACCATCGCGGTCTGGGCTCTCACATCCATAGCTCGGCTCCTACCAGTCCACCTGCTGAAGTTTGCGGACCACCACCGAGGTATCGCGGTTGACCCCTGGGGGACCCCAATAATTGAAGGCCCAGGAGAATTGGGCATAGCCGCCGATCATGAACAGCGGTTTCAGACGGGCCCGGGTCAGGCTGTTGTGGGCGCCGGAACGCTTGCCACCCCGCCCCGGGGAACGGGGAACTCCCACCGTCCGTTCGGTGGCGTGGTAGATGAAGCAGATTCCGCGGGGGATGCGGGCGCTGACGCAGGCCCGCGTCACCACCGCCCCGTGGTCGTTCAACAGTTCAACCCAGTCGTTGTCGCGGATTCCCAACAACCCGGCATCGCGGTCGTTGATCCAGACCGGCTCGATCCCCCGGGACAGGGTTTCCATGCGCAGGTTGTCGCCGAAGGTCGAGTGGATGTGCCACTTTCCGTGGGGAGTCAGGTAGTTCAGCACCAGGGATCCCGGCGGGGTGGAAGTTTGCTCCAGGTCGGCCACCGCAGAGGCGTCCAGACGGGGCTTGAAGGCCGGCAGGTGTTCACCGAACGCCCGGTACGCTTCATGGTCGAGGTACAGGTGCTGGCGGCCGCTCAGCGTCCGCCACGGGACCAGGAACTCCACGTTTTGGCAGTAGGCGGCATAAGTCCGGCCGTCGTTGGTGATGCCGCTCCAGAAGGGGGAGGTAAGGATCCGGCGTGGCTGGGCACAGACATCGTCGAAGCTGTAGCACACGCCCCGGTGGCGGGCGGCCAGCCCGGTCAGGTCCACACCCGTCTTTTTCGACTCCGCCGCGAAGGCCCTCCAGGCCAGCTCCCCGTTGCTTTCGGCGGCGAAATGCAGGATGACGTCACAGACCCAACGTTCCTGTTCCAGCGACGGATAACGGACGCCCTCCCAGAACTGAACCGGGTGAGACTCGAGGTACCGGTCGTACAGGTCGGCGACATCGTAACTGACGCCGTGAGCCCCCAGACCGCGTTCCCGGAAATTCCGCCCCAGGCTGACAAACTTCTGGTAGACGCTGGGATAATGCCGCGCCACCACGGTGATTGCGGGCATGCTCTTGCCCGGAACCGGTTCGCACTCCCCCTGCAGCCAATCCCGGACCTGCGGCTGGGCCAGCTCCGCCGGGGTGTCATGGAGCAAGGGGGTCAGCACCACGTCCTCCACCGGATCGGGGAGGTATTTCTCCGCCAGACTGGAGGTGTGGCGGGCAATGTCCCTGAAAATGGCCCAGTCGCTGCGGGCCTCCCAGCACGGCGGCACCGCCGCCTGCAGGGGATGCAGGAAGGAGTGGAGATCGGTGGAGTTCAAGTCGTCCTTCTCATAGTAGGTGGCAGCCGGCAGGACCACGTCCGAGTACAGGGCGGAAGTGTCCATGCGGAAGTTCAGGTCGATGACCAGGTCCATCTTGCCGCCCTGGACCGGATCCCGCCACACCACGTCTTCGACGGCGCCGGCGCCCCGTTCCACCGCCACGGCGGCGGAGTCGGTCCCCAGGTAATGCCGCAGGAAGTACTCGTGCCCTTTGGCCGAGGCCTGGATGGCGTTGCCCCTCCAGATGTACCAGACCCGGGGGAAACTCGCGGGGTGGTCAGGGTCCTCCATGGCGAAACGCAGCCGGCGTTCGCGCAGCTCCCGGACCACGAAGTCACGGATCTCGTCCGGTGTGGTTGCTCCCTGTCGGCGGGCTTCCGCCGCCAGCTCCAGGTTGGAGCGGTTGAACTGGGGGAAACACGGCAGCCAGCCGAGCCGCACCGCCATCGCCTGTTTGTCGGCAGTATGGCCCGAGGTCAGGCGGTCCCCGGGGACGGCCACCGAGCATACCTCGGTAAAGGCCTTGTCATAGCGCCATTGGCTGGAATGGATGTAATGGAAAGAGGGTGAATTCTGCAGCCGGGGAGGGCCGCCCCAGTCGGTGGCGAAGGCGATGGGCGCCCAGGAGGCCACCGGGACCAGCTTTTCCTGTCCGACATAGTGATTCCAGCCGCCGCCGTTGCGGCCGACGCAGCCGCAGAGGATGAGGGCGGTGATACAGGCCCGGTAGATCAGGTTGTTGTGGTACCAGTGGTTGACACCGGCACCGATGATGATCATGCACCGCCCCTGGGTCTTCAGAGCGGTGGACGCCCACTGGCGGGCGAAGGAGACCACGTTCGCTCCCTGGATGCCCGTGAAACCCTCCTGCCAGGCGGGAGTGCAGGGCTGGGAAGCGTCCTCGTAGCTGGCCGGCCACTCTCCCGGAAAGCCGCCCCGGTTCACTCCGTACTGGGCCAACAACAGCTCGAAGGCGGTTGTCACCCAGACCGGCCCCTCCCGGGTTTCCACCTGGCGACAGGGGACCCCGCGCCGCAACGTCCGCGTTTGCAGGCCGTCGGAAAAATCGGTGAAGCTGACCGGCAGAACCTGATCCCAATCCTCCAGCAACAGCTCGGGATCGAAGTCCCCGCCCTCCTCGTCTTGCAGCTTCAGATTCCACTTGCCGGGCTGCTTCTGCCAGCGATGTCCGACGGTCCCCTGGGGCACCCGCAGCTGCCTGCTGCCGCGGTCAAACACGAACAGCTTCCACTCGGCGTTTTCCAAACCCGAGGTGGCCGCGACTTCGGACGCCCTCAGCATCCGGCCGGGACGCCAGGTGCCTCCGTCCGCCTCCAGCCGGACCAGGAACGGTCCGTCCGAGTACCGCTTGAGATAGTCGTGGAAGTGCCCTTCCCGGCCGCCGACGTGGAATTCCTTGAGAATGACGTGGCCCACCGCCATCCAGAAGGCCCCGTCCTGTCCCTGATGGATCGGGATCCACTCGTCGGCGACTTTCGAGGTCTGACTGAAATCGGGAGAGAACACGACGACCTTGGCGCCGTGGTGTCGCGCCTCCACCAGAAAGTGGGCATCGGGAGTGCGGGTCATCAGGACATTGGAGCCCACCACCGCGATGAACTTGGACTTGAACCAGTCGGCACTTTCCGCGACGTCGGTCTGCTCCCCCCAGATTTCCGGGGAAGCCGGCGGCAAGTCGCAGTACCAGTCGTAAAACGAGAGGCTCACCCCGCCCATCAACTGCAGAAAGCGCGAGCCGGCGGCGTAGCTTACCATCGACATGGCCGGGATGGGCGAGAAACCGATCAGGCGGTCGGGCCCGTACTTGAGGACGGTATAGAGGTTGGCGGCGGCAATCAGCTCCAGGACCTCCTGCCACTCCACGCGGCGGAATCCGCCTTTGCCCCGCGCCTGCTGGTAACGGGCTCGGGATTCCGGGTTGGATACCACCGCTCCCCATGCCGCCACCGGGTCCCCAGGATGAGCCGCCCGTGCGTCCCGCCACAGGTCCAGCAGCGCGCCGCGAACGTACGGGTACTTCACCCGCAGGGGGCTGTACACGTACCAGGAGAAGGAGCAGCCGCGCTGGCACCCGCGGGGCTCGTACGAAGGCAGGGCGGGATCAATGCGCGGATAGTCCAGCGCCTGCATCTCCCAGGTTACGATTCCCTGCTTGACGTACACGTTCCAGCTGCACCCGCCGGTGCAGTTGACGCCGTGGGTGCTGCGGACAACTCTGTCGTAGGCCCAGCGGTTGCGGTAAAAGTCCTCCCACTGGCGCTTCCGCGGTGAGAAGATGTCTTTGATCCACGCCATGAGTTCCCTATCTCCGGCTTGACCGGTCAATCAGAGCCGCACGCACTCCCCGTCCCTTCCGGCGCCAGGTCAGGGGGATCACCACCAACAACAGCAGACCGGCGGCGGCACCTGCCGCCAGTGGACCCAGCACGGGGGCCGGCGCGGGCGCCGGCGGAGGGGTCTGCAGAAAAGCCGCCAGATGGGAGGCCTCCTGAAGCGAGATGGGGTGGTCGCGATAGGCTGCGCGCATCACCTTGAATGCACTCTGCTGGATGGCCGAAACCAGGGCGGTTTCCCCCATCCGTTCCGACACCGTGTCCAGCGCCACACCCAGGCTGCCGCCGCGACCTGCGAACTGGTGGCAGGCGCTGCAGGCCATTCCGCCCGCAGACAGCGGAATGCGCCCGAAAAACAGGCGCTCCCCCTCGGGGGCGGAGGCCGGCTGCAGATGGACCCGAAACCTCGCCTCGAACCGCTCCCGCTCCCCCGCCAGCCGCTCCCGGACATCCGAGCTCTTGAGAAGATCGACCAGGGCCGCAATTTCCTGGTCGGTCATGGGGCCCACGTTGCGCTGCATCCGCCGCACCGCCAGCTCCAGCTCCGGACGCGGCCAGGCGGTGGACGGCGCCAGATCGGGACCCGTCATGGCCCCCTCGCCGATGGTGTGGCATCCGGAACAGCGGCTCAGGTACAGAGCGGCGTCCACGTCAGGAGGAGACTCTGCGGCGGCGGGGGCGGCGCCGGGGGTGGCGCCGGCCGGCTCCGCCGGCGCGGGGCTGACTTCTCCAGGGGAGGCGGCCGGCTCGCCGGGGGGCTGTGCCCAGCCCAAGCCGGAGCAAATCACCAGCACGACCGGCAGCAGGCTCCTTCGGAACGGAGGACCCTGGCAACAGCTCAAGATTCGACCCCTCCTTCCCTTCCCGGGCGGTCGTCGTAGATCCACAGCTCGGGCTTGTCACAGGAGACGGCGGGCCGGTCCTTTTCCACGAAGACCAGGCTGCGGTGTCGTTCTCCCTGCGAGTCGAACCATTCGCGGCGCAGATAGACGCCTTCCCGGTCTGCAGAGGAGAGGTTAACAAGATCGTCAACTGAAAGCCAGAGAACGATTCGCCCGGAAGACAACTCCAGGCGGCTTGAGCCGCCCGTCCGGTCCACGGAAATCCCGTAGGTGAGGGCCGGTTCGTCGGGTCCCACCTGACCCACAGCCGCCAGGTGACCGGAGTGGTTCAGTTCTTCCAGCTCCTTGAGGTTGATGCGGAATCGGAATGAAGAGTCCCTGATGCGGAGTTTCATGGCGCTGCGATCACCTCAGCCACAGTCGGAACGCGGTTTCATCACGCACTGGGCAGGAACCGTCGCTCGATTCTGTCCAATATCAGCTATACAAGATCTCTTTTATCCTAGTTTAAGGCTGAAAATCAAGCCTGTCTTGCGCTCCGCGCGGTCCCGGCGGTGTTCCACCTCGTCTGAATCCGCCAACCGTGCTAGTGTTCTGGCCCATGAATCGTCGCGATTTCCTTGCACTGACGGCCGTCGCCCCCCTGGTCCCCACCGTTTCGCCGAACCAGGCAGTGGTCCGGGGCATGCGGTTCGGCCTCGTCACCTATCTGTGGGGACAGGACTGGGATCTGCCGACGTTGATCCGCAACTGCGAGGCTGCGGGCTACGCCGGCGTGGAGCTGAGGACCCAGCATGCGCACCGGGTCGAACCCGGCTTGAGCCCGGCAGCCCGCGCCGAGGTGAGACGCCGGTTCGCCGACAGCCCGGTGGTCTTTGTCGGCTACGGCTCCAACCAGGAGTTCCATTCCCCTGACGCCGCTGAGCTGCGTCGCAACATCGAGGGCACCTTTGAGCTGATCAAGCTGTGCCACGACCTGGGGGCGTTCGGGGTCAAGGTGAAGCCGAATACGCTGCCCGACGGCGTCCCCGCCGAACGGACCATCGATCAGATCGCCCGGGCACTCAACGAAATCGGTCGCTATGCCGCCGACTACGGCCAGGTGATCCGGCTCGAAGTCCACGGACACCGCACTTCCGAGCTGCCGGTGATCAAACAGATCATGGATCGGGTCACGGAAAAAACCGTGGGTCTCTGTTGGAACTGCAATCCGGAGGATCTTCTGGCACCCGGCCTGGAAGCCAACTTCCGTCTGGTTCGCCACCGCTTCGGCGACACCCTGCACGTGCGCGAGCTGGACAGCACAGACTACCCCTACCCGGAACTGATGAGACTGCTGGTGCAGACTCGTTATCAGGGCTGGGTGCTGCTGGAAGCCCGTACTTCGCCGGCGGACCGGGTGGCGGCCATGCGGGCGCAGCTGGAGCTGTTCCGGACCCAAGTGGGAGGCGCCTGACTTGGATCCGGCTTTCGACCATCCGCCCGAGCGCCGAGGCTCGGATTCCATCAAGTGGTCGGCCTACCCTCCCGACGTCATACCCCTGTGGGTGGCCGACATGGACTTCGCCAGCCCGCCGGAAGTCATCGACGCGCTTCGGCAGCGGATCGATCACGGTGTTTTCGGTTACAGCCGCATCCTGCCCGAGCTGGCCGAGGCGGTCTGCCGCCGGCTGCAGGAAACCCAAGGCTGGGAAGTGGAACCCCCGGCCATCGTTCTGGTCCCGGGACTGGTCTCCGCCCTCAACGTCATGTGCCGCCTGGCCGGCGCCCCTGGCGACGCCGTTCTCGTCAACACACCCGTTTATCCCCCGTTCCTGTCGGCGCCACGCCATCAGGGCCGGAGCCTGCAGTCGGCGGAGCTGGGATTGCGGATGGAGGGCCGCCGACTGCACTACGAGCCGGATTTCGACGCGCTGGAGGCCGAGGTGACAGGGAACACCCGGCTGTTCCTGCTCTGCAACCCGCAAAACCCTACGGGACGGGCCCTGACCGCCCACGAGCTCACTCTCACCGCGGAGTTCTGCGAGCGCCACGACCTGCTGCTGTGCTCGGACGAAATCCACGGCGACCTCACGCTGGGCTCCGCCCGCCACCTCTCCATCGCGGCGCTGATCCCGGAAGTGGCCCGAAGAACCGTGACGCTGCTGGCACCCAGCAAGACCTGGAACATCCCCACCCTGGGCTGCAGTGTGGCGGTGATTCCGGACCCTGAACTCCGGCGGCGTTTCCGGGAGGCGGCGGCGGGAATCGTCCCCGACGTGGGAGCCTTGGGCCAGCATGCGGCTTTGGCTGCTTACACGGCCGGAGAACCGTGGCTGGTCTCGCTGCGGCGCTACCTGACGGCCAATCGCGACCTGCTCATCGACTACGTGGCCCGCCACCTGTCCGGTGTCCGCACCACCTGTCCCGAGGCCACCTACCTGGCCTGGCTGGACTGCCGGGATCTGGGGCTTCAGACCAGCCCCTATCAGTTTTTTCTGGAGCAGGCTCTAGTGGCTCTCAGCGACGGGCGCCGCTTCGGTCCCGGGGGATCCGGTTTCGTCCGGCTCAACTTCGGATGTCCCCGGTCGACGCTGACCGCTGCCCTGGACCGGATGAAGCAATCCCTGGCCGGCGTTTCAACTCGCAGGGACGCTGCTTTGTGACGCGACGCAGATTTGGGGTTGCTCTTGGATCGCAGCACGGCGATCATTTCACACCACCGCAACGCCATGGAGACCAGGAAATCGAAACGTCTCGCCCGATGCGCGCACCCGCCCGGGACAGGGCAGCGCAACAGGTCCACTTCACGACCGGGCCGCCTCGCCCTGCTGATTCTGCTGTCGGCCGCCCCGGCACTGGTGCCTGCCTGCGCGCCGGAAAGATCCACCCCACATTCCGGCGGCTGGCCCGTCTACGGCGGGAATGGCGCCTCCAGCCGATACTCGGAACTTGATCAGATCCACCGGGGAAACGTCCATCGGCTGGCAGTAGCCTGGGTCCACCGCACCGGCGACCTCTGGGAGAAATCGCAGAACCAGTGCAATCCGATCCTCCGCAACGGACGGCTGCTGGCAGTCTCCGCCGGACTGCAGGCGATCGCCCTCGACCCTGGGACCGGCCGGCTGCTCTGGAAGTTCAACCCGTGGACGGACCCCGAGTTGAAGCGGGAGGACCAGGGAGTGAGCCGGGGAGTGTCCTACTGGACCGACGGCCGCGAGGAACGGGTCTTCTTCGGGGCATCCCACCGCCTTTACGCCCTGGACGCGGCAACGGGCATGCCCATCCCCGATTTCGGGGAGCAGGGCTGGGTCGATCTCCGGCAGGGACTGGGCAGGGACCCCGACGACCTGTGGGTGGTGGTGACCACACCGGGCGTGGTCTACCGCGACCTGCTGATCCAGGGCACCCGCGTCTCGGAGTCCATGGGAGCTGCACCGGGACACATCCGGGCCTACGACGTCAGGACTGGGCGGATCCGCTGGACCTTCCACACGATTCCCCAACCCGGTGAACCGGGCTACGAAACCTGGCCCCCCGACGCCTGGAAATCCTTTGGAGGCGCCAACTCGTGGGCCGGCATGGCGCTGGACGAGGGCCGTGGAATCGTTTACGTTCCCACCGGCTCGGCCGCCTTCGACTACTACGGGGGCAACCGGCCGGGCCAGAATCTGTACGCCAACTGCCTGCTCGCCTTGGATGCCGCTACCGGCCGGCTCATCTGGCATTTCCAGACGGTTCACCACGACATCTTCGACCTGGACCTGCCGGCTCCCCCCAATCTGGTGCAGGTGCAGCGGGACGGACGGGTGGTCGACGCCGTCGCCCAGGTCACCAAGTCCGGCCTGGTTTTCCTCTTTGCCCGGGAGTCCGGGGAACCGCTCTTTGAGATTGAAGAACAGCCCGTGCCGTCCTCCGACCTCCCCGGGGAGCAGGCCTGGCCGACACAGCCTGTCCCCACCTTGCCGCCGCCCTTCGCACGGAGGTCTCTCAGCGAGGAGGACCTTAACGATCTCTTTCCCCAGCGGAGATGGGAACTGGTAGAAAAGTTTCGACGGCTCCGGACGGGGGGACCGTTCCTGCCGGCGTCGCTGCAGGGGAGCGTGTTCCTCCCGGGACTGGACGGCGGAGCCGAGTGGGGTGGCGCCGCCGCCGATCCCGAAGGCATCCTCTACGTCAACGCCAGCAACATGGCATGGATCCTGCGCATGGCTCCAACCGAGCGGACGAAGGGCACTGCCGTTCCTGATGGGAGCGCGGTTTACGGAGAGTACTGTGAGGCTTGTCATCAGGCCGACCTGGGTGGCGACGGCGAACGCAATCCGTCGCTGAAGGGCCTTTCCCGCCGGCGAAGCCTGAACGAAGTGGTCCGCGTCGTCCGGCAGGGGAAGGGCTTCATGCCGGGATTCCCCATGCTGTCCCCCGGCGAGCTGCGGGCGGTGGTCGCCCACCTCATGGATGTGCCCCCGGCCGCCGTCCCGGCGGGGGATGACAGCCCGGAACACGAATGGGTTCCCTACCACCTCCAACAGGCGGAACGCTGGTTCGACCGGGAGGGATATCCAGCCGTCAAGCCTCCGTGGGGAACCCTCAGCGCCATCGACCTGAACCGGGGAGTGATCCGTTGGCAGGTCCCCCTGGGCGAATATCCGGAACTGACCGCCCGCGGCGTTCCCGTGACCGGAACCGAGAACTACGGCGGGCCGGTGGTGACGGCCGGCGGTCTGATATTTATCGGAGCCAGCCGGGACCAGAAGTTTCGCGCTTTTGACCGGGACTCCGGGGCGCTGCTCTGGGAAGTCGACCTCCCCGCCGGCGGCTATGCCACACCAGCCACCTACCTCCATGAGGGCCGCCAGTACGTGGTGATTGCGGCCGGCGGGGGCAAGATGGGAACTCCCTCGGGCGATGCCTGGGTGGCTTACGCCCTGCCCTGATCCCGCCCGGAATCCGCCGGTTCTGCCGCCGGGTTGGCGGCTGCGGCCAGGGGAAGCCTGACTGTAAACCTCGTCCCCTTCCCGGGGGTGCTTTCTACCCCGATCGTCCCCTCCAGCCTCTCCACCACCTGGCGGACGATGGACAGGCCCAGTCCGGTTCCCACCTCGGCGGTGGCCTTGGCGTTCTGGGACCGGAAGAAACCGTCAAAAATGCGGGGGAGGTCGTCGGCGGCAATCCCGATCCCGGTGTCCTCCACCTCGACAACCGCGGATCCGTCCTCGGAGCGCAGACGGAAGGCGACCCGGCCGGACGGCGTGTACTTCACGGCGTTGTCCAGCAGGTTCGAGAACACGCGCTCCAGGTCGGTGGGATCTGCCCGCACCGCCACCGGCACGTCCGGCACTTCCTCCACCCATTCCAGCCCTTTGGCCGCCGCCTGGTCCCGGGCCGAGTCCAGGACCGTTCGCAGACAGACCACCAGGTTGGTGGTCTTCCATTGCGTGGGGTCTTCGGGGCGCTGGGCGGCCGCCAGATTCAGGAGGTCGCGGATGAGGTCGAAGGCGTCACGGATTCTCCTGCGGGCCCGGGCGATGAGGTCACGCTGCCGTTCATTTAGAGGGCCGGCGAAGGGGAGCGCCTCGATCGCCGACTGGATCGCCGCCAGCGGGGACCGCAACTGATGGTGAGTGGTGCGGGCAAACCAGATTCTCGCCTCGTTGACCGCCTGCAGCTCACTATAAGCCCGGGCGTTGAGAATGGCGGTGGCGCCCAGGTTGGCGAGGTTCATGAGCAGGCTCTCTTCCTGCTCGGTAAACCGGCGGGGTTCGGCGGTATACACGCGGATGACTCCCAGCGTCCGGTTCTTGGCCCGCATGGGACAGGACAGCATGGAACACAGGCCCTCCCGGCGCGCTTCTTCCCGGTACTGGAACCGGGGGTCGTCACCGACTTCGAAAACCTGGATCGTCCCCCCACGCAACGCTTCCAGGTCCACCAGGCTCTTGTCGACTTCCACCGGTCCCTTGTCGATGTAGGCCTGGCTCAACCCCCAGGAACCGCCAATGAACAGCTTGCGCCCGCTGCGGTCGAACAGCCGGATGAAACTGGCCTTGCCCTTCAGCAGCCGGGCCGCATTCTCGGCGATCAGGCTGAGGACCTCCTTGGAATCCAGGGTCGAGTTGACAAGCTGGCCCAGCTCGTAAAGGGCCCGCATCTCCTGATAGGCGCGGTCCAGCGCCCGTTCCGACGCGAACAGCGCCGCCTCCTTCTCCCGCAGCCGGGCGGTGATGGAGGTCGCCAGATAAGTCGTGACCAGGAAGAACAGGCTCAGCAGGAGCCAGATGTGGAACTCGCCCAGGTTTCCGACAGGGGTGGCCAAGCCGTGCTCCACCCGCTGGTCCGCCGGCAGGCGTTCGAGGGCCGTCAGGCCGGCCAGCACCGCCAGCAGGCCCGAGGCGGTGGCCGCCAGCACGTAACACGCCTTGGGCGACCACAGGATGGACCCGATGATCAGATGAAAGACGAAGGTGAGCGTCACCGGGCTGAAGATCCCGCCGGTAAGCGAAACGATGATGGTGAGAGCGCACCAGTCCAGCAGGACCTGCAGATAGATGGACCGGGTCAGCGACGGAAGGGACTCGGCAAACCGTTCCCCGATCCGCAGGATCAGAAAGTTGTACAGCAGGACCGCGAGGCCGACGACGCTGAGAGGAAGGATCGGGATCCGCTCTCCCAGAAGGAGCCAGCCACCGGCGGAGCCCGCCAGGATTCCTGCTCCGGCCAGCCATCGGAGCCGGATGAACCACTGCCACCGTTCCTGAAGTTCCCGTTCGAGGGGGAGCAGGTGGGCCTCCCCCGTCCCCTGGCTCATGCGCGGTCCTCCAAACCCGCCTGGCGCCCGCCGAACAGGTCCTCAGTGCCGCAGTTTGGTCCGCAGCAAAGCCAACAGGACATCAGGGTTCAGCGGCTTCTGGAACACCCCGGTCAGCCCCAGTTCACTGAAATCAGTCGTCGCCTGCAGATTGTCGCCGGTGGAACTGAGCATGTAAATCGGCGCCTGATTGCCCATCGCCTGCAGCTCCTTGACGAACTGGGTGCCGGCGTCAATCTCCTCCATCATCAGGTCCGCGATGATCAGATCCGGCCGGCTGCGGCGGTAGGCGTCCAATCCCTCTTCTGCGCTGGCCGCAGTGACCACGATGTATCCGCCCGCTTCCAGCACCACTCTCAGTGACGCCAGGATGTCGGGATCGTCGTCCACACAGAGGATCACATACTTTCCGTCTTGCATGGGTCTCTCCACCCTCAGCAGGGCGTCGGGCCGGCCTCCCGGAGTTCTCCGGCGGCCCGCTTGAAATCTCCCTCCTCCAGAAGCTTTCTCAGGAAATCGACAGCCGCCCGGAGGTTGGCGAGGGCTCGCGGAGTCAGTTCCTCTCCGAAATGTTCGAACTCGTAGCCGCGAATCCCCAGGGCATATGCGGAGGTCCTGGCGCGAAACAGGTCCCGCGCCAGACTCATCAGGAATTCCGGTTCCAGGCGGTGGGAGGAGAACGCCAGCCGGCCGCCCGGCTGCACGCTGCGGAACGAGAAGGGCTCCGGTCCGCGGACGGCGGCGTCGACGAACAGCACGGTGTCGTAGCGACCGATTTCCACCGAATCCTCCACCGACAACTGGTAGTTGACCTCGACGGTGATCCCCGGCCGGCCGAGAGCTTCGATCTCACGGGCCAGGGCGGGACCCAGACCGTCGTCCGCCCGGGCCGGATTTCCGTAACACAGCAGGAGGATCCTCGCTTCGTCAGCCATCAGTTCCGTCCCCTGCGCTGAAGCAGTTTCCCGTCTGCCGAGACCAGGTCCACCACCAGCGGCATCGCGCCCATGGCGTGGGTGGCGCACGACAGGCACGGGTCGTAGGCCCGGATCGCCACTTCCACGTGGTTCAGCAGACCCTCCGTGATTTCCGACACCCCCGACAGATGATCTTCCGCCACCTTCTGCACGGCGCGGTTCATGGGCTCGTTGTTGCTGGTGGTGGATACGATGAGGTTCGCCATCACCACCTGGTCGTTTGCATTGACCCGGTAGTGGTGGAAAAGGGTGCCCCGGGGCGCCTCGATGATCCCCACCGCTTCTTCCCTCCGTTCACCCTGAGTCAGCAGGTCGGTGCCCTGGAGGTCGGGATCGTGCAGGAGCTGGCGGATCTTCTCGGCTGAATGGAGCAGCTCGATCATCCGGGCCCAGTGATAGGCCATGGTGATGTTGACCGGCCGGCCTCCGCCCAGGTCCTTGAACTCCCGGCGGGCCGCTTCGGCCTCCGGCGTGTCGAAGAAGTCACAGTTGTTGACCCGCGCCAGCGGACCCACCCGATACCAGCCCCGCTCGGGGCCCAGCGACCGGATGAACGGGAATTTCATGTATGACCACGGGCGGACCTCCTCGGCCAGATACTCGCGGTACCGCTGGTTGTCGACGCCGTCGAAAATCAGCTCGCCATGGGCCTGCCGGGCCCGGAGGAGACCGTCATAGATCTCATGGGCGCCGCCCGGTCCCACCAACGACAGGTGATTGGAATCAAACGATCCGAAGGGCGCCAGCCGCTCCAGGTTCTGGAGCGTGTAGTCCCGGGCCACCCGCAGCGCCCCGCGGCTCCATTCCAGAATCTGGTCGATCTGGCCGAGGAAACGGTCGCGTTCCGCCGTGGAGAGGTTCTTGTTGACCCCTCCCGGGACGGCTCCGGTTCCGTGAATCTTCTTGCCGGCGGTGGCCTGAATGATCTCCTGTCCGAATTTCCGGAGCAGAACGCCCTGGGTGGCCAGTTCGGGAAATCGGGCGGCTACGCCCAGCACGTTTCTCACCGCGGGATCGGCGTCGAACCCGAACAGCAGGTCGGGCGAACACAGATGGAAGAAATGCAGCGCGTGCGACTGCAGGAACTGCCCGTGGTGCATCAGCAGCCTCATCTTCAGGGCGGTGGGCGTCAACTGCTCGCCGCCCACGATGCGGTCCATGGCCTTGGCCGCCGCCAGGTGGTGGCTCACCGGGCAGATGCCGCACAGGCGCTGGACCAGAACCGGGATCTCCCAAAACGGACGTCCCTGGATGAAGCGCTCAAAACCCCTGAACTCCACGATGTGCAGGCGTGCCTGCTTCACCCGGGAGGCCTCATCCAGCAGGATGGTGACCTTGCCGTGTCCCTCCACCCGGGTCACCGGTTCAATAACGATCCGTCTTCCGTTCTTGGTGTTCACTTCTCGATCTCCGGTTCCCTAGTCGTACTTGATCAGCTCGTACGGCAGCTCTGGCGTCCTTCCGTCAAGCAGCGCCGTCAGGGCTTCCCACAGGGTGTCGGCAGGCGGGGGACAGCCCGGCAGGTGGTAGTCGATCTTGACCACCTCGTGGCACGGATAGACGCGGTCCAGCAACAAGGGAATCTCCGGATCGTCCGGGATCCTGCCGGAAGGATTGTGTACGGTGGGTCCTTTCCGATAGGCCTCCTCCAGGCACTCCTGCAGGGGAATGGAGTTGCGGAGCGCCGGAATCCCGCCCATAATGGCGCAATCTCCCACCGCAACCAGAATGTCGCAGTGCCGGCGGAAGCGCCTCAGCACCTCGACGTTTTCTTCGTTGCAGCAACCGCCCTCGATCAGGCCCACCCGACACCGGCCCTGGAATTCCTTATAATCGTCGATGGGCGACCGGTCGAACTCCACCAGCTCGGCCAACTGGAGGATCCGTTCGTCGATGTCGAGCAGCGACATGTGGCATCCGAAACAGCCGGCCAGGGAAGCAGTTGCGATTCTCGGCTTAGACATGCGTCCTCCTAACCCCTCCGCCCCGCTTCCACGGCACTGCCGATGGGCTCACGATCGTAGCGCCGCTGACCCACCGGCACCCGGTAGCCCACCCGCTTGGGCAGGATGGCACCCACCGGACAGATGCTCACGGCCCGGTCCGTCACCTCGGCGCCGGTGGCGCCCAGGCCGGCCTCGGCGTTCACCGCCACCCGTTTGTGCCGTCCCCGGCCGACGAACTGGAAAACGTGTTTACCGTCCAGATCCCGCGAGGCGCGCACACAACGCCCGCACAGTACACAGCGGTTGTGATCCAGGAGGATGTCGGGGTGGGTGGCATCCACGTCGCGATGCGGAAACTGGTACGGGTACTTGGGAGCGGTGATGCCGAAGCGATAGGCCAGAGCCTGCAGTTCGCAATTGCCGCTTTTCTCGCAGAACATGCAGTAGTGGTTGCCCTCCACAAACAGCATCTCGATCAGGTCGGTGCGCAGCTTACGCACGGCCTCGGAGCTGTTCTCCACCAGGATGCCGGCCGCCACGGGCTGGGTGCAGGCGGCCTGCGGCCGGCCGTTGACCAGCACCGTGCACACGCGGCAGCCTCCGTAGGGGACCAGCTCGGGTTGGTGGCACAGCCGGGGGATGTAGTGTCCGGCCCGTTCCGCCGCCTCCAGGATGGTCAGGCCCGCCGGCGCCTCCACCACCTCTCCGTCAATTAGAAACGTCACTGTGTTGCTCAACTTTTCCAACCTCCGGTCAGTGGGAAAGATGGGTGGAGGGCCGCCCGGCCAGGCGTGCAGCCTCGCCGACCGCCGATGCCAGGTCGAAGCCGGGCCGCAGCTCACCGCCGGGTCGCGTCAGCTTGGACTCGTACAGCGCCCGGAACTGCTCCAGGGTCGACAGGACCGGATTCGGAGAGGTCTGACCCAGTCCGCACCGGCTGGTTCGCTTGACCGTCTGGCACAGGTCAGCGAGGGCGTCCAGATCCGCCGCTTCGGCCAAACCCCGCCGGATCCGCGACACCGCCTGAAGGATCAGGACGTTGCCCACCCGGCAAGGCGTGCAGTACCCGCAGCTCTCCTCCACAAAGAACTCCATGAAGGCTTCCACCACTTCCAGCAGATCCCGGTTCCGGCCGAACACCATGACCGAGCCGCCCGTGGCCAGGTCGTCGTAGCAAAGGGTGCGCTCAAAGTCCGCGGGCCCTACCATCCGCCCGCTGGGTCCTCCCACCTGGACCGCCTGGACGTCCTCGGCTCCTGCCATACGAAGCACCTCGGCCAGGCTGATGCCGAAAGGCACTTCGTACACCCCCGGCCGTCGACAGTCTCCCGAGATCGAGAGCAGCTTGGTGCCTGCGCTTCCCGGAGACCCGATCTGGGAAAACCACGCTGCACCATGCTGGAGTATCCGTGCCACACAACAGAAGGTTTCCACGTTGTTGACCGTGGTGGGACAGCCCAGATACCCCTTCTGGGCGGGAAACGGCGGGCGGTTTCGGGGATCTCCGCGCAAGCCCTCGCAGGAATTGAGCAGGGCTGTCTCCTCACCGCACACATAGGCCCCAGCCCCCATCTGGATCCGAATGTCAAAGCGGACGTCGGACCTGCCGCAGATGCTTCCTCCCAACAGCCCGGCCTGCCTCCGCCGCTCCAGCACCCACTCCAGGTAATCCTTCAGATAGGCATACTCCGCCCGCAGGTAAAGGATGCCTTCCTGGGCGCCCACCGCATACCCGCCGATGGTCATGCCCTCGAACATCAGATCGGGGCATTCGGTGAGGATGACGCGGTCCTTGAAGGTTCCCGGCTCTCCTTCGTCGGCATTGCAGACCACGTAGCGGGTTTCGCCCCTGGCGGCGCGCGTGAACTCCCACTTCATGCCGGTGGGGAACCCTGCGCCCCCGCGCCCCCTCAACCGCGCGGTCTTCACGTTGCGGATCACTTCGGCGGGGGTCAGAGCCAGAGCCTTCCTCAGGGCGTCTCCGGGTGCCATGTCCGCCAGCACCACCGGGCCCCGCAGCCGGATGTTGTTTTCCACCATGGCCGAAACGAGATCGTGAGCATTGTTGCCGTCGCCCAATGTCTTCACCAGGCGCTTCGGATCCTGGTGCCGGCGCAGCTCGTCCACGATCTGGCGGGCCAGGTCCGAGGACAACCGGGTGACCACCACGTCGTTGATCAGAGCCGCCGGCGCCTGATCGCACATTCCGATGCAGGCGGTCTCCTTCAGGGTGATCAGGCCGTCCGGGGTGGTCTGGCCCACCCGGATCCCCAGGGCCGATTCGAAGGCGGACCGAACCAGCTCCATCCCATGCATCCGGTCGATGATGTCGTGGCACAACCGGATCACGATGCGTCCTTGGGGTTGGGCGGAGAGGAAACCGTAGAAGGTGACCAGGCTTTCCACTTCGACTCGCGGCGTCTGCAGCTCACGGGCGATCAGATCCATGGCCCGGCTGGAAACGTAGCCCGCCGCTGCCTGCACCTCCCGGACCATGTCCAGCATCCTGGTGCGGTCATGGCCGTACCGACCACAAATCTCGCGTATCTGGGACTCCATCAGATCCTGCATGAGCGATCCTGCTTCCTGAGCGCCGGTCACGTTGCGGCTTTCCCGAATGGACATTCAAGCAAATGCCGTTCCCCGCGCTGGACCCCGACGGCCCCTGAAGCTGCGCTACGCAGCGTTCCATCCGACAAGCCGGGCGGCGTCAGGATTGACCCAGTCCTGGGCGATATACCCCAACTTTCTCCCTGCCGACGAACCGGATCTGGGGCATCTCCGGAAGCAGACTGTCTGCTGTGGACGGAGACCTCGGGCTTCAGGACAGGTCGGCGGATGGGTGGGACCCCTGCCTGCTTGCCGTGGCCCGTTTCGTGCTTCAGCCGCATTTGTGAACCTGCTGGCAGCGGTCCTGATCCTCCAGGTGGGAGCGGCCCGCTTTCCCTGGACGCAGGTGCAGCAGGCTGAGGCTCGTTTCGGCGTCGGCGACTACGTGGGGGCCTATCACGCCTTCGAGCAGGCGCGGCAAGCTTTGACCGACCATCCAGGCTTGACCGCGGACCAGTTGATCTGCGCCCTTTACGCCGGCCGGCTGGAAGATGCAGACCGGCTGGCGGCAACCCTCGACCGGATCGCACCGCAGGACCCGCAGACCCACTTCCTGAGGGGCGTCCTGCTGGTGAGGCACGGCCGGGAGACCGAAGCGGCCGGGGCTTTCCGCCGGGTGCTGGAGGTGGATCCGGACGACGCCGGGGCGATGGTTCATCTGGGGATGCTGGAATCCCGGCAGGGCCGCCACCGCGAGGCCGTCGCCCTGCTCGAGCGGGCACGGTCGCTGGAACCGGACGAACCAGCCGTGCTCTACAACCTGTTCCGGGCCCAGTCTGCACTCGGCGACCGGGAGGAGGCCGCCCGCTCCCTGCAAGCCTTCGAGGCCGCCCGCCGGAGCTGTCCCCGGCCCGCCATGGGGGGCATGGGGGATCCGGCGAGGATCGTGGGCAAGTACGCCCGTCTGGGCCGCAATCGTTGAGCACGGTCCCGGCATGGCGCAGGGTCCTCACTGCAGCGTTGACCCCGGCTGCACCGACGCATACAATCGGACCCGCTTCCCCTGCCAGACTCCGGAACCGCTCCGTTTCCGGCCTGCCGGGAGTTGTGGATCTGAGAACCGAGGAGACTGACATGGAACGACGCTTCAACCGGCGCGAGTTTCTGGTGACTTCGGCTGCCACCGCGGTGGCGGTGACCGGTGCGGTGCAGGCAACCGCTGCCATCCCGCGGCGTACCTTGGGCAGGACCGGCGCCCAGGTTTCGATCCTGGGCTTCGGCGGCGGAAGCCGCTTCCTCATGTACGAGGATGAAGAGACGGCGTTGCGGATCCTCAACCAGGCCATCGACTCCGGTATCAACTACCTGGATACCGCCATGAGTTACGGGGACGGCAGGAGCGAGTCCCGTTACGGCAAGGTACTCAAGACCCGCCGGCGGGAGGTCTGGGTGGCCACCAAGGTTCCCCATCGGGACTATGACCAGGCGATGCGTGCCATTGAGGCCAGCCTCCAGCGGCTGCAAACCGATCACGTCGACCTGCTGCACATCCACAGCCTGGAGCGGATGGACGATCTGGAACGGATCGAAGCGCCACAGGGAGTGCTGAAGGCACTGTATCGGGCCAGGGAGGAGAAGATGGCCCGGTTCATCGGCATGACGTCGCACACCGACGCCGCGACCCTGAAGACCGCCATCGAGCGCCATGACCTGGACTGCGTGCAGATGGCATTGAACGCAGCCACCGACACCGGCTTCGCCACCGGCTTCGAACGGATCGCCCTGCCGGCAGCCCGGGCGAAAAACCTCGGCATTTTGGCCATGAAGATTGCGGGCCAGGAGCAGTTGGTGGGGGAAGGCCCCGGGCGGGCCCGGATGCGGGATCTGCTGCGATATTCCATGAGCCTGCCGGTAGCCTCCTGCGTGGTGGGTATGCCCCGTCCCGAGCATCTGCAGGAGAACATCGAGGTGGCCCGGACTTTCCAGCCCATCGACGGGGAGGAGCGGCAACGTATCCAGGAGCAGGTTCGCCCCGCTGTGGTGGCCTTCGACCACTTCCTGCGCCGTCACCGGGATTGCGGTCTGCACGGGTAACAGCTGCGGCGTGGCGGGCCCGGGAGGCGACAGGTTCCAGTGCTGTAAAGCGGGAGGTGGTCCGCCCGGCCCGGGGGTTCCGTGAGGCCCGTCCCTCCCGACTCCCAACTCCCAACTCCCGACTCCCGACTCCCGACTCCTGACTCCTGACTCCTGGCCCCTGAATCCCCAGTCGGCTTTCCGACCTTTGCTCGTTCCCAACACCCCCCTACGGCGCCGACGGTCGAACCTTTTGCTGAGCACCTCCGTTAAGAGACGTTTGTGTAGACGCGATCAAGCTTCCCGTCGAGGTGATGGAGATCGGCATGACAACCAGAAAAAAGACCTACCTGTTCCTCCTGTTGGTGGTGGTGTTTTCCGCCGGGGCGTACTTCCTGCTTCCCTACTTCAGCGGCGGCGGCTCGGTCTCCAGAGCCGACTCCGGCAAACCACCCGAAGACAAAGAGGCATCGGTGCCGGTGGAGATCGCCATGGCCCGCCGGGGAGAGATTTCGTCCACCATTGCCTCCAGTGCCAACCTGAAGGCGCAGCGTGAAGTCGACGTCGCGTCCCAGGCTGAGGGCGTCGTCAAGGAAGTGCTGGTCGAGGAGGGCGACGTCGTCCGGCAGGGACAGTTGCTCTGTCGGCTGGACGACAGTCAATCCCAGATCCGGCTCCAGTCTGCCAGACAGAAACTCGCCCAAGCCCGCCTGCAGCTCGAGAAAGCCCGCATCCGCGAGGAGAAGGCACAGGTCCAGGTCAACAACACCCGGGACGAGTACGACCGTTACCAGAAGCTGTATGCGGAGCGGCTGGTCAGCGAAAAGGAAGTGGCTCAGGTCAAGTACCGGCTGGACGAGCTGGAGCACGACCAGCGGGCTTCGGATTCGGAGGCCCGCGAGCTGATCCACCGGGTCGAGGAGCTGGAGGCCGAGATCGCCCAGTCCGAACTGGAGATCGCCCATACCCGCGTGTACGCCCCTTTCAGCGGCGTGATCACCTCCCGCACCGTCAATGTCGGTCAGACTGTCCGCAATCTCGACCCCCTTTTCAAGCTCGGCGACTTTACGCCCCTGCAAGCCGACGTGTTCGTATCCGAGCGTGAAGCGGCCACCATCCGGCCGGGCCAGTCGGCGCGCATCTTCTCCAACGTGGGCGCGGACCAGGGGGCCCCGGGGACGGTGGCGCGGGTGAGTCCGGTCGTGGACCAGGCTACCGGAACCGTGAAGGTAACGGTGGAACTGTCCCAGGGCAGCCAGACCCTCAAGCCCGGCGCTTTTGTGCGCGTGGAAATCCGCACCGATACCCGGCCCGGGGCCATCCTGGTACCCAAGCGGGCGCTGGTGGAGGAAGACGGTGAGCAGTTCCTGTTCGTAGCCGAGAACGACACCGTCAGGCGGGTCAAGGTGGAGTCCGGGTATCAGAACGGAAGTGAGGTTGAAATCCTCAGCGGGGTCGCCGACGGCCAGTCGGTGGTGGTGGCCGGCCAGGGCGCCCTCAAAGACGGGTCGAAAATCCGCCTGGTCGAACGGGTGACCGCGTAGGTTCCCCACGCTCGTTCCATCTCGACGGACTGGAGTTACAGCCATGAGTCTTATCCGGACTTCCATCCAACGGCCGGTGACCGTTTCGATGTTCGTGGTGGCGGTCGTGCTCTTTGGGCTGGTGTCCCTGGATCGCCTGGCCCTGAACCTGCTTCCGGACATCTCCTATCCGTCGCTGACCATCCAGACAGATTACGAGGACGCCGCCCCTGAGGAGATCGAAGCCCTCATCACCCAGCCCATCGAGGAGGCGGTGGGCGTGGTGCCGGGTCTCACCAAGATGGCCTCCGTGTCCCGCTCCGGCCAGTCTGAAGTGGTGATGGAGTTCGCCTGGGACACCGACATGGATATCGCCAGTCTGGAGGTCAGGGAGAAGCTGGATTTCGTCAACCTGCCCCGGGACGCTGAAAAGCCCGTGATCCTCCGTTTCGACCCGTCTTACGACCCGATCATGCGGATCCGGGTCTTCGGCGATGTCAGTCTCGCCACTTTGCGCTACAACGCGGAGAAGGAGCTGAAGAAGTATCTCGAGGCCACGGACGGGGTTGCGGCCGTCAAGGTTATCGGGGGTCTCGAAGAGCAGATCCGGATCGAGGTGGACGAAAAGCGCCTTGCCGAACTCGGCATCCCCATCACGGAGGTCACCGAGGTCCTGCGCCAGGAAAACCTCAACCAGGCGACCGGCAGTCTCTATGACGATGACGCCAACTACCTGGTCCGGATGCTCAACCAGTTCCGCTCGGTGGAGGAAATCCGCGATCTCGCCCTTCGCAACCAGAATGGCCGCAAGATCGTGCTGGGAGAGGTGGCCCGGGTCTGGAGGGGCACCAAGGACCGCGAGATCATCGCCCGTCTCGACGGCAAGGAAAGCGTAGAGATGGCGGTCTACAAGGAAGGCGACGCCAACACCGTCACCGTCGCCCGCGCCGTCATCCGCCAGCTCGAGACGCTGAAGCAGAACAAGCGCTTTCCCGCCGGTGTGGATTACCGGATCGTCTCCAACCAGGCGGAATTCATCGAGCAGGCGGTGTCGGACGTGCTGTCGGCGGCGGCCCTGGGCGGGCTCTTGGCCACGGTGATCCTGTTTCTGTTTCTGCGGGATTTGCGCAGCACCCTGACCATCGGTGTCTCGATCCCCATCTCCATCATGGCGACCTTCGCCCTGATGTATCAGACCGACATCACCCTCAACATCATGTCGCTGGGTGGCGTCGCCCTCGGGGTCGGCATGCTGGTGGACAACTCCATCGTCGTGCTGGAGGCCATCGACCGCTACCGCAAACGGGGTACGGCGCTGCTCGAGGCGGTGCACCAAGGAACCAGCGAGGTGAGCCGGGCGGTCACCGCGTCCACCCTGACCACCGTCGCCGTCTTCTTGCCGCTGGTCTTCGTGGAGGGCATCGCCGGCCAGCTCTTCAAGGACCAGGCCCTGACCATCACCTACTCTTTGCTCGCCTCGCTGCTGGTGGCCCTGGCCGTTATCCCCATGATTCTGGCCCGGACGACCCGCCGGGCGCTCCCGGACCGGTCCGTGCTGGAGACCCCAACCCCGCCAGCCCTCCCGCTCGGTGATCGGAGACGGGTGATCCGCTGGCTCTTCGGGGCCGGAAGAACGCTCAAAGCTGCCGTCCGCTTCCTGCTGGTGGACATGATCGCCGTACTGCTGCAGGACCTGCGTGCCTTGCTGCGTCTGGCCGGGAGAGGGATCAGCCGGCTCCTCAACCCCCTCCTCAACCGCTTCGATCGGGTTTTCGAGGCGGTGACCCGAACTTACCCGCCGGTCCTGCGCTGGGCCCTCGACCACAAGGGCGGCGTCGGGATCCTGGCGATTCTCCTGGCGTTGGGGGCGGCCAGCGTCTACTCCCGGCTGGGTGTCGAGCTGATCCCCTCCCTGACCCAGGGAGAGTTCGCCTTCGAGATCAGGCTGCCGGAAGGGCGACCCCTCCAACACACCGACCGGCTGATGCGTGAGCTGGAGGCCAAGGTCTCGGCTTTTCCCGAGGTGGCCATGGCATTTTCCAGCGTGGGCGGGAGTACCGAGAACCAGTTCGCCCGCAACGCAGTCCAGGAGAACCAGGCCCAGCTTTACGTGGTCATGAAGGAGAAGGACAACCGGCTGCTGGAAGCCGAACTGGTGGAACGGATCCGGGGCGTGCTGGCACAGTTCCCGGAGGTTACGTACAAGTTCGAGCGGCCCACTCTCTTCAGCTTCCGGACACCGGTGGAGGTCGAGGTCTATTCCTACAACCTGACCTCCCTGCGGGAGGTGTCGTCGCTGGTCGCCGAAGAACTCACGCGCATCCCGGGCCTGAGCGACGTCAAGACCACGGCGCGGATCGGTGACCCGGAAATCCACGTGGTGTTCCAGAGGGACTTGCTGGCACGTTTGGGGCTCGAAGAGAACCAGATCTCCAATGCACTGCGGAACAAGATCCGTGGTGACGTCGCCAGCCGCTACCGGGAGGACGAGAAGCAGATCGACATGCTGGTCCGGGTGGAGGAAAACGACCGCAAGACCGTGGAGGACCTGAAGAACCTGACCATCAACCTTAGTGCCGGCCAGGGGAACGGGAATCCCGGGCGCGGTGGAACCGAAACCGGAGGCAACGCCGCTTCCGAAACCACGGACGCCACGGCCCGGGCCCAGTCGACGAACGTGGTGCCGATCCGCCTCGGATCCATCGCCGAGATTGTCCTCGACCGCGGGCCGTCGGAAATCCGCCGGATCCGTGGCCAGCGCTCGGCGATCGTCTCAGCGAACCTCTCCGGGAGGGATCTGGGAAGTGTTTCCGAGGACATCCGCGCCCGCCTGCGCGAGCTGCGGGAGCGGATTCCCGCCAACACCATCGCAACTCTGGCGGGACAGAACGAAGAGATGGAATCCGCCTCCTCCTCTTTGGTGTTCGCGTTCCTGCTGGCGGTATTCCTTGTCTACCTGGTGATGGCGTCCCAGTTCGAGTCGCTGGTCCACCCGCTGATCATCATGTTCTGCGTGCCGCTCGGGCTGATCGGCGTGATCTACTCACTGTGGATTACAGGCACCACGGTCAGCGTCATGGTCTTCCTGGGCGTGATCATCCTGGCGGGGATCGTGGTCAACAACGCCATTGTGCTGGTGGATTACACCAACCAGCTGCGGGCGGCCGGGCGGAGTCGGCGCGACGCCCTGCTGGAAGCGGGACAGGTCCGGCTGCGGCCCATCGTGATGACCACGCTCACCACAGTGCTCGGTCTGATCCCCATGTCGTTGGGTTGGGGAGAGGGCGCCGAAGTCCGGGCGCCCATGGCCATTACCGTGATGGGCGGCCTGGTTTTCTCAACCCTGCTCACCCTGATCTTCATTCCCATGGTGTACGAGCTGGTGGACCGGAAGGTCTTCGCCGGGGAAACGGTGCAGGACCAGGCGGCGGCGCCCTCAGGCGGCAGCCTCCACCAAGGCTGGCAGCCTTCTCTGGGGGAGTGATTCATGACTCCTGACAAGGTTTCGACAACGGAGGCGGCGGAGGGAGAAACCGGGCTGCTGCACCGGCTGGCCCAGTTCTCGATCGTCTACCCGGTCACCATCTGCATGGTGCTGATTTCGATGGTCCTGTTGGGGACAGTCTCCATCTTCAAGATCCCCTTGGTGCTGTTCCCCAACATCAACGCCCCGGTGGTGGTGGTGGTGGTTCCCTACCCCAACTCCACGCCGGAGCAGATCCTGGAATCCATCACCAAACCCCTCGAAGAGGCGTTGAGCACCCTGCCTCATGTCGAACGCATCGCCTCCTGGTCCGACTCGAACCAGGGAGTGGTGGAACTCATGTTCCCGTGGGGCGAAGACGTCGACGTGCTGCGGTCGGAAGCCCGGGAACTGGTGGAGCAGGCCCGGGTGAACCTGCCCTCCGATGTGGACCGGATCCTGGTGCAGAACTTCAACACCAATGACATCCCCATCATGGAAGGGCGGATCTCGTCGGGAAGGGACCTGCGCACGGCTTACGATCTGCTGGAGAACCGCATCCGCAAGCCGCTGGAAAGCGTGCCGGGGGTGGCCGAAGTCAGCATCGGCGGGATCGAGCCCAAGGAAATCGACATCTACCTCAAGCTGGACGCGATCAAACGCTACGCCATCGATGTCGACGCGCTGTTCCGCCGTCTCGACAGCGCGAACCTGAACCTGACTCTGGGCAAACTGGATGATTCCGGGAACCGCTTCCGGGTGATCAGTCGGGGAGCCGTCTCCACCCTCGACCAGCTTCGGGCGTTTCCGGTCAACCAGCGCGGCCTGGTGCTGGGTGAAATCGCCGACGTCATCATGCGGGAGCCCCCTCCCACCATGGGTCGCCATCTCAACGGCGAGTTCGCCATCGCGCTGGAGGTACGCAAGGCATCGGACGCCAACACGGTGGAAACCGTCAACCGTGTCATGGCCAAACTGGAGGAGCTGAACGAAGACCCGGCCCTGGAAGGCATTGAAGTCCTGATCTGGCACAACGCCGGCGAGGAAATCACCAAGTCCCTCTCCGGACTGCTCAGCGCGGGCTGGGTGGGCGCGTTGCTGGCGGTGGCGGTCCTTTACCTTTTCCTCCGGCGGCTCGGCGCCACCATTCTCATCGGACTGGCCATCCCCTTCTCGATCGTTGCCGCCATCGGCTTCCTCTACCTGCTGGGGTACAGCCTGAACGTTCTCTCCATGATGGGGCTGATGCTGGCTACCGGAATGCTCGTGGACAACGCGGTGGTGGTCCTGGAATCCATCTTCCAGAAACTGGAAAAGGGAACCGACCGGGTCACAGCCGCCCGGCTGGGGACCTCGGAGGTCATCACCGCCGTGGTGGCCTCCACCTTGACTTCGA
>FWWM01000702.1_pt1 | contig 110399 bp, 107 predicted proteins | sample 2228351 | NCBI WGS metagenome assembly FWWM01 (sample SAMEA103939774, study PRJEB20133) | metagenome
GTTTAATTTGATGCAAGAGAATTACCATCGGGGACATATGTATATCAGATAAATGCAAAGGGAAGCACAAAGTCATTCATTCAATCTAAGAAGATGACTCTGGTTAAGTAAATTATTTTACATCATCTGATTAAAAAGGGCAACTTATAGTTGCCCTTTGACTTTTTAACGAAAATAAAATTATTGAGGATCTCAAAAAATGAGAAAACTATTTTTATTCTTTACTGTAATTATTTCACAACATTTTGTTATAGCTCAGATAAGTGAAGGTGGAATTCCCAAAGGTTGGTCATTATCAGCTGAAGGTATTCCGGTTATTACAATGCCAACAATTGATAAACGAGCTCTGATTGAGGAAGACCTATATGAAGAATCTCTGGGTATTCCGTTCAGATTTGGTTTCCCGCATCAGGTTTCTATTGATTTATTAAAAGAAGCTAAAAAAGAAATTCTTCCGGATGGAAATGTACTATTCAGACTTAAAATAATTGCTCCGGATGCTACTACAATTAATTTAACTTATTCTGATTTTTATTTACCTCAGGGTGCAAAATATTTTATTTATTCTGAAGACCGGCAGGAGTTGATCGGAGCATTTACAAGTCGTAACAATAAAGAGGATGGATTATTTGCAACCGGACTTGTGAGAGGTGAAAGTATAATTCTTGAAGCTCAGATTCCCGGATACTTGGTTGAAGAAACGCATATAGTTATTGCAACTGTTGTACACGGTTATAAAGATGTTTTCTCAAGTTTCAGTAATTGGGAAGATTTTGGTCAATCGGGTGCTTGTAATATTAATGTAAAATGTCCGGAAGGTCAACCATGGGAAAATGAAATCCGTTCAGTTGCGATGATTCTAACAGCAGGTGGATCAAGGTTGTGTAGTGGTGTTATGGTTAATAATGTCAGACAGGATTTAACTCCTTATTTTCTTACTGCAAATCATTGTATGATCAGTAGTCCGAATACATGGATAATTATGTTTAACTATCAAAGTCCAACCTGTGCTAATATAAACGGACCTTTAAATTATACAGTAAGTGGCACTCAGACGAAAGCCACCAACTCTGCTTCTGATTTTGCATTGTTGTTATTGAATGAATCTCCACCTGATAGTTATCAGGTTCATTATGCTGGTTGGAGTGCTATTGATGTACCAGCTGACTCCGGAGTTGGTATTCATCATCCATCCGGCGATATTAAAAAAATTTCTTTCAGTGAACAGGCATTTGAGCACGACACCTGGAGTGGTACACCAGCTAATTCGCATTGGAGAGTTAGATGGCATCCTGCTGGCCTTAGAGGAGTCACTGAACCGGGTTCATCAGGTTCACCTATTTTTGACCAGAATCATAGAATAGTTGGACAATTGCACGGTGGTCCCTCTTCCTGTACAGCATCTGACAAATCTGACTTGTATGGAAAATTTTCTATGTCGTGGAATTATGGAACTACTCCTTCCACACGATTAAAGGATTGGCTCGACCCGGATAATACGGGTACGCTTGTTCTCGATGGTTGGGATCCTTCTATGGTTCCACCCGATACTGTAGCACCTACATCAATAATTGATTTAGCTGTTACTGATCCGACTTCAAATACTTTAAAACTAATTTGGACTGCTCCTTTTGATACTACTCAAGGTGGAGTAAGAAGATATCTGATAAAATATTCATCCAATCCAATTACAGATACGGTTGCATTCAATAACGCCACTACAATTCCAAATAATTTAGTTCCAAAAGCACCTGGTGAAACTGAAACATTTACTGTAACTGGTTTACCTTTCAATACGACTTATTACTTTGCTCTAAGATCAAGTGACAGATGGAATAACTGGTCCGATGTATCCAACAGTCCATCAGGAACAACATTATCAGCACCGGTAATCAGTGTAAGTCCGGCATCAATGTTAAAAGTACTGATGCCAAATACCACAGTAATAGATTCAGTGATGATATCGAATGTATCAACAACAGCTTCGACATTGAACTTCACAGTAACATTAGAGAACAACACATTTCCGAGTGAAGCAGTAGATATAAAGCTGGTGCCAAAAAATCCTATAATATCAGAAGGCAATCCTGATGAGATGAAGGGAAGTGAAAAAGAGCGCAGAGGAATGTCAATAGAAGGACAAGGTGGACCGGATATATTCGGTTACAGATGGATAGACAGTGATGAGCCAAACGGACCACAGTATGTATGGAATGATATAACAACAAATCCGAGTGCAGTACAGATAACCAGTTGGACAGGGACATTGGATGACGGGTACACTACGGTACCATTAGGGATGACATTTCCATTTTACGGAAACAACTATACACAGGGCTACCTAAGCACGAATGGATTCTTAAGTTTCACATCGCTAAGCAGCAGCCACTTCACAAATGGAACGATACCGAACACAGCGCTGCCAAACAATGTAATAGCGCCATTCTGGGATGATTTGGATGGAAGGACCCAGGGAACAGTACATTACCTACAGGAGCCGGGAAAGTTCACAATACAGTATACAAATTGGCAGAAGTATAGTGGCACAGGGTCATTAACATTTCAGATGGTATTGTACTCAAGTGGAAAGATAATGATCTACTATAACAATATGAATGCGACACTGAATTCAGCAACAGTAGGAATAGAGAACAGCACAGGTACAGATGGATTACAGATAGTATATAATGGGAACTATGTACATAACAATATGGCAATAAGGATAGAGGCAGCGCCGGAGTGGTTATTGACGAATACATTTGGAGGGATGTTGTATAATGGAAACAGTATGGCAGTAGAGTTAACATTCAAGACAGAGGATTATCCGTTAGGGTCATATTCGATGGATATGGTAATACAGAGCAATGATCCGGTAACTCCGAGTGTAACAGTGCCTATACAGATGGAGATAGTAATTCCGGTAGAGTTGACAGGATTGACAGCAAAGTCAGACAGGGATAATGTGGTAATAGAATGGCAGACATCAACAGAGACGAACAATCAGGGATTTGAGATACAGAGGAAGTTAGAGGGAGTAGAGAGTTGGACGGTAGCAGGATATGTAAGTGGAAAAGGCACGACGACAGAGCGGCAGACATATCAGTATGTAGATAAGCAATTAAGAGCAGGGAAGTATATATACAGACTAAAACAGATAGATCTTGATGGAACGATAGAGTATAGTCAGCAGATAGAAGTAGAGGTAAGAGTGCCGGAGGAATATGTATTATATCAGAATTATCCGAATCCGTTCAATCCAACAACGACGATAGAGTTCAGTTTACCGGAGAAGAGTGAAGTGGTGATGAGCATATATAATTCATTAGGAGAGAAGGTAAGGGAGTTAGTAAACGGAAGTATGGAAGCAGGATATCAGAGGGTTGTATTTGATGCAAGAGAATTACCATCGGGGACATATGTATATCAGATAAATGCAAAGGGAAGCACAAAGTCATTCATTCAATCTAAGAAGATGACATTGGTTAAGTAACATATTCATTGGTAGCTCAACCTCCCGGGGTTGAGCTACTTGATATTTTCCTCTTGCATCTCTCCTTAAAATCTCTTAACATCATTCAGAAAAAATATTCTTCTTTGGGAATATCACTATGAAAACAAAAGTTACCACTCTGATTATTCTTTTTTACTTTTCACTTTTTACTTTTGACTTCTCAGCGGAACTTAATGCCACAATAAGATATGTAAGCAAAACCGGCAGCAGCACACCACCATACACAAGCTGGGCAACAGCATCAGACAGCATACAGAAATGCATTGATATCTGTGAATACGGAGATACAATATATGTAGCAAATGGGGTTTATAAAGAAAAAATTGTAATGATACCGGGTTTGTCATTAATTGGGTCGGGAATGGATAGCTGTATAATAGACTCCAGGGAATTTCCACTCTCAACTCCTTATTCAACTATTAGAGCATTTAGTGATTCAAAAATTATTGGTTTCAAACTATTTTTTTATGATCAACAGAATGGTGCAGGAATATCTTTATTTGGAGGAAATAATATAATAAAATTTAATTCCATAAATTTGGCACTTAATGGTATTATAGAAAGAGAAGCAGGAATAAATATAATAGAAAATAATTACATAATTAAAGTTGATAAAGGAGTAAACAGCTCATTTACTAATTCACTTATATCAAACAATATTATTATCAATCCTTTCTCTTCAGGTTTTTGGGCAGGATTAAATTCAAGATGTAAATATTATAATAATATTGTATTATATCCTGTTTATGATGGCTTCTGGTCGGGACAATCATATAAGTCATCCTTAAAGAATAATCTTTTTATTTTCAAGGTCATTCCGGGTAGATATAGTCAAAATACAGCAATAGGAGCATTCAGTGGAGATACAGTAATCAATAATGTAGTTATTGGACGCTGGTACGAAGGCTATAGCGGGTCAGGGAGTGTAATTAAAAATAATCATATAGAAGGAACACAGAGAGCTGCATTTTATTACACTTATGGTCCACCACTTGTTTTTCAGTATAATAATTTATGGAGGAATGAAATCAACTACATAAATTTTACAGGGGATAGTACTAACATATATAAAGACCCAATGTTTGTGCTGTCAGATAGTCTTGACTATCGTCTTCAGATGTACTCACCACTAATAGATGCAGGCGACCCAGATATCTTAGACCTTGACGGAACAAGAAGTGATATAGGACTATATGGAGGACCTTTCGGAAGGAGGTATATTTATCAGGATTTACCACCAAGAGCACCTGTAAATCTCACAGCAGTGGTTGATACAGCAAAAATAATACTCCGCTGGAACAGAAACACAGAAGCAGATACATCACATTATAAGATTTATCGCTCACTTACTGCCAACTTCACAGCAGATTCAACGACACTGATAGCAGCAACAACAGATACATTTTATATAGATATACTCCGGCAGGAATATGAGAGGATGTATTATAAGGTTAGTTGTGTTGATAAACAGGGCAATGAGTCCGAGCCGTCTGAAGAAGCAGCGATATTGTTTTCAACAATCAAAGACTATCCGATAACAATAAATGACTACAAACTATATCAGAACTACCCAAATCCGTTCAATCCACAGACGAAGATATCCTACAGATTGAAAGAAGGCGGATATGTGAAGCTGTATGTATATAACATAAAGGGTGAGATAATAGAAATACTTGTAAATCAATATCAGGAAGGAGGATATTATGAAGTAGAGTTTAATATAGACAATAAGAATCAGTCAGTTGGAGAAGGAGAAGATCCATTAGCCAGCGGAATATACATCTACCAGATAATGGTAAGGAGCAAAGGGGAGATACCTGTATTTACGGATTCAAAGAAGATGTTATATATCAAATAACAAAAAAAGAACAAACCAATGGGAGAAATAAAGATGAGCACTAAATTCTATTCCTTGCTCTTTATTGTCTGTTTATCAGTTATAACCTACGGACAGCAGGAAGATTTTTTAAGGGGAGTATTTATACATTCGGGGAGTGGAGAAATAACACTGTATGGTAATTATGACCAAGTAGAATCATTGGGAGTAAATTCAGTTCATCAGAATGTTGTTAAGGATGTAGTGAGATTAGGACAAATAAATAATTTCCAGCAGTTAAGCAGATTTGATTACATATATGCTTCAAATGATTCGGGGACAGGAAGTTCAGAATGTGATTGGTGTAACGCAGAGCCGGAAAACATTGATTGGATAAGTTACTTAACACAAGCAAAGTATATGAAATGGGAAGCTGAAGGAGATGAAATGTTTACAGGAAGTGTTGGTATAAAGCATCAGGGTGGACAATATTATCAGGAAACTGATGGTACTAAGGGATGGAGAACTTACAATAACAGTCCCTGGGATAGGATTATTTATGGTCCGGGTTATTGGCAGTATCCCCGATATACTTATACAAATCCCGGATGGAATCCAACCTCAATAAACTACAAAGCAGTATTCAGAATGAAAATAGACTATCCATCAACAGAAGCTCTGGAAGTCTGTCAGATAATGGTAGTGATGCGAAATCCAGCCAAAGGTATATCAGATACCATATTAGCTTCACTTACTCTTACCACAAACGATCTTGATGTTTATTATAAAGATTTTGTATTGAGATATGACTATAAAAATTATATAGAGCTTGGTGAAGGAGAACATACAGGTAAAATATATCCATCAACAATAAGCAGACCCTTTGAGGAGATAGAGACAAATCCATCATTCAATATAGGCGCAGAGGTACAATTTATAGTTCGTTGGCTTGGCAATAGGGAGTTGTTCATTGATTATATTGAAGTTTATGATGAACAAATATGGGAAAATTATTTTTCAGGAGATGGTATCAATCAAATTATTCCTTATTTAATTTCAAACTATGTTCAAAGTTTTGCAACAGATCCAACACTTTATTCCAAACTAAAGTATTTTGTAACAATAGACGAACCACATTCAATCGACTGTTATATACCAATAAGAAAAATTCAGGAAATATTGGATAGTTTAAATGTTCAGAAAAATCTGTTAGTTCATTGGTATCCTGGGTGGAGTCACTATCGAGATGGAGGAAATACCTGGCCTGTTTACAAATCAATGGCAAATCCTAAAAAGATTATGTTTTGGTATGCTCCGTATGTTTGTGATACTAACGGCGTTTATACTCCGGGTGACTTTACTTTATATTGGTTTCAAAGAAACTTACAACAGGCACATTTACAACAAAAAAATTTCTTTGTAACCCTTCAAACTTTTGGCTGGAAAAACAGAGAAAATGGAAAATTCCTGGGATACAGAACACCAACACCTGAAGAAATATTAGCAGAAACAATGCTTTCTTTATCACACGGTATTAAAGGTTTATTCTATGAGCATTATTATCCTATTAACTCAATGGAATATTATGGGAAAAATATTTTTGTAGAAGCATTGGTTGATACATTACAAAACGATGAATTTCCATTAACAGAACGATGGTTTAAAGTTCAACAAATATTAGAAAGATTATCCGGAAATTTGGGAAAATCTTTGATGAAACTTGAATATACTGCTAACTCTTCTTCAGATGGATATCTTCAATTGCGAAGATATATACACGAACCAACAGATATTTCGATGTCAAAATATTATTTAACTTTGTCAGAAGTCGGCACTGAATTTCCAACAAGCTTAAATTTTCACGCAGGATTTCTTGAAGATACCGCTGACAATCAAAATAAATACTTTCTACTTACCAATCTAATTATAAATAATAGTAGACAAACTGAACTTGATCTGAGTAAACCTTTGCCTATCTATAACAATTTCAGATTCAGAAACATTGAGCCAGAGTATAACTTAGATACCACTTTTCGGAATTCATTCACAATGACCTTTTCTTTCCCTCCGGGTGAAGGATACCTTTTTCAGGTTGCACCAGTAATAAAGTATGGTGGTAAGCTTGCTTATAGCGACACCGTAAAAACAAACACAACTCTTATTGAGGATATGACGATTAACAACAATGTAAATCTGATTATAGACAGAGGAAAGTATTACACAATTCGTGATACTGTAACTCTTCAGGGAAGTGGATTTATAACAGGTACAGGATATTTGAATGTTGAAAATAATGCAATAATAAAAATTAACAATTGGTCAAAGTCTGTATTTAAGGGAAGAGAAGGTAACCGGCCTAAAATTATTTGGGGAAGATTCTTACAAAATTTAAAGAGCAAAAGGTAATAGCCAGTTTATTGAAATCGGGCAGGTAGATTCAACCAAAAGGCAATTCATCGATTCATCAACAATTATTTACGATCAACCACATTCATTTAGCACCTATGCAGATTACTATGTAAAAGCATTGTATCAGCCAACGGGAGAGGGACCAATTTCAGTATCCTCAGCTTCCAACATTATAAGGTATGATCAGGTAGATGGAATAGCAATAGATAAATTATCTTTCGATAATACTCAGCCAAACATTGAATTCGGACTTGAACAGAATTATCCAAATCCGTTTAATCCAACAACAAAAATAAGATACTCAATAAAGAACAGGCAGTTAGTTCAGATAAAAGTATATGATATATTAGGGAATGAAGTACGGGTACTTGTTGATGAGTACAAAGATAAAGGTAACTATGAAACAGAGTTTAACGCATTAAATTTACCAAGCGGAGTGTATATCTACAGAATTTCAGTCGGCGAATTTGTTGATGTCAAGAAGATGTTATTGGTTAAGTAAAAACCCATTCCTTATCTGATTCAGAAATCGCCTTCTCAAAACCCTTGAAAAATGAACAATTTCAAGGGTTTTTCTTTTTCTTCGAAATATTAACACTCTCTTAACATTTTCTTAACATTCCCTTAACATTCGAAAGTTATGTTTGAGCGTCGAAAAATTAATTTAAGGAGAGAGAAATGATCTTACTAAAAAACAAATTCAGTGCGATGCGAAAATTTATTCCAAAAATTTTATTCCTGTGTGCTCTCGCTTTCCAGTTGGCATTTAGTCAGACCGGATCAATTACCGGTGTCGTTACTGATGAAAACAGTAATGAAAAACTGATTGGTGTGAATATTCTGATCGAGGGGACAAACTACGGTGCAGCAACAGACCTCGATGGCAAATTTGTCATAAAAAATGTTCCTCAAGGAAAATACAATCTGATTGTTTCGAGCATTGGTTACACTAAAGTTCTGATCAAAGATGTAAATGTACCTTCTGATTTGAAAATAACATTAAAACCAGAAGTTCTTGAAACTGATGAAGTAATCGTTACAGCCGAAGCTCTGAAAACTACTGAGACTTCTGTTCTAAAGATTCAGAAAAATTCTTCAGCAATTGTTGACGGAATGAGTTCTGAATTGATCTCTAAAAATAACAGTAGTGATGGTACTGATGTGCTGAAAAGAATGACTGGTGTTACTATATCAGAAGGCAAATATGCATTTGTGAGAGGTGTTGGAGATCGTTATAATAATACTTTGTTGAATGGCGCCACACTGCCGAGTACAGATCCTGAGAAGAAGAGTTTTTCATACGATCTATTTCCAGCAAACCTTATAGAAAATGTAATAACTTCAAAAACATTTACACCAGATAAACCCGGAGATTTTTCAGGCGGTTTGGTACAAATAAATACTGTTGAATTTCCAAATAAACTAACCGTTGATTTCAGTGCATCAGCGGCGTTTAATACTACAACTACTTTTTCTGAATTCACTTCATATCAGGGTGGTAAGAAGGATTTTCTCGGATATGATGATGGCACCAGAAATTATCCTGCTCAGATTAACTCAACAAGAGTAGTAAGAGGCAATTATTCTAATGAGGAATTGCAGGAAATTTCATCTGCATTCAGAAATAACTGGTCAACAAAAAGTTTCGATGCACCATTAAACAGTAGTTATAAAATCAGTGTCGGAGATAATTTTTATTTCGGCGATGATATCTTCGGTTATATAGCTTCATTGAATTATTCTTCAAATTATGAATCGTATTCACGAGAAAAGAGCTTTTATGATTTTGATGGTCCAAGGTATAGTTATGTAGGTGATTATTCTAACCACAATATATCTCTCGGCGGAATGCTAAACCTAAGTTATAAATTTCTAGGAAACAATAAAGTAACTTTCAAGAATGTTTTTAATCAGAATGCTGATGATGAAGTTACAATTAATCGGGGTGAATATCGGTATGCCGGGCAGTTCAGAGAAATAACAGCACTAAAATATGTTTCCCGATCTCTTCGCTCACATCAGTTAGGTGGACAGCATTCATTCTTTGATAATTTTATGATGATCGATTGGGGAATATCATATTCAAATTCCCTAAGAAATGAACCGGATTTAAGACGATATGTTTATGCAAGGGACCTGGATGAAGGCGATTTACCATTGAGTTTAATTCTCGATCAATCACTTGTTACTCGTTTTTATGGTAAGCTCGAAGATAATGATTACGGAGTAAACACAAATTTTTCACTAAAACCATTTACTAATCCAAACTTTCCCAAAATTTCTCTTGGCTTATTATACAACTCAAAGGACAGAGATTTTAATGCAAGAATATTTGGTTTCAGAAATGGTCCTGGTGGAAATTTCATTCAGGAACAAGAGACTTTATTACTTCCGATAGACCAAATATTTACACCTGAAAATATCAGACCTGATTTCATAACTGTTACAGAGATTACATTACCATCAGATAGTTATCAATCTGAGCAGGAAGTTGCTGCTTCATATATTATGATTGATCCGCAGGTAACTGATAAACTGAAAATAGTTACCGGTGTAAGATTCGAATACTCCAGACAAATATTAAACTCTCAGACAATTACAAATGATCCTGTTAATGTTAACACAATTTATCGTGATTGGTTGCCGAGTGTAAATTTAATCTATCAGCTTACTACTGATATTAATCTCAGATTAGCATATAGTAAAACATTAGCAAGGCCTGAGTTCAGAGAGATTGCACCATTTGCTTACTTCGATTTTCTTGCTAATGAGTTGGTGCAGGGAAATCCTTCTCTTACACGATCATTAATTGATAATTATGATTTCCGATTTGAATATTTCCCTTCAGGTAGTGAATTATTCGCTGTGAGTTTTTTCTATAAAAACTTTAAAGATCCGATTGAGTTAATTTTGATTGCATCTTCAAGTAACGAAGCCATAAGATCATTTGCAAACGCTCAAAGTGCCAGAAATTTTGGAACTGAGATCGAGATAAGAAAAAGATTAGGATTTATTTCAGACTTATTTGACAACTTTTCAGTAGTTGGAAACTTAAGTTTAATTAACTCCAAGATTAAGTTGGATAATTCTTCCGAATCAAATTCCTTTCAGAAAACCGACAGGCCTTTGCAAGGACAGGCAAACAATATAATAAATGTTGGTCTGTACTTCGACGATTACAATTTAGGATTAAATACATCGTTAACGTATAACAGAGTGGGTGAGAGAATCTCCAAAGTTGGCGTAAATGACCTTGGTGATATTATTGAAATGCCTGTTGATCAGATTGATTTTATGATATCCAAAAAAATATTAGGAAACTTTTCTGTTAAGTTCTCTGCAAAAGATATTCTGAATCAGAACAGATCATTTATTCAGAGAACAAAAGATGGTGATAAAGTGGTTGATTTATACAATCAGGGAAGAAGTTTTTCTTTAGGTTTTGCTTTTCAACTTTAATTACTAACAAAATAAGGAACTGGTATGAAAAAAATTTCCATCGTTTTCTTTGCTTTGCTTGTAAACCTGAATATTCTGAATGCTCAGGTAGTAATTCAGGGAGACATAACTTCTAATCTCACACTAACATCAAACAATACCTATCTTCTTAGAGGAATTGTTAGAGTTCAACCTCCCGCAACTCTTACTATCGAGCCGGGAACTCTGATTCTTGGTGAGAACGCTACACAAGGTTCTCTGATTATCAAACCCGGAGCTAAAATAATTGCAAACGGAACTGCTCAGCAACCAATTGTTTTCACAAGTGAATTTGCTGTTCAGGGTTCAACACAGCAACCAACTTATGGTGATTGGGGCGGAATCATAATTCTCGGAAATGCTAAGATTAATGTTCCCGGTGGAACAGCACAAATTGAAGGTCCCGGTGATTCTTATGGTGGTAATGATGATGATGACAGCAGTGGTGTTATGAGATATGTCAGAATTGAATATCCTGGTATTGCATATTCATTAAACAATGAAATAAACGGATTAACTCTTGGAGGTGTTGGAAGAAGAACAGTGCTTGAATACATTCAGGTTAGCTATTGCGGTGATGATTCCTATGAATGGTTTGGTGGAAATGTAAACGCAAAATATCTTGTTGCTTTCAGAGGGTGGGATGATGAATTTGATACTGATTTTGGTTTCACAGGTAAACTTCAGTTTTTAGTCGGAATCCGTGATCCTGAAATAGCAGACCAGTCACAGTCTAATGGATTTGAATCGGATAATGACGGCTCGGGTTCATTAAATACTCCAATCACTTCACCTACCTGGTGGAATGTTACATTGATTGGTCCTAAGATAGAATCAAGTACTCCCATCAATTCTCTATACAGAAGAGGAATGCATTTACGAAGATCATCAAGAAATAAAATCAGCAATGCTATTATAATGGGTTGGCCCACCGGAATCAGATTAGATGGTGTTAATACAATTCAGGCAGCTATAATTTCGGGAAGTCAAACTCCGTTAGATACTGCCAATGCAGGAGGACTTAATTTCAATATCGGTAACTGGTGGTCTTCTTCTAATGGCAGAACCTATAACACAAACGCTGAAGTAATGTTAACTGATCCTTTTAATCTTTCTAATCCCAACCCAATGCCTATGGCTAATTCACCTGCGTTAACAGGTGCTGCAACACCGCCGAATGATGGATTCTTTGATCCGACTGCAACATTTGTTGGTGCATTCGGACAGGTCAACTGGATGGCAGGATGGACAAATTTTAATCCTGGAGGTTATGTGTTATCAGTTAATGAGAGATTCATTAATGATGTTCCTACTGATTTCACTCTTTCACAAAATTTCCCTAATCCGTTTAATCCATCAACAAGAATTGTTTACTCAGTAGCATCTCCTTCAGTTGTGAAACTATATGTTACAAACATACTCGGACAAGTTGTTGAGGAACTTGTTAATGATTACAAAGAAACAGGAATTTATGAAATTACTTTCAATGCGGAAAATCTCACTTCAGGTTTATACATTTATACACTTGAGGCAGGGAACACTAAAATATCCAGGAAGATGACATTGCTCAAATGATCTCTCCTCTCTCCTTCGACAAGGGACGTTGCCTGCGGCGGCGTCCTTTTTTAATTTGTAGGAGGATTATTAAAAAATATTGTGAAATTTTATAGCCAAATATTTCTGTTTGTTGCGCTTACAATCTCTTATAGTTTTTCTCAAAACTATGAGTCATTTTATGCTTCAATAAATTCCATTAAATCGGATTCGATACTCAAACATCTGAAGTATCTTGCGAGCGATGAACTTGAGGGTAGAGGATTAGGAACTAAAGGAATTGACTTAGCTGCAAAATATATCTCTGAAAAATTCAACGCTTATGAACTGAAAAAAATTCCGGATAAAAATTCATATTTTCAGGAAATACCATTTGTTGGCAGCTTGCCATTAAAAACATCAGAACTTAAGTTTTATCTCGAAGAAGAAGTAAAATTGTTAAAATTTTCTGAAGATTATTTTCTGTATAATACTGGTCAACAAACATTCATACCAGTTCCTTTGGAAATAGTTTTTGTGGGATATGGAATTGTTGCTCCCGAGTATGATTATAATGATTATCAGACAGTTGATGTTACAGGAAAAATTGTTGCTTTCATTTCGGATGAACCATTATCAAATGATGATTTTTATTTTGAAGGAAAATTACCAACGAAATATTCTTCACCTGAAATGAAAAGACAAATAGCTTTAAGCAGAGGTGCTGCAGGAACAATTCTGATTCCTTGTAACGAATGTATTGACTGGGAAAGAATCAAAAATGAATATGTCTCTGAAGATATAAATTTAGCTTATGCAGTTACAAAAAATTTATCAGTTATAATTAATCCTGAATCAGCAGATTTGTTATTTAAGGATTCAGGATATGATTATGAAGATGTTAAAACTTTTCATCTTACTCATAAAATGATTTCGTTTCCGTTAAAAACAAAATTAAGTTTTCGTGGTGCTTTCAGAGAACGAACATTCATTGATAAGAATGTGATTGGTATTCTGCCCGGCAGTGATGAAAAATTAAAAGATTCATATATCATAATATCTGCACATTATGATCATCTCGGAATCGGAGAGACTGTTGATGGTGATTCAATTTACAACGGAGCATTGGATAATGCTATTGGAGTAGCTTCTTTAATTGAGTTAGCCAGGGTATTTTCTCAAATGAATATCAAGCCCAAAAGAACGATTGTGTTTATTGCTTTTACTGCAGAGGAAAAAGGATTGCTTGGCTCAATTTATTATACTGATAATCCGGTGTTTCCACTTTATAAGACTATTGCAAATATTAATATTGATGGAATGGCATTTTTCAGAGATTTTCAAAGTATAGTTGGTATTGGTTCTGAATATTCAACACTTAAAAAAAATCTTAACGAGACTGCTGAAAGATTTAAGTTGGTTGTAGAAGATATTCCGCCTGAATTCAAACCACTTGAATCATTAACAAGCAGCGACCATTTCTCATTTGCTGTGGCAGGTGTGCCTTCAATAATTATTCTTGAAGGATTAGAAAATAGAACCAGAACAAAAGAAGAAGTTCTGAAGGCATTTGTAACTTATTTCCAAAACAAATATCACACTCCCTTTGATGATCTTAATCAGTTTATCGATTTAATAGCAATTGAAAAGCACACTAAAATTATTTTTGATTTTACTTATTACTTAAGTAATTCTTATACTGAACCTGGTTGGAATCAGAATTCTCCGTTTTTAAAAGCGAGATTAAGAAGCATCGCAGAAAAAAGATGATAATCGGAAAAACAATTTTATACTTAGTCGCTCTGATAATTTTTTCTACATGTTCATTCAAGCTATCGAATGAAAATGTGATAACAATCTCCGGCTCCGATACAATGTTTGAGCTTAATGAAAATCTTGCCCGTGAGTTTATGCTGGATCATCCTGAAATTTCAGTTCATGTTAAAGGTGGAGGAACCAGAATTGGTATAAATGATTTAATTCAGAACAAAGCAGATATTTGTGCATCATCCAGAAATCTTAAACCAGAAGAATCAAAACTACTTGCGAAATATTATGGCTCACTGGCAATTGTATATCTGATTGCCAAAGATGGATTAAGTGTTTATGTAAATCCTGCTAATGAAGTAAATGATCTGTCAGTTGAGCAAATTAAAAAAATATTTAAAGGTGAAATTAAAAACTGGAAAGATGTCGGAGGCAGAGATACTTCAATCCAGATAGTGTTAAGGAATCCTAATTCAGGTACATATTTGTATTTCAAAGAACATGTTCTTGGTGATGAAAATTATACTGATGATAACTTAACTTTACCTTCCACAAGAGATATAATTGATTTTATTTCAACGAATAAAAATGCTATTGGATATGGTGGGGTTGGATATAAACGTAATATTACTCAGATAAGAGTTGAAGGAGTTTTTCCAATTGAAGATAATATCAGAAATGATTCTTACCCGCTAACAAGATACCTGCACTACTTCTTATCGAAAAAACCATCTGGTGCACTAAAAAAATTTATTGACTGGACTTTGTCACCGCGCGGTCAGAATGTTATAAGAAAATCCGGCTTCATTCCTCTCTGGGATTATTCCTACTGACCTGCTTTAACTTAACAAATCCATAATATTTAATTAACATTGTATTAACCTTCAGTTCCTAACTTTAGCAGTAGAATAATCAAGGATGATAAAATGTTTTTAAATCCTCAGAATAAAAATCATATTAAGATGAATAATTCTGTCAAAAAGAGAATTGATAATATCTTTAGTTGGAAGGAAATCCGTGTGAATCCGTTTGTTCTTTTTAACTCAGAAAATCTTATTCCGCAGGTTTTATTCGACCAGGAAAACTTAGACTCCAAATTAGAATGGGCAATTGAGTATGAATTAATATATAATTCTCAATTGATGGAGATTTAATTATAAATGGGGGAAAATTTAATCTGAGTTTTAAATTCTTTGCTAAAAAGAAATTCAATCTTCACTTCATTATTTTCAGATATTTTATGCAATTCACTGATAACTTTACCGCTTTCAAAATTTATAATGTTCACTCTTAAAGATCTTCCTGAATATCCAACTGTTGAAGCTCCTGCATTTAGAAATGTGATTCCCTTTCTTTCGTAAAATTCATTGTAGTGAATATGACCGTGGACTACAAGAGCAACATTATGCTTCTGGAAGAGACTAAGTAATCTTTTCTTTTTTCTTAGCTTCATTGTTTGCTTTTCAATATTCTGCCATAACCCTGCTATTGACCTTTTGGTGTTTTTAATTTTATTGAAGTGATGATGTATCACAACAATCCTGTAACTATCGGTGTCTGAGTATCTGTTTAATAAATCATTTAAGGAATTGAATTGCTTCAGTGTTACTTCACCATTTGATGCAAATGGATTTTTAAATTTAGAATATTCTGCAATTGAATTAATACCAATTATTAAAATACTGCCAATATCTTTAATGAAAGGGAAGAGCTCCTGTTTATCAATAGTTTCAGCGGTAAGAAATGTTTCCTTAAATATTTCTCTGAAAATTTTTAATTTTGATTTATAGTCAACTTCTTTACATCTGTCGGGAAATGTAAATATGTCTGTTGGCTTTTGAGGACCTCCGAATATATCATGATTTCCTGGAATTACTGTTAGATTAAGATGAGATGAAAATCCAGCTTTATTTAATAATTTCTTCAATAATAAAAGATCACTTTCATCTGCATTATCTGTCAGATCACCTGAAATGATTAGATGATCAACCTCCTGATTTGAAATGTACTTTATCAATCTCTTTATTCTGAGCAAATTAGAATCATTGAATAGTGTGTTGAGATGAAGGTCGGAGATATGTCCAATTTTCATTTTGTATTCCTAAAAAATTATTCAGAATATATTTTGTGACTCCTTTAGTTGAACCGGGTATTTTGAGGAAAATTCATTTTCAATATATCGCACTCTTTTATTTTCTTTCAGGTAGTTTAAATCAACAATAACAAAAGCATCTATACAATTCCCGAAATTTGAATCAACATTAAAACTTATAAACTGCACCCCTCCCGGAACACAAAGATCAGCGTATTGTTTATAAAGAGTTGGAATGGTAAATCCAAGATTAGAAAGGTATTTTTTTAAGAGAATTAGTTCTTTGCTGTAATCATTTAAATAAAAAATATTTTCAAAATTGAATCTTGAATTATCTGTAGATAGAAAAGGATTTATTGCAGCTACATAATTGATTTTAGGTGGAAACCATTTTGAATAGAAATTAATTATAAGCTCCTTTGCTTCCTGAGAGTAATTATTACTAAGACTAACCGGACCAAAAAGATATCTTATTTTAGGATTCAGTGATAAATATTTTCCAATCCCTTGCCAGAGATAGTCGAGCGCCATTGAATTCCAATATTTTGACTGAACAAAGCTTCGACCTAATTCTACAGAATTCAAAAGTAGTGGTATAAAAGATTCGTTAAATTTGAAAAGAGTGGAAGTATAAAATCCATCTATTCCAAATTTTTCAAAAATATTTTTCCCTTCAGCAAATCTATATGAACCAACAATTTCAAGCTGATTATCATCCCAAAGAACTATGTGCTTATTGTGCCTATCAAATTTATCGGAATCTTTTTTTGCACCTGTGCCTTCGCCCACTTTTCTGAATGTGATTTCTCTTAATCTGGAAATTTCTTTAAGAACATCTTTCCCTTTTTCATATTCAACAATAAATATTTTTTTACCATCAGTAGTTTCACCTATAATCTGATTTTCCAAAAGCTGCTTTCTTAATTGTTTAGTTGAAACCGGTTGAATGATACTTTTCTCTGTTTCAAATATACCTTTTTTATTCTTTGAAATTAGATATAGATGTTTCTTGAGCGATTTTGTTAAATGCTCAATTCTCTGATATCGTGTATTGAAAGCTTTTTGGGAGATCAGATTTCCGATTACTATGTTAATTATCTTGCCCTTTTTATTGAATAACTCATAAGGGAGTAAAAACATTGATAGCTTTTTGTTTAGTACAGAAGTCAGATAAAATAATAATGAATTTCTTCCGCCGACAAAAATAGGTAATACAGGTGACTGAAATTTTTCAGCAAAGTAAACAGCACCTTTGTTCCACTTTTTATCTTTAATCCCATTTAATGATAATCTTGCAACTTCACCGGCAGGGAATAGAATGATTGCATTTTCTTTTTTAATTGCTTCAGAGATAAGCGAATAATTCTTCTTTAATTCTCTTTTTGACAGAATATCAAACGGCAAAAAATAATCTGAAAGATTTTTAATATTCATCAGGATATCGTTTGCAATAATCTTTACATCTGGTCTTACTTCTGAAATCAATCTCAGAAGTATTAAACCATCCAAACCACCAAGTGGGTGATTTGCCACAATGATTAGTCTTCCTTCGCTGGGAATTTTTTCTCTGTCTTTGGATGATAATTTGTAAGAAATATCAAGCTCATCAAATAATTCATCAATAAATTCAAGTCCGTATTTATCTCCGTGAATCTCAAGGAATTTATTAATTCTGGGAATGAATAAAATTTTTTCAAGGAAAGAATAAATGGTATGTGAAATAAATGAAGGGTAATTTGAAAGATATCCGTTAAACTTTGAATTAATTATTTCTTTTATGCTGATATGATTCATATAAATCTCAAATCACATCAGCAAGTTAATGCGCAGATGTTAAGGTATTATTAAGTCAATATTAACTAATCATTAACTAATTCAGAAGATTTTTTCTTCTTGAAACTTCTGAAGGCAAAAAATGTTTGTGAGAAATAATGCTCAGGAAAATAAGTTTTTAATCCGTATTCATCAGGTTTATTTTGAGGAAGAAACGCTGTACCCCAAATCCAATCCCATATAGCAAGCTTTGTTGCAAAATTTCTGTTTCTTCCTTTGCCTGTTGAGTGATGCCATCTGTGCATTTCCGGGCCATTAATAATTTTTTGTAACCATCCGGTTCTTACATCAATATTTGAATGAATATACATTCCCCAAATAGCGCTGATTACTCCTTTGTAAGCTATTACTTCCGGAGGCGAACCTAATAGAATTATAGGAGCAAACTCCACAGTTTGATTTATGAGAATCTCAAGTGCGTGCGATCTTGAACCAGATAACCAATCAACTTTTTTCGGTGAGTGATGAGCTTCGTGAATACGCCACAGCCATTTATTACTATGTTGCCAGCGATGCATCCAGTAAATGTAAATGTCGTGCGTTATTGTGAATATTACTAACTGAATCCAGATTGGTATATCCGCAAATAATTTTAATCTGCTTATTCCGGTTGTTGAATCAATAAAGTTAATTATATATCCGAAAATTATGATACTAAGTATATAACTCTGAGCAATTGTATAAAGTGCCAGGTCATCGAAGAATCCTTCTCTTAATACTTCCTGGCCTTTGTTATAAGGGAATAATCGTTCAAGAATAATAAACAAAACTGCTGCGGAGATTATTATCAGCATTGAATATTTTTCTGCTGAAGACATTCCGCTCAGATAGGATAAAATAAATTCCGATACATCAGAAAAAACATCAGCAGATTTCATAAATCCATCTGACATGTTTATTTAACTCTTCTGAGTTTTGCAATCTGACCTTTTTCACTTTCATACACTTTTTTAATCCCATCGCCGAGTGCAATTTCTATATCGCGAATATTTGAAACAAGTCTCTGCAATCCACCCATTTCAACTGATGCTGCCTGATCAGTTCCCCACATTGCACGATCAAGAGTTATATGTCTTTCGACAAAACTAGCACCTAAAGCAACTGCTGCCCAGGTTGGTGCAAGCCCAACTTCGTGCCCGGAATAACCAATCGGGATATCAGGATATTTTCTTCGGAGAGTTTCTATCATTCTCAAATTCAATTCTTCATTCCTGCACGGATAAGAGGAAGTTGCGTGAGCCAACATAAGATTATCTTTTCCAAAGAAATTAACTGCAGCTTCAATCTGTTCCATTGTTGACATACCAGTTGACATCATAACAGGTTTATTCAGGTTCTTGTGCTTTTTTAACAAATCAAAATCGGTTAAAGAAGCAGAAGGAGTTTTATACAATGGTGGATGGAATTGTTCAATAAAATCAACTGAAGGTTCATCCCAGCAGGAAGCAAACCACATTATTCCAATCTCTTTGCAGTATCGATCAATTTCTGCATACTCTTCTTCGCCAAATTCAACTTTATGACGATATTCGATATAAGTTATTCTACCCCAGGGAGTATCTCTTTCCAGATTCCACTGATCTTTCGGAACGCAAAGCTCAGGCGTTCTTTTCTGAAATTTGACCGCATCGCAACCGGCTTTCTTTGCACCTTCAATCATCTTTTTTGCAATTTCCAAATCACCATTATGATTTATTCCGATTTCACCAATTATAAAAACAGGATGACCATCGCCGATTATTCTGTCAGCAACTTTAATTTCTCTTTTTTTCATTTTAGTCCTTTATTGTTTTAGAGATATTATTAATTCAGCAAATTCTCTGAAAGCACCATAACCACCTTTTGCTTCACATACATAATCAGAAATCTCTTTGATAAAACTCATTCCATCAGCGGGAGTAGCAGTAAAACCAACAAGTTTCATAATATCATAATCATTGGAATCATCACCGATATAAGCAATATTTTCAGATTCCAACTGATTCTTCTTTTTAATTTCTTCAAGTAACGCCTCTTTATCCTTAACTCCGAGATAAACCTGAGTTATTTTAAGCTTTTCAGCTCTTGATTTTACTGTTCCGGAATTTTCGCCAGTTATAATTATTGTCTCTATGTCAGCATACTTTCTCAAACGCTCAACGCCCATTCCATCTCTGATCGAATATCGTTTCATTGCTTCACCGGCAGAGGAGTAGTAAATACCTGTATCAGTTAATACTCCATCAACATCAGTTATAATGAGTTTAATTTTCTTTGCTTTCTCTTTGAGATGAGAATTTTTTTCTGCGAGTTTCTTATCAACTACCATGCTGTCCAACCTCCGTCAATTACAAGATTTGCTCCTGTCATATATGATGATGCATCACTTGCAAGAAAGACAATTGCACCTTTGTAGTCAGTTGGTGCTGCCATTCTTCCAAGCATTGTTTTTTCTGAATAATTTCTGACAAAATAATCTTCCTGATTATTCTCAACTCCACCCGGTGAAAGTGTATTAACTCTGACTCCATTTTTTCCCCAATATGCTGCAAGATATCTTGTAAGGTTTATGATTGCACCTTTTGTTGCAGGATAAGCGGGAGATTTATAAAAATCCTGAGTGCCATCAGGTTTTCGGTAAATTGATTGATCAGGGCCAACCATTCCGTAAGTGGAAGCAATATTTATTATGCTACCTTTGCCATGCTTAGCCATAACTGTCCCAATAATCTGGGAGCAGAGAAAAGTTCCTGTGAGATTTACATCAATAGATTTCTGCCACATCTCGAGTGGATAATTTTCAAACATTGATTGTTCTGCCGCTGCCTGTGGATTTTCAAACATATCATTTATTGCTGCATTGTTAACGAGAATATCAATATGCCCAAATTCCTTGATTGTTCTGTCACGAAGATTTTCAACTGATTTCTTCTCAATAATATCAACACCAATCCCAATGGATTTTGTAGAAAGGGATTCAGCAAAATTATTGCACGCAGTTTCATTCAAATCAGCTACCACCACATTTGCGCCTGCTTCTGATAATGCACAGCAGTGATGCTTACCAATCAGACCAAGTGCACCCGTAACGATTGCTACTTTTCCGGTTAAGTCAAAAAGTTTCTTAACATTGTTCATAATTATTTTTTCACCTTTGGTTTCATATTAAAATTACCAACCTTTCTGAACACAGGTTCGACAGGTTCACCTTTCAAATATGCTCTAATATTTTTTTCATCCACAGCTTTTTTAAGAATCGGAAGAACATCCTCATAAGCTTTCAATGTATAATCAATATCTTCGTCTGTATGAGAGAAAGACATATTATGAAATCCACCCCAGAGAATTCCTCTTTTAATCATTTCCTGCTGTACTAATGATTTCATTTCCAAAGCATTACAGCCGGCTTTTTCTCCATCAAAAGATATGATTGTTCTGCAATCAAATCCCGAACATTTGGTATAATCCATTCCAAGTTTCAAAGCAATTGCGTTGTACCCATCTTTTAATTTTTTTCCTTGCTTTGCAAGATAAGCAGGAACATTTTTCTCAATGATTTCATTTACCGTTGCTTTAACAGCGGCTAATGATAATGCTTCTCCACCAAATGTGGTGAAAAAGAAAACATCTTTTTCAAGCAGGTTCAATATATCTTTTTTACCTGTGAGAATTGATATCGGCATTCCATTGGCAACTGCTTTTGAAAAACAGGCGAGGTCAGCTTTTACACCAAAGTATTCCTGCGCACCACCGACTGCAATACGGAAACCTGTCCACATTTCATCAAAAATTAAAATTGTTCCGTTCTGATCGCAAACATCTCTTAACTTGTGCAGAAAATTATCTTTTGGTTCATCAAATACAAAAGGCTCAAGTATAACACAGGCAGTATCTTCATCAATTGAATCAATTACAGATTGGATATCATTATAACTAAATGTGTAAGTTAAATCCTGTATTGCTTGTGGAATTCCTTTATTACGATCAGTAACAGATATATACCAATCGTGCCAACCGTGATAACCGCAGCAAAGAACTTTGTTGCGACCAGTGTATGCTCTTGCAAGTCGTACTGCTGCAGAAGTTACATCCGCACCTGTTTTGCTGTAACGAATGCTTTCTGCATTTGGAACTACTTTATTAATCAATTGAGCAACTTCAACTTCGAGTGGATGCATAAGTGAAAAGGTTATACCATCTTTTAACTGCTCAGCGATTGCTTTATCAACTTTATCATAAGCATATCCAAGCGAAAGAGGTCCAACAGCCATTGTATAATCAAGATATTCGTTTTCATCAACATCCCAGACATGAGAGCCCTTTCCTCGCTGCAGATACTTGGGTGCAACACCTTTGATATTTTGTCCCGGACCTTTTGCAAGTGTTTGAGTTTGTGCGGGTATAAGTTCAAGAGCAACCTTATAATATTCATCAGATTTGGTAATGACAGGAAAATCTTTATTGAACTCAACTTTGTTTGGCATTTTTTCTCCTTAAATAATTTTCGTTTGATCGGGAGTGATTGTTTTTAATTCATTTAAATGATTTCGATACCAGTTTACACCGGCATACTTTTCATTTATTGCTTTGATTTCCGGTTTTGCAGAAAGAAGATTCAATATATCATCTAAGCCAAACTTTGGATTTTTCGGATATAATTCTTCATAAACTCTTTTAATGAATTCATAATCTTCAGGATAGTCAATTGTAAAGCGATGTGTCATTGAATAATTTAAACCTGTTTCCCATTCAACATTTCCGATTCTGAATTTATCGGGATTTTCCCAGATATATGGTGTTGTATGCTCTCTTTCAAATTTTCTTTTTGCATTTTTCCATGCAATTTCCAAAATATTAAAATTCATTATTTCAACATCGTTCCCATCAGGATAAGTAGCAGGATGAAGATTTGAAACGAAATCAAATTCATTTGAATGTTGAATAAAAAATCCAATTACTTTGTCGATTATATCGGGATCAATTAAAGGACAGTCAGAAGGAATTTTCACGACAGCATCTGCATTAAATAATTTTGCTGCCTGATAGTGTCTGTCTAGTAAGTCTTCAATACTTCCTCTGTAAATAGGAACTTTATTTCTTATAGATATTTCCTCAATAACATCATCGCTTTTTTCGAGAGTAGTGGCAATCACAATTTTACCGGCAAGTTTTGATAAAGCAACTCTTTCAACCATTCTCTCAAGCAATGTTTTTCCAAGTACAGGCATAATAACTTTGTTGGGTAATCTGCTTGAACCTGTTCTTGCCTGAATTACTGTGATAATATTCATTTTAATTTAGTTACGTACTTTTGCGAGTTTTTTTCTGAAAAAGAATTTAAATCCTCTTTCACTAAAATATTTTTCGGATTTTTGAGGCGATAGTTCCAAAAGTTTCCGAGCTTCCTCTGCAATGTATATTGCAGAAGTTCCGTCATTCTGGATTGGTGTAAGCTTTCGGATAATCTCATCATCAATATCGGAATAAACTTTTTTACCAAGTGCCGATGCAACAAAAATCACCGAGGAATATCTGGTTATAAGTACATCACAATTTGCAATCATCGGTTCGATTGGAACACCGTAGTAAACAAGTGCATCAGGAGCATACTTTTTGATTTCGGCAGTTCTTTTCTTTACATTTTCATTAGGATGAAGTTTGAAGATTAATTTTTTATCGCCAGCAATGTGAAGAGCTTTCTGTATCAATTTTTTGCGATTCTCATATTTATAAGTTTCCCGCATATCGGAGGTTGCTACAAGAACAAAATTTTTATGTGGGAAATCGTTTTTAAGGTGTTCAGCACAATTGTCAAAATTAGGTATTCCGGTAACTCTCAGTTTATTTGGATTCAATCCCTTTTCAATAAATAATTCCTTGAATCCTTCTGATGCAACACAAAAGATGTCGTACAAATCAGATTGTCCTGTCATTGAAGTACTGGCAGCCCAACGGGGAAGGTGTAACTTTCTTACTAATTTTGACCATAAAGTTTCAGGGTCAACCATCCCTTCCTGAACAAGAATAATTTTTGATTGTCGGATGTTTTTTGGAATAATTAGATCCTGACAGGTAAATACTAAATCATATTGATTCTTTTTACCCTCATAATCAACATTTAGGTTATGTTTTTTAAGATATGCAAGAGTTCTTTTCTTAAAGACCCCGCCCATTATAGTAAAATCAAGAATTCCAATTTTGGTAAGAAACCTTATAAATCCATCAGCATAGTAAGGAGTAAACCATGATTCATACTCAGGCAATTCCTGTGAGATTTTATGCATCTGAGTAGTTTGATTTAACGAACCACAGATATATAAAATTTTCTTTTTTTCTGTTTTCATTCAATAAGTAAGATTACTTTGTAATTGTTAAATCCCTCTAAAATCTGTCTCAAAAATGCTTATATGATAGTTAAATTTCAATTTATTAATATATTAAGTGATATTTATCATCATATCCTTTTAATGACTTTAAAATGAACAATCGGTTCCAATCTTTTGATTATAGACTTTGCGATATTATTTTCGCCAACGATATAATCACTTAAAAGGAATTATATGCAAGTAATCAAACCCACCCGTCTGAAAAAAGGAGATACTATTGGTTTAATAACTCCCGCTTCATCACCTGATGAATTAATTCGAATTGAGGAGGCAACAAAATATTTAGAAAGATTAGGTTATCGGATTAAGCTCGGTAAATATGTGGGTAAATACAATGGTTATCTGGCCGGAACAGATGAAGAAAGATTAGAAGATTTTCATTCTATGTTCAGTGACAAAACTGTAAAAGCAATCATGTGTCTCAGAGGTGGTTATGGAGCTTTTCGCTTGCTTGATAAAATAAATTATAATTTGATTCAGAAGCATCCTAAAATATTTGTTGGTTACAGTGAAATAACCTCTTTACAGAATGCTATCTTTAAGAAGACCGGATTAATCACTTTTGCTGGTCCGATGCCTGCGGTTGATTTTGTTAATAACATAAGCCCGTTTACTGAAGAGTGGTTCTGGAAAGTTGTTACTTTTAGTAAAAAAGTTGGTAAAGTAAAGTATCCTGAAAATTCGAAAATGCCATTCATCAATAAGGGAATTGCAACTGCAAGAATTTTAGGTGGAAATCTGGCGGTTTTTAATTCACTTCTTGGTACCGAATATTTTCCGGATATGAAAGATAAAATTCTGCTTCTGGAAGACATTGACGAAAAACCTTATAAGATTGATAGAATGTTGAATCAGTTAAGACTCGCTAAAGTTTTCAAAGGATTAAAAGGAATTATACTAGGCAGATTTGTGGAATGCTATGAACACGATCCAAATAAGAAAACATTAAGTCTTGGTGAAGTTATTGAACATTACTTCAAATCCTTAAAACTACCAACTATATATACTTTTCCTCACGGACATATAAAAGATTTTCTTACTGTTCCGCTGGGATTAAAGGTACAATTAAACGCAACAAAAGGTACTGTTGATTTTTTAGAAAGTGCGGTCAGCTAACTTTTTCTAGATAAGTAAAATAATTTTTGCACTTAAAAAATAATTCAGCTTGATAAACAGATTCCTCATCCTCAAAAAATCCGAAAACTGTTGAACCAGTTCCGGTCATAAGAGATAGGCAGGAACCGAATTGTAAAAATCTTTCCTTTATTTCCTTAATCTGCGGAAACTCTTTAAAGACTACATTTTCAAAATCATTGGAGGCATATCTTATAAGATCGTTAAAATCAATTGTGTTTTTCTTGATTAGTACTTTCAGACTTTTATCTGGGGTTTTGGGAGCAATCTTAGTGAATGCCCATTTGGTGGAAATATGAATTCCCGGATTTACAATTAGAAAATATCCTGAAAAATTAATTTTAACTGGTCTGATAATTTCTCCTCTTGATTCGGCAAAAGCAGGTAACTGCTCAAGAAAAAGTGGAACATCTGAACCTAATTGTAAAGCCAGTTCTTTTAATTTCTCTTTGCTTATCCTTAATTCAAATAATTCATTCAGCCCTTTCAGAATTGCTGCAGCATTAGAACTTCCACCACCTAAGCCAGCACCAATCGGAATATGTTTGTGGAGAATAATTTTGCAATTAAGTTTTTCATTAGTGAAATTCTCTGTTAAACGATGTGCCCGCATTACTAAATTATTATCATCAGATTGCAAAGACTTATCATCCGAAGTAAAATGAAACTTTTCTGATTTTATTATTAAAATTTCGTCACTTAGTGAAAGAGGGTAGAAGATAGTTTCCAAGTTATGATAACCGTCATCTCTCTTTGAAATAATATTCAAGCCAATATTAATTTTTGAAGGGGATTTAATATTTAATTCTTGCATCAAAGTAACCTTTTATAGCGCGAATAAAATCCGGATTTGAACCACAGCAAGCACCAATAAAAACAGGCTTAAAGATCATTATCTCCTGGACTGAAAGCAAAAAATCAGCAACACTTATCGAACATTTGGAATTTACAGGATTAGTTGAATAACAATTCAAATAATATCCCCAGATATGAGGTAAACTTATTTGGCTTAATGCTTTTAGCAATAATGAATTTGAGATACAATTGAAACTCACCGCCAAGACACTACTATCCAGCAAAAACTTAAGAATTGAATCAATGCTCTCTCCACTCAACAAATGAAGATTTTCATCAAAGTAGATACTCAGTACATAAGGAATTTCATTCTTATCACAATGATTTGTTATAATTTTAATTTCATCAAAATGACTTTGAGTTTCATTCAGGATAAAATGACAACCTTCATCTGCTAATGAATCAATATGACTTTTATGATTTAATTCAAGTTCTTTTTTAGTTAAAGTTCGGGCTTTTTGATAACAATCCTCAGCGGGTGGATTTGAGCCGGCAACTAATACCGGAAGATTTTTTTTCGCTTCGAATGCCAGTTCCACTGCTTTCTTAAGATATCTTTTATAGTTTTTTATACCGACTAAATTCATTGCACTAGGATTAGTTCTGAAAGTGTTTGTTGTGATTATATCAGCACCGGCCAAAATGTAATCTTTATGAATCTGAATAATTCTCTCGGGAAATTTCAGATTTGCCTTTGCACTCCACGCAACATCGTTTGAAGTCTTACCCTCAGATTCAAGAAGACTTCCCATTGCACCATCTAGAATCAGGGGTCTTTTTATTTTTTTACTGAACGCAAATATGTTGAAATCAGATAAAAAACTCATTTAATGCTAAAATATTTTTCTACTTCATAAATAATTCTATCAAGATCAATTAGTTTTATGCACTCCAGATTATACGGGCAAACCTTCTTCCAGCACGGTGAGCAGAATAAATCCTTGGGATAAAGTTTTACTCCTCGGTCATAAAGATCAATCTCAGTCCAGCAACTTACACCAAACCAGGCAATTACATATTTCTTCAAAGCAATTGCCAGATGCATTCCAAACGAATCGCCTGTAATGATGACCTGCGGGATTGATTCATAACATGCACCTCGTCTCACACCTTCATTTGTTGGGGTATTGATAATTTTTCCTTCAAAGTGATTAGCAATAATATTATTTCTTTCAGTATCCTCTGGTCCGCCGAGTAACATGATTTTAAATTTGCCTGATTCAAGCAATCTTTCAATTAAATATATATGCTGTTCAATTGTCATTTTTTTATTCGGATATAGCTCAGAACATCCTGTATTAAAGCCAATTATCTTATCGCTATCATATATTCCTTTGCTTAGTTTATATTCATTAACAAATTTCTTTTCTTCTTCAGTCAAATAGAATACATATTCATCTCTTTTATAATCGAGTTCAAAAGTTTCTGCCAGATAATCCTGTCCGGTTCTTTGATTTACTTTGAATTTCAGATGGTCATCCATCCCCAACAGATAATTGTAATACGCAGAATCATTTACGGGCACAATTTTACCGTCTTTGTTTAATCCAAAACCTAATTTGTTTTTTGCCTTAACTGAATTCAATAAAGCACAGGACCTTTGAGATTTGTCAACATTCATTACATAGTCAAATTCCATTTCAGTCAGGATTGAGATTGACTCAAAATTATATTCAAATACCTGATCTATAAAAGGATTATTAAATAAAAGGGGAGCAGCTCCTTTAATTGTTATCCAAAAAATAGTAGACTCAGGAAATTTTCTCTTTAATCCATGTAACTGAGCTGTTGTCATCAGGACATCGCCCATAGCGTCAAGATTTATAATTAATATTTTTTCCCCAATCGGAGAATTGTCTTTACATCCGTCAATCCAGCAGTTGTGGTCGGGATAACAAGGTTTGTAACCAGTGAATCTTTTACAGTTTGGAATTTCTTTCAGCATTCAGATATTTCTCTAAAAAAGGAATAAATTTTTTTTCGACCTTATCGTAAAATAAATTTTTAAAGTTAGGTTCTTCAGTAATTATACATTCAAAATCAGTGTTGTATGGTATCCAGATCATTTCGTTAGTATTGAACTTAACATAAATACCAAAAACCGGTATCCTTTTAATCGATGCAATATGAATTGCCGAAGTATCCGGAGAAAACAACATATCAAGTTCCAGAATTCCTGCGGCAAATTTATCAAAATCTTCTGACACAGGATAAATGAATTTGTCATCAATTATTGCTTTAGCTCTTTCAAAGTCCTTTTTATCTGTAAATAATAATATATTCAAATTATAATGACTAATACTTTTGATAAGAGATTTGAAACGGTTAACTCCCCAAAACCTTGCATCGCTTCCTGCAGAAATATTAATGCCGAGCAAAAATTTTTTTTCGGGAAATGTTCTTTTAATGAAATCTTTAGCAAATTTTTCATTTTCTGATTTTGGATAGTAGAAAACTCGCTTTTCTTTTTGACTAATATTGAGCGAAAATAAATCAACGAGTTTTAACATTCTATCAATAACATGATTTTTTGTAGGATCTAGTCTGGAGACAGTATGAGTATAAATACCGGAATTATCTTTTTTGAGCCCAAACTTATATTGAATTTTAGCTAATGCGAAAAGAAAACTTACCGTGGTTGAGACATCATCATGAAGGTCAACGATCACATTAAATTTTTCTTTCTTAATTAAACTTAAAGTCTTGAAAAATCCAAATAATCCTTTTTGAAAAATAAAAACTTTTTCAATTCCTGGAACATTCGAAAAAACGAAATGATTTTTTCTATCTGCGAGGACATACAGAATTAATTTAGGATTTGACATTAACGCTTCAATCAAAGGTGTAACAACCAACGCATCACCAATTCTGTTAAGTCTTACCAGTAAAACTTTTGTTGGTGAGTTAAATCTTGGAAGATTCTTATTTGGTTCCGTTTTACTGATTAGAAGTAAAAATTTCAGAAAAATTTTTTTTAATAATTGTTCAAATTTTTTAAGCATCAGAGTTTAATAGTCTTATTGACTTTGAAATAATTTGCTCAATACTTATTTCATTAAAGCACTCTTTATTATAAGGACATTTTAATTTATTGCATTTGATACAATGTAAATCATCCTTAATTACAAAATCTCCTTTGGTGGTGTATGGTCCGTGCTTTTTAGGATCTGTAGGTCCAAACAAACCAAGTGTTGGTATTCCGAGTGCAGCAGCTAAATGCATCGGACCAGAATCATTTGCAATTATCAAATTACATTTACTTATCAACCCAGCCATTTGAATTATAGTTGTTTCCGGAGCAAGTATTGTAAAATCAGGCAAAGAAGAGTTTAAATAATTCACATCTTCAATATCTTCAGGTCCCCAAAGTAACATAAAAGAACAATCTATTTTTTGTGAAAAGCTTTTTAATATTTCAAACCATCTTTCTTTTGGACATCTTTTCGAATCCCAGCCACCTGACGGAATAATTCCAATTAGATATTTGGATTTAATTATATTGTTTATAAATAAATTAGCAAAATTTTCTGCTTCTTTTGATAGATAATATTTTACCGATTTAGATTTTGTTGGGACACCAATAGCAGCTAATAATTCAAGGTTATGCTCGGCAGAATGATTTTCACCACGACCTGATTCGGCTAATATATTATAAGCATATTTTCTGCCTGTATAAGAATATCCGATTCTAAACATTGCTCCCGAAAGAAATGTGATTTGAGCGGTTCTTGGATTAGTATAAAAATCTAGAACTAAATCATATTTTTCTCTGCGGATTTTTCTAACGATTGATATGAGGGAATCATTTTTTACAAAAGTTAAAACATTATTAACCAAAGGGTGAGTAATGACAGCATCTTTGGCAAATTCCTCTGTCAAGTAATCAATGGTAGCATTCGGAAAATGACTATGTAAGTTCTCTAAAACGATTGTTGATAATATTATATCACCAATTCCTCTTGGCTTAATACAGAGAATTTTTTTTATTTCGGATGGATTAATATAATTATTCATAATAACATCAATGAGCATCAAGCCAGTTTTCACCAACTCCTATATCCGCAACAACAGGTACTTTAAGCGGAAATGCATTTTCCATTAGCTCTTTAATCATTGGCTTCAATTCTTCAATTTCTGATTTATGTGCATCGAATACTAATTCATCGTGGACCTGTAAAACCATTTTAGATTTAAATCTCTTTTTTCTGAGTTCGTTATGAATTTTTATCATAGCAAGTTTGATCATATCTGCTGCGGTTCCCTGAATAGGCATATTAATAGCAACTCTTTCCTCAAACTGCCTTACAACTCGATTGTTACTATTGATGTTTTTCAGGTATCTTCTTCTTCCATACAATGTCTCAGCATATCCTTTTTCTTTTGCCCGAAGTATCGAGTTATCCATAAAGTCTTTTACTTTCTTAAAAGTTCGGAAATAATTATCAATTACCTCTTTTGCATGAGTTTGGGAAATTCCTAATCTTGTTTTTAAACCAAAAGGTCCGATACCATATAAAATCCCAAAATTGACTTCTTTAGCTTTTCGTCTCATATCCGGTGTAACATCCTCAGGTTTTACATTGAATACCAATGCTGCGGTGCTTCTATGAATATCTTCTCCTTTTTGAAAAGCTCCCATCAAATATTCATCCTCACAAATAGAAGCCATTATTCTTAATTCAATCTGACTGTAATCAGCTGAGAGAATTAAATAATTTTTATCACGGGGCACAAAAGCTTTACGGATTTCTTTACCTAAATCTGTTCTTATGGGAATATTCTGAAGATTTGGGTCATTACTTGATAATCTTCCTGTTGATGCGGCTGTCTGGTTAAAACTCGTATGAACTCTGCCGGTTTTGGGATTAATCAAATTTGGTAATGCATCTGTATAAGTTGATTTCAATTTAGCAACTTGTCTGTAGTTCAATATGACATCAATGATTTCATGTTCCCCTCGTAAACTTTCTAATGCGCGGGCATCGGTTGAGAAACCTGTTTTTGTTTTTCTACCTGTACTCAGCTTTAATTTTTCAAATAAAATTTCCTGAAGTTGTTTTGTAGAATTTATATTGAACTCTTTACCAGCTAAACGATAAATTTGTGTGGCATAATTATCCATGAGTAATTCAAGATCCTTACTCATCTGCTTAAGAGCTTCTATATCGACTTTAATACCTTCATACTCCATATCTTCAAGTACAGGCACAAGAGGAAATTCAATATCATAAGCAACTTTTTGAAGATTTTCTTTTTTTAATTCTTCATCAAGTTTTTTGTAGAGTCTGAAAGTAATGTCAGCATCTTCTGCAGAATAATTCGCCAGTGTCTGAAGATCAACTTCAAAAATTTTTGACGGCTCTTTTTTGTTTCCAATAAGATCTGAGAGAGGAATAGGTTTGTAGTTCAGATATTTTTGTGCAAGATCATCCATATTGTGTTTTTGGTCTGGATCAAGAACATAGCTTGCAAGCATTGTATCAAAATAAAAATTCTCAACTGTAATATTATGATGCCTTAGAACAGCAATATCATATTTTCCATTCTGACAGATTTTCTTAATTTTTATATCTTCAAATATTGGTTTCAATTTCTTTACGACTTCTGAAACAGGTAATGCGCCCCGGTTTGATTTTGAAAATAAGCCGATGCTATCATTATCCGGATCAGTGGGAATAAAAAATGCCTTTTTTATTTCTGTGCATAAGGAAATTCCCGCAATTTTTATTTGATAAGGTTTTAAGCCATCTGTTTCAGTATCAAAAACGAATTGTTCTGAATTCTTTAGTTGATTAATCAATTCTTCTAATTCTTGAGATGATCTAATTAGTTTATAATCTACATCTTCTTTATTAAAGGAGGATGATTCCTTAATTGTTTCCTGCTCAACCTTAGTATTAATTACATTCGCATTACCATAAACATTTAACAGCTTTGAGTATAAGGATTTAAATTCGAGTTCCAGGAATATCTCTTTCAGTTTCTCAAAATCGGGTTTTTCAAATTTTGCTTCGTCAAAATTAAAATTAAGTGGCACTTCAGTGTATATTGTTGCAAGTTCCTTTGACAGAAATGCCTTGTCTTTATTTTCTAAAAGTTTTTTCCGAATTGATTCTTTTTCAATTTTGTCAATGTTCTCATAAATACTCTCAATTGTTCCGAACTTTTGAATTAATGGAATGGCTGTTTTAGGACCAATTCCGGGCACACCTGGAATGTCGTCACTTGAATCTCCGATTAACGCCAGATAATCAACCATATACTTTGGTTCAAAACCAAGTTCGTCAATAACTTTTTTCTTATCATAAATTATTACTTCGTCTGTTGATTTGCCTGGACGAACTATTTTTGTTTTGTCAGTAATTAGTTGAAAATAATCTTTATCAGGAGTTATGGCTAATGAATTGAGATTTAATTTTTCCGCTTTTTTTAATGCTGTTCCGATGATATCATCTGCTTCATAACCAGGTAAAATATAAATCGGCATTCGAAGGGCTGTAATAATCTGTTTGATTCTTTCAAGCTGAGGAACCATATCTTCTGGCATCTCTTCACGAGAGGATTTATAAGCTTCATATCTTTCGTGACGAAAAGTCTTTTCTTTTGAATCGAAAGCTACTGCGATATAATCTGGTTTATGTTCCTCCAATACTTTAAGTATTTGACTAACAAAACCATAAACTGCAGATGTTTGTTCACCTTTTTTGGTACTAAGTGGCCTGTTTATAAATGCAAAGTATGCTTTATATGCCAAAGCCATAGCATCAATTATCACAAAAAGTTTAGATCTCATTTTAATTAATCATTTATTTTTCAATTTCAAAATAATTATTAGAATGCTAAATGTGAAGCAGATGAAATGATTCCAGAAATGAAAATCAATCAATCTTTTTTAGTTGAAAGTAGAAGTAATCATCGAAGGGAAATCAATAACGGTACAGATGATTTTAATTAAAACCTAAATTCTTAAGTAGATATTTTCAACTCGTAATTTCTTACTAACTGGATATTATCATCTTTATAGGAAATTTCCTTTACTAAACGACTTTGATTGTTATAGAATTGCCAGGTGCCAACTTTCTTACTGTTCTCATAATATCCCTTAACTTTCAGTCTTCCGTTTGGATAATACCAATTCCAGGTACCATTTGGTTCATCGTTATAAAAAGTACCTCTTGATTCGAGCTGACCATTAGGATAAAAATAATTCCATATACCTTCATTTTTATTATCATTCATAACACCACTTATTTCAACTATGCCATCCAAATTAGATACCTTAAAGTCACCGTACTTCTTACCGTCAATTAAATAATATTCAATTATTTTGTTCCGAACAGTATCTTTAACCGAACCTGAGTAAGGTTTATCTGACCCTACTTTGAACACTATTCCTGCTTTTTCATACAATAATAATTTATCACTCTTTCTCCCATAATTACCCGTAACTGAAAAGTAAATAGAGACTGTTAAGATTAAAGCATAAATAGTACCTAAAGAGAAAATCTTATCTCTGATCAACACAGTATTTTGCCCTCAATAATGGTAGGAATGTCTGAAGTCCTCAATCATTTTGCCAAATTCACATTTGATAATTGTTAAAAAAATTTAATTTATCCTCTCATTAAGAGATAAATATCCAATATCAAATTTCAAATTGTGACAGAATGAAGAAAACCGGAAATTAAAATAATAGAATAATCTAATAATGTTATATTCGACAGTTAAAAAATATTATTTCTTTAAATGGCCATAGAAACTAACAGAACAGGTAAATTTAAAAGTATTATTCATGCTATGGGCGTTGTATTTGGAGATATTGGTACGAGCCCTATCTACACTCTGAGCATTGTATTTACACTCACTATTCCAACAAAAGAAAATATTTTCGGTATTCTCTCGTTAATCTTCTGGACACTGATAAGTCTTGTTACTATTCAGTATGCATGGTTAGCGATGAGTTTGAGTATAAGAGGTGAGGGAGGAATTATTGTATTAAAAGAAATTCTCATTTCTTCACTTAGAAAAGGGAGAAAAATCGGGTTTATTAGCTTCCTAGGTTACATTGGTGTTTCATTATTATTGGGTGATGGAGTTATCACACCTGCTATAAGTATTTTATCGGCTGTCGAAGGGTTAAGATTAATTCCCGAGTGGAGTAGCATCTCATTAACAACTATCATTATCATTACAGCAATTATTACAATTCTTTTATTTTCGATCCAATTCAGAGGAACAGATAAGGTCGCTGCCTCATTCGGACCAATAATGTTCATTTGGTTTATAAGTTTATTTCTTTCAGGATTATTTTATTTAATTCATATTCCTGAAATCTTTTTGTCTTTAAGTCCTTATTATGCTATCGAATTTTTCCATCATAATGGATTATCTGGATTTTTTGTTTTAAGCGAAGTGATATTATGTGCCACAGGAGGTGAAGCACTATATGCTGACATGGGCCATCTAGGAGGTAAACCAATAAGGCAAGCGTGGTCAATCGTGTTTTTTTCTTTGATAATAAATTATTTTGGTCAAGGTGCTTACATTCTTGAACATGGTGATACAAAACAAGTTTTATTTAAGTTAGTAAGCAACTATTCAGAAGTCCTTTATATACCATTTCTGATTCTTACTTTGCTGGCAACAATTATAGCTTCTCAGGCTATGATCAGTGCAGTGATGTCACTCGTCTTTCAGGGAATAAACACTGGCATTTTACCATTGATGAAAATAAAATTTACATCACAGAAACTTCGCTCTCAGATTTATATTCCTGCAGTAAACAAGTTTTTACTTCTTGCAGTTTTACTAATGATTTTGGTATTTAAAGAATCAAATAATCTTGCTGCCGCATATGGTTTTGCAGTTACGGCTACTATGTTTATCAGCTCAATTTTTATTATGTCAATTTTTTATCTGAAAAAAAATTATCTCAAATCTGCAATCGGAAATTTTGTCTTTCTGATAACCAGCTTATATTTGATTGCAGTTACTCATAAGATTCCTTATGGCGGCTACTGGTCTCTGATTATTGGTTTATTTGTTTTTGTTATTATGATGCTATGGATAAACGGCATGACAAAACTACGGAGATTTCTCAGAGCAACTTCACTTGATGTTTTTGCAGAAAGTTTCGGACAAATTTATGAAATCGGCAATTACATAAAAGGTGAAGCTATATTTTTTACCAAGAATGTGAATTCGGTATCACCTTATATTCTGCATTGTATGTTCAGAACAGGAATTATTTATGAAAAAAATATTTTAGTTTCGGTTGAAACTTCTGACAAACCTTATGGTGTAAATCTTGAAACTTATGAAAAAGTAGCTGATGGACTTTTTATTGCGAGAGTAACTTATGGATATATGGAATCGCCTGATTTACCAAAATTATTCAAGCAATGGGGTTTTGCTGAAAAAGCTATTTTCTATGGTGCTGAAGAAATCAAAACAAGCAAACCATTATTAAAATTATTCGCTATTATGAAACGACTTGCACCAAATTGGATTTCATTTTTTGAATTCCCATATAATAAATTACATGGTGTAGTTACCCGAATTGAAATATGAAAGGTTTCTAAATGAAGAAATTTATTTTAGCTCTTTTATTAATTTTCTCGTCCTACAACTGCGCTCAGAGTTCAAATGAGCAGACTTTATCGGTGGCATTCTGGAACCTGGAAAATTTATTTGATACAATTGATGACCCAAATAAAAATGATAATGAATTTTTACCTGAAAGCAATAAACAATGGAATGACGAAAGATTAGAGAGGAAATTTTATAATTTATCCAGAGTTATCCGTGCTATGAACAAAGGAAATAGCCCCGATATTTTAGGAGTTTGCGAAGTTGAACATAAATATTTATTGGACACATTAATTGCAAAATATTTTTCTGATATAAACTATATTTCTTTTTCACCAGAAGCACCCGATGAAAGAGGAATTCAAACCGGGATTATTTTTAATAAAAATAAGTTGCAGTTTCTGGAAATTTTTACAGATACTGTTAAATTGGATCAAAATATTCAAACGAGATTAATAATAGGTGTAAAGCTAATTTACAGAGACAAAGACACTTTACATGTATTCGTAAATCACTGGCCTTCAAGAAGAGGTGGTGAAGAGCAATCGGAAATCAGAAGAATTCAAGCTGCTCAAACATTAAGGAAAAGAGTTGATCAGATTTTTGAGAATAATAAAAATGCCAGAATTATTATAATGGGAGATTTCAACGATGAACCCACAAATAATTCAATCCTCAACTATCTGAATGCTCAACCATTTGTTTGTGATAGTATTGTAGTAAACCAGATTAAAAATTCGATAACTGACCAAAGTGATTTGTTTAACCTGGCCTATAAATCTTATAGTGATGGTGAAGGTTCCTATAAATATCAGGAAAATTGGAATATGCTTGATCAGATAATAGTTTCCAGGGAACTGTTGCTTGGCAGAGATATTAGATATTTATGCAACTCTTTTCAGGTCTTTAAACCTGATTTTATGATTACAAAATCCGGTAAATTTAAAGGTACTCCATTCCCGACTTACGGAGGTAACAGATATCTCGGAGGATATAGTGATCATTTTCCTGTAATCGCAAAATTTATTCTGGAGTAAGAATATGAAAAAAAATCTACTAATCTTTGGAGCAAATGGAGAGCTTGGTAAAGGGGTTACTTCTGTTTTGATTAAAAAAGATTTTGATCAGATTTTTCTTTTCGACTTTAATTTTAACCATGTGAATGATACGGAAAAAATTCATCAATTTATAATCTCGGATCTTTCGTCAGAAGTGAATGTCAAAGAAGCTTTCAATCAGATACCAATAGAAAATGACGCACAATATTTTCTTTTTTCTACTGTTGGTGGATTTTGGGCTGGAAAAAAAATCTGGGAAACATCATCAGAAGATTTAATGAAAATGATTAATATGAATTTGATTACTAATTTTAATTTGGCAAAATATTTTTCTCAACTAGTCCAGAAAGTGAAAGGTGGAGCAATAATTTTCACTTCTGCACATACAGCTAATTATCCTGAAGAAAATAAATTTGCATACGGTATGTCAAAAGCTTCACTATCCTATCTTGTAAAAAGTCTTGCAATAGAAGGTGAAGTTATCAAATTATCTTCAATGGCAATTGCACCATTTATACTCGATACAAGCTCAAACCGAAAATGGATTGCTGATTCAAATTTCGATAAGTGGATTAAACCTGAAGAGGTGGGTGAACTAATTTATGATATGTTCAGAAACTTTAGAATTAATTCCGGTAATATTTTAGAGTTAAAAATAAGATTAGTTTGAAAAATTTTTATTCAATGTGTGTAAATAATTTGTTGACTTTGTTTACATAAATATTTATTGTAGTGCACGCATTTTTAAGAAAATGTTGCAAATTAGTTTATTAAGTAACAATACATATTATTAGGAGGATATCTTTTATGGATATTTTTGGAGTAATTTCATCGTTATTCAATGTTGTAGCACAAGCTAATAATCAAGGTGCATTGAATTGGTTGGTTACAAAATTCAATGAAGGTGGATTATTTATGTGGCCTATTCTTGCAAGTCTTATTATCGGACTGGCTTTTGCACTGGAAAGATTATGGTCATTATCTCGGGCAAGGATCAATACCAAAGAATTTATCATCAGAGTTAAAAAAGCACTTGATGAAGGCGGAGTTGAAGCTGCTAAAAAAGTATGCGAAAATACACGCGGTCCGGTTGCATCTGTGTTTTATGCAGGGTTGCTTAGATACAATGAAGGTTTAGAAGCCGTAGAAAAGTCAATTATGGCTTACGGCGGTGTAGAAATGAGCTTCCTTGAAAGAGGTTTAATCTGGATATCAACATTTATAACGATTGCTCCTATGTTAGGATTTACAGGAACAGTTCAAGGAATGATTGAAGCTTTCGATGCTATTAAAGAAGCTGCACAAATTTCTCCTGCAATTGTTGCTTCTGGTATATCAGTAGCTCTCTTAACAACTCTTTTTGGACTTGTTGTTGCTATGATACTCCAGGTATTCTATAACTATTTTGTATCGAGAATTGACAGATTAGTTGCGGATATGGAACAAAGTTCAATTGAGCTGATTGATGCTCTTTACGAGTTAAAAAACAATAGAAGATAATTTTTCAACTAAGGAATTAAAAAGTAATTATGCTTAAAAAGAGACAAATCCGAGAAGCAGAAATTCCAACAGCATCACAGGCAGATTTAGCTTTCTTGCTTCTTCTGTTCTTTCTTGTTTCAACTGTTATTGATGTTGATACAGGTTTAGGATTAACCTTACCGGAATATGTTCCACCTGAAGAGCAGGTGATGGTTAAAGTTGATCCGGAGCGCATGGCTGCAGTTCTTGTAAACGAACAAGGCGATGTTCTTATTGACGGCGAAATAGTATCTTTATTTCAGATTAAAGCTAAAATTAAGCCCAGAATTATGTCTAAGGTGGATCTACCACTAAATAAAAAGTTGATTGTTTCACTTAAGACGGACAGAAAGACTGTTTACAATCAATATATTGCAGCTTTGGATCAAATTAAACTTGCATTTTTTGAAGCAAGAGATGAAGTATCTGAAAGCAGATTTGGCAGGAAGTTTAAAGACCTCAGCACTGAACAGCAGGAGGTAATTAAAGATGCTGTTCCAATTATCATTTCATTGGCTGAGCCAGAACAAGTAAAATAAATTTTATTGAGGAATTGAAATGAAATTTCAAAAAAGACGAGCTAATACTAAGCAGGATATCCCAACCTCATCAATGCCAGACATTGTTTTTATGTTGCTTCTGTTTTTTATGGTTACAACTACTCTAAGAGAAGTTGATGTTTTAGTACAATTCAAACTTCCCGAAGCACAGGCAATCGAAAAAATTGAGAATAAAAGATTAGTTTCTTACATCTGGGTTGGAAAGGATAAAAGAATTCAAATTGATGATAGTATCGTAAAACTTGACGAGATCGAAAATATTATGTATGCTAAAAGACAAGCATTACCCAATATAATTGTTTCACTCAGAATTGATCAGGGAACTGATATGGGTATGGTTACTGATATACAACAGGCATTGAGAAAGGCATACTGCCTCAGAGTAAATTATTCGGCAACATTGAAAATTTAAATTAAAATATTTTTTCAGTTAAATTAAGGCAGGTTGAATATCAATAACCTGCCTTTTCTTTTGATGGAGGATTTTATGAATTTGAAAGAACGAATTAATAATGATTTAAAAGAAGCAATGAAATCTGGAGATAAGATTCGCCTTAATACTGTCCGGTCTATTCGGGCATTGATTTTAGAATTTGAAAAGAGTGGTGCTAATAAAGAATTGTCACCTGAAGATGAAGTTAAACTTTTAACCAGCGCAGCCAAGAAAAGGAAGGATTCAATTGAGCAGTTCAGAAATGCCGGCAGAAACGATCTCGTTGAGCAGGAGGAAGCCGAACTGAAAATCCTTCTGGAATATTTGCCGAAACAGCTTTCTGAAGAAGAAATAAAATCTGAAGTAAAAAAAATTATTGAAGAAACCGGTGCAAAAAGCAAAGAAGATTTTTCCAAAGTAATGCCTGCTGCTATGAAGTTATTAAAGGGCAAAGCTGATGGAAATCTTGTAAGAAAAGTAGTTGAAAATTTATTAGGTTAAAGTGAATACGATAGACTTAATAATAGTTATTAGCGCACTTATTGGTTTCATCCTAGGTTTTAAAGATGGTTTTTTAAGAAAACTGATAGGTGTGGTTGGGTTTATTGCTGCAGTGTTTTTAGCGGCTTACTTTAAATCGAATTTCGGTCGTTTTATTGAATCTTCATTTAATATTGAATATTATCTTGCAGAAATTATGGCAGCTCTTCTGATTTTCTTCATAACTGTTTTGATTTTCTCTATCCTGAAAAGAATTGTACATCCTTTCGATAAAATTAATTCACTGATCAATCAGTTAATTGGTGGAGTTGTTGGTATTCTTCAGTTCCTGATTTTCTTAAGCGCCGTATTTTTATTATTAAATATTTTTGACATTCCTGAAAAATCATCAAGAAAAAAATCGATGCTATATGAGCCAACTTATTCAATTATTCCCTCAGCATTTAATCTTCTTAAAGATTACACCCCGAGCACTGAAGAAATTATAAAGAATTATATAAATGAAAAAGACACGCTTCAATGATTGATAAATCAGTCATAGAAAAGTTAGAATTCGATAAAATCCTAAAACATATCTCCGGTTATTGCATAACTGAAAAAGGAAAATATGCAATACTAAACCTCTATCCTTCAATTGACTTTAGTGCAATTAATTATCAAGGTAATATTGTTGAAGAAGCAAAGTCTTTTCTGATAAAACATGGTAATATTCAGATTGATTATTCTTCTGATTTGAGTGAAAGTCTTTACCAGAGCAGAATTGAGGGAGCAATTCTATCAACAAAAAAAATGCTTGAAATAAGAAATCTTGCCCGTTCAGCAAGGTTGGTTAAAAATCTTTTTACCAAAGAAGCAGAAAATTATCCTTTACTCAGTGAATCGGTTCAAATACTTTTTTCCGACAGGTTATTTGAACATCAGATAGAAAAAATAATTAACGATGACGGAGACATTAAGGAAAATGCAAGTAAAACTTTATCTGATATCCGTAAAGAGATAAGAACAAAAAAAGATGAATTGATAAAATCTATAAATCGGATTATTAAAACATTAAAAGAAGAGAATTTTGTTCGTGAAGATTATTTAACTCTTCGCGATGGTAGAATGGTTATCCCTGTTAAAGCGGAGCATAAAAGACATATCAGAGGATTTATTCATTCGGAATCTTCCACTGGTCAGACTGTTTATATTGAACCGGAAGAAACTCTGGAATTAAACAATGACATCGTATCACTTTCCTTTAGCGAAAGAAGAGAGATCGAGAGACTATTAAGGGAACTAACAAAGTTAGTCGGCTCAAACAGTAGTAATCTGATTGAATCTTTTGACAGAATAACCTTTCTTGATACAGTATTTGCAAGAGCAAATTATTCACTTGAAGTAGTTGGTTGTTTTCCAAACATAAACAATAAAAAATCTCTTCATATCATTGATGCAAGACATCCTCTGCTTATAAAAAAAGTTGGAAGATCTAACACTGTTCCATTAAATCTTAAATTGGAAAATGAGCGCGTAATAATTATAACCGGACCTAATGCGGGTGGTAAAACAGTAGTTCTGAAAACCCTCGGAATTTTAACCATTATGATACAAACAGGGATTCATATTCCTGTTAATCCGGATTCAAATTTCCACTTGTTCAATAAAATTCTCATTGACATTGGTGACCAACAGTCTATTGAAGATGATTTATCAACCTTCAGTTCTCACCTGAAAAATCTTAATTTCATCCTTAAAGAAGCTGATAACAAAAGTTTGGTCTTACTTGATGAGATAGGTACCGGAACCGATCCCACAGAAGGTGCTTCTTTGGCTGCAGCTATTCTGAAAAAACTTCTTGAGAAAGGTGCACTTGTATTTGCATCCACTCACCATGGAAGTTTGAAATTATTTGCTTACAATGTCCCGGGAATGATCAACGCAGCAATGCAGTTCGATCATCAGTCACTCTCACCAACTTATATCTTTAAACTAGGCATTCCCGGTAGTTCATACGCTTTTCAGATTGCTGAAAGAATCGGACTACAAAAAGAAGTAATCAGCGAAGCAGAAAAACTAATGGACTCAGAAAAACATACTTTAGAAAAATTCATTGCTGATGTTGAAATGAAGTCGAATGAGTTAGAGAAAAAATTAGCAGAGCTTGAAAGAGAAAATGTCAGATTAAAAGGTCTTTCAAATCTTTATAAACAGAGTTATGAAAAACTTGAAAAAGAAAAAAAAGAAATCATAAAGAAAGCTAAAACCGAAGCTAATAAATATCTTGAAGATGTTAATAGGAAAGTTGAAAGAGTAATTAAAGAAATAAAAGAATCATCAGCAGATAAAAGTGTAATTAAAGAGGCGAAGCAAACAATCAAAGAATTAAAAATTGAAACCGATAATGATTTGAAAGAAATCCAAGAAGAAACAATTCAGGCAAAAGAGTTTTCGGAAGGAGACGCTGTTCTAATAAAAAATTCTAATGCAACGGGTAGGATAATTACTATAGACAGAGACAAAAAGAAAGCCACAGTTTTAATCGGTTCGATAAAAATGCTTGCAAAACTGAGTGATCTGATTCCTGCCAAAGAATTAAAAGAAAAAGACTCTCGGGAAATTTACGATTATATTAAAACTTCGAATATAAATTACCGGCTTGATATAAGGGGTAAAAGAATTGACGAAGCTGAGTATGAAATTATTAAATTTATTGATGATGCTTACCAGTCCGGATTTGACAGAGCTGAGATACTTCATGGAAAGGGAACAGGCGCTTTGAAGAAATTAGTTAAAGAAGTATTATCTTCGCATATCGGGGTAAAAACTTTTTACTTTGCACCTATTGAGCAAGGTGGCGAAGGGATAACTGTCGTTGAATTTAAATAGAAAGATTTTCTTGATAAGAAAAATTCTGATCGCTAATCGAGGAGAGATTGCTGTGAGGATAATCCGGGCTTGTAAGGAGCTTGGGATCAAATCTGCAGCTGTCTATTCCGAATCTGATATTGGGGCACTCCATACAATACTTGCTGATGAATCTTATCTCATAGGACCAGCACAATCTTCACAATCATATTTGAACAAAGAGAAAATTATTAAACTCGCCAAAGAAATAAATGCTGATGCAATACATCCCGGTTATGGATTCCTTTCAGAGAATGCTGAATTTATCAGGATGGTTGAAGAAAACGGAATCAAGTTTATTGGACCATCATCTAAGTCAGTAAGTATGATGGGAAATAAAACAGATGCACGGAGATTAATGAAAAAAAATGGTGTCCCAATTGTGCCGGGCACAACAGAACCAATTAAGACCGTATCAGAAGGATTGAATTTTGCAAATGAAATTGGTTTTCCAGTATTACTTAAAGCGGCTGCCGGTGGTGGTGGTAAAGGAATGCGTAAAGTTTATACAATAGATGAATTTGAATCAGCTTTTGAATCCACTAAACGGGAAGCCCTAAAAGCGTTTGGTAATGATAGTGTTTACATTGAAAAATTAATTGATAATCCAAAACACATTGAAGTTCAGATCATATCTGACGAGTATGGAAATTATCGTCACCTTTTTGAAAGAGAATGTTCAATTCAAAGAAGACACCAGAAAATAATAGAAGAATCACCTTCCGGTTTTCTGAATGTATCAGCCCGGAGAGCAATAACTTCCGCTGCCATAAATGCTGCTAAAGCTTGTGATTATTTTAATGCTGGCACAATCGAATTTCTGTTGGACAATAATCAGAATTTTTATTTCCTTGAAATGAATACCCGCTTACAGGTTGAACATCCAGTTACTGAAATGGTTACTGGAATTGACCTCGTTCGTGAGCAGATTATGGTTGCATCTGGAGAAAAAATTTCATTCGACCAGAGTGAAGTAAAGCAGAATGGTTATGCTATCGAATGCCGGATATATGCAGAAGATTCATCGCAGGGTTTTTTACCAAGCACAGGTAAATTAAAATTGTATAAAGAACCTGGTGGACCGAATGTCAGAGTGGATGCAGGGGTGGTTGAGGGTAATGAAATTGGTATTCACTACGATCCAATGATTTCAAAATTAATTTGTTGGGGCGCTAATCGAGTTGAAGCCATCAATCGTTCAATGAGAGCGTTAGATGAATATTTTATCGCTGGTGTGAGCAATAATATCTCATTCCTTAAGTTTATTCTTCAATCAGAAGAATTTATCAATTGCACGCATAATATTAATACAGTTGAACAAAAACTACTTAAAGAATATGAGCAATATTATTCGATTTCTGAGCCAAGCGAAATTGAGATTGCTGCTGCAATAATTGCAGCACATCTAAAAAATACAATTAAACCGAAAGTTACTTCCAATTATTCCAATAAAAATAAATGGCGCGACCTATTGTATGAATGAATTCGTTTCAAGAATAGATGAAAGAAAATATTTAATAAAATTTTCTGATAACACTCATCTGCTGATGAATGAAAAAGAGTATGAATATTCTATCAGAAAAATATCTTCTGATAATTACATCCTGATTTTAAATAATAAATCATATCATTGTTTTATAACTGAAATCAACAATTCTTCATTTGAGTTACTTATTAATGGACAGCTTAAAAAAGTTATTTCACATACTTTAATTTCAGATAAAGCTGAAGAATTATTGAATTCTCAAAACAAATCGCAATCATCAGCTATGATTGTTAAAGCTCCAATGCCAGGCTTAATATTAAAAATTAAAAAGCAAAACGGTGATTATGTTGAAAGGGGAGAAACGGTAATGATATTGGAAGCGATGAAAATGGAAAATGAAATCAGAGCACCCTTAAGTGGTCATCTTACTTTAAATTCTGTTCAGGAGGGAAGAAGTGTTGAGAAGGATACTATATTATTTGAAATAGTATAATTTGTTATTAAGGAAATTTTATCAATTTTTGCTCGTCAATTCAAATTCAATTAATTCAGGAGGAGTTATCTTGAAAAAAATCCTTACTTTCTTGTTGGCTGTACTTTTGTTTGGTACAGTAAATCTGTTCCCGGGTGGATTTCAACTAAATCAACACGGAGCCAAAGCATCGGGTATGAGTGGTGCTTTTACGGCTGTTGCTAATGATCCCAGTGCCGTATACTGGAATCCGGCAGGATTATCTTTTATCAGAGGCACTCACTTTATGATAAGTTCACATTTTGTTACTCCTTCCTCCAGTTTCAGAGGAATATTACCGGAAGTTGAAGAATGGAAAGTAGTTAAAAGAACATTTTATCCTTCAAACTTTTTTGCTTCCCACAGTTTTAATGAAAATTTTGCAGCTGGCATTGGTTTTACCGTACCATTTGGTTTGGGCACCAAGTGGGATGATGACTGGGTTGGCAGATATCTCGCTTTAGAAACTGAATTACAAATATTTACAGTTACCCCTACTGTTTCATACAGACTTACAGAAGACCTTTCAATTGGCGCTGGTTTCGTTTTCAGCTTTGCAAATGTTACTATCAAGCAAAAAGTTCCGCAAACACCTTTTGCTGGTGATGCAAAGATTTCATTGGAAGGTAAAGATAGATCAGCATTTGGTTTTAGTTTTGGTGTAATGTATAAACCAACTAAAGATTTGAGTTTCGGTGCTGCTTTTCAAAGTAATGTCGATTATGATTTTAGTGGTTCTGCAACCTCTGAGGGTGCTCAACAACTTATTGATGCAAAAAGACTTCCAATGGGGGATGTAATAGCAAAATTAAAAACCCCTTTTAATCTGGCTTTTGGAGTAGCTTACCAATTAACAAAAGATTGGCTGATAAGCACAGATTTCCAATATGTTGGTTGGTCAAGTTATGATACTTTGAAAGTTGATTTTGTTGATCCTGATTATACTGATCTTGCAAGTCCAAGATTGTATGAAAACAGTTTTGTAGTAAGATTAGGTACTGATTATAGATTATCAGATGATTTTTCGGTAAGAGGAGGAGTGTACTTCGATAGAAAACCTGTTGAGGATGATATGGTTGCTCCATCTTTACCGGAAACAGACAGAATTGGTTTAACAATTGGTGCAGAGTATAAATTAATTGATAATCTTTCATTAAGAGGTTCATTTTTATACATAAGAGGTAATGAATTAAAAGTTGAAAATTCTAAACAACTAATTTCTGGTGATAAACCATTCAATGGAGTTTATAATATCAATGCAACTGTTCTTTCAATTGGTTTATTATATAGCTTATAGGAGGAGAAGTAAACATGAAAAAATTATTTGCACTAATAGTTTTAACTGTCTTATCCTTAGTGATTTTCAATGCTTGTGAAGACAGGTCAGAATTAGCAGCTCCTCCTTCGCTGGGAGGGAAGAGCGGAAATGCAGACTTAACTAAATATGTTGCAATTGGTAACAGCTTAACTGCAGGTTATCAATCCGGAACCTTGTATTATTCTGCTCAGATATATGCGTTCCCGTATCTGATAGCTCAGCAGGCAGGAGTAGAAATCACAGGCTTAAAAGTAAGCGACCCGGGCTTAGGCGGCAGATTGGAAATCAAATCTTTATCTCCATTTACGCTTTACACAAATCCAAATGCAGGTTCACCATTAAATCTGACTCATCCCGCTGCTTATCAGAATTTAGGCATACCAGGTGCTCTGGCTTATGATGTTCTGTTTGCAACTAATAAAGATAATTGTGCTTCTGCGGTTTTTGCCGGTACACCCAATCCATATTTTGATCTGGTTCTTCGTAACAGTGCTCTAAATATTGGAACACAATTGCAACAGGCTTTGGCACAAAATCCAACATTGATAACACTTTGGATAGGGAACAATGATGTGTTAGGGTATGCAACAAGTGGAGGAACTGCTCCATCAGCTCCAACAAGTGCTACACAGTTTCAGCAACTATTCGGTGGTATCTGCAATGGTATTTCGCAAGCTGGAAAACAAGCAGTAGTTGCGAATATTCCAAATGTTTCTGCTATACCATTTTTTACTACTGTTGGACCACAAATTGCACTTTCAACTCCCTGGTCACAACCCGCACCTTCTGGTGTTGTTGGCTTAATATATCAGAAAACAGGTGGTTCAGTCGGAGTTGCTGATTCATTAAGTTTATTAACGGGATCAAATCTTGTTACTTTGAGAGGTAGTTCTTACGCTCCGTTGCTCGGGCAGCCAACAGGAAAATATTATACTGATAGTGGAATTCCTGTTCCAACTGGAGTTGATACAACAAAACCTTTTGGATTCCATCCACAAAATCCCTGGCCAAACGCATTGATGCTTGATGCTGATGAAATACAGATTGCCAATCAGGCAGTTCTTGACTATAACAATATTATTGCTGCCACTTCAGCAAATTTTGGTTTTGCAGTTGTTGATATTAACTCTGTGTTCAATCAAATCAGAGCTAATGATTTTACTGGAGGAACCAAATTCAACGGTGTAACATTCCGAACAACTTTTGTCACGGGTGGTTTGTTTAGTTTAGATGGCGTTCATCCTACTAATCAGGGACAGGCAATTATCGCAAATGAATTTATAAAAGTGATAAACAGTAAATATAATGCACAGTTTCCGCTGGTTGATGTATCAACCATTCCGGGAAGTTTAATTTTCGCCGGTAAGATTCAGTTTCAAAATGGTTTTCCGATTCTACCACCGGAAGTATTTGAGCATTTATTATTCTGATTAAAGGATAGTTTAATTAAATGCTGTCGGATATTATCATATCTGACAGCATTTATTTCTATTAATCTAACTTGATGGTGACTTAATGAGTAAATTACCATTAATAATTTTATTTAGCTTTTTTCTTCTTCTTTTAACTAATTGCACTACTTCTCAAAAAGTTGCAGATGAAGAGAAAATTTATGTTTTTGATGAACAGAATGATGATGGAAAAATTGAAGTTAAGAAAGATGGAGAATATCCTTCTATTTCTGAAACTTATTTCGTTGTTCAGATAGGTGCATTTACCACCAAAGAACGGGCGGAGAAATTTGCTGAGTCAAGTCGTTTAATATTAAATAAAGAAATTGTTATAACTTACAGTGAAAACAATAATTTATACTTAGTGCAAATTTCTCCATTTTATAAATCAAGGCAGGAAGCAGAATTAATCAGAGATGAACTGAAAACAATACCCGAATTCAGCGATGTCTGGATTGTTACAGTTAATAAATAAAAAGCTCTTAAAGATTGACTTTAAGAGCTTAAGAATCAGTCAAACCTTTTTTAGTAAAAAGCTGGAATAACAACTTCTCCCTCATACCAAGCTATTGTTGAAAATATTCTCATCTTAGGGAAATAAGGCGGAACATTAATATCGAACCGCTTATCATACTTATGAATATAACTATAGCCATTGGTGGGATAATATTGCTTCTTTACTGGATCCCAGGCATATTTAGCAGTGGCTTCAACCTTATGCCCGATAATTCCACCAACTATATTCATCTTGTATGCAGCAGGATAAGAGCCATAACTTGCAACAACCAATCCGCCTGATTGAGATAGCATTGAAGCATGAATTGTAAAGTCACCTCTTGCTGGATTAAAAGGAATTTCAACTTGTTGCTCTGCCACCAAACCAAGATAATCATCGCATAAATCAGGATGTTCCAAAGGATCAACTGAATATTGTATAGTATTATCAATTAAGACTTTTCCAGCACCTTTAGCTCCTTTTTTTGAAGCAACGATTGTAACCTGGCCATTTAATGTTCCCTGAATTCGTGCATTTCCTTTCTCAATATAAATTAATCCGTTCGGAGCTAAATCAGTCAATGGTACAGTTACCTCAGGCGTATAAGGTTTTCCATCTATACTTATACTGTATTTTACAGTACCATCAGAGTTAAAGATAAGTTTTACATTTGTTATTTTACCTTTATTAGTTGTATCTCTGAATACCTTTCCACCGGCATATGCATCAATTCTCATAGCAGCTGTATCAAATTTTACAGGATCATTTGTCTGAAGCTTCCAACCGTCTTCAAATTTGGGATGTGAGTTTTTATCATAAAGTTTTACTCCTTTGGATGTAGTAACTACACCTTTAAAGACAGGATCACCGTAGCACTGAACCCAGTCATTTGCGTGAAATTTTCCATCAAATGTATCGCCTGTAGCAGCCCACACATTACTGAAAACATTATAATAATTTCCATATTCAGCATAGGATCTCTGCTTGGCAGTAACAACAATTGTATCCTCATAACTGCCGTATTTTCCAATGCTTTTTAGTCTTATAATTCCCGATGCTAAATTCGCAACCGAAAGATCCAGGTAACCGCCGGAGAATGGTTTGTTTGAGAAGCCGGTAGTCCATTTCGGATCATTGATATTTATTTCCATCATCGCCATATGAATCCCACTTACTGCTATATGATGAGCTTGAGACTTGCTGAAATAGAAGGCATAATTGTCTACAGTTTTTGTTGATGTGTCCATAATATTCTTACTAAACAGTGCAAATATTCCAGCAAAACCCATAACCAGAAATAATGAAACTTTGCCTCCCATAAAATTACCTCCTTAAATTTATTTTTTGGTTAAATTATTAGCTGTAACAGTTAATCTTCTCCACAATGCTTCGGTATATTCTTCATTGTATGCATATGGATCTTCAACCTTAAAAGCTATTCTGACATAGTTCACAATTTTGCTTAAATCGATTGGTATTGTTTGCTCATTTGAGAAAGTATCTAAATATTTTAAGTTGAATTCAGTTATATTGTTTGCTACAACAAATGGTGCATTGCTATTAAGCTGGCGATATAAAATTCTATCCCGAGGATTTGGTGTATGAGATAAAGCTGCAGTATCACTTGTAAAATAATATAATGTGTCAAAGATTCCATTATTATCAGTATCAGCTAAAAATTTAATTGAAACGCTGTCACCGTAAATAATAGCTGTCGAATCCATTTTTGTATAATCACCGCAATATCCCAGTAAACCAAAATCGCGATCCATTATTGTGGCAAGTATAACTACATCCACCTGAAGACTTTTATCGTGCCCAAACATACTTTCAGATTGAACAACATTTTGATTCATATTCAATAAATTCATCAAAACTATTCCGCCAATTATTGTGGCACCGAGTATATCAATAATTGTTGTAAAGCCCATTTTACACCTTTATTTTTTTTACCACATACTTGAGACTGTGCTCATTCTTATTGTATCGACTAATCCGTCTGTCCAAACTTTTACTTCTAATTTTTTATTCCATGTTTTTACCATAGCAGGCGCATTCGGGTTAGAAGATGTTACATAATAAACTTTTGAAGTAATATAAAACGGAGTAGCAATAGCAGATTTCGATGGGTTAATTAAAGTTGTTGTATCAACAATAAATTCTCCGTCAGGTAAATTGTAATCATCAAAATCGTCAAAATCAGGATAAACTTCACCTGGCTCTTTACCCAAGGTGGAAGATAAATCCGAAAGAGTAATTGAAGGTTTTGTTGTATTCATAACAACTTCATCAAAAGCTTTTTTCTTAGCTACATCTATATATGAGTTGGCAACGGAGATAGCCAGAATTCCCATTTTGGAATCCATTGTCATTTCTTGTGCAGTAAAAGTGGTTCCATTAAACCTTAGAATCAGGAATGAAAGAAGAATTACTGCACCTAAAGCTAACATCATTTGACCTGTACTCATATAAATATCCTTATAATTTCATAATTTTATATCAATGTTTAAGCCAATAGTTACTGTGAAAAAAAACAATAATATTGAGGAAAAATTTTAATTAAATGTATTGATTTGAAATTTTTTATCCGTAGTTTTTTCTAATATTAATTTCCATGTGGCTGACAAATGGTAATTCCGGTGTCAATGTGGTAATATTTTCCTGAGAATGCGGTAAAATTGTAAACCTCATAGGAAGTATGTAAAAAATTTTTCCAAAAATTCTTTGATTTTTTATTCTGAAACATTCATATTACAATAAATCATTTATTTAACTTAATAAAAGGAGGTTATAAAATGGCTTTCTCACTAAATAAAGTTATGTTGATTGGAAATCTTGGAAAAGATTCTGAGACCAGATTTACAACTTCTGAAAATTTTTCAGTTACTAATTTTACTTTAGCTACAACTTATAGCTTTAAAAACAAAAATGGCGAATGGACAAATGAAACTACCTGGCACAATGTGGTAGCATTTAATCTTTCGGATTTTATGAAAGAAAATTTAAAGAAGGGAAAAAAAGTTTATGTTGAAGGAAGGTTGGTAAAACGGGACTATACCGATAAAGATAATGTAAAAAGATATGTAACTGAAGTTCGTGCGGAAAGAATAATCCCGCTTGATTCGAATGCTGATGCGATTAAAGATAATGAAACTGAACCTCAGGCTACTCCGGATGCTGATATTTCAGAGTCTTCTGAAGCGGATGATCTTCCGTTTTAATTTTTTAACAACCTGAAAGGATTCTCTTGGACATTGAATTATTGATTAATATTCTGATTGTTTTAGTGTTACTATTATTTTCAGGTTTTTTTTCGGGTTCTGAAGTTGCACTCTTTAGTCTTGATAAGAAAAAGATTGAAAGACATTTTAAAGACAATCCTATTATTCAACGATATCTGATAACCCTGATAGGTTTTCCAAGAAGATTACTTGTAACGATACTTATCGGAAATACACTAGTAAATGTTGCGATGTCGATAGTTGCAGTGCTCATTGCACTGAATTTAGCTGAAATGTTTCAAATAAATTATAACCTCGCAATTACTATTCAGATAATTCTAACTACCATATTAGTTTTAGTATTTGGAGAATTGTTACCTAAAGTTATTGCCACTAAAGCTACTTTTGATTTTGCTAAATTCGCAAGCATACCAATTTATCTTATAAGTTCTATCTTATATCCGGTTTCAGAATTCATTACAGAAATAATCCGATTAAGTATAAGCAAATTAAAATTTGATAAATCAAAATCAGCATTAAGTGCAGCAGAATTTTCCGATCTGGCTTCTCTCTCATCTGAAACAGGAACAATTGATGAAAATGAAAAAGAAATAATAAATAGCATAGTTGAATTCCGTGATACTACTGTTGCAGAAATCATGACCCCACGAGTGGATATTGTGGCTTTATCAGAGAATAAATCTGTTGATGAAGCTATTAAAATAATAAGTGAATCAGGACATAGTCGTATTCCGCTTTATAAAAGCAACATAGATTTCATTTCAGGTGTTGTTTTAGCAAAAGATTTATTAAAATTCATCAATAATGAGCAATTAAAAAAAACTACCAAACTTTCCTCAGTTTTGAAAAAAGTGCTTTTTGTTCCGGAATCAAAAAAAATTGGAGACTTACTTCATGAATTTCAGTCTAGAAAAATCCATCTCGCAATTGTAGTTGATGAATATGGTGGAACAGCTGGATTAATTACACTCGAAGATATTATCGAAGAAGTTGTAGGTGATATCTGGGATGAATATGACAAAGCCGAAAAACATATTCAGGTGTTAGCAGAAAACAAGCTTTTGCTTAGTGGTGATATCCAGCTTAGTGAACTTGAATCTGAATTAGGTATAAACTTAGTGGAAGAAGGTGATTTGGATATTGACACTCTTGCAGGTTTTATTTTAAAATTTTCCGGTGAAATTCCTGTTGAAGGATATAATTTTACTTTTAAGGATTACAAGTTCACTATTAAGCAGCTTGATAAAAAAAGAATTAGAAAGGTTTTAGTCGAAAAATTATTAACAAAATGATTTTGCCTTCCTTATTTTTGATTTAAAGTTTTGAGATAATTATGAAAGATCAGAGAAAAACAGAAATTAAAGTGGGTTTAACAGTTCTTGCAGCAATTTTAATCTTTCTTTGGATTTTTGGTTGGGCAAAAAATATTTCAATTCGTTCAACTGAAAACATTATTAAGGTAAGTTTTCGAAATGTTGCAGGTTTAGAGATTGGCGATCCTGTAACTGTAAATGGATTCAGAAAAGGGTATGTGAATGATATGAAGGTTTTGTCAAATGAGGTAATTGTTGATATTGCATTGGATAATGATGTGACACTGAAAGAGGATGCAAGATTTTCAGTATCTATGCTTGATTTAATGGGAGGAAAAAAAGTGGAAATTTATCCCGGTGAATCATCGAATGCTTTGAACTATAAAGAGATTCATCACGGAGAATTCTTATCTGATATTCCAGCGGTAATGTCTCTGCTTGGCTCTGTTCAGGATGATCTTGTTACAGTATTGAAGGATGTAAAAGTAACTCTCACATCAATGAATAATTATCTTACTGATCAAAATTTATCTTTTGATATAAAACAATCTCTCAAAAATCTGAACTCTCTTTCTTCTGAAATGAACGAACTTATCAGACAAAATAAAGAAAATATAAGGTTGATTACATCGAATGCGTTAACACTAACTACAAATACAAATGAATTGATAAAATCAAATGAAAAGAACATAGATGACCTGATTAAAAACCTGAATGAAGCCGTTTCAAATAGTAACCGTTTACTCAACGATGTTAATCAGCTTACCGATGAAACTTTAAGGAGACAGAATAATCTTGGCAAAATTTTATACGATGAAGAATTATTAAAAGATATCAAATCAACACTAAAGCAGGTAAATGAATTAACTCAGATCTTAATTGATCAGCTTAAAGGTAAAGGAATTAATGTTGATGCCAATATCTTCTAATATATTTCTTTTCCTATTTGTTGTTCTTCAAATCAGTTTATCTGCTATTAGTTCAGATCCAGTTCGTGGAAGAAATGGAATGGTTGTTTCGGCTTCCAAACTTGCTTCTGAAGTTGGTATTGAAATTCTGAAAAAAGGTGGTAATGCCATTGATGCAGCAGTGGCAGTGGGATTTGCTTTGGCGGTAACTTATCCTTCGGCGGGAAATATCGGTGGTGGTGGTTTTATGGTTATAAGATTCAATGACGGGCGATCAACTACGATTGACTACAGAGAAAAAGCACCCTTAAAGTCACACGAAAAAATGTTTCAGGATTCCACAGGAAATATTTTACCAAATCTTAGCCAGGAGGGTACTACCTCAGCAGGTGTTCCGGGTAGTGTTGCAGGGATGATTTATGCTCTTGAAAAATATGGCTCAATGAATCTTCAGGAAGTTCTTAAACCTGCCATCAGATTAGCTGAGGAGGGATTTATTCTTGATTATGATTTGACCAGGTCAATAAATTATTTCTATGAAGATTTTCTTAAATATCCTTCATCAAAAAAAGTTTTTACAAAAAACGGGCAGCCACTTAGTGAAGGTGATTTATTTATACAGAAAGATTTAGCAAACACATTAAAACTAATCGCTCAAAAAGGTAGGGATGGATTTTATAAAGGTGAAGTAGCACAAAAGTTAATCTCCCAAATCGAATCTTTGGGAGGAATAATGAGTGAAAAAGATCTGGAGGAATATAAGCCCGTTGAAAGATATCCATTGATTGGAACTTATCGCGGATATGAAATAATTACAATGGGACCTCCGAGTGCTGGTGGAATTACACTTCTTCAGACATTCAATATTCTGGAGAATCTTACTTTTCAGAGAGCTGATTGGGGCAGCAGCAGATACATTCACACAATTACTGAAGCATTTAAATTTTCTTTTGCTGACAGGTCTCAATATTTAGGAGATCCTGATTTTTATTCGGTTCCGGTTGAAAAACTTATTTCAAAGAATTATGCAAAAGAAATCTTTAGCAAAATAACAGATATTGCAACACCATCAAACCAGATTATTCCTGGCAAGTATTTACCTGCTACTGAAAGCGATGAAACAACTCATTATTCCATAATTGACAAAGACGGCAATGCGGTAAGTGTAACAACAACAATAAATTCTTCTTACGGATCGAGAATTGTTGTTGACGGAGCTGGCTTTCTTCTGAATAATGAGATGGATGATTTTAGTTCGAAACCAGGTGAACCAAATCAATTTGGATTGACAGGAAGTGAAGCAAACAAAATCGAACCAGGGAAAAGAATGCTTAGTTCTATGACCCCAACTATCATTACTGAGAATAACAAACCTGTGCTGATTTTAGGTTCTCCCGGTGGTTCAACAATTCCAACTGTTGTTTTACAGGTAATATTAAATTATCTGGATTTTCGAATGGATATTCAGCAGGCAGTTTGTTCTTCACGATTTCATCATCAGTGGTTACCTGATCAGATAGATTTTGAGCAATTTGGACTTCCGCTGGATGTAATTGAAAACCTTCTTGCCCGGGGACAAATCATTGGTAGCGAAAGAATATTAGGCAGAATTGAAGCAATTGCAATTGAAAATGGATTATATATAGGTGTATCCGATCCTCGAGGGTTTGGAGCAGCTATCGGGTATTAAGTTATGGTAATCGGAATTGGTATAGACATAATTGAAATTGAAAGAATAAGAAAAAGCATTGATCGGTTTGGGGACCATTTCATTAATAAAATTTTTACTGAGAACGAAATAAGATATTGTTCTTCAAAAATCAATAAGTACCAACATTATGCGGCACGGTTTGCCGCTAAGGAAGCTGTTTACAAAGCACTTGCATCAAGCTGGCAACCGATTGCATCCTGGAAAAGTATGGAAATTGTAAACGATTCAGGTGGCATTCCAAAACTGGTTACATTCGGAAAGTTGAGAGAATTTTTATCAGATGATAAAGAAATTAAAATTTCATTAAGCCATTCAGATAATTATGTAACCTGCGTTGCAATAGTTTATAAGAAGTATTGATTAAACGCTTCATTGTAAAACAATTATAATCTTATTAGTTTTGCCTTTAAATTAGGAAAGCAATATGGAACCAAAGTGGTACACTTTATTCAATTATGGTTCAATAGCATTCGTAGCAGTGCTATTGATTATTATTCTTAGTAATTCAGTTTCAAAGGATTATTATGTACCACTGCTTATAGTAGCGATTATTATTTTTATACTTAGAATAGTCTTCAGAATTATTATTATAAAAAAATTCAGAGAAAGGGAATAAGTCTTCGAACGATCGGTCCCTACAAACGGTAAGCTTAATTCAAAGGTTCTTGTTTTAAATCAAAGTTACGAACCACTCACTATCTGCAATATAAAAAAAGCAATCATGCTCATTTATTTGGGCAAAGCCGAACCGGTTATAATTGACGATAAAAAAGCTTTGCACTCAGTAAATAAAACTTTTCCTTGGCCCAGCATTATCAGAATCAGCAGATTCATTAAAGTACCTTATAAAAAGGTTATTCTAACCAGAAAAAATATATTAAGAAGGGATGGGTACAAATGCGCATACTGCGGAAGATCAGATATTCCTTTGACTGTAGATCATATTATCCCGAAAGCCCGTGGTGGTGATGATTCCTGGGAAAATCTTATTTGTGCATGTACTCGTTGTAACAATATCAAAGGTGATAGAACTCCAGAAGAAGCTAATATGAAGCTTCACTTCAAGCCATTCAAACCAAGTCATATTATGTTTATTAAAAATGTTGTAGGCAGATTAGACGAGCGATGGAAACCATATCTTTATATGTCTTAAAACATTATTATTAAACTCTTTATTATTATTTTCACACATAAAAAAAATCTTTTCCTGAAATGAATGATAAAAGAATTTTAAGCGGAATGCGTCCGACCGGCAAGCTTCATATCGGGCACTATGTTGGCGCTCTGGAGAATTGGGTTAAACTTCAGAATGAATTTCAGAGTTATTTTCTGATTGCTGATTATCATGTTTTAACCACTAATCTTGATACTTCAGATATTTATGATAATTCTGTTCAGATGCTTATTGATTGGCTTGCATCAGGACTTGATCCTGTGAAAAGCCCAATGTTCAGACAATCGCAGATAAAACAGCATACTGAATTGCATCTGATATTCAGTATGTTAATCACTGTAAATCGTCTGGAAAGAAATCCAACTTTGAAAGATCAGATTCGAGATCTGAATATCGAGAATGTAATTTATGGTCATCTTGGTTATCCTGTGCTGCAAACTGCGGATATTCTGCTTTATAAAGGAAATTATGTTCCTGTTGGCGAAGATCAGGTTCCACACATTGAGATAACCAGAGAGATTGCCAGAAGATTCAATAATCAATTTGGTGAAGTTTTCCCTGAACCGGAACCATTACTGACAAAATTTGCCCGGCTTCAGGGACTTGATGGCAATGCCAAGATGAGTAAATCACTTGGCAATACTATTCTCCTGTCTGATAATCCGGAAACTATTAAAAATAAATTACGCAAAGCTGTTACTGATCCTAACAAAATCAGAAAAGGTGATCCGGGCAATCCTGATATTTGTTTAGTATTTTCCTATCACAAAAAATTTAATCCGGATGAAACTCCTGAGATTGATTTTAACTGCCGAAGTGGTGCATTAGGTTGTGTTGATTGTAAACTTAATTGTGCCTCCAAAATTTCTGCATTCTTTGAGTCTTTCAGAGAAAAAAGAAAATACTATGAAGATAGAATGGATGAAGTGTTAGACATTTTGTTTGATGGTGAAAGAAGAGCCAGAGATGTTGCTGAAAAAACTATGAGTGAAGTTCACGATAAAATGAAATTAGGATGATGTATAAAATCAGATTAGAACATTTTGAAGGACCACTCGATTTACTTCTCTTTTTTATTAAAAGAGATGAAATAAACATTTATGATATACCTATATCAAAAATTACCAAAGAGTTCCTCGAATATGTAAACTATATCCGGCTGCTTGATCTTGAAACCGCAGGTGAGTTCATACTTATGGCATCTACATTAATGCATATTAAAGTTAGAATGTTATTGCCACGCGAAGTTGATGAGAAAGGTGAAGAGATTGATCCTCGTGCAGATCTGGTTAGAGCATTACTTGAATATAAAAGATATAAGGAGGTTTCTGAGGAACTATCGTTTCTTGAATCAAATCAGCGGAAAGTAAGTTTCAGAGGAAATTTCTCAGCTGATCCTGTTGAACATCCGAATGAATACGGAATTTTGTTAAAGAATATTACTGTTTACGATGTTGCAAGGGCATTCAAAAAAGTTATTGAAGGAATTAAACCAGAACCTGTTCATCAAATCAGAAAAATTAATATCACCTTAGAAGAGCAGATTAATTTTATAATGAGTAAAATAGAAGAATATCCAAACCTTCATTTCTTGACGCTTGTTCATGGTATGAAAGAAAAAATTCGTGTGGTAATAACTTTTATTGCAATCCTTGAACTTGTTAAAATGCAAAGAATAGGTTTAAAGGAATCATCTAATTTTAACGACTTTTTAATATTTAAACCGGATAATGGAAAACATATATAAAAACATAATTGAAGCATTAATATTTTCATCAGACGAACCTTTAACTAATGCTGAAATAATAAAAGCAATTACAGGAATTGATGGGGAAGACGCTGAAATAACTTCGGAAGATATAAACACCGCTATTGATTTACTTAATCAGGAATTTGAAAATGCTGGCAGAGCAGTTAAAATAATAAAAATTGCCGGTGGATATCTTTTCGCAACGCGTCAGGAATATGCAAAATATATTGGTTATCTCTCTTCAGAAAAAACGAAAAGAAGACTGAGTCAGGCAGCACTTGAAACATTGGCAATTATCGCATATAAACAACCGATAACCAAACCCGAACTTGAATCAATTCGTGGTGTAAATTCGGATTATATTCTCGCAACCTTACTGGACAAAAAACTGATTACAATTTCCGGTCGTGCTGAAACAATTGGTCGCCCATTACTTTACTCAACCACAGACGAATTTTTAAAATATTTCGGATTAAATAGTATCAGTGATTTACCCAAACCGAGAGAGATCGAAGAAATTATGCAGGATGAAGACTTTATTGAGCAAAAAAATAAAATTATGATGAATGCTCTTGAAGAGAATTTGGAAAAAGAAATTGAGAACAATGAGAATCAGGATGAGACTGAATAAATTTATCTCCGAAAGTGGTTTTGCATCAAGAAGAAAAGCAGAGGAAATGATACTTCAGGGCAGAGTTTGTGTAAACAATAAAACTATTACTACTCTGGCATTTGAAGTTGATCCTGATAGAGATGTTGTAACACTTGATGGTGAAAAAATTAAACCAAAGAGAAAACTTTATTTCCTCCTTAATAAACCAGCCGGCTATATTTCCACTACTGATGATGAGAAGGGAAGAAGAACAGTTCTTGATTTAATCCCGGTCAAAGAAAGATTATTTCCTGTTGGAAGATTAGATGCTGACACCACTGGCGTGCTTTTACTAACTAATGACGGAGATTTTACAAATCAGCTTCTGCATCCGAGAAACAGGATTAGCAGAGTATATGAGGCAAAATTAGATAGAGAACTTGAGGAAAAAGATATTGAAAAGCTAATAAAAGGAATTTTACTGGATAAAAGAAAAAGTAAATTTGAAAAAATTTATTTCGAAAAACTTAAAGACAGAACAACAGTAACCATTGAATGCTTTGAGGGAAGAAATCACTTTGTCAAAAGAATGTTCGCACTTTTAGGTTATAAAGTAAAAAAACTTCATCGCAAAAGTTTTGCAGGAATTCAGGCAGATATTCCTGTTGGCTCCTTCAGAGAATTAAAGCATTCTGAAATCAAAAAACTAATTCATACAGATGATTAAATATTTCCCGATTTTGTGTTTATTGTTTATTTCTGAATTATCAGCACAGGATACTTTAAAGTATGTTGTCAGGGATACTACTGACGAATTTGAATATCTTACAGTTGCTGAGCTCCAGAATAAAATTACGGATATCCTGAAGGATACTAATTTTATCACCGCAAACTGGGGCGTAGTGATTCGCTCACTAAAAACCGGCGAATATCTTTACCGGAAAGATGAGAATAAATTGTTCACTCCCGCTTCAAATCTGAAACTCTTTACAACTGCTGCAGGATTATCTCTGCTCGGTAGTAGTTACAGGTATGTTACTAATATTTATGCTGACGGTGAGATTAACTATTCAACTCTCCAAGGTAATCTAATTGTTCAGGGAACAGGTGATCCAACAATTTCAGGAAGATTTTATAAGGGGAACATCTACAAAGTATTCGATGATTGGGCAGATTCGCTGATACAACTCGGTATCACAAAAATCAAAGGAAACATAATTGGTGATGATGATTTGTTCGATGAAGTTGGATTAGGAGATGGTTGGTCGTGGGACTATGAAACTTATTGGTATGCTGCACAATCAAGTGCTGTATCTTTCAATGATAATTGCATTGATATAAAAATTTATTATGATAAGAAACTCGATAGTGTTATTGTTAAATACTCACCAATTGTAAAAGGTATTGTCGTAATCAATGATGTTGTTCCTCTGTCTCCAGGTTCCGGAAGTACTGATATTGATATTTACAGAGAAAGAGGCACTAACATCATAACCGTTTCAGGAACTTTCAGTCAGGGAAACGATACTCTTAAAACATATGCGACCGTTCTTAATCCTACTCTTTTTGCAATGATGGTCTTTAAAGAAAGATTAGAAAAAAAGGGTATTAAAGTTATCGGATATGCTATTGATATTGATGACTATTCTAAAAATGTTGATTATACAAAAACCCAATACCTTTTCTCACACTATTCGCCTTATCTTTATGAAATTGTTAAAGTAATAAATAAGGGTTCTCAGAATTTTTATGCTGAACAACTGCTCAAAACTATCGGGCTTGAGAAGAAAGGATTCGGATCCGTTGAAAATGGAATTCTTGCCTGCAAAGAATGGTTTTATGAAATCGGACTGAATCCCGACCATATTTTGATGGCTGATGGAAGCGGACTTTCTCATCTTAATCGGGTTACACCGAACCAAATTGTTTTACTTCTGAGACATATCTATGCCTCAAAATATTTTGGTGTTTTTTTTAATTCATTACCAATTGCCGGAGTTGATGGAACTCTCTCAGGCAGAATGAAAAATACAAGAGCTGAAAATTCTGTTAGAGCAAAAACAGGTTTTATAGGATTTGTTCGGAGTCTATCAGGATATGCATTCACTTATGATGGTGAACCGCTTGCATTTAGTTTGATTGTAAATAATTTTAATATACCTGTGAAACTTGCAGAAAATTTACAGGATTCAATTTGTGTTTTATTAGCAAACTTTAAAAGAAAATTTTCGGAGTAACTATGGAGAATAATATTCAACAGGATTATAACGATTTAATTAAAAGAAGATATGAAGAATTAGAAGAATTAAAAAAAATTGGCATCCAGCCCTATGCTTATGAATTCGATGTCAATTCAGATTCTGAAGATATTAAAAATAATTTTAAGGAGAATGAATCAAAGCAGGTTAAGATTGCCGGAAGAATAATGGCAATCAGAAGAATGGGGAAAGCTTCTTTTGCTCACATTCAGGATCATAAAGGTCGAATTCAGATTTACCTAAAAAAAGACGAATTAGGTAGTTTATATGATGCATTTAAACTGATGGATATTGGTGATATTATTGGTGTTGAAGGATTTGTATTTAAAACAAAAACAGGTGAAATTTCGATCCATACTCAAAGACTTGTTTTACTTGCCAAAGGACTTCGTCCAATTCCGATTGCGAAAGAAGTGGTAGATGAAAATGGTAATAAAACTATCTATGATCAATTTGCCGACAAGGAACTCCGATACCGACAGCGTTATGTTGATCTCGTTGTTAACCCTGATATTAAGGATGTATTCATAAAGCGTAGTAAAATTATATCAACAATAAGGGAATTTCTCGATTCAAAAGGTTTACTTGAGGTTGAAACTCCGATTTTACAACCACTCTATGGTGGTGCTGCAGCCAGACCCTTCATAACTCATCACAATGCACTTGATATTGATCTTTATCTGAGAATTGCGGATGAATTATATCTTAAAAGACTGATTGTTGGTGGGTTTAACGGAGTTTATGAGATTTCCAAAGACTTTAGAAATGAAGGAATGGACCGCTCTCACAACCCCGAGTTTACTATGCTTGAACTTTATGTACCGTATAAAGATTATAACTGGATGATGAATTTTGTTGAGGAACTATTCGAATATCTATGCTCCAAGGTATTCGGCACTCTTAAATTCAAGTATGATAATTACGAAATAGATTTCACCCGTCCTTGGAGAAGAATTTCAATGATTGAAGCGATTGAAGAAAAAACGGGCATAAATGTTATTAAGTCGGATATTGAAACCATCAAGTCAGTTGCAAAAAAACTAAACATCGATACCTCTGAACTGAACAGTAAAGCAAAATTAATTGATGAAATTTTTAGTTCAACAGTCGAAAGCGAATTAATTCAACCTACATTTGTTATAGATTATCCTATAGAATTATCACCACTGGCTAAAAAACATCGCACAAAAGAAGGAGTCGTTGAAAGATTTGAAGCTTATGTTGCGGGCAAAGAGATTTGTAATGCTTTTTCAGAGCTTAATGATCCACTCGATCAAAGAGCCCGTTTTGAAGAGCAGGTAAAAATGCGCGAAGCCGGTGATGATGAAGCTCATCAGATTGATGAAGATTTTTTGCGAGCTCTGGAGTACGGAATGCCCCCAACTGCCGGCTTAGGAATCGGTATTGACAGATTGGTTATGATTTTAACAAATCAGCCATCAATCAGAGATGTTATTTTCTTTCCACAGATGAAACCAGAAATTAAATAGGCAATAAAATTGTTGTTTTAATACATACAGGATTTTTACATCTTTAATAAAAAAGTTTTATCGGAGATAATATGTTTTCTAACTGGACAAAATTTCCATTTTTATTTTTAGTACTTACAATTGGTGCTTTGATTGGTATACAATTGGAAAAAGTTTTTTCCGGTGATAATCTGAGAGAAAGCATAAGAAAATTTAATGATGTTCTCACTTTTACCGAAAAGTATTACATTGAAGAAGTTGATACACAAAAACTGGTTGAAGCTGCATTGAACGGAATGTTCAATCAACTTGACCCACACTCGGTTTATATTCCTGCAAAAGAATTTACTGCCGTTGAAGAATCTTTCAGAGGTGATTTTGAAGGAATAGGAATTGAGTTCCAGATAGTTAATGATACACTCACAGTAGTCTCGCCAATTACCGGCGGACCAAGTGAGCAACTGGGAATTTTATCCGGCGACAGAATTGTTAAAATTGATGGCAAACCTGTTATAGGAATTACTAATGATGAAGTTCGACAGAAACTGAGAGGGAAGGCAGGAACAAAAGTAAATGTTACAATTCACAGACCTGGTGTGTTAAAATTATTGGAATATACAATAGTAAGAGATAAGATCCCTATTTATTCTGTTGATGCTCATTTTATGATTAATGATATAACCGGTTATGTTAGCGTTTCGAGGTTCTCAGAAACTACATTTGATGAACTATTTAATGCATTAAAGGATCTCGATTCGAAAGGAATGAAACAATTGTTACTTGATTTAAGAGGTAATCCCGGAGGTTATCTCAATCAGGCAGTTCAAATTGCCGATTTGTTTATTGACGGAAAGAAGAAAATTGTTTACACTTCAGGTCGAAGAAGTGAGTTTAATGAAGAATATTATGCCTCTGAAACATATCCTTATGAAAAAATTCCGTTAATAATTTTAATAAATCGTGGCAGCGCTTCTGCAAGTGAAATTGTCTCTGGTGCTGTACAAGATTGGGACCGCGGAATTATTGTTGGTGAAACTTCATTCGGAAAGGGATTAGTTCAAAGACAATTTCAGCTATTTGATAATTCTGCAATTCGTCTAACAATTTCAGAATACTTTACACCTTCGGGAAGATTAATTCAGCGAGACTATAAGAATAAAAAAGATAAAAAGGATTATTATTCAGAAATTGCTGATAGAGATGAAGCTGAAGGTGAAAATATTGAACATACAGCCGAAAAAGATTCTTCGAAACCGACTTACACTACATTAATTAAAAAAAGAACTGTGTTTGGTGGTGGTGGAATTACACCGGATTACATTGTAAAATCCGAATCTCTGACAGAATACACTCAGAATCTTTTAAAGGAAAATTTATTTTACTCCTTCATATTGAATTATCTTGATACTCATTCAAATGAGATAAAAAATAAATATGGAGATAACCTGAACAAATTCAGAAAAGATTTCTCAATCTCTGATGAAATTTTGAATTCTTTTATTAACTATGCAAAATCCAAGAAAGTTGAATTTAATAAATCAGATTTCGAAAAAGATAAAGATTACATATCAGCACGATTAAAAGCACAGATTGCCCGCAATTTCTGGAAAAATGATGGCTGGTATTCAGTATTACTGGAAGGCGATTCTCAATTTAACAATGCACTAAAACTATTTAACGAAGCAAAAGTTCTGGCAAATCTTAAGTGAGAAAATTTTTATTAATTCTGGTTACAGCCTCTTTGCTGTTTTCAAATGTTTTTTCCGGTTCCGGATCCACCACATTAAAAAGCGATTTGCCATATAGAAAAATTGATGTCGGAGAAGAAATAACCTATGTTGTGAAGTATCTTTTTATATCAATCGGTGAAATAAAATTAAAGGTTACAAAACGCCAGATAACAGATAATGATACTATTTATTCAGCAATTGCTTATATAGATTCTTATGAAGGATTGCCATTTGTAAATCTTCATCAGATCTATGAAACAAAGTTTAACCAAAGACAAATTCCATTATTCTTCAAAGGTACAATTTTAGATAAGGATACTACATTTACGGAATATACCTTCAATTATAAAAGTAAACGCATTCATATTCTTAAAGGTAGTCAGACGAAAAATGAAATATGGACTGATTCAACAGCAGCACTTGACCGTGAGTATCTTGATGGATTATCATTGTTTTATTATGCTCGGATGAGAACAGGAAAAAAAGCTACTTATAACACACCTGTTTTTATAAATGAAAAAGGTGAAAAAACTGTATTGAGATGTTATGACAAACCAGAGCCAATAGAAATTGATGCTGTTGATTACAAAATAAATTGTGTTTATCTTGATGGTGAAACAGAATTCAAAGGCATCTTTGGTTTAACCGGTTATTTTGAAGGTTGGTTCTCGAACGATGATTATGCAGTCCCGATTTATGCTAAGATGTCTGTAATTATCGGTAACATAACAGTTGAGTTAAAAGAATGGAAAAAGAAAAATTGGACACCTCCAAGATTTTGAATAAAAATTATGATGGAAAACTTTTTCCTTACCTGGATATGTTTCCGAAAATTCATCCGTCTGTTTTTTTAGCTGAGGGAGTAAAAATTATAGGAAATGTTGAAATAGGTGAAGGGTCAAGCGTGTGGTATAATACGGTAATCAGAGGAGATGTTCATTACATCAAAATCGGAACAATGACTAACATTCAGGATTGTTCTATGCTTCATGTTACAAACGGAAAGTTTCCTTTAAATATCGGGAATAAGGTAACTATTGGCCACGCAGTAAAGTTGCATGGTTGCACATTGAATGATTTGTGTCTGATCGGAATCGGGGCAATTGTTTTGGATGGTGCGGTAGTTGAAGAACGATCAATGGTAGCGGCTGGCTCTGTCGTTAAGCCAAATTTCATTGTTCCGTCAGGCAAGTTAGTTGCTGGTGTTCCGGCAAAAATTATCCGCAATTTAACAATTGAAGAAATTGATGAGTTTGAAAAATCTGCTCAAAGGTATAGAAAGTACACTGAACTTACTCAACAATCGTTGAGTCAATTTTCTGAAAATTCATAATGAGAAATCTCAGAATATATTCAACAGAAAAATTTTTATCTAAAAGAAAACTACATCAATTTGTTAAATCTGTGATTAAGGATCTTAATATTTCGATTGACTCACTTGAACTGAATTTTATAGGAGCGGAGAAGATCAGAGAAATTAATAAAAAATATCTGTCACATGACTATTCAACAGATATAATTACATTCAGTTATACCGAAAGTAAATCTGCAATTGATGGAGAAATTTTTATCTCTGTTCAGGATGCTTCAGAAAATGCCAGAAAGTATAAAGTTCAGTTAATTGAGGAGATTGGAAGACTCATAATTCATGGGATTCTGCATCTTATCGGATTTGATGATTTAACATCCTTCCAACGAAAAAAAATGAAAATTCTGGAAGACCGATTGCTTAAAAAGTATAAATTTATTTTATTAAGGTAGTGGAAAGAAAATTTTTTCTTTCCTTTAGAATCAATGAGGTTTAAATGGCTATAATGATAAGCCAGATAATTGAACAATTCCTTTCACAGCTTTCTAACATCAGAAGATATTCAGAGAATACTATTAAAGCTTATCGGATTGATCTGTTTGAATTTCATGATTTTTGTAATGAAAATTCAAAGTCAGATATTACCGATATTACGGAGAAGTTACTGAAAAAATTTACTATCTATCTCTCAGAAAGAACCATTGATAAAACGAGTATTTCACGAAAACTTTCGGCGGTACGAAGTTTATTTAAGTATGCTTATCGAAATGAAATAATTAATTATAATCCCGCAGTAACACTACCAAATCCAAAAACAAGAAGGAAGTTACCTTCAGTTGTGGATGTGAATTCGTTGGAATTTTTAATTGAAAACGATAAATCGGATTTAACAATTTTTGAGAAAATAATTCTGGAATTATTATATGGCTGTGCACTTCGTGTGAGTGAATTGTGTAATCTTAAATACAGAGATGTAAATTTTGAAACTTCAACTATTCGTGTTTTGGGAAAAGGTAATAAAATGCGAGTGGTCCCGCTAGGGTCAAAGTCAATAAGATTGTTGAATTCTTATCTTGCCGAATATCCTATTTCAGCACATACGGACTTTTTAATAAGAAATGAGAATAATGAAAAAATTTATCCAAGATTAGTTTACCGTGTAGTTAATCGGAACTTATCTAAAGTAACGGATGTCAAAAATAAAAGTCCGCATACTTTAAGACATAGTGCAGCAACGCATATGCTTGATAATGGAGCTGATCTGAGAGTAGTCAAGGAAATATTAGGGCACGAAAATTTATCAACAACACAAATTTACACACATGTTAGTATTGAAAGATTAAAAGCGACTTATAAGAAGTCTCACCCAAAATCATAAAAATATCGGAGGACATATGAACATCCAAATTACCGCCCGAAAGTTCAAAGCTCACGAAACATTGAAAGAATTTATAAAAGATGAGATAAGTTCATTGAAAAGATTTAATGATGATATTATAAGTGCAGATGTTAAATTAAGTTTTCAGAACACTCAGAATAGTATTAAGATTGCAGAAGTTCTATTAAGTATTCCTGGTCAGACACTTACAGCAAAAGAGGAATCGGATGATTTCAAAAAATCAGTCTCTGGCGCAGTAGAAAAACTCCGTAATCAGCTGTCAACTATAAAATCTAAAAGAACATCCAAAGCAAGATGATTAAAATTGATGAAAAAAATATTGTCCGTAAGGAATATATTACAGTAGAGTTCCTTTACGAACATGCCAGAAAAATATGTAAGCTAAATCTTGTAACCCAGGAGCATAATCTTAATAATAAAATAATTGATCAAAATCTTCACAGACCCGGCTTAGCATTAGCTGGGTTTGTGGATTTGTTTTCATATACAAGAGTACAGGTTTATGGAAACACTGAGTTAAGATATTTGGAAAAACTAGACGACCAACAAAGAAGCAATTCACTTAGAAGAGTATTTGAATTTAATATTCCCTGTATCGTCATAACCGATGGCAACAAACCGGATTCTATCTTTCTTGAAGAAGCTGCAAGATATAAAGTTCCTGTTTTTACTACTGAATTCTCGACAACCAAATTGGTATACCTCTTAAGTGATTTCCTGGACGATCAGTTTGCCCCAAGATTAACAATTCATGGCTCTTTCGTGGATGTTTATGGAGTTGGAATATTATTTATGGGAAAATCAGGTATTGGTAAAAGTGAAGTCACTTTAGATCTCATTGAACGCGGGCATCGTTTGGTAGCTGATGATGTAATTATTCTTACTAAAAAAGGGGAAGGGATTTTGATGGGAACAGGAACAGAGCTTGGAAAGCATTTTATGGAAATCCGAGGTCTTGGAATTATTGATGTTGAAAGAATGTTTGGAATAAGGGCGATTCGCTACCAGAAGAGACTGGAGATATTAGTAGAATTGGAAATCTGGGATGATAACTCGGACTATACCCGTACCGGACTTGATGGTACGACCTTTCCGATAATGGATGTTGAAATTCCTTATGTTAAATTGCCGATTTTACCTGGCAAAAATATTACGGTAATTTCTGAGGTAATTGCTTTGAATTATCTTTTAAAGCATTACGGTTACGATTCGGCCCATATTTTTCAGGAACGTCTTACTAAGAGATTAAAGGCAAAAAGTAGTACAGATAATCGAGGTGTAAATTATTTTGAGCACGATTTTGAATAGTTTTTTGTTATTCTATATTGACAAATCACTCCTAATTCTATAAGTTGCAGCACCTTATGAAAAAATTTTTTTACTATTCAAATAAGAGCTTAAAATTCGTTGAAATTAAAAATTTCAAAGCTAAAACTATTACGTTTGTAATAGCTTCATCAATCATCTTAAGTTCTTTACTTTTCGGCACTTACTACCTCATATTTACAATATTTAATTCTAAAGACAAAGCACAATTAGAACAGGAAAATATTTTATTAAAAGAGAAGATAAAGAACCTAAGCACCCAATATGCGTCTATAAAGGATGAACTAAAAAATTTAATAGAATTGAGTTCAACTTTAAGAATGCTTACGAATTTAAAACCATTAGTTAATCAAGAAATGGTTGGGACTGGAGGAAGTTTATATTCTGACGAACTATCAACAGCGCTTTTAAAGGATGAAGATATTTCTAATTCATTAAAATTTATTGAAAATTTAACCAGCCGATTTGAGTTGGAAAAAAAAGAGTATGAACGAATTTCGGAAAAGTTGCATGAGAACGAAGCTTTATATGAAGCCTTACCTGCAATTATCCCGACCACAGGTGGGTATTCTATTGAAGGATTTGGTATGAGGTTTCATCCAATTTTAAAGGTAATGAAAATGCACGAAGGGTTGGATATTCTTACAGATGTTGGTTCTCCTGTTTTTGCCCCCGGTAAAGGTAAGGTAATTTATGTCGGACCTCGAGGTGGTTATGGAATAACAATAGAAATTGATCATGGCTTCGGCTATAAAACTGTATATGCTCATCTGTCCAAAGCATTAGTTAAAGAGGGTCAGAATGTTAAAAGAGGGGATAAAATTGCTTTGACTGGTAATAGCGGTCTTTCTACAGGACCACACTTGCATTATGAAGTTCATTTGAACGGAGTGCCACAAGACCCAATTAATTATTTCTTTGAAAACTTTAATTATTTCGATTCAAAAAAAATAACTAAAAGAGTGGGAGAATAAATAATATGATCTGGACGGTTGAATTAGCATCATACCTTGATGATGCACCTTGGCCGGCAACAAAAGAAGAACTGATTGAATATGCAGAAAGAATTGGTGCACCCTATGAGCTGATTGAAAACCTCAAAGAACTCGAAGATTCTGATGAACCTTACGAGTCAATAGAGGATATATGGCCCGATTATCCTTCCGATGAAGACTTCTTTTATAATGAGGATGAAAATTAATTTACAGGCGCTTCCTGGCGCCTTTTTTTATGAATAATCCACTTAGTAAAATAATAGGTCAGGAAAAAGTTAAACTAACTTTAGAAAAGATTATTTTATCTGGAAAAATTTCTCATGCATTTTTATTTCGTGGACTTGATGGGGTTGGTAAAGAAGATGTCGCAATTAGATTCGCTCAGGAAATTTTATTTCAGTCAAATCTTACCGAAGAGAAAAAACAACATTACATCTCTCAAATAGAAAAATTGATTGAACCATCTATTAAGTACATTTTCCCTTTGCCTCGTGGTAAAAATGAAGTTGATGATGATAACCCTTATGAAAAACTGAAACAGGATGAGGTAGAACTGATTCAGGAAGAAATAGCGAAGAAGGCAGCAAATCATTTTTATAAAATTCAGATCCCACGAGCAAATAATATAAAGATAAATAGTATCAGAGATATAAATCGATTTCTTTCGTTCTCTTACGAAGAATTAATCAAGAGAGTAGTTATAATCTCAGATGCACACCTGATGAATGAACCTGCACAGAATGCTCTGTTAAAAAATCTTGAGGAACCACCTGATAATATTATTTTTATATTGATTACTCCTTATCCGGAAAGATTAAGGGAAACAATTATCTCAAGATGCTGGAATTTAAATTTTCAACCCTTATCCATTAAAGAAGTTGAATCTATTCTGATAGATAAATTTGATTTTAATGAAACGAGTGCAAGGGAAATAGCTCCGATCTCTAATGGTTCTATAAATCAGGCATTGAAAATTTCAATTTATGGACTAAGTGAATTGAAGGAGAAAACGATAAAAATTCTACGATTCTCATTAGGTAAAAAATTTTATTCGGCTTTTAAGGAACTGGAAAATTTAAGTAAAGATTCCGATTCTGAATATTTTGAAATAATCATTAGTTTACTTATCCATTGGCTAGATGATTTCAACAAGTACAGAACAAACTCGGGCAAAATTATTTTCAGCGATTACTTGGATACATTTGAAAAATTCTACTCAAAATATCCAGAAATTGATCTCCTGCCACTTGCAAACAGGTTAGATGAAATATCATCGAGATTAAAAAATAACATTAATCTTAATCTTGCAATCAGTAATGTTATTTCAGAAATATCATCCGTTATTCCTGCCAGATAATATCCTGTCTTTTTTACAAAATTTATTTTTAATTTTCTGATAAGAATTTAAAACTGAAAGGGAATTATATGAAAAAGGTAGTAATCATCTCTGCAAAAAGAACCCCAATAGGATCATTTAATGGTTCATTATCTTCATTTACTGCTGGGCAACTCGGCTCTCTCGCTATCAAAGCTGTTTTGGAAGATTCAGGTATTGATAAAAACCTTGTTGACGAAGTAATTATGGGAAATGTATTGACTGGTGGACAAGGACAAGCACCTGCCAGACAAGCTGCTTTGTTTGCTGGTTTACCTAATAAAGTTGAATGCATGACAATTAATAAAATGTGTGGTAGTGGATTAAAAGCAGTAATGCTAGCTCAGCAGGCAATTATTGCCGGAGATGCAGATATTATTATTGCTGGTGGACAAGAAAGTATGTCAAATGCACCCTACATTCTACCCAAAGCAAGAAATGGATATAGACTTGGCCATGGAGAAATTCAGGACTTGATTATTCTTGACGGATTATGGGATGTATATAACCAGATTCATATGGGAAACTGCGCTGAGGTTTGTGCTAAAGAATTTAAATTCAGTAGGGAAGAGTTGGATGAATTCGCAATCAATTCCTATAAACGAGCCATTGATGCGACTCAATCAGGCAGATTCAAAGATGAAATTATTCCTGTAAAAATTTCTGGTAAAAAAGGTGAGATTATAATTGATAAAGATGAAGAACCTGAAAGGGTACTCTTCGAAAAAATTCCTACACTTAAGCCAGTATTCGATAAAGATGGTGTTGTTACAGCTGCAAATGCTTCATCAATTAATGATGGGGCTGCTGCCTTACTAATAATGAGTGAAGAAAAGGCAAAGCAGCTCGGATATAATCCTATGGTAGAAATAGTTGCGCAATCATCTGCCGCTAAGGCCCCCATCGATTTTACAACAGCACCAGCAGATGCAATTAACAAGGTATTAAAGAAAGTTAAAATGACAGTAGATGATATTGATCTTTTTGAAATTAATGAAGCTTTTGCGGTCGTATCATTAGCTGTGAATAAATTATTGAATCTTAATATTGAAAAAGTAAATGTAAATGGCGGTGCAGTTGCATTGGGACATCCTATTGGCGCGAGTGGTGCACGTATTCTGACAACTTTAATTCATGAAATGAAAAAGAGAAACTCAGAGTATGGTTTGGCTTCATTGTGCATTGGTGGAGGAGAAGCATCTGCACTGATAGTAAAAAATTATAAATAAAAGCGAGGGAAAAGACATGGAAATTAAAAAAGTTGCGGTAATAGGAGGGGGAACTATGGGTAATGGTATTGCTCATGTATTTGCTCTAAAGGATTTCGAAGTATATCTGACAGAGATGGATGAGCTTAGATATGACAAAGCAATTTCAACAATTTCATCAAATTTAGAACGCCAGCTTAACAAGCAGTTAATCACTCTGGATCAAAAAGCAAAAGCTTTGAAAAATATTAAAAAATCAATTGGAGTGGATTCATTACCAGATGATGTAGATCTCGTAATAGAAGCAATTTATGAAGATAAACAAGCTAAGATTGAGATTTTCAAAAAATTGGAGAATAGGATTAAAAAAGAATCCATATTTGCTTCTAATACCTCTTCAATCTCCATTACAGAACTCTCAGCTGCTTGCAGAGCAGATAAATTTATCGGGATGCATTTCATGAATCCAGTTCCTGTAATGAAGCTTGTTGAAATAATTCGTGGGTATTCGACATCTGATGAAACCTACCAGCTAATACATGATCTGGCAATTAAATTAGATAAAACTCCAGTTGAGGTTTTTGACTATCCTGGTTTTATATCGAATCGGATTTTAATGCCAATGATAAATGAAGCTATCTTTGCTCTGATGGAAGGTGTTGCTTCTAAAGAAGCCATTGATACTGTAATGAGGTTAGGAATGAATCATCCAATGGGACCTCTGACCTTGGCAGATTTTATAGGTCTGGATGTATGCCTTGCAATAATGGAGGTATTATACAATGGGTATAATGATCCGAAATACAGACCTTGTCCATTATTGAAAAAAATGGTTGCTGCCGGGAAACTTGGTCGTAAAGCAGGTGAAGGTTTCTATAAATATTAAATCAGTTTTGAAGGAAAGAATAATAAAATTATCTGAAAGAATTCAGACCAGTTTATCGGAGTATCCAAAAATATTCCGAAATACTGATTTAGCTGATTATGGAGTTTTCAGTATTTTTTCTGTGATAATCGGGTTAGCAGCCGGATTATCTGCCGTTATTTTTCATAATGCAATTGAATTTTTTAACAATGTATTTTTTGAACAAACCAAAGAAGGTTTGTTCTTTCTTGGAAGCGCTGCTGTAATACTACTGCCAGCTATTGGGATGTTAATTCAAGCAATTATGATAAAATCAGCTCCTGACGAATCCAGAAGAAAAGGAGTTTATGAGGTTGTTAAAGCTGTTGCAACAAAAGGGGGAAACATTAAGTTCAGAACAACTTTATTTCATTTCTTCGGACCGGTCATCAGTATCGGATCAGGTATGACATTGGGTCCGGAAGGTCCTGCAGCCCAACTTGGTGGAGGTGTTGCAAGTAAAATCAGTAATCTTTTATCTCTTAATGATGAAAGAAAGAGAATATTTACTGCTGCCGGAGCAGGGGCTGCAATTGCTGCTATTTTTAATACTCCTTTAGCCGGAGTTTTTTTTACATTAGAGATAATATTATTAAACGATTTTCATACCCCTACTTTTTCGGCATTAATAATTGCATCAGTTTCAGCAAGCACAGTTTCGAGAATTTTTCTTGGCAATGAAGCAGTATTTGTATTTCAGATTTCAGAACCGATTAAATATTCACACCTGCATTTATATGCATTAATTGGCATTTTGAGCGGTGTATTATCAATAGTTTATTTAAGACTAGATGACACTTTCAAGAAATTTTTTAATAAAATTTATAGCCTTAATTATTCCAGAATTCTTATAATGTTTATTGCTGGTTTGATAGTAGGTGTTGCAGGTTACTTTTATAAAGAAATCTTTGGAATCGGATATAAAGCCATCAACGAGATTTTAGCAGAACAATTAACAGTGCAGGTTGTTTTAATAATCTTTCTGTTAAAGTTTTTATTGGTACCTTTGGCGTTAAATTCAGGTGCTTTCGGAGGATTATTTGCACCGTCATTATTTATGGGAGCAAGCTTTGGTTATATTATTCACTTTGTTATTCTGACTTATTTAGGAGTTAAACTGGATCTTTCGTCGGTGGTTTTAATTAGTATGGGCGCAATGTTGGGTGGTATCCATACAATTCCTATTACTGCTATTCTGATGATTTTTGAAATGACACAGGATTATACTTTCATATTACCATTGATGCTTGCTGTAATATCAAGTACACTTCTGGTTCAAATATCACTCAAAGGAAATTCTGTCCATAAAAGAAAGCTTGAAGCCGAAGGATTTTCTTTTCAACAGGATAACGATTATCAAATTTTAAGTGAAATTAAAGTTGAAGAAGTTCCATTAAATCAATTAAAATCAATTGATGAGATTACCAATATAACCACAATTGTTGCAAGGTTTCTGGAAACTCCGGATAATATCCTATATGTAATGAACAGGAACAATGAATTAGTTGGAATTATTCAGGAAAAAGATGTAAGACCAATTCTTAACGATTATGAAGCAATAAAAGATGTACTTGTTGCTAAGGATATTTCAAATCCGAATATTATAAGTATTGACTCAGGAAACAGTCTGGCTGATGCATTAAAATTAATGATGAAACATAATCTCACCGAAATTCCGGTCCTTGATAAATCGTCCGATAATTATAGGATTACAGGAATATTAACTATGCAGGAAATTCAATCCATTTTGTCGAGAGAAAGTTTCAAAAATCAATTCGCATCAAGTCTTGCAACTGAATTAAAAACATTGCAACAAAAACAAACAATTAAAATATCAGATGATTATTCAATTAAAGAAATCAAGGTTCCAGATAAGTTGATCGGAAGAACACTTTCTGAAGCTCGCATTAGAAATAATTTTAATGTAGAAGTTTTAATGATTAAAAAAATTAAGACAACGATAGATGGTGTGAGTGAACAAAAAATAATTACTGCAGAACCAAACTATAGATTTGAGCCGGAAGATCAAATTGTTGTATTTGGCAAAGATGAGAACCTGAAAAGATTTTTGAATTAAGTAAGCAGATTTTTAATTGTCCGATAATATATATTATGTAAACTGTAATTTCTTACCTAAAGCTTACCAAATCTTACCAATATCAGAATAATGAGAATAATCAGTATCAACCAAATAAGAGGACTCCTGGTTTTGCGTCTAAATGAAGTTCTAGAATTTCTGAATCCTAATTTTCTCTTTCTTCTTTCTTCTTCATCTAATTCTGGTTTATAGAAACGAGGAGTATAATCGAATTTACGATGTTGAGGTCTTCTCATAAACATGTTTAATTCCTTTCAAGATCATTATTTCATTTGGACTCGAACAGGGCAGAGATAAAAGAATTTTTTTCAAACTCCTGAAGATCTTCAATTCCCTCGCCCACTCCGATATATTTGATAGGTATTTTTAATTTATTACTAATCTGAAAAACAACTCCGCCTTTAGCCGTTCCATCCAGTTTGGTCAAGATCAACCCACTTAAATCAATAACTTTCGAGAATTCCATTGCTTGTATTAAAGCGTTTTGTCCCGTTGTACCATCAAGAACCAGCAAAGTTTCATTCGGAGCCGAATCTGAAAATTTTCTTATAACTTTCTTGATTTTAGATAATTCATTCATCAGATTTGTTTTATTGTGAAGTCGTCCGGCAGTATCAATTAATACAATATCAAAATTTTCTTCAACGGCTTTTTTAATCGTTTCAAATGCAACAGCTGATGGATCAGTGCCTTTTTCGCTGTTAATAATTTCAACTCCCGCCCGCTTTGCCCAAATTTCTAATTGTTCATTCGCTGCAGCCCTGAAAGTGTCAGCGGCTCCAACAATTACTCTATAACCAAGATTTTTATAATTGTAGGCCAACTTACCAACCGAAGTAGTTTTACCAACCCCGTTTACTCCGACTATGAGGATAATGTATGGTTTATTTAATAATAAATCGCCGTTCTTAATCTCGGGTAAAATTCCAGCCAATTCAGTTTTAATAAGTCTTAAAACATTATCAACGGAGCGATCCTTTTCACTTTTAAGAGACCTTCTTACATTTTCAATAATCATCTCAGCCGTTTCGACTCCGATATCGGAGGTGATCAAAATTTCTTCGATCTTTTCAAGTGTTATTTCGTCTATCTGAGCTTTACCGGTAAGTGTTTCAGAGATCGATTGTACAATCTTGTTCCTTGTTTTAGATAATCCGGTTTTAATTTTATCGAGACTAAAGTTCTTAAAGAAACTCATACTAATTTTTTCCTCTGAAGATATTCATTTGCCCTGATCAGATATGCAACGAAAGATAGAACAATCATAAAAATGCTCAAATAAAAAAACAGGTTAAACAAAAAACTATTTTTGTCTGTTTGCAATAAAGTGAGTAAAACAACTATGCCAATTATCAGCACAGCTGCTTTCCCTAGTACATTTGAAGGTAATACTTTACCGATTTTATTAGTAACATAAATACCGCCTAAGAAAATCAGAATATCTCTGACTAAAATCATTAAAAGATAATACAAAGGTAATTCACCATACATTGTCAATCTTATAACAACAACAGCCATCGCAATTTTATCTGCAAGTGGATCTATTATTTTGCCGGCTTCAGTAACCTGATTAAATTTTCGTGCTAAGAAACCATCAAGTATGTCGGTTACAGCGGCAAAAATGCAAAGAGCAAAAAGCCAATATTTAATAGAATAATCTGAATAGTAGTAATCAAAAAGTATCCATAAAGGAATAGCCAACAACAATCTCAATAGTGAGAGAAGATTTGAAAAGGTCAGAAACTCTATGCTATTAATTTTCATCGTATTACTGCAAATTTACCAAAGATTTCCTGAGTTTCATTCTGGTTTTCATCAACTCTAACAATACGATAAATGTATATCCCACTGGGTATCCTCTCCCCTTTCTCGTCGGTTAAATCATAGTCAAATCCACCATTATCCGTATTTACAACAATTTCTTTGATGGGTTTTCCATTTAAAGATAGAATATTGATTTTAACTCTGTTTGTTAGATTAGCAAAGGTAACACGATTTATTCCCTCACCAATTTTAGCCGGATTCGGATAAACATAAACATCAGATAAATTTTCCGAAACACCTGTTAGTACTACAAAACTTCCTGCACCGTTTTTAATTGGAACACTTCCGGATGAAGTTGATGAGGTAAGATTCTTTACGCTCAGAACATATTCCTTCCCAATCGAACCGACCGGTTTTCCTCCGGTCAGGTCAAGTGTAACATTATTCTCATTAACTGAAATTGAATGAATCGAATTTTCCGGAGAAAAAGAATAATTAGATTTATTCATTGCCATTGTTTGGTCAACGGGCAGGTTAAAGGAAATATTTACTGTATATGGATTAATTATTTTTGAGGAAGTTATAAATAATTCTTCAATTTCAGGTAAAATCATCACAGTAAAACTAACAGTATCATCAGCAATTGGTGAGTCATAAAAATCTCTTAAATTTTTAACGATGAGTGAATTAATTCCTGATGGTAAATTTGATTCAAAGGAAAGCAAATAAGAATATTGGTCATTCGGTGAAATTGAATTAGGATAGCCAACATTCTCGACTTCAAATGATTGAGGATTTTCTATTGTGGATTTTATTTTATTATCAAATCTGACAATTAGATTTTTTGATGTGGTAGCTTCTACCTGAAGTATTTCTGCCGGATTATGGACGAAAACCGAAATAATTTTTGACAGACCGGAGTATGGTTCAGAAAAATTATTGCTAAAAGATTGAACAGCATAATAATAATTTGTATTGCTGAACACTAAAGTATCCGTAAAATAATTTGTATTAACCGAATCAAATGCTACTAAGCTTTCGGGTGTTTCTCCCTTGTAAATAATAAATCTCTCCCCTTCCCCAAGCCAATTAAGTTTTACTGTATTACTATCAATACTATAACCATTAACAGCAAACGGAGTTGGAGTCTTAAAACCGGAGGCAAATTCATAAAAATCAATTCCGTTAGATGTAGGAAATGCAATTTCAGGAATATAATTTCTGTTAAAATCGCTGACGAGAATTGAGTTTGAATTTATATTTTCAAAATAAGCAATTAATGCTGAGCCGGAAGTAGAGTACTTAAAAATGTAGGAATAAGGAAATACAAAAAGGACTAATTCCTTTCCTCCGTCATTATCAACATCTACAAATCTCAGAGAATTTTCTGATTTTCTAAATGAGTTATTAAACTCAACCGCTGCATCAATAAAAGGAAAATCGAATAAAGTATTTATTTGGTTCGAAGCAAGACTTAAAACTATTAGCCGATAATATGGAGCAATATCAATTGGTTCAATTGAATGCAACAGAACAGCAATGTCCGTGATTCCGTCTGAATTATAATCTCCGGCAGCAATGAATGCATTTGAGCCTAAAAATTCAGTAGGAATTACAATATCGGGAACGAATGTATCGTTACCGGTTATCCTGAAATTAAAAACATCTCCATCCATATCAACGAGCCATAATTCAAAAATTCCATCACCGTTTGAATCACAGATAACAGCATTAGGAAAATCAATAATATTTCCACCAAATTTTTTCTGAGTGAAATTCCTGATAGAAGTTTTTTCAATCAAATTAAGATTCTGATCTACTTCCCAAACGCTAATTGTTGAATCATTCTTAATTGCAAGTATTTCAACAATGCCATCATTGTCTATATCTTCTGAAAGTATTGGCCAGAAATCCCCTCCGGTTTTACTGAATTTTGTACTAAATGTTGTGCTGTTAACAGAATTTTGTTCCATCACAAATCCATCTCTTACAAAGAAAGTAAGTAAATCAACCAAACCATTTCTGTTAAAATCTCCATGATCTTTTACAAATCGGTCAGTGATTGAATCTCTGATTGAAAAGTTACCGTTAGAAAGAGAAAAAATTGTGGAATTTCGTGAGTTAGAGAATGTGCGTAGGATTACTTCCGAATCGGAGCTATTTATTAAGCTGATAGGATTCTGGTAAGGACTTCCTGCCGGAAGTGAAAAAGGCATTTTAACACAATCAACTAAACTAACATTGTTGATGGTCGAGACAATAAAGTCATTTCCATTGTTTTTAACAGTGGTTTTTAATCCAACAAGGTTCTCGGCTTCTATATAAGTTTCATAGACTGAATTCTGGTCAATAAGTTCTTTCAGAACGAATCCATAATGCAATTGCTTAACGAACTGATTATTGGCTGTAAAACCATCTAATGTTACAAATCTGTATTCTGTCTCACCGGTTCTCTTATAAAAAAGACGAACTATTGATGGTTCATTTGTATAAACAGCTGAAACAATAGTTAATCTGTCTCCATAATACATTGGTCCAATCGAAATTAATTCAGTTTGCGGCGGAGTTCTGTCTATATGAAAGTTTACCCGCTCTTCAAGAGTTCTTCCATTAGTCTGGAAAACGACGAGTCTCATCGTGTAAGTAGTGTCTGAAAGATTTGAAGTATTTAAATCATAAATTTTCTGATGGCTGAATTGATTTCTTCCATCTGCAATAAGACTTTGCCAGGAAGTTGGATTAACACCTACTCCAAGATCAAGTTTAAATGATAGAAAATAAGCCGAAAGAACACTTGCAAGAATTTCTATAGAGTTGCCTGAAGTGGCAAAATCCATTTTTGGATTATGAAACTTAACAACAGAAGGAGCTAATACTCTTAAAGCTTTTTCGATGTTGAGTCTTCCTGCACCGCTTCTCAAATCCCATCCTGCTTCTCCAATGTCATCAGTAGTTGATTTTAATATCTGTTTGACCTCCTCATTTGAGAAATTCTTTAAGGATAAAATAAGTGCCGCTGTTGCTGAAACAAATGGAGCGGAAGCTGATGTTCCATTTATTGATGCGTAACTGCTGTTTCTGGAGGTTGTCAGGATTCCGGTGCCTGGTGCAACCAAATCAATTGTTGTTCCCCAGTTTGAAGAGGCAGCTACGAAATCATCTGATGTTGAATTGCCCACACAAATCACTTCAGAATATCCGGATGGATAGTGAGGTAAATTTGATCCAGAATTCCCAGCACTTGCAATCAACACTAAATTCTGGGAATAAGCATATTGAATAACATCGCGCAATACTAAAGAGAAAGAATTATCTCCAAAACTCATGTTAATGACTTTAGCATTCATTTTTATTGCATATAAAATTGCTGCAGCCACATCATCTTCTTCTCCATACCCACCCGGATCGAATGCACGAAGATTGAGTATTTTTATATTGGGAGCTGTTCCGGCAATACCAATCGAATTATTTGTTTCTGCAGCAGCAATTCCGGCGATAAATGTTCCATGACCCTGATCATCATAAGGATTGTTATCCCAATTAAGATAATCTCCACCGGTAGAATCGAATGGAAATCCAACACGATCGGTAAAATCCCATCCCTGATAATCGTCGGTAAAACCATTTCCATCATCGTCAATACCGTTGAATCTTTTATCAACTCCATTGAAATCCATTCCCATTTCGCCGGGATTAAAATAGATTTTGTTCTTCAAATCGGGATGGTCATAATCAATTCCGGTATCAATGATAGCAAGTAAAACAGTATCAACTCCTTCAGTTATATTCCAGCCATCAAAAGCTTTTATTTTTTCCAATGCCCATTGTTGGGAAACTAAGCTATCGTCAGGAATCAGTTCTACCTGATAAAGATTTGAGCGTTGCAAATATTCGATTTCAGGATCAGTCACTATAATTGAACTCAAAAAAGATTCATCAACATCACTATCGAATTTGATTTTTACAATTCTTCCAAGAAGTTGGTTATCCTTAGCAATTCCTTTTGCAAGATAGTCCATCTTGTATTCAGGCAATACGTTAAACTTGTTCTGTAAAGAATTACTGATTTTCTTTTCTGAGATTTTTAATTCTATTTCAGCAAGAGATACGCTTTCTCTGTATTTAATAAAATAGGTTGTTTGCGAAATTAAATGTATGTTGAAAAACAAAAGAAAGGTGAAGACAAGATTAAATTTCATACATCTCCTTTTTGAAGTTGAGATCAAATTCAGTTGGATATAAACCTGAAAAGCAAGCAGTGCAAAAATTTTCTTTACCTGCTTCGGAAACAGCATCCAACATTTCATTAATAGTTAAATATTCCAGACTATCAACTTCAAGGTAATCTTTTATCGCTTCAATATCACCATTAAGCCGATGTGCGATAAGTTCTTCCCTGCTTGGGAAATCCATTCCATAAAAACACGGATGCATTATTGGTGGAGACGATATACGAAGATGAATTGATTTAGGATTTGCCTCTTTCAATAGATGTACAAGTTGTTTGGAAGTTGTACCACGAACAATTGAATCATCAACCACAACGATTGTTCTTCCCTCAAGTACACCTTTAACAATGTTGAATTTGATTTTAACACCTATTTCACGGTTAGTTTGCCCCGGTTGAATAAATGTTCTGCCAATATAATGACTTCTAATTAATCCAATCTCTAATCTTGCATCAATTCCTTGTTTCTCTAATTCCCTTGCATAACCAAGCGCTGTTGTATTCGAACTGTCTGGAACACTAATAACATAAACTCTGTCACCATCTGGATCTTTAACCGGGTGTTTCCTTGCTAACTCTTTGCCGAGACGCCGTCTCATTTTATCAACATTATGACCAAAGATAAAACTATCAGGCCGTGAAAAATATATGTACTCAAATACGCAATGTTTTTTCGGTTCAGGATTTCCATTTATTCTTTGAGACTTAATTATTCCGGTTCGAGCTACTTCATCATCTATAACTATCAGTTCTCCCGGCTCAACCTCTCTGATAAACTGAGCCGATTGAATATCAAATGCACAGGTTTCAGAGGCGACTATAAAAGAAGTATCAAGTTTACCAATTGATAGAGGCCTGAATCCAAGGGGATCACGAGCGGCAATTAGTTTATCATCTGTAAGAATAACCAGACAATAAGCCCCCTGAATTTTATTTAGTGCTTCAATAATCTGGTCAATTTGATTTTCAAGTTTACTTCTTGCTATAAGATGAAGTATAACTTCTGTGTCACTTGTAGTTTGAAAGATAGCTCCTTCGTTAACCAACTCTTCTCTTAACTCCCTTGCATTTGTGAGATTTCCATTATGCGCAATGGCTAAATTCCCAAGACGATAGTTTACCATAAAAGGTTGAATGTTTTTACGGGATTTTGAAGCACCTGTTGTGGAATATCTGTTATGTCCAATTGCAGAACTGCCTGATAATAAAGAAGTTAATGATTCGGAATCGCTGAATACTTCAGAAACGAGACCCTCACCTTTAAGAATATTGAAATGCGCTCTGTTATCGCCATTAAATGATCGAGTTACAATACCACAGGCTTCCTGCCCGCGATGTTGCAATGCATGCAGTCCATAGTAAGTTTGAAGTGATGCTGTCGGATGACCATAGATTCCGAAAATCCCACAATATGATATTGGTTTGTCGTATTCGTAATTCATTAATCGTAATGTTTTATAGTTTGAAATTTTTTCGAACAAAGTTAACGATAACTTAAAATTTTATGAAATCATGATTACAATTCTACAATTATTCTTTAGATTAGAAGAGAAAAAATTTGGATTTATTATGAATAGGAGAAAATCAATTGAACAGTTTTTATCATGTAAAAATGTTGTCATAGCTGGTGTTTCATCAAAAGGAAAAGGGTTCGGCGTTGTTGTGTACAATCATTTGAAGAAGGCAGGTTACAATGTGTTTGGATTAAACATAAAAGGAGGATTATTAAATAATGAAAAACTCTTTACCTCGCTGGATGCGATTCCCTTTAAAATAGATGCCGTTGTTACCGTGGTACCGCCTCAACAGACCGAAAAAATTATTGATGAAATAATCTTAAAAAATATTAATCATGTTTGGATGCAGCAAGGTTCTGAGTCGGAGAAATCAATTGGAAAATGTATTTCAAAAGGTATAAATGTTATAAGTGGTGAATGTATTCTGATGTATGCTGAACCAGTAAAATCAATTCATTCGGTTCATAGATTCATAAACAAATTAGTCGGAAGGTATCCGAACTAATCAGACAGAAAGTCAGAAATAGCTTTTCTAACTTTGTCAATTTCACAAGTTACTGCAAGATGACCACAATTATTATCCAGGATTAAAGTTCTGCAGCCGGTTAGTTCAGCCAACTGATAGGAATAAGTTGGAAGGACCATCATATCCCTTTTTGAAATAATGAGAAATAGCTTACTTCTGATCTTATTCGCAACTTTTTGCAAATCGTATTCGAAATCTTTACTAATATCAAATTTAAGAATTGCCCGTATCTGCGAAAGGTAATTATCTATTGTAAAAATTTTGTCCGGTTCCCTATCGAATGATTTGAGATATTCCTCAAACTCTTCTGGTTTGATTGTTTCTGCTAAATAATCCGGAGTTCTTGAATAAAGAGCGGTCATCATATCACTTAGGTTTTTTATTTCTTTTTCAGTAGAGTTATACTTTCTCAATGTTTCAATCAACCTGATTTGGGTATTTATCCATAACATATCAAATGATGAAAGTTTTGGTGAAGGAACATAAGCTACTATTTTCTTTGCGAAATCTGGATAATCAACAGCCCATTGAAGTGCCTGCATACTTCCCATTGAGCCACCTATGATTGCAAATAATTTATTTATTTTTAAATATTTTGTCAGAAGCAGGTGCTGAGAATTAATCATATCTTTAATACTGATAGAGGGAAAATCGCCGGAATAATTTGAAGCAGAAGAAGAGACACCATTCCCCAATGCATCTACAGCAATGATAAAGAATTTGGTTGTATCCAAGAATTGATATTTACGAATAAGTCTTCCAATCGCTTCAGAATTACCCCCGAACCAAGTACAGTACAATATCACATTAGTTGTATCTTCATTTACTTTTCCAAAGAATCGGTAGCCAACTGTACAATTTTTAATTGTATCAGCAGATTGAGTTTTAAAATCGCCAATTATTTTATAATGCTGTTCTGCATCTTCAAGGATAGATTGTGAGTGAGAGAATGATATAAGAGAGAAAATAAAAGTAAGTACAACTAGAAATCTCTTCATAATGAATCCTATGTTAAATTAAAAGACCCTCATTTCTGAGGGTCAGCATTTGTCGGAACGGCGGGATTTGAACCCGCGACCACCTGAACCCCATTCAGGTACGCTACCGGGCTGCGCCACGTTCCGATAATTATAATTTTGCCAATAAAAGTTCGAGTAAATTTTTTAATTCTTCAAGGTCCTTTTTTAATACCAATTTGTCTCTGGTTCCAGGATTTCCCTCCTCAGATTTTGGCTTTACAGGTTCAGGATTAGTATTGCTTAGTTGGTCTTCAACAAGTCTTTCAGCTGAATAATTCTCAAGTATTTTTTTAGCGCCGTCTATAGTGTACTTTCTTTCCCGTAATAAATTCTTAATGTATAAAATTAATTGAATGTCTTTATTAGTGTAGATTCTGTTGCCTGCTCTGTTTTTTTGAGGCTTCAGTTGTTCAAATTCTGTTTCCCAATATCTTAAGATATATTGCTCAATACCGGTGAGTTTACTAACCTCACTAATAGAATAGTATAACTTTTTTATTGATAAATCTTTCATTGAAGTTTAAGTTTATTTCTGAGGTGAAAATAAGTAATCTCTTGAAAAAGCACAATATATCTTAAGTTAAAACAAAAAAATTTCAGACAGCGCCAATTATTTATTTCCTTTCACCCAATATTTTCAGGATAGCTTTCACCGCCAGATAATATCCTAAATCTTTGAAACCCGAAAGATAACCGTTGCAACTTGAAGCAGTTAAAAGTATCTGTCTGTAATTTTCTCTTTTCGCAAGGTTTGATAAGTGAACTTCTACTTTCGGTATTCTGCATATCTCGAGTGCATCCTTAATTGCAACAGATGTATGAGAATATCCTCCGGGATTAATAATTAATCCATCAAAATTATCTGAAGCGTCCTGAATTTTATCAATCAATTCTCCCTCGGAATTAGATTGGTAATAAGTAAAGTTTATATTCTTGAACTCATTTTTCAGTTCCTCAAGAACCTGATCGAAATCCTTACTACCGTAATTCTGACTATCGCGCTGAGAAATAAGATTTAAATTAGGTCCATTCAAAATTAAAATTTTCATAAAGTCTCCGTCATTTCGTCAATTATTTCTCTCAATCTTGGATTGATATAAATATCATCTATGCCTAATTCCTTCAAAGCAGTAGCCAAAATGGTAGCTTTTCGTTGGGTGTTTGCAAATTTATTTATTACGATGATTTTATTTTCCTTAACAATGCAAAAGCCACCTTTGAAATCGCCTTTTTCAAATCTGACTGTAACACCTAATTGTAATGCTACTTGCTTTAATTCATCAATAATTTGTTCAAATTCTTTTTCTTTTATTTTCATCATCAATACTTTTTTGTTAATGGCTTAAAGACGATTAGGAGTATTATTGAATAATGTAAAATAAGTGCAATAATCGGATAGGAACTTAAAACTGTAATTCGCGATTTAATAATTTCAATTGCAGTCATTGGTTCAATGTTACCATAGGTTATCATTTTTATCAAATCAAAATCCTTAATAGAAAGATATACTTCGAAGGGCAAGCAGAACAATATTATGATTACAGTGATAAAGATCCAACCATTAGTTTTGAAATTTATTTGAGAAGTTAGAATGAATATCAATAGTGAAAATATAAAGACAATATAAGATATAAGTGAAATAGTGAGTACTGGAAGCAGTTCAAAAATTACCGGATTTAAATCCTTTCCCGCAAGATTACTTTTGAGAATAAGTGAGTTATCCTGTGCTAAATCAAAAAAATTAAAAAAGTTAAACAATTTTACTGTATATGAACCTAACCATAAAACACCTGCGGCTAGCAGGATAACTAAAAATATTTTTGAATGTAATTTAAACTCTAACATATTTTTTTAACTATTTTAGACAAAAATAACAAGAAATGATTAAAATTTACTTAATGCAACAACCAGTCAAGAAATGCAAATCAATAATTGCGATTTTCAATAATGGTATCCCTTAAAAAATCAGGATCTGATTCAGGGTAATCTATATTAAAATGCAGTCCTCTGCTCTCTTTTCTTTTCTGGGCTGATTTAATAATTACATGAGAGCAAGCGATGAGATTTCTTGCTTCCAATATACTCTGAAAGATCTTGGTTTTTTTATATAATGATTCATTCTCTTCGAAAAGCATCGAAATTCTTCTCTGAGCACGAACCAATCGTTCATTTGATCGCACTATACCAACATAATCCCACATTGTATGCTTCACTTCTTTGATTGTGTGAGTTATCAGGACTCTTTCGTCATGAGTTAAAGTACCGGTATCATCCCAGTCAGGAAAATCAGGAATCTGTTTATGATAAGCTGATAAGAATTGTTTTATGTTAATTGCAGCTCTGTAAGAAAAAACTATAGCTTCTAAAAGAGAATTGCTTGCCAGGCGATTTGCTCCGTGTACGCCTGTCATTGATACTTCACCTGATGCATATAGGCCATTCAGAGAAGTTTTGCCGTTTACATCTACTACAATTCCGCCACAGGCATAATGAGCTGCAGGAACAACAGGAATCATCTGTTTTGTGATGTCAATGCCCAATTGCAAACAAGTATGGTAAATATTCGGGAAGTGATCTATAATTTCCTCGGCTTTTTTATGAGTAATATCCAGGAAAACAAATTCATCGCCTGATTTTTTTAACTCATTATCAATTGCTCTTGCAACGACATCGCGCGGTGCAAGTTCTTTGCGCGGGTCGTATTTATTCATGAACTCATCACCATTTTTAGTGCGAAGAATTCCACCAAAACCTCGTACCGCTTCAGAGATTAAAAAGGAACGTGAGTCAAATTCCGGCAAATTAGCGGAGCCATATAGAGCGGTTGGATGAAACTGAATGAATTCCATATTTCCTAATTTAACACCGGCACGATAAGCCATTGCAAAACCATCTCCGGTAGCAATCTTTGGATTTGTGGTATGAAGATAGACCTGACCCAAACCTCCAGTCGCAAGGATTGTAGCTTTGGCAGTTATTTTTATCACCTGATTAGTTAGACAATTAAGTAAATAAGCTCCCCAGCAATTCTTATTTTCTAATTTTTTATTTTTACTTAGGTTAAGATTATGTTCTGTGAGTAAATCTATTGCTAAATAATTTTCAAGTATCTGAATGTTTTTTTTCTTTGAAACTGCCTCTAAAAGTGAGCGTTCAATTTCTTTTCCGGTAAAATCCTTTGCATGAAGAATTCTTGGAATAGAATGCCCACCTTCTCGGACAAGGTCAAAATCACCGTCTCGCTTTGTAAACTGAGTTCCAATTTCAATCAGGTCGCTAATTCTGTCAGGACCCTCTCTTACCATCAATTCAACCGATTCTCTTCTGCACAATCCTGCTCCTGCTATAAGAGTATCTTCAACATGTTTCTCAAATGAATCGTGTTTATCAATAACAGAGGCAATTCCACCCTGAGCATAGTTTGTGTTTGATTCGGTCTTTTCCTTTTTAGTTACAACGATTACATCAGCAAATTCAGAAATTTTTAATGCAGCGAAAAGACCAGCAATTCCACTTCCAATAATCAGGACATCAGTTTTCATACGCTATTTATTTTATTTGAAATATTTTAGATTGAAAATAGAGAACAGTAAAAATCAAAAGCCAACTAATAAGTGTGAAGACAGATGATAGAAAATTATTTTTAATAAATTCCTTTAAACCGATAAAAGTTAAAAATATGGACCATAATATTGTGAGTATTTCTAATATTAGTAAAAAATAAAAAACTCCTTCTTTTATCTGATATGGATAAGGATTATTGGAAAAAATGTACTCACCAAAGAAAACCAATTCCAGCGGAAAAAGAATTAAAAGTGCAATAACATTTGGAATATTCGAATAAGTCAATACAGCCAGAATGTCAGCGAACTTAGTTTTCACTCGGCTGATAAGAAAAGCTCTTTGCAAGATGAATGTAATTAAATTTATGAGGGCAAGAGTAATAGCCAAGGAAGTCCCAATTAATGTGAAAATATTGTATTCAGGAAGGTTATTACTAAAAGGTACAGAAATAAATCTTGATAAAATCAAAAATCTTATCGAGATAAAAGTAAGAATCAGTAAAATATAATTTTTATGTTCAGATAATTTTATTTTTTGTAATGCTTCCTTAGGACTATCAATTATCCGTAATAAAGTTTCGCCTAAATTAATGTTAATAATTCTTTCTCTAAGAAAGAACTTGCAATTTTTGCATTTAAATTCAAAATCGAAATTGGAATAACCGCAGCTTGGGCACGATATTTCATTTTTAAAATTCAATTCAGTTTAATCCTCAGGTTTATCTGAAAATCTGCTTTCAGGGAATTACTGTTTACATTGAAATCGAATAAATGAGCATCTACATAAGCATCTATTAGGTTAAGTAAATAAAGTAATCCTATGTAAATAGTAAAATTATCCCGTTGATCTCTATAAAAATTTCTTAATCGTCTATAATATTCGTTTTGTGAATTCTGATAAAGGTTCTTATAGTTATTGTAGGAATTATTGTTATCAACCCAATTGTAAACAAACCATGCAGCAGTTCCCCAAATAATCGGAATTTTCCAGTATGATTCATTATAGAGTTGGCCCCAACCGGGGATAATAGCACTCCGAGCAACTGCTCCCCAAGGTGATTTGCTCATTTGAAAAGTTGTATCAGGAAATGACTCCACTGCTAAATTGTCTTCAGTATTCTGAGAATAAGAAAATTCAGAAACGATCAGAAGGATGATAAATGTTTTAATTGTAAGTCTTATTGATAATTTCAAATAGCTCAAGAAGTCTTTCCAATTCATCGTTTGAGTAAAATTCTATTTTGATTTCACCGGTTCCATCTTTCCTTTGATTGCAGATTACTTTTGTTCCGAAAATTCTTCTCAGTCTGTCTTCCAAATCCTGAGTGTGAATGCTTGTGAAAGTTCCGGTACTTATAGAACTGTTGGCTGACTTTTTTGAATCTGATGATTTCCGGCTTATAGATTTTGCAAGTTGCTCAACTTTTCTGACAGATAATCCATCTTTCAGAATTTTATCGAGAGCAAATAGTTGAAGATTTTCATCCGGCAAGCTAATCAAAGCTCTAGCATGACCCATCGATATCTGATCTTTAACCAAAGCATCCTGAATTTTTTCCGGAAGTTTCAGTAATCTGATTGTATTTGCTATTGTAGTTCTGTCTTTGCCGACTTTCTCAGCAATTTCTTCCTGTGTTAAATGACATTCCTCAATTAGTCTTTTATAAGCTTTTGCAACTTCAATCGGATTTAAATGTTCACGCTGGATATTTTCAATTAAAGCAAGTGCAAGAAGAATTTCATCCGATTCAACTTTAATTATATAAGCCGGAATTTCTTTATATCCAATATCCCTGAACGCTCTTAATCTTCTTTCACCCGAAATTAACTGATATCGGTTTCCCTGAATTCTTCTTACAGTAATTGGTTGAATTAAACCATTAATTAAAATTGATTTCTTTAATTCTTCGAGTGCCCCAACATCAAAATTTGTTCTTGGTTGAAATGGGTTTGGTGAAATAAGATCAACAGCAATTTTGGCAAGTATATCTACCTGCTTTCCATCATCAAGTTTGATGGTTGACAAGTCAGTAATTTTTTCCCCGCTCTTATCTTCGATTAAATTCGGATTGATAAGAGCATCGAGTCCTCTGCCCAAGCTTGATTTCATCTTACTCATTACCTTACTTATTTGTTACTGATATTGAATTTCTTTCTAAAAGTTCTGCAGCTAATGACATATAATTTTTAGCACCGGACGAAATTGCATCATAGAGAATTATGGGTTTACCATAACTTGGTGCTTCAGATATTCTCACATTTCTGTGAATGACTGTGTTATATACTTTATCTCCAAAATATTTTCTGACTTCTTCCGCTACCTGATGCGATAATCTTAATCTTGTATCAAACATAGTCAGCAAAACACCTTCAATTGAAAGAGCCGGATTAAAATGCTTTTTAACAATATTAATTGTGTTAAGCAGTTGACCCAGTCCTTCAAGTGCGAAGTATTCACACTGAACAGGAATTAAAACAGAATCTGATGCAGTCAAAGCATTCAAAGTAAGCAAACCGAGTGAAGGAGGACAGTCAATAAGAATAAAGTCATATTGTTCATTGATGTCTTTAAGTGCGTTCTTAAGCTTAGCTTCTCTTCCTTCCACATCAACCAACTCTATCTCAGCACCAACAAGATTAATGTTTGATGGAAGCAAATCCAGAAATGGCATAAATGTATTTATGATTGCTTCATTAATATTTTTTGTTCCTGCTAAAACATCATAGACAGAAACTTGCTGGCTTGTAATGCTCAAACCGGAAGATGAATTTGCCTGAGGATCTATATCAACAAGTAATGTTTTCTTTTCTGCTGCAGCAAGTAAGGAAGACAAATTTATTGCAGTAGTTGTCTTCCCTACTCCACCTTTCTGATTTGCTATGGAAATAATTTTCGTCATTAATTACAATTAAAAATTTAGTGTGCTAAAATAAATTTTATCTTCCTGACTAAAAAGTATTTTATATTTCAATCTCTTCACCAAAGTTCATCACTATGCAATTAAATCCTTTTGAAGTTACACTGGATTTAAATTCCTCAGGATCTGCTTTAATTAAACCGAAAGTGTTGTAATGCATCGGAATCACATTTCTTGGTTGAACTAATTCCACCGCTTTAACAGCATCTTCAATTCCCATAGTAAAATTATCACCGATTGGGCATAGCATAAATTCAATTGGGTTGTTCATTTCTCCAATTAATTTCATATCGTAAAATAATCCTGTATCACCGGTATGATAAATATTTTTACCTTCAATTTTCAAAACCACGCCAGCCGGTTCACCTGCGTATTGCCCGTCGGGGGTTATAGAACCATGATGAGCGATTGTGAATTTAACTTTTCCAAATTCGAACTGGTGGGCTCCACCAATGTGCATATTGTGGGCTTTGGCTCCTTTTGATTTCAACCATTCCGCCAATTCGTTAACTGCTATGAATAGTGAGTTGCATCTTTTAGCTATTTTAAGTGCATCACCCAAGTGATCACCGTGTGCGTGAGTAAGAATGATAAAATTAGCATCAACCTGGCTCGATTTTGTTTTGCTGACGGGATTATCATCCAAAAATGGATCGATAAGAATTGAATATTTACCGCTTTGAATTTGAAAAGCTGAGTGTCCGAAATATTTTAGTTTCATTTTAACCTCTCTATTTATGAGATGATTTTATAAAATGTTTTAAGTGTTCTGCTTTCCACGAATTTTTTCAGTGCATTTTCAAATTCATTTTGAAGAACCTTTTTCTTTTCCTGAATCCTTAGTTCTATTTCATCACTCAAGGGAACATTTTCCTGTTTAAGAGAATTTATATTTTCGAGAAACACATCAATGTCTCTTACCGAGCCCGACAAGTCCTGGAGCATTTCAATTTTATTGTATAATCTCATAAATAATTTTTTATCAAAACAAACAAAGAATAATTCCATATTGTATCGAACTCTTCTTATAGCGATTCTAACATCGTGCAGAGCTTCTGCTTCTCTACTCTTAAAATATTCTTCAATAAAATTAATAAGATTGTTGAACCTGTTCAGCAGAATTATGTTTGCTGTTTTCCGTAAGTGTTTGGAATAATGAAGTTTATCAATTTGCCACTTTTTCTTTGACATATTAAATCATCATCACTTTAATAAATCCCTTAATTGTTCTGAAAGCTTTCATCTTACTTTCCTGTTGTCCGTAAATAGTAGGAATATCAATAAAAGAAATTCTGAAATCTTTTCTGGCAGCTCTCACAATTATTTCACTTTCTGCTTCAAAACCATTAAAAATAGTTTTTACATTTTCAATAACATCTTTCCGATAAGCTCTGAATCCGCACTGACTATCTTTTATTTTTATACCAGTTTTTCCTGAAAGGAGAAAAGATGTTAAGAAATTACTCAATATTCTTAGTAACGGCATTGTTCTGAGATCATGTAATCTGTTCCCAATTACAATATCACTTTCATTAATCTTTTTAAGAAATTCAGGAATTATATCTGGTTTATGCTGATTGTCAGCATCGAGAGTAAATATTATATGAGCATTAAGTTCAAGAGCTTTTTCAAAACCTTTTTTAAGAGCAAAACCTTTTCCGCAATTTACTTTGTTAGATATTAAAATCACATTGTCAATATTTCTGATTAAATCACCTGAACCATCAGTAGAACCATCATCAACAGCAATAACCAAATCAACATATTTCAGAGTTTCATTTACAAGATCAAATATAAACTTCCGTTCATTAAAAAACGGAACAATTGCAACGAGATTAATTTTTCTTTTTGAGTTGTTCAACGAAGTTTTTCCATCCGGATTGATGAGATTGCCTTGTAGCCGCAATCAATCTATTTATCAAAGCTTCTTTTGATAAACCCATTGTTAATTCTCCATTTTCAGCTACAGAAATACTGCCTGTTTCTTCAGACACTATAACACTAATCACATCTGCCTGTTCTGAAATTCCTATTCCTGCCCGGTGACGCATTCCTAAAGTATTTTTGTTCCAGGAAGTGACTGTGGATAACGGTAAAGTACAGCCGGCAGCTTCAATAACATCACCTTTAATTATAACTGCTCCATCGTGAAGCGGAGATTTGGGAAAGAAGATGGAAGTTAATAGTGATTTAGAAAGCTTGGCATTTATTATTTCTCCCGTTTCTGCAAATCCTCTGATGCCAGAAGACTTAACTACAACCATCAAAGCTCCGTGCTGATGTTGAGAGAGTTCATATGCTGCATCAGCAATAATTTTTGCCGATTCATTAATTTCCTGCCTGAAAAATCTTTTAATAAATGGGTTACGAGCCAGTATTACTAATAACCTTCTGATTTCGGGCTGGAAAAGAATAACGAACGCTATTACCCATACATCAGTAATTAACTTTAATAGCCAACTAACCGCTCTTAAGTGAATAACCTGAGCAATAAATGAAAAGAATAAGATTATAAGCAATCCGATAAAAATTTGTGCAGCTACAGTGCCCCTCAGAATAGTGTAAAGTTTATAGAAAATGAAAGACACTATTGCAATGTCAATTACATCTGAAAGAGTAACAGTTAAAAATCCTATTTTAAATAGATCAATCACATTAACTCAAAATAATTCACTAAGTAATTTAATAATTTGTTTTCCATTTTTTACATTGTGTGTTCTTATTATTCGTGCACCACTGAATACAGCAACGGCTTCTACAACTGCAGTAGGCAAGTCTCTTTTGTTAATTTCCAGATTAAGGGTTTTACCAATAAAAGATTTTCTTGACACTCCAATAAGAATAGGAAATCCTAATGATTTAAAGTCCTTTAATCTTTTAATAATCTTAAAATTATCTTTAACCGATTTTCCAAATCCGATTCCGGGATCAATGATAATGTTTTCTATCCCCTTCTTCAAAGCAAAATCAGTTTGAATCTTCAGGAAATCATAGATATCAGATATAACTTCATCGTATTCTGTATTATTCTGCATTGTTTTAGGTGTCCCTCTTATATGCATTAAAATAGCTGTGGCTTTATAATGTTTACATACTTCTGCAATTCCGGGATCAAAAGAAAAACCACTTATGTCATTTACAATTTTTGCTCCTGCTTCAAGCGCTTTTGAAGCAACCCGGCTTTTGTATGTGTCTATTGATAGTAAAGTATCGGGTCTTTTATTTAATATTTCCCTGATAACAGGAATTACTCTGTTAAGTTCTTCTTCTGCGGTTACAGGCTCTGAACCTGGACGCGTAGATTCACCACCGATATCAATTATATCAGCTCCTTCATCTATCATTTCCAATGCGTGATTAACAGCATTCTCATAATTAATGTATTTTCCACCATCTGAAAATGAATCAGGTGTTACATTAAGAATTCCCATCAGAAAAGGTTTGGTAAAAGTGAATGATTTGTTTCCGATATTATAGGTTTTGGTGGAGAAATATCTGCTAATTGCTCCCAGAATTTCGTGTGAAATTGAGTTATTCCTTATTAAAGGGTGATTGAATTGTTCACTTATCTGCTCTAATGAATCAGTAAGAAAAAGTAAATCAAACTTGTCATTGGACTTTTCAGTTGAATAAAATTTTTCAGCTCGTATAAATTCACTAAAGATTGGTTTTGACTGGAGGAATATATCTCCGGAAATATCCCTTATTTCAATCAAAAAGTTTTGATGATTCAGTAACTTATCATTCGAATATTTGTTTTTCAGATAGTTCAGCAAGTCAGAATCACTAGAATGTAAAATCTGCGTAATCATTTAATGAAAAGAAAGTGATAAGTAATTTATATTGAAGAGATTATATTTTTTAATTCAGCCGTAGCTGCACTTATATTATCAGATTTAAATATAGAAGCACCGGCAACAAAAACATCAGCTCCTGCCAGAAATGCACTTTTAATTGTTTGTGAATTAATTCCACCATCAACTTCAATCAGGAATTTTGCCTTAAATTTTTCTCTTAACTCTACTGCTTCATGAATTCTTCTTATGGAATTCGGAATAAATGATTGACCACCAAAGCCCGGATTAACAGTCATTATCAAAAGCAAATCAATGTATTCAGCTATATCTTTAATTGATTGAACTGGTGTAGTGGGATTAATGACAACACCTGTTTTTGCTCCCAATTCTTTTATCTGATTAACAACTCTGTTTAAGTGAATCACTTCTTCAATATGGACAGTTATATAATCTGCTCCGGCATCTATAAAATCTTTGATATAAAATTCCGGATTTTCAATCATCAAATGGACATCTAAAGGTAACTTGGTTATTCTGTTTACTGCTTCCACTATGAACGGACCAAAAGTAATATTAGGAACAAAATGTCCATCCATTACATCACAGTGAATCCAGTCAGCTCCTGCCATTTCAACAAGACGAATTTGATGGGATAGGTTTGTAAAGTCTGCGGATAATATTGATGGTGCTAATATTTTCATTTTAATCTTCAATAATTTCTAATGGCTCTTTAATAGTTCCTTGCTTCGTAATAAAGAGGTCAACTTTTTCACCCGGATTTAGTTTATTACCCGGACCCGGATATTGATCCAATACAGTGTTTGGAAGCAAGGTGTTTGATATCTGATAAGTGATTTTACCAATTTCAAGGGAGTTTTCGGTGAGAATTCTTTGAGCTTCAGTAAGTGACTTACCAATCAAATCAGGAACTTCAATCGTACCTTCAGTTTCTCCGCTACTAACAAATACTTTAATACTTTCACCTTTTTTTAATTTTGTTCCTTCAACATATTGCTGATCAAATATCATATCCTTTGGATAATTTGATGCAACAAGCTCAACATTACCAAGTTTCAATCCGACTCTTTCGAGTGCAAGTCTTGCATCTACAATATTTTTTCCTCTTAATTGTGGTACAGTAACCAATTGCTCTCCCCCACTTACAAAAAGATAAACTGTCCGTCCTTTTTTTACAATTTTTCCTGCTTCTGGTTTCTGGAGAAATATTTTACCAGTCGGTTGATCAGTACCGTATGCAGTATCGGAAATTATGGCTTCAAAACCAGTGTCGTTCAGTTTTTTGATTGCCTCATAATCCGAAAGCCCAACGACCTTTGGTACCACTTCTTCAGATGAACTGACATACCAGGGCAAAATAATGTTATCCAGAATCAGTAAAAATAAAATGAAAACTCCTGAAGCGATAAGAGTTTTTTTTACAAAGGGTTTTTCGAGTAGATTTTTCATTATTCCAAATATATTTAGAGTGTTATACTTTATCAAACTTCATTAAAGTCTATTTAACTGTTTGTAAATTTGAACTGACATTATTTGTGTTTTAGGTATGTTAAAAAACTATTTTCTTTTAAATAGAATTATCCTTGAACTGAATGCAGCACTAAAATACGGTAAAGTGATTTCTGTATTTACACAGGAAAAGGAAAAACTCGTAATTGAAATTAAGAAGAATGAGGAAGATATATTCGTTGAAATTTGTGTAAACCATTCACTTCCATATCTGATTTATCGTGACTTTTATATCAGGGCAAAGAAAAATTCACTAGATCTCTTACCTGCTTTAGGAGGTAGAAACATTTTGGACTGCCTGATTGCTGAAGATGACAGAATATTAGCTTTTCTTTTAGATGACAACTCGACTCTGTTTTTCGCAATCAGAGGTAAGTTGACTAATGTGTATTACAGAACTTCCGATACTTTAATACCATTTAAGAAAATTAATGAATCAGATCTGGATATGATGAATAAAGATTTATCAAGCAAAAATTTCATTAATTATTTCAATCTGCCTGAATATACTGATGAAGAATATAAATTAGATTTTGATCTACTTAGAGCCAGATATCAATTTCTCGGGAAAGAGATAATTCAGTATTCGAAAAATTTTAAATGCAGAAGTTATGCAGATTCCGTAAAAAAAGTGATTCAAACAATAAAGAATAATAAACCAGTTGTTTTGGTTAGTGAAAATAATTATGAAGTAAAAATCTCCTTTCGGGGATTAATTACAGAAGGGGAAGATTACTCAATAAATGAATTTGAAAAAGTTAATGATGCGATAATGTTCTTTTTGCGGAAAAAGGATTCACTAATCGAAACGAAACTGCTTAAAGAGATAATTCTTAAGCAGCTCGACAAACAACTAAAAAAACTAACTAACAGACAAAATAATCTTTTGTCAGTGGTCCAGAAAGGAAATCGTGAAAAGGAATTTAAAGAGATTGCTAACCTTCTTTTAATCAATCTTCACAAAATTAAGACAGGAATGAGTTTTGTCGAACTGGAAAATATATTTTCATCCGGTGAATTAATTACTGTTCAACTTGACCCAAAACTAACACCGCAGGAAAATGTTGATAGATATTTTGAAAAAGTCAAAGAGAGTAGAATATCATTTAATAAGTCAACACAATTACTGGAATCATTAACAAATGAACATAACAATATGATTTATATAAGGGATAAAACTATTAATACATCTTCTTTTAAGGAGCTTCAACAAATCGCAAAGGCACTTAAAATTAAAATGAAAACAGATAAATCATTAAGTGAATCAGTTACAGAAAAATTCAAGCAATATATTATAGAAGGAAAGTATAAGGTTTTTGTTGGAAAAGATAGTAAATCCAATGATATTCTGACACTGAAATTTGCAAAACAAAATGATTTTTGGTTTCACGCAAGATCTGTTCCCGGATCTCATGTTGTTCTGAGAGTGGATAATAACAAAGATCCCGTTCCAAAATCTGTACTGAAAAAAGCAGCATCAATTGCAGCATATCACAGTAAAGCAAAAACGGCAGGAATCGTTCCTGTTTCATATACATTAAAAAAGTTCGTGGTTAAGAGAAAAGGAATGGAACCCGGTAAAGTTTCATTACTTAAAGAGGATACACTTTTAGTTCCACCTGAAATTCCGGATGGAGCCGAGTTTATTGAGTCCTGAAGTGATTCTTATTTACTTAAAAGATTTATTAATTTTGAATTGCAAATCTATTAGCACAAGATTAGGAGAATTTTATGCGTCATTATGTAACAATTATTGCAATCATTTCTGTTTTAATGTTAAATGATACATTCGCTCAGTTCAAAGAATGGGGAACAAAAATTGGATTCAGATTCAATCAGGTAATGCCTGTTAACGAATTTAATAAAATCGATAGACTCACAATAAAGAATTATCAGTTTTCATGGTTAGCTCAGGGATTTCTGGCAATTGAACTTACTAAAGCCACTGAACTTCAGCTTACTGCTGGATATGGTTTTTATCGTGGATCTGATTTCACAAGTTCAGTTTACCGAACAGACATTATCCCTGTGGACCTTAGATTAAGAATAAGTCCCTTCGATGTTAAGGGCTGGAATCCTTACTTGTATTTTGGAGGTGGAGGTGTGAATTTTACTGTTAAAGATCTCCCGCTGTCAAATTCTCCTGAAGCAGTTAATGAAAGTGGTTGGACAGTTTTTCTTCCTGCCGGTTTAGGAAGTGAGTTTGCAATCAGTGATTATGTTTTATTAGATTTTTCTTTAGGAGGAGCTTATACTTTAAGTGATGACCTAAATTACTTCAATGAAGATAATATAAAAGATTTTTTACTAACCGTTGCACTTGGAATAACATTCACAGGTGAAAGTGGTAGCTCTGACCGAGATAAAGATGGTTTAATAAAAAGTCAGGAAGAAGAAGTCGGTACGAATCATAAAAATCCTGATTCAGATGCTGATGGTTTGAAAGATGGCGAAGAATTTAATAAGTATCAGACAAATCCACTCCAGCCAGATACTGACCTTGATGGCTTAAGCGATTATCATGAAATCTTTAAATCTCATACCAATCCGCTTCTGGCAGACACCGATAATGATGGGTTAACCGACTTCGAAGAGATTAATAAATATAAAACTGATCCTTTGGTTACTGATACAGATAACGATGGATTAACTGATGGCGAAGAAATAATCAAATACTTTACCGATCAACTCAAAGCTGATATGGATATGGATGGTCTTACCGATAAAGAAGAATTATTAATTTATCTTACAGACCCTAAAAAAGCAGATAGTGATTCTGATAAATTAACCGACGCAGAAGAAGTTATTAAATATGGAACAAATCCCCTTCAGGCTGACTCAGATGAAGATGGAATTTCGGATTATGATGAATTATTTAAATATAAGACTAAACCTTTAGAAGCTGATACTGATAGAGGAACTGTAAATGACAAAACAGAAATTGACAGAGGCACTGATCCGTTAAATCCTGAAGATGATGTCGTCAAAGTCGGAGTGCCGATTATACTCGAAGGAATTTATTTTGAAACAGGTAAAGCAGAAATTACCGCCGAATCTGAATTCACTTTAAGGAAAGCACTAACCACACTGCAAAGTTACCCGGAAATTGTAGTTGAGATAAGTGGTCATACTGATATTACTGGTTTATATAAAAAGAATCTTGAACTCTCTCTTAAAAGAGCTAATGCTGTAAGAGACTGGTTAATTAAAAATGGAATTGATCCTGCAAGAATTATTGCAAAGGGTTATGGTCCGGATAGACCAATTGCATCGAATGAAACGCCTGAAGGCAGACAGAAAAACAGACGAATTGAATTTACACGGATAAAGTAATTTTTTGATTTATATCAATAAATATCAATTACTAAAAATTAAACATTTTGACATAAGCTAATAATTTGAAATATTTACCATAGTTAATAATTACTTTTAGAAGTCAAGGGTATTTTACTTAAATAACTACTAAACCAATAAACAAGAGGTGAATATGAAAAAAATAACTTACTTTATTGTACTGGTTTTTTTGGTGACTTTTAGTCAGCAAAATTACTCTCAATTAAAAGACTACGGGCAAAAATTCGGAGTTCGCGGAAGTATTCTTTTCCCTGAAAACGAATTCGCCAACTTAGGTTTCAGCGGAAATGATGATTTCAGTTTCGATTGGTACAAAGGTTCCTGGCTTGGTGAAGCATTCATTGGCTTTGAATTAACAAGAGCTTTGGAAATATCAATTAATGGTGGTTATGGAAAATATGCAGGTAAAGCTTATTTTGATGACGCTAATACAACTTTTGGTGAATATGAAACTAAGCTTGTTCCGATTCACTTGAGATTAAGGATTAGTCCTTTTGAACTCAAAGGATGGAATCCTTATCTGTATCTCGGCGCTGGTGCTGTTAGCTATACAGTAAGCACAAAGCCAACAATAGTTGGTGGAAAATCAACTGAAGATGAAGGTTGGGCAGCATTTGTTCCTGCCGGTATCGGTGCTGAATTTGCACTGACTGACAGAGTTTTGTTAGACTTTGCAATCGGTGGAACAATGACTTCTACCTACGATCTCGACGCTTACAGAGTGGGCACAGATGATATCTGGGATTCTTACTTCAATGCTTCTCTTGGTTTTTCATTCGTCGGTGAAAATTGTGATGTTGACAAAGACAATGATGGTTTAGGAAAATGCCTTGAACAGCAAATCGGAACTGATCCTATGAATCCTGACACCGATGCTGATGGTCTTACCGATGGTGACGAATATCTTAATTACAAAACCAATCCATTAAACAGAGATACAGATGGAGACGGACTTAGTGATTATGATGAGGTTAAAGTTTACAAAACCAATCCTCTTGTGGCAGATACTGATGGCGATGGTCTAAACGATGGTGATGAAGTAGTGAAATATAAAACCGATCCATTGAAAGCTGATACCGATAATGACAGTTTGAATGATAATGAAGAAGTAATGAAATACAAAACTGATCCATTGAAAGCCGATACTGATGCTGACGGATTGAAAGATGGTGAAGAAGTAATGAAACACAAGACTGATCCATTGAAACTTGATACTGATGGCGACGGATTAAGCGATGGCGATGAAGTATTGAAGCATAAAACCAATCCGTTAAATACAGATACTGATGGTGGCTCAGTTGCAGATGGTGTAGAAGTTAAACGTGGTACCGATCCATTGAATGCTGAAGATGATGTTGTAAAAGTTGGTGTTCCGATCATACTTGAAGGTATATACTTCGATGTGAATAAATCAACTATTAAACCTGAATCAGAGGAGACTTTGATGAAAGCTCTGAAGACCCTGCAAACCTATCCTGAAATTGAGGTTGAAATTGGTGGACACACTGACAGCGATGGTAGTGCAAAGAGCAACCTTAAATTGTCACAGGCAAGAGCTGATGCAGTTAAAACATGGTTAGTTGAAAAAGGAATTGATGCGAAGAGAATTACAACAAAGGGTTACGGTGAAGATAAACCTATAGCTGATAATAAGACAAAAGAAGGTAAAGCAAAGAACAGGAGAATTGAGTTCACAAGAATTAAATAGATTTAAATTGCTCAACTCTGAAGAGGGTGTCTGAAAAGGCACCCTTTTTTTATTATTAGAATTTGTTCATTAAATGTTTGGAGAAGCTTTTTATTTGATACGAAGATCTTTGAAAGATTTATTATTGAAATTTCGGTGGATGGCATAACCAGACCAAGAAAAATTATAGCTAAAAAAGATTTCTACATTTTGCCTTAAAACAAATGTTATTCTTCAGTAGCTATAGAATCATTAATAATTTTTCTCCATCGTCATAATCTGTGTTTAATCTGTGAAATCTGTGGTTAAGTTAAAATGTCTTTCAATTCTTATAAGCTGCTCAGACACCGAGGAGTTAATTTTTAAATACTTCAAAATAATTTATATTTGAGGCGGAATTCCTTAATATTTTTATGCACCCGTAGCTTAATTGGATAGAGCACCTGACTACGGATCAGGAGGTTGAAGGTTCGAGTCCTTCCGGGTGTACAAGTTTAACTTGTACCTGAGCAGTGGTCTTAAGGTTGAGCGTACCGCGAAACATCCCTCAGACAATGATTCTTGGAGTGATAATTTAAGTTTTATTCATACATTGGCCAGAAGATTTGGGATAATGCACTAATTTACTTTTCGTACTCGGCTAATGCTAATTTTTCCAGTTCATCTTTCATTGATTTCGGTAATATTACTGTTTCGTGATACTTTCCGTCTTTCCCCTTCTCATCAGGTGATGCAATAAATTTACCTTTGTTCCCATCAACAATTCTGAAACCTTTTATAATAATTCCATCATTTGTTTCAATATCAAAAAATGCCAATGTCTTTCCGCCACTAAGTTTATTCATTCTTACTATTTTCATTTTGACCTCTTGTATTATATTGATTCAAAAATAAATTTTATATCTGCCGGAAACAGTATCACACTTTGATACTATTCTTCATTATAATTTGATAAAACTCCTTTTGCAAGATTTATAACTAATTCTTTAAGCTCATCCGGCTCAATTACTTTTACTCCTTCTCCCCTGCTTACAATCCATCCAGCAATTTCATTTAATGAGTTTACTGTACATTCAAAAATAACTGAGCCATCCTGCTGCTTAAATAATTTTTGATTTGCCACAAGAATTCTGGGTCTTATTCTTTCAGCCCAGGTTTTTGATAACAAAAGTTTTACTTCATACTTATCCTGACCAAGCCATGTTTTCCATGAATACTTGAAAAGATCTGCAACATTGTAATTATTCTTAATGAATTTTTTTCCTGTGCTTCTTACTCTTATTATTTTATCAATAAGATATTGCTTCATTTTACCTTCACTGCCGGCAAGAAGTCGCCAGCTTCCATCACTCTGAAAAATTAGTAGCGGTTCAACTTCTCTTCTCGATTCCACTAAGGTCCCTATTTTGTTATAATCAATTATTGCAACTTCATCTCTGTCAATACAAAGCTGAAGTTCCACCATAATACTTAAAGCATTTTTACCGAGCTTTTCAACAAGAAGTGAGGTTGATTTATCCAATGCATAATCGTTATGATTAAGAGAAGTGTAATCAAGAATTATATCCACGAGTTTTTCTTTCGCAAGTTCACTATCAATACAAATTCCTTCTTTTTTCGTTGAGTGAATATCAATTCCGTAAGATCGCAAATCCTGTAGGTCCCTTTTTATAGTCAATTCTTCAACTCCAAAATATTCGGCGAGATCAAAAGTCCGGATTGGTCTGCTGGCAGATTCTGAAAGGCAGATGCCAAGAATTTCAATCTGTCTCTTGAATTTGGTCTGAAAATCAAACATAGATGTACCCCACTAAAAATATCTGTTGAAAAATAATATTTGTTAGTGATACAACAAATTAGTATCAAACTATGATACGCTTCGCACTGCCAGGACAATTTATTTTTGTATCGTAAAAACAATGGAGGTTCAAATGGATATTCAGGTTCGCTCATTCAACAAACACAGAAGGCTTGCAGTTTTACAGTTTTCAACTCCTGCTGTAAATACCTTCGAATATATTTCCGGACCATCAGCTATTCAGAAAAATCTGATAGAGGTTCGTGAAGTTAGTATTACAGGCAGTGTAAATAATCTTGAGCTTGTAAATCTGTCTGACAAGTATATCTTCTTTTTGGATGGTGATATTCTTGTAGGCGCCAAACAAAACAGAGTTCTGAATACAAGTGTATTCATTGCACCAAACAGCAAATTAAATCTTCCTGTAAGTTGTGTTGAACAAGGAAGATGGAGTGCGATTTCAGAAAAGTTCAAACCTTCGGATTATGTTTCTCCGGATATTCTCAGAGCTAAAAAATTGAAATCAGTAACCAGAAATCTGAAACGAGGGCGTGGGCATTTTGCTGATCAACACGAGGTTTGGGAAGATGTACATGAATTTTCCTTAAGAATGAATGCCTATTCAAATACCAGTGATTTCGCCGAAATTATGGATAAAAGACGCGGAACTCTGGATAGCTTTATAAAGCAATTCCCATTAGATTTTACCTCAAATGGTTTAGCGATTTTTACAGATAATTTTCCATTGAGTGTTGAGATATTTAATCGTACTGATATCTATCAGGAATATTTCCCCAAGCGTATCAGAGGTGCAGCAACGGAAGTTTTTAACCTGAAAGAAAAGGAAAATAAGATTACCGAAGCCGAAGCAAAGTTCAAAACTTTAAATCTGTTTGATCAACTGGAAACAATTGAATCATCAATACACAATGGTGTTGGTATCGGAACTGAAAGACGCTGGGATTCGGATAAGGTTGTTGCAATGGAATTAAAGTATCTTGAACATTTAATTCATTTTACAGTGCTGAATCTTGAACCGGGAAAAATTAACTAAAAGTAACTTCTGAAATATTTACTTTGTGTCAGTCTGAGTGGCAGTGCCATCGAGGACTGACACTTTATTATTCTCAGACATAAATTTTAACTCTCGCAGTTCTGGGGGACTGCGAGGGAGAGATGATATAAAAACAAGATAGTTGAATTATTAAAATGATTTATTGATTATCCAGAATAAATTATCTCACCATTCTTAAAAACAGTTAGCATACCTTCAGAGAAAAGCTCCCACTTTTCATTTGTCAGAGGTGATGAAGCTATTACATAGCCCTGCTGATCAGGTTTTTTATCTTCGGCGAGATTAATTTTATAATCTTCATCAAGTAAATGTACCGTCTCAAACGGAGCTTGTCTTTTAAGAAAATATAAACCGACATAACCATCTTTATCAGAATAACAAAAAAGATATTCACCATCACTCATTAAACAATTAAATTTTCCTAATTTATTAATATCTCTTAAAACATCCCCCAGCCAGATAAAACTTAATTCATTCCAGATACTTATATTAAACTTTTTTATCTGTTCTAAAATGTAACAAAAAGCGTGTTCCGAATCTGTTTCTCCGTTTGGTTTAAACTCATTTACTGAAAACTTATCAAGTTTATTCAAAGTACCATTGTGTGCAAAAATAAAATCCTTATCAAACAATCTGCGCTTAAATGGATGAGTGTTATTGTAACTTAAGGAGCCTACTGACGAATATCTAACATGTGAAATAAATATCTTTGATTTAATCTTTCTGTCCGTAACTATAATTTCGGCAAGGTTGCTGTCGGCTGCTGATTTTACTTCCTTAATTAGTTTTGCATGATTGCCTGTGTAATATGCCAATCCCCAACCATCAGGATTATTTTCACCACGATGTCGGAAACCCCTGAATGATAAAGAGATATCTACAGTTTGGTTAAATGATAACCCGAGTAGTTGACACATATTTTATTCCCTCCCAAGTAACAGTTTTACTTCATTAACAGTAAATGGTGGTCTGCGCAAGTGTATTATTCTATGGCAGGTCGGACAAACGCTTGATAAGTCATCAATTTTTGTAATCCTTATTTCACCTTCTGATAACGGATAAAGATGATGACATTCTATGATTTTTTTACCATCAAGCTCAAACTTAAATCCACAGACCTGACAAGTGTAGTTATCTAATGCTTTTCTTTTTTCAACAATCTCTCTGTTTCGTTGAGTATATAAATATATTTTATCCTGTTTATATCCTTCTTCTGCTTCAAAATCCTCAAGATTAAAAATATTCATTTTTACCAAGCTTGCTTCCCTGTCCTTTAATTTTTTACCCTTCCAATTAAGGGGATTTTTAGAATACTCATAAAGGCTTTTTATAAAGTTAATGAATTCGATTTCAAGTTGTTCCTTAGTTACATCTTCAACGAATAAATATCCACTTTTGATAACAGTTGGATTTGACATTAATAAAATTTTTTGTTCTCTGACTTTTTTTCGATAATCATCTGGTATATCTGATACAAATTCAAAAAGTGTATCATAAATTTTTAAAGATTCTTTATTTGTAGGTTGTGATAGATACCAGGTAAACTTCCTGTTTTCTTTCAATATTTTTGTTAAATCAAGTTGAGCAAGTTTTCTGCTGCCTTTTTCGACAACAAAATAAAAAGGATTTCCTGCCCACTCCCTGAAATGACACTTTAATAAATTTTCAATTACAACAACATAATAAATTGACCAACCGGGATAATCCTGAACATCTTTATAGACTTTGCTGCCGGGAAAGTGACGATGTATCTGTTCAATAAATATTTTTCCTAACTCTGTGAATTCTTTATAATTCATTTTACCCTCCTCTATTATTTTTTCTCTAATTCAATTATTTGAGTAAATTCTTTTTTAGGCGAATCTATTAGTTTAATATCGCTAGAGCTTAGTCTGTTCTGAAGTAATCCCTTGAGTTTATAATCTATAATATTGACATCATTAAAAATATTTTTATATGAGTTATATCTTTTGGTCCAGAAATTTTTATGAGCATTCATTTCTTTAACTAATTCATTTCTTAAATCCAATGCCTCCTGGGATATTTCATTTATTCTGTTCTGATATTCACTGCCTGAGAGATAATCATATATTTGTTGAACGGCTTTTTCCTTAGCTTCATTACTGAGTTTCAGGATTGCTATTCTGACCAAACTTTCTCTTAAGGTATAAGTAATCGGTTCAAAATTTAACGGACTAATTACAATAACATCCTTTTCAATGAAGTAATATTGTTTTTTTGACGGGAAAGCATTTGTTACAAGTATAGCAAAATCAGCTTCACGAAGTTTTTTAGCATTTTTTGCCTGCACGATAAATTTTTTATCGAAGTTTTTAACCTTCTTGCATTCGTAAACAATTTTTCCTATTTCTCTCTTTTGCTCTATAACAATCTGGATAATATCCCCACCTTTTCCTGTGTGAATAAACTTATCATTAGGATAAAGCTGTTGTAATTTGTTTAATAGATTTTTTTCCTCAAGCAGACCCTCAATCTGAGGTGTGATTCCCTTTTCGAGCTGTTCCTTTAGTCTTTTTATTTCTTCATTTGCTTTTGCATTTTTCTCTGCATATGCCCGTAAACTTTCTTCAAGTCTTTTCATCTTATTCTGACTTTTTCTTAATTGAATTGATTGTTTCTTTAATTCTCTCCTCTGCTCAGAAACTTTAGCATCAACTCTCCTTTTTAGCTCGCTTTCCATTTTTCTCTTAAATGAAGAGATTAGGTCTGCTTTCTGTTTTTTGAGAAGCTGTTCTGCCTCAGACTTTAACTTTTGTCTCTCCGTAGAAATTTTTTGTTTGTACTCCTCCATCATTTTTTTTCGCTCTGCGAGTAATTTCTTTTCAGCTTCTTTTATCCTTTTCTCATAAATCTTTTGCTGCTCCTTTAACTTTCTCTGCTCTTCCTCAAGATGTCTGATGTGTTCTTGTTTTTCTTTCCATAAACCTAAAGCTTTGTCATATTCTTTTTCAGTTAAAGGTTTGCCACAAACCGGACATTTAAAATTTTTCATTTTGCCCTCCTTAATATTTTAATTCAATGAGAAAAAATCTTCATCAATTGTAAATTCAAATGAAAGAATCGACATTAAATTTTTAAATATGAAAATGTTAGTGATCTCAAGGTTACAGAATTCCAGCAAAGCGCTAAACTCACCGATTTTTACATTACCACTCCTGCCATTAATTATATCAATAATTCTGCGAGTCTTAATACCAGTTGCTTTAGAGATATCCTCAATATTAATCTTATCCTGAAAAATTTTATCGAGTAAAGCTTTTTTTAATATTTCTGAAAGAATTGTGATTGGCTTGTTTGGCATATTCCCCTCAAATATGTTTTAAAAAATTTATTTATTTTGTGACTTAAAATTACTAACTGAGGGAAAGTAAAAACAGTAAAGAAACATTGCGGAAATATTGAGGATGAGTATTCTCCTATTTTGTTCAGTAAAATTCTATTGCTAATCTATCCTCTGAATATGATAATGACGAATTAATACATTTCATCATAAAAAGATTAGAATCTTAAAGTTTATTATTTAATCAAATAAATTCTTTAAATCCGTCTCCAAATCTTATATTCTCCAATTTTTGGAATAAAAACCATTTGCTGGCTAGTATATTCATTTAGGACGGGTTCAGTATCCAGACATTTTGCAATTTTTAATATCGAAGGTCTATTGCCCAGTTTGAGTAAATTATTTTCTCTTGCACATTCTCGATCGTTCGAATCTTCAGGTAAGTCTTCATCACTATTAAGATATGCAAAAGTTTTCGATTTGAAATGATTTCCTAAAGTAATGTAAGAATCCTTTATATATCTGACTCTGACTTCTCTTTTTGTTCTTTCAATAACACAAGCTTGACCTTTTTCTAATCCACATACAAGAATCAAAACGTTTGTAGCCAATCTGGTATCTTTTATTTTTCTTACAGCTGAATTAAATGTATTACAGGTTTCGAATACATTCCTGAGCAGGAATAAAGGTCCAAATCCACTGTACGAGGGCATAGATTTAGTCGGAGCATAATTCATAGTTATAGAATATTTATGTGGCAACATTCCGGAGATAACACAAATCTGGTCGAGAACTCCAACAGTAACAAACCTTCTCTTACCTTTGACAAATTCAAAAATTCTGGTTGCTTTTCCCATTCCATCTATCTCCCAATCCATATTTCTTATGTGAACCATTCCTAAATTATTATTCCAGTATGTTGCAGCCGTGCAGGCAAATAAATGATTAAGTTCGTATTGACAATTAAGAGCTATAAACTCGTTCAATGATATGTTCAGAGCATCAGCCCAGGCTTTCATTCCATAAACATATAAACCACCATATTTTCTATAGAGAATTCCAATCGCTCCTTTTCCCAGGTACAAAAGTATTTTAGAAAAGGGATTATTATATTCCTTCGATTTTTTAATCATAAGTTTAGCGTATTTCATTTCGTTTTCTATAACATCTTTCCACCTGTCCTTTTCATTCAAAGTTAGATCGATTTTGTATAGTTTAACTTTATTAGTGAAAGGCATTTTACATTCCTGTATTTAAAGTATATGAAAATTTTCTTGATCCAATGGTTATAAGCGAAATAAACTTTCTTAAAATCTAAGATCGAAAACGAAATTATTTTTATTTTTCATAAACAATAGCTCCCCATTTATCCCAACAATATTTAAAATCTTCTTTACTCCATTTAACACGAGGATGTTCTAATAGTGAGACGAGAACAAATATACTTGATTGAGAATATCCATTTACTACAATCCAATGTTCAAAATCATAGATAGTGGTTAATAGCGGAGCTTCATAATCATCGATTGATTCTTTAATAGTTCTCAATGTTGCATTATGTCTGATTGATATTTTTAAGCTCCTGTCACGGAAAAGTTTAAACATAGCTGATTCAGAGACATAACCTCTTTGATGAACCTTTAGAATTTTTTCAACATTTTTTATTGAACGCGCTTTACCATAGTAATCAAGTATTGCTTAGGCTGCCTGCACACCACAAGTATACTAATCGAGTTGTAAGTATCTATTCATATCAAGATATGAAGTCGAAGGATCTGAAAGAATCTCTTCGATATATTTGGGAACTTTAACAAGCTTATCAGTTAGACTTTTTATAATTTCCATAAATCCTCCGATAAAATAGCCAAAGTGAATTTAATTGATTTTCAGTATATCTACTATGTTATTCGATTAATTAAAATAGTATCTCCAATCAAAAAGAATTTTTTAGAATAATATGGTAAAATTTATTTGCTACACTTTTATAATTAGAATTCTCTGTTTTTGTTATTGCGCATTTTCTTAAGTCTTTTTTCTCTGTAGTTTATCTTTAAATATGGAGTAATTTTTTTTCTTGGAGGTACTCTTGTTAGTTTTATAAATGAATCTTTAATTTCTTTAAAGACTTCTCGAATTTTCGCAATCATTTTTTCACCTCTATATAATTATTATTATAAAATTATTTGATTGTAACTATGAATTACTAAATTCCTATGTGCTTGTAAATGCAAATTTCTTCATTCTCTGGCGTGTTGCCAGTCCAAACACAACGGAATTCTACTAATCAAAAACCAAGAGTAAAAATTAAAAAGTCAAAATGTCTTTGTATTTACCTAAATAACTGAGACTAAAACTTGATGAGCCAACCTGTCTGTCGGAGTTTTTGATGAATGTGGATTCCACTATCCTCCTCTTCACCGAAGACAAGACGGATGGTCTGTCCCCATCAAAGCGGGATTCGAATTGCTTCATCAAATTCATCAATTAAATCATAAATTCTGAGCCTGCCTGAGGGCAGTCAGGCTTGTCGTAGGACTCAATTCCACTATCCCACTTCACTTCGTTTCGTAAGAGACGGGTGGCCTGTCCCATCAAAGCGGGATTCGATTAAAACTAAAGATGCAGTAATACCAAAGAAGTCAACTGTATGAGGACTCAATTCCACTATCCCACTTCACTTCGTTTCGTAAGAGACGGGTGGCCTGTCCCAGCAAATCGGGATTCGATTAAAACTAAATCTAAGTTTTATACTCAGTACCGAAACGAAAAAGAGTGTCTCAATTCCACTATGGTTCGATTAAAACAAAAAATATTCCAAGAAGAAATAAAAAAGAGATTTGGTCTCAATTCCACTATGGTTCGATTAAAACCTCTGAGAAATCAATTATTGATTTCTCAAAGATATTGTCTCAATTCCACTATGGTTCGATTAAAACTTTTGATAATCCAAATTATCTTGGAAT
>FWWM01000710.1_pt1 | contig 109758 bp, 98 predicted proteins | sample 2228351 | NCBI WGS metagenome assembly FWWM01 (sample SAMEA103939774, study PRJEB20133) | metagenome
GAGAAAAAATTGCCCTTTCCCAGAACACCATCAAAACCCCGCATCTTCTTCCTGAAAAAAAATCCCCCAAAAACCCTCATCAAAAAAACCCTTCCCGAACATACCACTTCTCATATCTTGTTACCCAACATCTCATTTCCCCTCTCTTGTTCAAAAAATAATTTACCCTCTTCCCCTTTTTTCTCTAATCCCCGTAAAATCATCTTGGCAATATATCGGGTAGGAGGTGGATTTTTTCCTTGACTGACGACTTCTGGAAGAGGGAATAGTGAAAAGTCGTTAGGGAACAGGGGTCAGGGAATAGACTTTTTCTTATTCCTAACGACTGACGACTAATTCCTGCGCCCTGTCCACTTCGCACCACTAAAAGTGGAAGAGATGAGGATGTATCGGCTCATTTCGGGCAAGAAATGGGGAACTTCTGTGCTGAAACTGTATGCGAATTCACCAGACTTTGCCCTCTCTTCCTTCGCCTTCGGCTCGTGCGTTGTTCTGGAGAAGTAAGCGGGTTATTCGTCAACACCGACGCCGAGTTCAGTGGGGAGTTTGTTGGCGCCAGGGCGTTTCCATAATGAGTGATTTCCTGCTTCTGGTGGACCGCTGTAATGGTCTTCCCCTCCACCGAGGTCTAAAAAAATGCCGATCGTTCGCATCCATTCTCTGAGGGAATCCTTCACCCCAGCGGCGTTGCCCAAGTTGGTGCCCTGGGAGACTATGTAGGAATCTGAGCCGGAGAAATCAACGAAAAGGCCGATGCCGTTGGCGTTGCCTGCGCCGAGGCTGAGGTTGGGTGATTGGTAAGAATCATTGCCGGCAAATTCCAAAAGCATTCCGATACCGAGGTCGTGTCCTGCGCCCTGAGCCATATTCATTTTTGCCACATATCTGTCATCTCCGGAAACCTCCACAAGTATCCCCACCCCGAAATGCGCGGTGCTTCCCTGGACATACCACATTCCCTGGTAGATATCGTTGCCTTCGCCATCGTATAAAATGCCGATGCTATACCAGTAAGCGGTGCCCTGGCCGAAGACGCCGCAGGAATAAGAATCGTCGCCGCTGCCATCCACAAGGATGCCTACCCCGCCGGCAAGGGAATGACCATCAATATAATCTGCTCTTTTGCCCATTCCCATACCTTGAGCGAGGCTGGCATTGTGTTCTCTGGATTGTGGGGATGGGTAGCGGATATCCTCGTCATCGGCAATATATCGGTCATTTCCGGAAACATCTACCAGTAAGCCACTGCCCAGCACGCCGCCATAACCTTGAATGGCTTGAAATGCGTGGTATTGGTCATTGCCAGAAGTATCCACAAGAATGCCGAGGCCGAATTGAGCGGCGCCTTGGGAGAAAGAGTCGGCATCGTATGAATCATTACCTGCCCTGTCCACCAGCCAACCTACACCCCAAAAACCTGCGCCCTGGGAAACAAATTCTGCCTGATATGTGTCATCACCTGCAAGGTCAAAAACACCGGCGTAGCCAAGACAAGCGCCTCCCTGAGTGAAAAAGCCCCTTTGCTCATATCTATCGTTTCCGGAAATATCAATGATAAGGGAAATTGGTGAGGAATCGTCCTTTGCCCCTCCGCCGGACTTGTAGACATCGTTTCCATCCACATCCAGAATGAGCAGGGCTCTTTCCTTTTCGTAGACATTGTCCTTGCCGAAAGAGAGGATGATGGAGCCCAGGGAAGTGGGGATTTCTACATCAAAGGCTGGCTGAGGGGACAAAGCGGAAAATTGGTGGAGCGTTTCATCCAGGGTGAAGGCGAGGTCAATTGCTCCAGCATATAAAAGGCGAAAGTCTAATTTGTCCGCATAAGATTCCAGTTTTCTTGTTTCTTCCGGCGTCATCTGCTCTTTGATATATGCAGGGACGGAATCACAGAGTTTCTTTCGGGCAACTGGGGGCAAAGATTCCAGTGCCTGGCGGCGGAAATCCATTGCATTTTCTATTGCGAGAAGCAGGAGGGCAATGTGGGGGCGGAGTTGCTCAGGAATTCTGGACTCCAGACTTTTCCAGCGGGGGGCATATCTGCCTTCAGTATCCCACAGTTTCTGGTTGGGTTTGAGGGCGGAGGTGATGGGGAAGGATGTGGAGAGACGTTTTTTCAACGGTTCCACGGGATTTTCCAGTAGATTTCTGCGCACCGCAAGATTCAACCGTGAGGCGGAGTGGAGGGTGAGCCAGCCGAGAGAATGCGCATCTTTCAGATAAGTTCTACCGAGGAATGGGGCATAATCCATCGCTTGAATTGGCTGAAAAGCCAGCACATCAAAAAATGGTCGTTTCCAGGTGTCTCCACCAAATACGATTAAGTCCAGCAGGTTAATGCGGAATTCTGATGAGGTAATGCCAATCTCACTTAGAGCCTTTTCGAGGGGAGCCAAACTCATGGCGCACAGCGCCAGGGTAATGAATATTCTCCCATTCTTTTTCATCTTTTGCCTCCGGGAAAGCAGTTTTTTTTCTGCAGAGGGTGGCAGGAAAAATAGCCTTTTCTCCGAATTTTCTTCTAATCTGGTCAATTGCGCGGTGCAATCGGGTTTGTTTTTCTTCTTTTTGCGCAAAAAGGAGATTTTCAGTTTCCTTGCGTGCGGATGTCAAGAGGCTAACGCGCAACCCCAACAGGCGAATAGGGGTATAGTGGTCCCAGGATTGATAGAAAAGTTTGCGTGCAATTTCAAAAATGAGCCGTTCAGATTGGGTGGAAAAAGGGAGGGTGGTTTGCCGGGAAAAAGTAGTGTAGTCGCCGTAGCGAATGATGACAGCAATTTTTCTGCCCTTGATTCCTTCCAGGCGCATCTGCGAGGCAACCTGGTCGGAAAGAGCGTAGAAAACTTGCTCCAAAAGGGCATGATCGGTGGAGTTTTTCCAGAGTGTATGATTCAGTCCGATAGATTTTCTTCCTTCTAACGAGGGAAGGAACAGGTCGGTTTTTCCGAGAGCAAGAGCCTGGAGTCGAGTTCCGTAAATCCCGAAATGGGCTTTCAAGCGGTCTGTGGGGAAGTCCATTAAATCTCCGATGGTGGAAATGCCCAGATGCAGAAGTTTTTCTGTCATTTTCTTCCCCACACCCCACAGTGCTGAAGCGGGAAGCAGGCGAAGAAAATTCATTTCTTCGCCAGCAGGGACTGAAACAAAGCCATTGGGTTTTCCCTGTTCGCAAGCGATTTTTGCCACGATGCGGGCTGAGCCAATCCCCACAGAACTGGGCAGGCGGAGTTCATCCCGGATGCGTTTTTGAACGCTTTTTCCGATTTCTTCAGCCGAACCAAACAGTGCTCCACAACCGGTCACATTCATAAATGCTTCATCCACCGATACTACCTCAATATTCGGGGTATATTCAGATAAAATGCGCAGAACCTTTCGGGAATATTCCATATAGAGCAGATGGCGGGGCGGGAGGAATATGGCATCTCGACAAAGGCGCATTGCCTGGCTGGCAGGCATACCTGAATAAATTCCGTAAGGCCGGACTTCATAAGAAGCAGATGCCACCACTCCATGCCGCTTCGGATTGCCGCAAACCACCACAGGCTTGCCTTCCAATTCCGGGTTTTCAGCCCTTTCCACACTCACAAAAAATGCATCTAAATCCAGGAGAATAAATCTGGGATTCATTGCGCGGCAGGTTTTTGCTTTTTCTTGGGTAAAGGCTTTTTCAGAGTCTGAACTTTCTCCGAGAGTTTGCGGAGTTCTTCTTTCACCTTATCCAGTTCATCTTTGAGTTTGAGATAATCTTGAGGGCGCTGATAGGCGTTTTTAATGCGTTCAATGGCTTTTTGCGCCGCTCTTCTAATTATTTCGCTCGGGTCCTGATGTTTCAATGTTTCCAGATGGTTCAGAACGGAGTCGTCCTCGGCATAGCCCAATCCTTCCACTGCACCAAGGCGGAGGTGAAATTTCTGATGCTGGAGGAAGGAAATCAGGATAGCAGTATAAGCGGGTTTTTGTCTGGGTGGAATTTTTTGAATGATTTTTCCCAGCACCTGCAAAGCCGCTGAACGCAAGTGAACAGGGTAGGGTGGAGAAGTAAATGGCACAACTTTTTTGTCCAGCCCATTCGGGTCGGGGAGTTCTGCAAAAGCCCACAGAGTTTGCAGACGAAGATAATCATTCCAGGATTCTTTTTTCAGGTTTTCCTCCAGAACAGGCAAAATCTGGGGGAAATGAGTTTTTGATAGGGAAATAATGGCGCTTCCTTCGACGAAATAACTCTGGTCGGAGCGGGCGATAGGCAATAGCATAGAAGCGGCTTTCTCTGAGACGAAGTTGCCCAGTGCAGAAACAATGGCTCGGCGTGCTTTTGGATGGGGAATGGAAGTGGCAGAAATGAGCGCGTCTAAAGCGAGCGGAGATTTGATTTCGCCCAGAGCGTGCGCGGCGGATGCCTGTACGCCCCAGAATTCCCCAGAAAGTAGAAGATTTTTCAGCGCTTCGACAGTTTCCGGGCTTCCATCCCGAACCAGGGCTTCGCAGGCAAAAACTTTGCTCATCACCTCATCGCTGTTTTTTAAAGTGTTCCAATGCATTTGCACGGGGAAATCCAGTTGCATTTTTTTCAGAACGGCATTGTGCGGGTCCACTTCCACGCGTACTGGCTGAAACTTATTTGGCAAAGGGAAGACGTGATGCAATTCGCAGATGGAATATTTTTCCTCCCAAATTTTGCCGTTTTTATCTACTGCCCGGATGAACAGGGGAAAAATAAAAGGACGCGGGGTGGAATCTGTGGTAGAAACAGTCGGGTTTTTCTGTGTTTGTTTCACTATGAGAAATCGCTGCTTTTGCTCGGGTTGATAGGAATAGGATATGGAAAGTTCTGGAAATCCTTCGGAGAACACCCACTGGTCAAAAAATTGCTGAAGACTTTTCCCGGTAAATTCTTCCAGCGACTGAATCAGATGGGAAGTATCCACTGATTGTTCCCGGTGGCGAAGAGCATAATATCCCAGAGCCTTTTGGAAAATATCTTCGCCGAGGAAAGAGCGGAGGATGTGCAAAATCCAGGAACCTTTTTCATAACTGTGGCGGTCGAAGAGTTCTATCGGGTAGGAGAACGAGCGGGTAACGATGGGATGGCGGATACCTTTTGCGTCCTCTTCAAAATATTTCTGTGCTTTAAGCCACATTTCGTAGCGAAATTCTTCGGTTCCGAGGTCATACTCCTTCCACAGGGCTTCGAAATATGTGGCAAAACCCTCATTCAGCCAGATATGCGCCCAATCTTTACAGGTAAGGAGATTTCCCCACCACTGATGGGCGAGTTCGTGCGCCACCAGAGGTTCGCTGGAAAAATCCAGATGAGCCCGCTCGTCGTGCAGAGTGAGTTCGGTATGTGTGGTGGCGGAAATGTTTTCCATCCCACCAAAGAGAAACTCCCGCACGCAGGTCTGTGCGTATTTTTCGTAGGGATAAGGAATGCCAATGTAGTGTTCAAAAAATTCCATCATTCTGGGCGTTTTAGCAAAGGAGCGGAGGGCATCATCCTTCCGCCCGGGCTCAACATAATAGTACAAAGGAATGCCACGGTATTCATCACGAATTTCCGCAAACTCGCCGATTACTACCGAAATCAAATAAGAGACATAAGGCACTTTCTCCGTCCAGTGATAAATGATTTTCTGCTCTGATGGAATTTTTTCAACGAGAAGCCCATTGGAGATACACATATAAGGTCTGGGAATGGAGAAAAAAAGGTCGGTGGTGGCTCGCTCATTGGGGGCGTCGTAGCAGGGTATCCAGTAGCGATTTTCCTGGTCTTCCCCCTGGCTCCAGACTTGAACTGCATGAGAAGGAGTTTCTTCATTGGGGAGAAAGAAGTAGAGCCCCCGGCGGGGCTGGCAGGCGTAAGAGATGTGGAGCACAAACGGCTTTTCTTTGGGAAGGGAGGGGTAAAAAAGTAAGTGCAGGCAGTCTTCTTCATAATCCCATTCCACGGGCTGGGAAGATGAGACGATTTCCTGCCAGTTTGGCAGCGGAGAAGGAAAAGGAAGGGGTTGAGAGGAGATGCGCACATCCGAAATTTGCATTTCTCTGGCATTTAAACTGATGGAGGAAACGGGCTGGTTAAAAGGGAGGAACTGGAGGCTCACGAAACCTTTGACTTGCTTTTTCTCCGGGATAAAAAATTCGAGGAACAGGCGTAGATGAGTTAAATCTGCTGGTCGGTCGGCGGCATATTTTGCTTGCGCAGAAGCCATCATCTGCCGGTACCATCCGGAGCCACATCGGAAGGTGCTTTCTTCCCAATTCATTTTCTTTCCGCCTGCTTGCTATTCTGCCATTTTTGAATTTTGTCCTGCGCCGATTCCAGCAATTGGTCGGCTTTTTGCGTATAAAAATATCGCTTCCTCCACAAATCCTGCCGGATTTCCTCATCAGCAATGGAGGGTAGATTAACAGAAACATTGAGCAGGGCGGAGTGCACACTTGCCCAGGAGAGGAACACAGCAGCGGCGGCATCCGTAAAAACGCTCTGAGAGCCTTTTTCCAGCAATTCTATAGCCAGGACCATGTTTTCCAGAGAAAGTTCTGCAGTTCGCAAAGGTGCCAGAGAAGCAGAAATGGCTTTTTCAGAAATTTGAGCGGAATCTTTAGAGCGAAAAGCCTGCATCAAGGCAAGGAAGGCATAGGTATCCTCCTGCATTAGCCTCAGGAGGGCATCGCGGAATTGCCTGGCTTTGGCTGCGAAGGAAGAGAATTCGGGATTTTTGCGAGCCGTGATTTCGGAAACCATAGAATTCAGGGAGGCGGCGATGCTTGCCGACAAAGCGGCGGCACTTCCTCCCCCTGGCGCTGGGCTTTTGCTTGATAGTTCCTCCAGATATGATGCAATTTCCATTCTCTATTCCTCCATTAAACGAAAGTCCAGTATTTGCTTTGGGGAAAAATTCTCCAATTGGAGAAAATGTTCTGCCGCTTGAATTACTGCATCTGCTGGAACAAGACCCACGATTTCAGAAGAGATTACGGGAACGCCGTATCTGGTGGCTTCCAGTTTTACCAGTTGAAATACCCGATGCAGAGGGCTTTTTTTGTAATTTATCATATTCATAGAGACCTGCACTTGATTTCGTTCTTTAATTTCAAAACCGAGGGCTTTGACAAAGGCAAATCCTCCATCAGAAGCACGTATGGCTTTAGCAATTTTGCGGGCAATCTGGATATCACTGGTCCCCAGATAAATATTGTAGGCGATGAGAATTTCGCGAGCGCCGACCACAGAAGCCCCGGCGGATATGTGGGGCTCGGATGGACCAAAATCTGCTTTCCACATCGGGTCAGCCATCTTTTCTTTCAATCCTTCAAATTCTCCTTTACGAATATCTGATAAATTTCTTCGATGCGGTGCAGTGCTGGCTTCTTCGTATAAATATACGGGAACCTGAAAGCGCTTGGCGATTTCTTCTCCTGTTTCTCTGGCTAAAGATACCGCTTCAGCCATAGTGGAATCAAAAATGGGAACAAAAGGGACCACATCCACAGCGCCAATGCGAGGATGCTCTCCCCGATGCGTTCTTAAGTCAATGTGGGTCAGGGCAAGAGAAAAAAGGCGAAATACCGCTTCTTTCAGGGCTTCTGCGGGTCCAATAAAAGTAAAGACACTGCGGTGGTGGGAAGCATCAGATTCCACATCCAGAAGGCGAATTTCCGGAACGGAGATGATGGCTTGTCGCATTTCCTCGATGACTTCCTTGTTTCTGCCTTCGCTTACATTCGGAACACACTCAAACCATTTCCTCAATTTCCTCAACCATTTTGAATTATAGGAGAAGTCAGAGGGAATAGGTAAAATAAAAATCTGGAAATGCGTGAGGAAGAGCAGAAAGGGAAAACACTGCGGCGGGAATTGGGTACCTGGGGTTCATTTACCTGGGGGTATGCAGATGTGGGGGCAGATGTCTATGTTGCCCTCGGATTGGTGTTTGCGGTGGCTCAGGGATGGGCTCCCCTTGCTTTTGCCATTGCAGGGGGCTTATATATCCTCATCGGGCTTTATCATATTGAACTTGCTTCCGTTTATCCATTAGCCGGAGGAGTAAAACTCTGGTCACAGCGGGCACTGGGGGATTTTGCAGGTTTTCTGGCAGGCGTTGCCCTGCTTCTGGATTATACAGTGGATATCGCTCTTTTTGCCACTGCCTCTGCCGGATATATCAATTGGTTTATTCCCCAAATCCGTAATTTTCAAATCACAGTGGGTCTTTTTCAGAATGTGAACGGAATATGGCTATGTGAAAGTCTGGGTTTGATATTGGTGTTAATCATATTGAACATCAAAGGAATTCGGGAATCTTCCTTACTTAACTCTGTGGTGGGAGCGGTGGATATGATACTGGAAACCAGCATTGTGTGCGGTGCATTTGTGCTCGCCTGGAAGCCGGATGTTTTCGTTTTTCACTGGCAGACCTCGCCCCCGACCACGGAACGGTTTTTATATGCCATCACGATAGCCATCATATCTTTTGTGGGCATAGAATCCATCGCCCAAGCGGCGCAGGAGACCAAGCGACCTTCGGTGGTCATCCCCCGCAGCGGGCTTGCTTTGATTATTCTGGTACTGATGTTCGCCATTGCTTTTCCTACTGTTGCCATGGGTGTGGTGGATAACCTGGAACTACTGGCAGAAAGAGAAGGGGACCCCGTTGCCGTGCTGGCGAGTCAGATTCCCGGTTTTGGCGTAATTGGAGGTAGCATTGCAGCGACCCTGGCGGCAAGCATCATTTTGATTTCGGCAAATACCGGGGTGATGGGAGCATCACGAGTGGCTTATAGTTTGGGCGAATATGGACTAATGGCCAGGGAACTGGGAATTGTTCATCCCCGATTCCGGACGCCAGTGAAAGCGATTTTACTTTTTTCAGGTATTGCGATGATTCAAACCATTATCAGTTTTTTGAGCGGTCCGCGCGCTATGGAAACCCTGGTGGATATGTATGCCTTCGGAGCCACACTTGCATATTTTTTGGGGTTTCTCGCTCTGATCGTGCTCAGATTTCAAGACCGCGCGCTTCCAAGACCTTTTAAAATGCCTGGAAATATCCGATTAAAAAACGGGGTAGATTTTCCAGTTTTAGCGGTAATTGGGGCATTAGGAACCCTTACAATGCTCTGCCTGATTTTGCTCACGCACCCGCTGGGAAGAATTGCTGGTCCTCTCTGGATACTTGGCTGGAGCATATATTATTTCTACTTTAGAAAAAAGTCCAAATTACCCCTTTTGAGGAGTGTGAAAAGAAATTGGAAAGAGGAGCAGATACGCCTTCTGGAATCTGCCGAAGAGTATGATGTTTTGGAGGCATATCTGGTTCGTCTGCAACAGGAGGAAAAGAGTGCTCCACAATGATGTATAAAGGCTGGACAAAATGGATATATCTGGGCAATGGAGTTCTGGCTGTGGTAGTGGGAATTTTGCTTTTGTATCGAGCGGGGTTCTCTCCTCTTGGGCTATTGGGAGGGATATTGCTCCTGTTTGCATACCTGCGTTTCCGTGAATTTTGGTTGGTGAGGCGCGCAAATCTATGAACGAGATTGTTCTGCATCCTTTAGGAATTGTTTTGGCGGTGATTTTTTTCACCATCTTGATGGCAGTATTGACCCGGATGTTGAAATTGCCCGGGAAAGTTACGCGGGAAGCAGCTCGTGCGGTGCATGCTCTGGATGTGGTTCATTCCATTTTGGTTCCTCTGCAAGAGGAAGTAGGTGGAGATTTACGCTCGGTGGAACAAGCCTGTCGGATTGCGGAGCAACAGAAAGCCCGTGTTGTGGGTGCATATATCCTTGAAGTGCCTATGCTCCTTCCTCTGGAAGCCCAAATGTCCGAGGAGGAGGCGAAGGCAGACCTTCTGCTCCAGCGGGCTCAGGAAATCGCCGAATTGCATCAATTACCTTTTCATCCCGTGAAAAGAAGAACCCGAAACATCGTCCATGAGTATGTGGACTTGATGAAAAAGGAGCAAATTCATCTGGTCATCATTGGTATTCCGCCTTCCCAGAGCACCCTTGCTGAGCCATTTCCGCGATGGGTCAGGGTTTTTTTTCAGAAGGTGGATTGCGAAATTATGGTGATTCGCTATCCTGTTCCGGAAACATAGGGGCAGTTCGCACCATTTCTTACTCGCTTGACGCCAAAAATATGGTTTCAACGATTCTTATTTTCCTGTGTGAAATAAGACAAAATGCCTCTCACAAAGGACGCAAAGGGAAATTTATCTTGATAATATTTCTCTGGCGACCTTGGCGGACCTTGCGTGAGATCAGTTAGACTTCCTGCTTTCGTTGATTCCTTTTAGACCTGCTTTCTTTATAGTGGGTCTGCAAACTTATAAGGTGGATATGAAATTTTAATCAGTACTATGCATCATCTTTCTCTTGCCTTACTGCATGCATTCTAAAATAGCGAAAAACTTTCAGGCGGGGTGTTCGCTAATAGCAAATAAATAGAGAAAAACTCATTTCATCGCTCACCAGGAATCCCTTGAGTTAAAGGTATTTTTTTACCAGATTCTCCAGAGTTTCTTTATCCAGAAAACCGGTGTGTTTCAGAACGATGTATCCATTTTTATCTATCAGCAGGGAGCGCGGAAGGGTACGCTCGCTATCACCGAGAATATCGTTGATAGTTTCACTTTCATCCAGCATCAAGGGATAATCCACATTGATTTCTTGAGCGAAGCGGCGGACTGCATCTTCATCTGCCTGAACTGCCACACCTACGATTTCAAAACCCTCTTTCTGGTATTGATGATACAACTCCACGAATTCTGGCATCTCGGTACGACAGGGAACACACCAAGGGGCCCAGAAATTCACCAATAGCACTTTTCCTTGATAGTCATACAGCCGTTTCTGCGTGCCATTCAGGAAATGGAAGGTCACATCCGGTGCCAATTTGCCTTCCGTTGTTCCCACATTGACCTTCAAATTTTTTGATAGCCTCAGTTCCAATTCCGAGGCAGGGAGTTTTGCAGAGATCAGATATAGTTTTCCGGTCATCATCAGCCAACCCACTGCGAAGAGTAGCAAGCCAGCAAAGACTTCTACCGTTCTCAACCCCTTTTTAAAACGGGTAAAGAGTGTGAGGAAAACATTCAGGAATACGCCCGTGAGGAGGAAGGGAATTCCCAATCCCAGGGAATAGACGATGAGGAGGAGCATGCCTTTCCATACCGTGGCTTGAGAGGCTGCGAGGGCAAGAATCCCTGTTAGGATGGGTCCCACGCATGGGCTCCATCCGAAAGCAAATAGACTGCCTGTGAGAAAAGTTCCTGCCGGATGCAGACTTCCTCCACTTTGCCAGTGTGCCCGTTTTTCCCTCATCAGAAACCGAATGCGGAAAATTCCGATCGTGTGCAAAGCAAGAATAATCAACAGTATCCCAGCTAATCTACTGAACGCTCCCTGATAGGTTTTCAGCAAAGCCCCTACGGCAAAAGCGGATGCTCCAAGAAAAGTGAATACGAGCATAAATCCGAGAACAAAGAATATGCCCTGAAGCAATGTTGCTTTCATCAAACTTTTCCTTTCTTTCAGTTCCCCCAATGTTCCGCCCGAGATAAGTGCCAGATACCCAGGCACCAGTGGTAATACGCAGGGCGAAAGGAAGGAGAGAATTCCGCCGGCTCCTGCCAGAAAAAACGCCATGCCACCTTCCATTTCTTTTCACCTCTGCTTATAGTATACCTTGCGGGATTCTGCCTTGATATAAGGCAAAAGATTTCAGTCGGGCATTTTCCTGCTGTGAATGTTAGGATTTTTTTTTATACCTTGATATAATAAAATTCAGAGGTGGAAGGATGGAAATTTATGAAAAACCGGAAATCGGCAAAGCATTAGCAGAAAATTATCCAGGAATTCTGGCGCTTTTTGATTTTGAAGGGAAACTCCAGTTTGCCAATGCATCGTATCACACATATTTTTCTGGCAGTGAATGGGGTAATGTTGTTGAAAAAGTTCTGGAAAAAGAAATTTTCGAAAAGGAGTGGACAACTCCGGGTTCTTCCTCGTTTTATATTCGCTATTTACTTCCGCAAGGCAGGACTTTTCCTATTTCTGTGCGTATCTTGCCGATAACGGGGAATTGGCGACTGTTTATGGCGGACCTGGTTGCAGATGTAGGGCAGAAGGAATTGGTTCTGGAACTGGACCGGATAAAGGAAGAGTTATCCAAGCAGAAGGCCTATGCAGAAAATTTGAAAAAGAAGATTGAAGAATGGGAGCACACGGACTCGTTGACAGGGGTGTATCACAGGAAATACTTTACGAAGATTTTGCACACGGAGTGGTCCCGGGCAGTTCGCTATGGTCATATTCTGAGCATGATGGCGTTTGACCTGGATGGTTTGAAGGCAATCAACACGCAATACGGGCCGGACTATGGAGATTCTGTGCTTCAGGAAACGACACAGCAGGTGAGTAAAATCATACGGAAAAGTGATGTGCTGGGCAGATATGAAGGTGGTACCTTTCTGGTGATTTTGCCGGAAACCGATGTCAAGAAAGTATTTCCAATGGCGGAAAGATTGAGGGAAAACATCCAATATCAGAGGTTTTACGCTCTGGAGGGAGCGTTTTCTGTGACAGCATCGTTTGGGATTACCCAAGCTTTTTCCGTGGGGAATGATACACCGGAATTATGCATGAAAAGGGCGCTTCGCGCGTTGACACGAGCGAAGCAATTGGGGAAAAACCGGATAGAAATTTGGCTGACTTGAATATCGGCTGACCTCCGAATTGATATAATGGTAGCGGAGGATGCTGTCTTTATTCGTGAAATTCTGAGTACCCTCATCTCAAAACCGAGCGTGTCGGGAACAGAAGAGGAAAAGCAGTTCGGATACTTTTTGAGGGATTTGGTCGTTTCTTTCCCCTGGTGGACGGGAGTGGAGGAATGGGTGGATGAGCAGGGGAGGGTTTCTATATTGGGTTATCGGAAAGGGCATACTTCCACCTGTCTGCTATTTCTGGGGCATTATGATACTGTGGATGTGACAGACTATCCGGAAAGGGAAATAGCGTTTAGCCCGAAAAAAGCGGCGGAGTGGCTGAGTGTGAAGCGCCATTTTCCGGAGGAATTGAAAGCAAAATTACGGGAAGGATGGTGGATGGCGGGGCGAGGGAGCCTGGATATGAAGGCGGGAATTGTGGCTCAGTTCAGCCTGATGCAGAACTTCACCCCTCCAGGAGATGTTCCGCTGATTTTCCTCTGGGTTCCGGATGAGGAAAGAGATTCCGCAGGTGCCCGGTTCTGTTTCCCTCGCCTGTGGCAGTTCCTCAAGGAGCGTTCACTGACTTTGAAATGGGTGATTTTGTCCGATTTTACCCATCAGAAAGGCGCGATATACACCGGTTCAACAGGCAAATGCCTTTTGAACGCTTATGTGCGCACTTCTACCGGGCATATATCCGAGGGTTCAGACCAGCCAAATGCAGTGTCCTTGGCTTCCCATCTTGTTTCGGTTTTACCGAAGGTTGCCCCCCCATTTTATTCCTTCATCCCTCTATATATGCAATCTTTGTCTTCGGGGTATAGTGTGCAAAATCCTTTTGAATGCTGGGCATATTTCAACACGCTGAATCCCTCTTGGACGGTGGGAGGATTGAACAGAAGTTGGATAGAAAAGTTAGAAGGGAAAATGATGGGGAAGGCAGAGGTAAAGTGGGCGGAGACCGGGGAGAAAATTCCACACGGAGAAAACCTGAGGGAGAAAGCCCTGTCCGAGGTCAGGAAAAGATATCAGCAAGCAGGGGTGTGGTTATTTTTGAGCCCGCCATTTTATCCCGCAGTTTCTACACCCAAAACCTCTCCGATGTATCGCATTATGAAAAAGGCGATTCGCTGGGCGAAGAGAAACTTTGAAGAACATTTTCATCTACAATCTGTATACCCATATATATCGGATATAAGTTTTTTCCAAAAATTGGACTCGGAGTGGGAAATATTTCAGCGCCATTGTCCGGTGGAATGGGGTCCGGTTTGGGAGGGGAAACTTCCAGCGCTGACCGTTCTGGGACCGTATGGATACGGGGCTCATAGTCCCGAGGAGTGTGTAGATGTGAAATATGCAGTGCAGATTCTGCCGCAAATGTATCGGTACCTGATAGATGCCGGGCTAATGGAGGGACTATTATGAGAAAGCGGGTATTGATAATGGGGGCGGCAGGAAGAGATTTCCACAATTATAATCGAGTATTCCGGGACCGGGAAGAATGGGAAGTGGTGGCCTTCAGTGCGACCCAAATTCCACACATTGAAGGGCGGGTGTATCCTCCGGAACTCGCAGGGAATCTTTACCCGGAAGGGATTCCCATCATACGGGAAGAAGAAGCGGCGGAATGGATTCAGAAGAAAAATGCGGATGTGGTCGTATTTGCCTATAGCGATGTTTCCCACGAATATGTGATGCATCGTGCGAGTATGGCATTAGCGCTCGGGGCAGATTTCTGGTTGCTGGGGATGAAGGAAACGGCGCTGACTTCGCGCCTGCCTGTGGTCGCTGTTGGAGCGGTGAGAACAGGTAGCGGAAAAAGTCCTACCACCCTAAAAATAGCGCTCACCCTTCGCCAGATGGGATGGAATCCCGTCATCATTCGTCATCCTATGCCCTACGGAGATTTGCGTGCTCAAGTGGTTCAGCGCTTTTCCTCCGTAGAAGACCTGGACAAAACCGCTTTAACCCTGGAGGAACGGGAAGAGTATGAGAGGCAGGTGGAAGCAGGTTTTGTGGTTTTTGCTGGAGTGGACTACGAAAAAATTCTGCACAAGGCTGAAGATGAGGGAGATATTCTCATCTGGGATGGGGGGAATAATGACCTCCCGTTCATTCATCCCAATCTGTTTATAGTGCTTGTTGATCCTCTGAGGGCTGGGGAGGAGGTGCGTTCATATCCTGGAGAGGCATGTGTTCGGCGCGCAGATATTTTGATTATCAATAAGACGGACACAGCAGCGCGGGAGCAGATAGCACTGGTTCGAGAAAACTGTGAGAAGTTGAATCCGGATGCGCGCATCGTGCAAGCGATTTCTCCCATTGCCGTCCGCCATCCGGAGGAAATTGAGGGAAAAAGGGTTCTGGTCATCGAGGACGGGCCAACGCTTACACACGGAGGCATGCCTATTGGTGCTGGTTATCTTGCTGCCCAAAAGTTTCGCGCCAAGGAGATTATTGACCCGCGTCCTTATCTTTCCCCTCCTTTACTAAGGGTATTTCAGGAATATCCTCATCTGGATAAAATATTACCTGCAATGGGATATTCCGAGGAAGAGTTGATGGCGATGAAGCAGGTAATTGATACAGCGCCTTGTGATACCGTTATTGTGGCTACTCCGGTGAATCTTTCGTCCATCATAGCGGTGAAAAAGCCACTGGTGCATGTTCGGTATTCCATTCAACCTGTGGACTTCTCTTTCCGTGAAATTTTAGAGGGATATTTTCCCCAAGGTGAGATAAAATAAATAACGAAGAGAAAATGGCAGACCTGATAAGAGTTGCGGATGAGAAATTATGGGAGTGGAAGGAGATTTTGGTAGAGGAGTTTCTTCAGTTTTTCCCAGCTCTGGAGCGAGAAGTGGTGGAAAAGGATATTTCCTTGCTGCTTCTCAAAGTCATAGACGCGGTGCAAAGAGGGGAAATGGAGGGTTTTTTCAATCAACTGCGCGAATATTTCGTTCTTTGGATGTTGAGGGGTATTTATCTGGATGGGTTGGAAGAGATTTTCCGAAGGGCATTTAAGAGAATGGAGCAAATGGGAGGAGATGAGTTGTATCATTTTATGCCCAAGTTTGTGAATTCCGAAACCTTTTATAAAATTCTACAGGTATATTCTTCCGCACTGAAGGATGTGAATGATAGGCAGAGGGAGCAAATAGCCATCCTGGGGATGATTTCCGAGGCGCCTCAATCGGATTGGAGGCGCGTATTAAGAAGCATTTTTCGAGCGATATTGAAGGTGGTCCAGGCGGATGTGGGGGTATTTTTTATTGAGGTGGAAGATTTCACTTTTTTTCAACAAAATCTACAACCGCAAGCACCACGAAGTTTAAAATCTGTGGTTTCTGAGATATCTTCAGGGAGAGCATTTGCCCCGCGACTGATAGGGGTGATGAATAAGGTAGCCGAAACCGGGATGCTGAATGAGATTCTTGCGGATTGGAGCCGAGAGAAAATGATTCAAGGGGGGAAACAATGTCCTTTATGTGCCCAGCAATCCGTGATGATTACCCGAATTTACCCCACGCTGGAATGCCCATTTCTGCAAATGTTTCGTGTAAAATCCTTTTTGTGTTTCCCCTTCCAAAAAGATGGGAGAAAAATCGGTTCTATCTGGTTGGGTCGGACCAGAGGAGTTCCTTTTCAATCCGGGGATAAAGAATTTTTGAAACTGCTGACGGCAGAGATATACCGAGGGCTTCAAAATTACCTACTGTATGCGAAATTGTATCAATTGGCCACCATGGATTCTCTCACCGGTTTAGCCAATCGCCGTACTGTTTTGGACACAATCCGAAGAGAGCATTTGCGTGCAAAGCGATATGGCTCTACTTATGCGCTCATTATGGCAGACTTGGATTATTTCAAAGAGGTAAACGATATATATGGACATTTGGCGGGAGATGAAGTATTGCGGACTTTTGCGCGCATATTAAGAAAGAATACGCGAAAAACGGATATGGTGGGGCGTTATGGGGGGGAAGAGTTCCTCATTGTCCTGCCAGAAACCACGGCTCAGATGGCGGCACACACTGCAGAGCGCATTCGCGACATTCTGGAAAATACGGAAATCCCGGTAGGCGATGGAATGAGGGTTCGCGTCACCGCCAGTTTCGGCGTGTGCTCCTATCCCCAGAGTGCGAAAAGATTAGAATCTATGCTCAAAAAAGTAGATAGTTTCTTATATCAAGCCAAAAGTCGCGGTAAGAACCAGGTGGTTTTTGCTGAATGAACCGGGAACAACTATTTCAGGAACTGGTAGATGCCTGTACTACGCTAATTTCCTATATAGAGCACCACTCGGCATATCATTCTTATGAGATCACCGACCTTGTCACGCAGTATGCCCGCTTGTGGAACCTGAATGCTGAGCAAATTCGCGACCTATATTATGCGGCGATGCTTCATGATATTGGTGAGGTGGTTTTGAAGGGAGAGCTGCTCTCAAAAACAGGTAAATTGGAGGAGAAAGAATCTGCGATGATGCAACAGCATCCGCTGATAGGGTATCGGTTTGTTTCGCGTATTCCAAGTATGGAGAGAGCGGCCTGCATTATCCGATGGCATCATGAAAATTATGATGGCACCGGGTATCCTGATATGTTGAGTTATCGTGCATTTCCCATAGAGTCGCAGATTCTTCGGATAGCAGATGCTTTTGTTTCTCTTCAGTCTGAGCGTCCTTACCGGAAAGCCCTAAGTGCGGATGAGGCAAAGAAAGTGCTTGCAAGTCAGAAGGGTGTGATGTGTTCTGCGCCCATTGTCCAGCGATTTTTATCCGCGCTGGAGGCAGGAGAAATTAGTTATAAACCCGGGAAGGCTACTCTTTCATTCCCGGCATCCTATCCGGCAGTAGAAATTACCCGGGAGGAAGGGGAGGCAATTTTGCTGGCGTTTTCAATGGGATTAGCCGATTTTATTGCACATCGGATTCCATATTTGAAAGGTTATGGATTTCGGGTAGGCATGGTGACGGATTTACTTGCTCAAGAATTGCAATTGAATGATAGAGAGCGTTTTTTACTTTTTTTGGCATCGTTTTTATTTGAGACTGGTATGGCAGTTTTGCCTTCAGAGATTTTATTCTGCCGCAAGCCTCTCACCGCTGAGCAAAGAGTTCTGATGGAGCGTCATTCAGAGGTTTCTGCGAAAGTGTGCAGCAAAATTCGCTCTTATCCGGAATTGGAGCAAATTGTGAAGAGCCATCACGAGCACTTTGATGGTTCAGGATATCCAGAGGGATTGAAGGGAGATGCCATTCCTGCGTTGTCACAAATTCTGGGTCTGTCAGCAACTTTTGTCTCTCTGATTTCCCCCCGTCCATACAGAGCGGCATATCGCGTTCCTCAGGCGATTTCCATTCTTTCCAGTCTGATGGGGCGATTCTTTCCCCCGCACCTTCGTCCGGTTTTAGCTCTTCTGCGCCAGGAGTATGTATAGGCCTTTCAGCAGTGAGTTTCTGGAAGCGGTGGCTCCGTATTTTCCTGAGCATATTTTTTTCGTTCATCCCTCCGGGTTTGAAATGCCTTATGAATTCAAAAAATCCGGCTATTTATGTGTGACTCAGCATAATGATTGTGTGCCGTATGTTTTCTGCAAAGCGCTGGTAGAAAATTCTTCGGTGCGCCTTTCTAAGTCAGTAGTGAAGCAAGTCCTGGGTTCCCGATGGGTGGAAAAATACTCCGGTTCCCGATTGCAAAACCTGACATTTGAGCCATACCAACGAGAAATGCTTCTCTGGGTCATTTTTCATCTATTGGGCAAACAGAATGAACTCAATTCTGAAGAACACTATGAAGAAATGTGCTGGAAGTATGCGGAGAAAGCGAATCGGTTGATTATTTCCGGTAACCTGCCAGCGCTTACTTTCTATCAGTACCCGAAGAGTAATCTTTTTCGCCTGACATTTGATGCCGCAATTTTTTCTTTCTCCTTTGCACCTCCATCACCACAAGAAGAGAAATTTCGCAGGTTTTTGAAGAAATACTATTTTGGGGCAAAAGCACGCACCGGCAAAGAGATTCAGTGGAAGAATTATTCTCACATCCCTTTGTGGGTGTTGAATATTACTGGAACGGAAAAAGAGGTGCTTCTTCTGATAAATCAGGTGGAAAAAAGTCGCAAGGTGGTCAAAAATGTGCTTCTTTTTGATTCTATGGAAGGGTTAGATTCCTGGATGGTAATGGCGCTATGAACAGGAAAAAAATCGCCATTGGGGCAGACCACAATGGCGTGATATTGAAGAACTATCTTCAACAGAAACTGACTCAAAAGGGATATGAAGTCTTAAACGCAGGAACGGAGGGAACTGATTCTGTGGACTACCCGGATATAGCGGAAAAACTGGGGCAATGGATTCAGAACGGAGAGGTAGAGATGGGCATCCTGATCTGCGGGACAGGTCTGGGGATGGCGATGGCGGCGAATAAAATCCGAGGCATACGCGCCGCTCCCTGCAATTCCCTTTATGAGGCAAAAATGGCAAGAAAAGACAATAATGCGAATGTGCTTACTCTGGGAGGTAGAATTCTTGCCCAGGCACTGGCTGAAGAAATCGTAGAAGTCTTCCTAAAAACCCCTTTTGAAGGGGGAAGGCATGAGACCAGAGTTCAGAAAATCCACCAAATTGAGGAAAAAGAAGCAAGAAAACCTTAGTCCCGCTTTACATCTGGACTTTCTCACCCAGTTTTTCGTCAAGGAGGTAGAAAAACGCTGCAGACAATTGAAAAAAGAAAAGAAAATAGAGCGAAGAGTTGCCCTCCTCCTACGGTTGCAAAGGGTAGTGGACAGCATCCTCCTGCCTCATCAGGTGCTATGGGAACTGGAAAAATTTTCTGATGGGATAAAACCGGTGCAGGAAAAGGGGGGGAAAGTTCTGCAGCCTGCTGAGGCTCTGGCTCAGGCATATCTCCCACCCAACCAAAAGCAGAGAAGACTCATTCAGAAGATTATGCGGGTGCTCACTGAGGAAAAAATGAAAGGAAATCTTGTGGTCTCATACCCGGAATTGAGCGTGCTCATTCAAAAAAATACTGCGCAATTGGACCGGGTGCTGAGGACTGTCGGCTCTTCCTCATTGATGGATTTTCTTCACAAAATGCGGAATTGGGGGTTCGTTTTGCTTTTTTCATTGAACGAAGACTACTACATATATGCGAAACCATAGCAGAATCATTTCTTTTATGGGTGCGGCAGTGACAGGTTTTATTACTGGAGGCGTTTTCTTTCTTCTGGCGCTGGGATTGTTTCGCTTAATGCGATGGGTATATCTATTTTTTGATATAAAATAGATATAGTGAGGTGAGAAAAAGATGCCACAATTACCGCCAACACCTTTGGAAATAGCATGGAAAATTTCTTATGCCATTCTGGGCGTGGTCGCAGTCCTTGTTGTCATTCTCATTATCCTTTATTTCACCAAAAGAAGATAGGCTCGTTTGTCTTTTGGGCAGATAGCGGTCTATTCGGCGGAACCATATGGGGGTGCCGCGATGTATTGTCGGGGAATTTTTCCTTTGCGCCGACAGAAAAAAGAGGAAATTCAACACTGGTTGATAGAGAAAAATATCCTCCTGCCTTCGCGCTGGATGGTAATCTTTTTAAATGACCCATTGAGGAGATGGGATGATTGGTGTCGCTTTGAAATATGCTTTCCCCTGCCGGAGGAATTTCCGCCTGATTTATTTGAAGGAGAAATGAAAATCTATGAAAAGAGATTTCCTGCGGAAATTGTGGTATCGCTGGAATATAGCGGTTATGAAGATTGGGAAGAACTGAAGCAGGGGTATTATCTTCTGGAAAAGTGGATGGAAGAGCAAAAGTGCTGGAAAGCAGGTTTATATAGGGAAATCTATCCAATGGATGTGGCAGAAGGAGAAGAAACGACTGTCCTTCTGCAAGTTCCGATAGATTCGGAAAGTTTTGCCTCGGTTTTCGCGGAATAGAAAGAAAAAAACCTATGCTGTAGACGGTATAATAAATAAAGAATGGGGAATGTGGAAATTGACGGAAGCGTTGGAGGGGGAAGTATTCTGCGTGTGGCTACCGGGGTGGCAACTGTTCTGAATGCATCTATAAGCGTGCGAAATATTCGCAAAGGGAGGAAAAATCCGGGAATTCAAGCCCAGCATCTTGCAGGTCTGGAAGGCATTGCGCTCTTAACGGAAGGAATGCTCAAGGGAGCGAAAGTAGGCTCGATGGAGGTGGAATTTACACCGGGCAGGAAATGGGCAAAGCAACTGGCGATAAAAATTCCAACCGCAGGCGCAATTTCTCTGGCTCTTCAACCGCTCGTCATTTCCTGTCTTGCCCTTCCCCATCAGGTAGAAGTGAAAATTTCCGGTGGGGCAACTTTTGGGAAGTGGGCGCCTCCGGTTCCTTACTGGCAAAATGTCCTGCTCCCTCTGCTTTCAAGGTTCCGAACACAGATAGAAGTGCATATCCTCAAGCATGGTTTCTATCCCGTTGGAGGTGGAAAAATCCTCAGCAAGTTGTTTCCAACGCCGATAGCAGAACCAATAGAATTACGAGAAAGAGGGGAGATACGCTGTTTTCAGATTCTTTCGGTGGCTGCGGAGGCGCTTCGCAAGAGAAAAGTAGGGGAGCGAATGGCAGAAACGGCAGAGAAGCAGGTGCGTTCTGCTTTCCATCTGCCTGTTTTTTCCACTATAGAATATGTGGATGCGGATAGTCCAGGATGTGGTATTATAGTTTGGGCGGAGTGCGAAAAATCTGTTCTGGGAACCGACGGTATCGGGGAATTGGGAAAACCTGCGGAAAAAGTTGCTGAAGAGGCGGTAAAAAAATTGATGGAGGACTTGAAAACAAAAGCGGCGCTTGATCAGTTTCTGTCTGACCAAATTCTTCCCTTTTTGGCTTTTCGGGGGGGGTTTATCCGAATTCCCCGAATCACCGAGCACATTCAAATTCTCCCTCCCATGCTGGAACAACTCGCTTCCTGCCGTTTCCACTTGGTTTTTCCGTATTTGTATTGTGAGAGGGAAAAGTGAAAACGAATGTTTGAGAGAGAATTTGATATAGCGTCAAAAACGCTGGCGTTTGCAAGGGATGTCGTGATGAAGCATTTCTCTCGTACCCTTTCTTTGCGGGAAGTTCGCTATAAGAGCAAGGAAAATCTGGAGATAGTGACTACGACGGATCGGATGGTGGAGGATCTGATAGTGGGGATTTTAAAAAATGAATTTCCCGAATATGGAATCTGGTCGGAAGAAAGCGGAAGGTTTGCTGGAGATTCTGAACTCTTCTGGTTATTGGACCCGTTAGATGGGACAAAAAATTTTTTGCGGAAGTTTCCTTCTTTTGCGATTTCTTTGGCGCTGGTCAATCCGCAAATCCCTCTGATGGGCATCGCGATGGACCCGATACGCAAAGAAATGTTCTGGGCAATAAAAGATAAGGGAAGTTTCCGGAATAAACGAAGAATTTTTGTATCGCAGAAAACCCGCTTGGAGGGAGCAATGTTTGCCTGTGGAATTCCATTCCGTGCTCGGCATAATTTGGACCTCTTTGAGCAGATGTTTCGGCATTTATTTCTGAAAGGAGCAGGCATAAGAAAAACCGGTTGTACGGCACTGGAAATGTGTTATACCGCTATGGGAAGATTGGATGGTTTATGGGTGTTTCAGCAGGCGCCATGGGATTACGCCGCTGGGTGGATTATTATGGAAGAAGCCGGTGGAATGTTTGCCACTTTTGAGGGCAAAAATCCCAACTGGCAGCATCAAAATATCGTGGGAGGGAATCCGTCTATGTTTGAGTATCTTCTGAACTTGCTTTCCTCTTTTTCTTCTTTTTGACCTTTCTAATCCATCTCAACTGCTGGTAGAATCGGTATAATTTTCTCTGAACCCTGCCATAAACTGTATTCGGTGGGAAATGAATTTTTTTTGTTTTTTTGCCTACGGGCATATCCGTGAGGATTTCTACGCATTCCTCTATGGTTTTCACCGGGTAAATATGGAATTTCTTTTCTCTGATGGAATCTACCACATCATCAGAAAGCATTAAGTTTCGGAGGTTGCGTTCAGGGATAATCACGCCCTGTTTTCCTGTCAATCCGAGGTAAGAGCAGCAGCGGAAAAATCCTTCAATTTTCTCATTGATGCCGCCAACGGGCTGGATTTCGCCCATTTGATTGACCGAGCCAGTAATGGCGACATCCTGTCGCAGAGGAACTTCTGCAAGGCTGGAGATCAGACAGCATAATTCGGCGGCAGAGGCACTGTCGCCTTCCACTGGCGAATACGATTGCTCAAATACCAGGGTGGCAGAAAGGTTCACGGGAAATCGTTGCCCGAAGGTCCCGTGTAAATATCCCGAAAGAATCATCACCGCTTTTTGATGAATGGGACCGGAAAGGCGGGTCTCTCTATCAATATCAATAATTCCCGCGCGACCGATATAAGTTTGCGCGGTGATACGCACCGGCTTGCCGAAGGCATAATCGCCCAGGTGGACATAAGTTAGCCCATTCACCTGCCCGATTTTTTTGCCATCTATATCCAGTAAAATCTGCCCATCTCGTATCATTTCATGTATTTTTTCTTCTACAAGATTTGAGCGGTAAATTTTCTCTTTTATGGTCTTTTTAATGTGGTGATGAGTAACATTTTTTTCTCCCCAGCATTCGGCTATATAGGATGCTTCCTGGATAATATCCAATAATTCTCCGAAGCGGGTGCTTAATTTTTGTTGATTTTCCACGGTTCGGCTCATATATTCTGCTATGGCGGCAAGGGCAGTGGAACTGAAGGGTAGCAGGTTGTGTTCTTTAGACAAAGTAGCGACGAAATGCGCCAGGCTCTGCAGATATTGTGGATTGTTTTCCATTTCCAGGTCAAAATCAGCCCGAATTTTGAAAGTTCGTCGAAAATCTTCATCAAAAATGTTGAGCAGATAATAAATCCAATAAGGACCGATGAGGATGATTTTTACATCCAGCGGAATGGGCTGAGGGCGAAGACCTGAGAGCGCAACCAAGCCCAGACTTTCTCCCAGGTCTTCAATAAAAATCTTCTGGTTTCGGATCGCTCTTTTCAAGCCTTCATATGCTCCTGGCTGAATGAGTAAATCCCGGGCATATAAAACCAGAAATCCTCCGTTTGCCCGATGAAGGCAACCCGGGCGAATCATAGTGAAATCAGAAAGTAATGCGCCCATAAATGGCTTCTTTTCTAATTTGCCAAACAAGTTATAAAAGGTTGGATTAGGTTCGAAAAGCAGTGGCGCGCCTTCTTGCGTTGAATTGTCTACCACAATATTCACATCAAATTCTCCTCCTGCTGCGGGAATTAAACCGGGTGGAAGAGCGGGAGCGGATGGAGCGGGGGGAGGCGAAGTAAATTCCTCCAGATGGGCAATGATGTGCTCTTTGATTTGTTCCAGATAAACCTGAACTTCTGGAGTCTCTTCCTGAAAACTCTTCAATTCGGACATCAGAGAATCCAGGAGACTTCGTGCTACATTCTCCTTAAATTCCAATATTTTTTGCTTGGTTTGCTTGCGAATTTCGCGGATTCGTTGTAGGAACTGGAAAATTTCCTGCTGAAAATGCTCCTCGCGAGTTTTCCATTCTTGCTTTTCTTCTGAGGGAAGTTTTTCAAATTCTTCTGGGAGCATCATTTTTTGACCAGCCATCGGAGTAATGGAGAAACCTGTTTTTGCCGCTTTGACAGCGAAGCCGTATTCCAAGCCTTTCTGCTGAAGTTTCTGAAATTCGTGGGATTCCAATGTTTCACTTTCACGAATAATCGGTTCTAAGTGAGACTCCACTTCCTTTCTCTGGAACAACTCCGGTAATTCTGATTTGACTGCCTGGATGAAGCGGGACATTTCTTGCTTGAACTGCTTGCCCTTACCGGCAGGAAAAGAAAGGGCAGTGGGTTGAGAAGGGTCCTGAAAATTGTTCACATAAGCCCAATCTCTGGGCGTGGTCTTTTCAGCGGCGATTTTTTTCAAATATTCCATCGTCATAGACCTTCGGCCGGTGCCCGGAGCACCGGAGATATAGATATTAAAACCTGGCTGGTGAAGATGGATACCTGTAGCAAGCGCTTGCATCGCCCGTTTCTGATTGATTAACCCGTAAATTTTCGGTAAGTCTTCTGTGGATTCCCATTTGAAAATGTCGGTGGGGCATATCCACCGGGCTTGCTCCGGGCTAATGGTTCGGTGCACTTTTCTTGCCATTTTCCTGTCTCCTCCTATCGCATTTTAATTATACCTGTATTGTGGGGAGAAATTTGTAGGATATATTATACTTGGAATTGGGGAAACGCAAGGAGGTGATTGGAAATGTCTGGTCATTCAAAATGGGCAAATATTAAGCATAGGAAGCAGGCGGCAGATGCGAAGCGAGGTCAAATTTTTTCCAAAATTATTCGCGAACTGACGATAGCGGCGCGAATGGCTGGCCCTGACCCAGAATTGAATCCTCGTCTGAGGAAAGCCGTAGAAAAAGCCAAAGAGGCGAATATGCCTTCGGACACTGTGGAAAGAGCGATTAAGCGCGGCGCAGGCGGAGAAGAAGGAAGCGCGCTGGAAGAAGTATTTTATGAGGGATATGCTCCCGGCGGTGTAGCAGTGCTCATTCGCGCCCTGACCGATAATCGGAACCGGACCTCCAATGAAATTAAACACCTCTTTTCCAGAATGGGTGGTTCTCTGGCAGAGAAGGGCGCAGTTTCCTGGCAATTTGAAATGAAGGGGCACATCCTTGGGGAACTGAGAGAGATGGAACAGGATGTCCTCTTTGAACTGGCTCTGGAAAATGGGGCGGATGATGTGCAATTTGATAATTCCTCCTTTGAAATCGTCATAGACCCAAAGGATTTGCACCATATTCGCGATGTTTTGTCCAAGCAATTGGGCGTTCATATTCAATCTTCCGATGTGACCTATATGCCCAAAACAGCCGTTCCTATGGAAGGTGAGGAAGCGGAGCGGGTTCTACGCTTGGTCTCTTCTCTGGAAGACCTGGATGATGTCCAGGAAGTGTATGCAAATTTTGATATATCCACGGAGACTATGCTCCAGGTCGCGGGCAAAACTTGATCTGCTTGGGAATTGATCCGGGAATCCAGGAAATCGGATTGTGTATTGTGGAGAGCAGGAATTTTCAACCGCTTTTTACCACCGTGCTCACTGCCCCCCGGAAAATTCCGCCGGATTTTGTTCCTTTTGCTGACCGGGTAGAAAAAATCGTTGCAGAGTGGAAACCGGAATTGGCAGGAGTGGAATGGGGAGGATTTCCACGAAGTCCTGCACAGACTTTCTGGATAGGAAGTATGGTAGGTGTTTTCTTGTCTGTTTTACAAAGGCATTCCATTCTCACCGTTCTTGTGACTCCTTCCGAAGTGAAGAGGCAAATCACGGGAAATGGAAATGCAACCAAAGTGCAGATAAAAAATGCGGTGCGCAGTTTGTTTTCTTTCCCGCACTCCAACCCCCATCTGGTGGATGCCTTTTCCATAGCAGTAACCGCCTGCTTGAAACCTTATGCTCCAGTCGGTTTACGGTAAAGTTCTACGCGTGGAAGAAGATGGTGTAGAGGTGCAGATTCGGGATGTAGCGTTGTTTCTATTTGCCCCATTGCATTTTCTTCGGGAATTACGGGTGGGAGAACGAAAAAAGTTTTACACCGACTTTTTGCTGGATGATACCGGGGTGCACCTGTTTGGTTTTTCTGAAGAGCGCGAGCGGGATTTATTCCGGCGGTTGCGCCAAATAAACGGAATCGGAAAGAAAGGAGCGTTGAAATTGCTTCAAGAAGGCAGAGGGCTTTTATTGCGCTGCATTGCTGAAGGGGATGAAGACTTTCTTCTGGAATTGCCAGGCGTGGGGAAAAAAGCAGTGAGAAAGTTGGTCATAGAAATACGGGAAGAAGCAGTTTCAGGTAAATGGGGCAAGTGGGCAGAAGAGGAGATTTCTTTTCCCCAGGTTTTCAAAGAGGCGCACAGAGCATTAAAGATACTGGGCTTGAAAGAAAAAGAAAGTGAAAAGTTATTGCGGATTGCACAAAGAAATCTCTCTCCACCATATACCCTCGAATCCCTGGTTCGGGAGGCATTGAAATCCCGATGATGAGTCGCATATTAGACCCTCGGAGAGTTCCTGGTGAGCGATTTCCCTTCACGCCGAGAGATCTTTCAGAATTTGTTGGGCAAAAGCGTTTGAAGGAAATCATTCAAATTTCTCTATCATCTGCAAAAAAGAGAGAAAAAACCTTGGACCATTTATTGTTCACCGGACCGCCCGGACTGGGAAAAACCACCTTTGGGAGGTTAGTGGCGCAGGAGCAGGGCGAATTTGTGAGCATTTCTGGCTCGGCAATCACCCGCCCTGCCGATATGGCGAGTGTTTTGACTCAATTGCCTCCTAAGGCAATCCTTTTTCTGGATGAGGCACATCGCCTTCCTCCTGCGGTAGTGGAAACGCTATATGCGCCCCTGGACGAGGGCAATTTGACGATACTACTGGGTAAAGGAATGGGAGCCAGGGTTTTAAAACTCTCGCTGAATCCGTTTACTCTGATTGCCGCCACCACCAAGCCGAGTCTTTTACCTCAGCCTTTCCGGAGCCGCTTTGGTATCTCGTGGAGGTTTGATTTTTATACGCAAAAGGAATTACAGGAATTGCTTCGCACGGCTTGTGAGCGTGTGAATTGCTCTGCCGAACCCTGGGCTCTGGAAATTCTATCTTCTGCTGGTAGGGGCACTCCGCGTGTCGCTCTGCGCCTGTTTCAACGAGCTTTGGACTTCGCTATTGCCTATGAGGAAACAGTGTTGACGGGAAAAACAGTAAGAATTTGCCTGGAGAAATTGAGAATAGACCAGGAAGGCTTGGACGAAATGGAAAGGAAAATCCTCAGGATGATTCATACGCAGTGTAATGGAGGTCCGGTAGGGCTGAAAACTCTTTCTGATTTTTTCAGTGAGGATGAAGAGACGATTCTGGAACTTTATGAACCCTTCCTCGTGAAGAAAGGGTTTTTGCAGAGGGGACCGAGGGGAAGAAGCCTCACGGTGAAGTATTATCGCAAATACGGATGATGGAGCAGATGGGAAAGTGGCTTGTTGTGGCAGGAATTTCACTGGCACTTTTGGGGGCTCTTTTATGGGCAGGGTCCACCTGGTTTCCCCTGGGCAGGCTGAAAGGGGATATTGTTGTGGAAAAACCGGGGTTTGTTTTTATGTTCCCGATAGCTTCTATGGTAATATTGAGCATTGTGTTGAGCATAGTTCTCACGATAGTGTTGAATATTTTGTTTCGGCGGTGAGCCAAAAATTACCGAGTTAGGCATTGAATATGATTTGCCGGAAGAAGCCATAGCGCAAAAGCCTGTGGAGCCCCGCTCTTCCTCTCGTCTGCTCGTTGTAAGAAGGCAAGATTTTCAACTTCAGCATAAAAGATTTTGGGATTTGCCTGATTTGTTGGAACCGGGTGATTTGCTGGTGGTGAATGATGCCCGCGTCTCCCCGTATTCCCTTGAAGGAACGAAAATCCCTACGGGCGGCAGAGTGAAAATTCTTCTCGTTGAGCAGAAGAATGAATACGAATGGAAAGCAATGATGAAGCCGGGAAGAAGGCTTCATCCGGGCACCCGTTTTGCGATTGAGGCTCCAATGAGTAGGTTGGGCGTCTCAACCGCTGAAGTAGGCGCAAGGGTATTCGGGGAAGTTCAGGAGAAAACCGCAGATGGTTTTTTCCTGATAAAGTTAAGTGAGCAGATACAGCCCTTGCTGAAAGGGATTGGAATGCTTCCAGTTCCTCCGTATATCAAGGCGCCTCTGGAAAAACCGGAACTGTATCAGACGATTTTTGCTTTGCGGGAAGGAGCGCTTGCCGCTCCAACTGCTTCCCTGCATTTTGATCCACCTCTGGTGGAGAGGCTGAATCAATGTGGCATCGCTCTCACCCGCATCACCCTGCTGATTGGTGTCGGCGCAATTATTACTTCTGATAGGCAGTCTTTGCCCGCGGAATGGGCAGAAATTTCCGAAGAAACTGCAGAACTGATTCAAAAAACGCGAAAATCGCAGGGGGGGCGGGTTATCGCGGTGGGTACTTCCACTGTGCGCACGCTGGAGTACTTTGCCAAGGCTGATGGAACAGTTTTTGCAGGGCAGGGGTGGGTGAACCTGTTCATCCAGCCCGGGTTTCGCTTCCAGGTGATAAATGGGATGGTTACCAATTATCACCTCCCGCGCTCCACCCATCTTTCTCTTGTGGCAGCATTTTTAGGGAAGGAAAAACTTCTGAAAGCATACAAAATTGCGCTGAAAGAGGGGTATAGGTTCCTATCGCTGGGCGATGCTATGTTGATTGTGTAGAGCCGCTTTCGAAGAGGTCCTCAACTTTCATTCGTGTGGAGGCGAGGAAATTTTCCAGTTTCTGTTTGAATCTCTGAATGTTATCTTCAAAAGTTTCCCGGATTACGGCACGGGTTTCCTCCCCCGGACGAGGTGCAAACAGGATGCCCAGCGCCGCACCGCTCAGTAGCCCCACAGCGAGCCCAGCAATGAACCATCCCAGCGTAGAACCCAGAATATGCTCTTTATTCTCTGTCTGGCTCATCTTTTTTCTTCCGCATAATACCCAAGGCGAATAGAGAGGCAATGGCACTGCCCAGAAAAAGCCCTTCCCCAAGACGCATCAGCACTTTTTGGACTTTTTCCAGCCCTACGCTCCCGTCGTGCAAAAACCCCTTTGCCGATTGAAAAAATTCCCGCGCTTCGGGTGCAGTTTTTTGAACCTCTCTACGCAACACCATAATTTCTTTCCAGATGCGCCATAGAAAATATAATGCTACTGCCCACCCGATGATTTGTATTGCCCATTCCCATTTCATCGCCATCAATCATTATATCGCAAAGCAGGAAGCACTGAGATTATTTCAAGGCGTTTTCCAGGTCTTCAATCAGGTCGTCTATATGCTCTATACCTACTGAAAGCCTGATGAGCCCGGGAGAAATTCCCACTATTTCACGAATTTCAGGCGAAATGGAACTGTGCGTCATACTTGCCGGATGCTCAATCAAGGATTCTACACCGCCTAAACTTTCCGCAAGGGAAAAAATGCGCGTTCTGGAAACGATATTTTTTGCTTGCTCTTCTGAATCCACCTCAAAGGAAATCATCCCGCCAAAGCGTTTCATCTGCTGTTGAGCAATTGGGGAGAAGGAGGGGTAAAAGACTTTTTTCACTTTTGGATGTTTTTGGAGAAAAGCAACGATTCTTTCCGCATTATCACAATGGCGTTGCATGCGCAAAGCGAGGGTTTTGATGCCACGAAGGGTCAACCAGCAGTCAAACGGGCTGGGTACGGCACCTGTGGCATTCTGATAGAAGGCAATTTTTTCTCGCAGGTCGTCCCGGTTTACCAGAAGTGCCCCTCCTATGATGTCTGAATGCCCGCCAAGGTATTTTGTGGTGGAGTGGATGATAATATCCGCTCCATAAAGAACTGGATTCTGCAGATACGGGGTGGCAAAGGTATTATCTATCCCAAAAAGTAAACCAAATTCTTTGCTCAACTGACCTACCAAGGGAAGAGAATACACCCGAAGGAGCGGGTTGGTCGGAGTTTCTATCCAGAGCAACTTAGTTTCGGGGCGAATGGAATTGCGAATCTGCTCTTCCTGCTGAAAATCTACATAGGTGCAAGAAATACCGAACGATTGGAATACTTTGTCGAAGATTCTGCGGGTTCCACCATATAAATCATCGCAGGCAACGATATGGTCGTTAGGTTGTAGCAGATATGTGAGGGAATGAATGGCAGCCATACCGGAGGAAAAAGCAAACGCATATTGAGTTGCTTCAAGGGAAGCCAGGCATTGTTCCAGAGCCGTTCGCGTGGGATTTTTGGTTCGGGAATACTCATAACCTTTGTGGACTCCTGGGGAGAGCTGAACGAAGGTAGAGGTGGCATATATGGGAGGGATAATTGCCCCGGTGGGAGCATCTGGCTCTTGCCCGGAATGAATAGCCCTGGTTTCAAAATGTTTCATTCAAAGGGGTTGAGAAAAAGGGGATTTGCCTGCCCGCATTCCACCACTTCTAAGCGCACTTCAAAGCCCTTTAACTCTTTCAGCGAGTTGAGGATGTTTCGCATTTGCTCTTTATGGGAATGCTCGCAAACTTCTCCACCTACAATGGCTTTTCCCTGATGCACCACAATCTGCACATCCTTATTTTGCAGGTAAAAAGCGATTTGAGCATCTTCCATCAAAGCCTTTTTCACCGTTTGAGTCAAACGGTAATCCTTCAGCCATCCGCACCCGACAAGAAACAGAAAATAAATGCAGAACGCTTTTTTCCTCATCAATTTCATTATACCTGAAACTGCTCTTCTTTACTGGATTGCGCACCGCTGTGTCAATATAGAAAGCCGCGAATGTCGTAAGTGGCGATAATGGGAAGAGTGGGAAGAGAAAGAGAGGAACGGATGAGCCTTTTTTGGTGTTGCAATTCTGCGGAGGAGAGGACGCCCCAATCTTCTTTTTCTGCGAGGGAAAAGTACTCAGCGCCAGGAAAGGGTAGCAGGTCAGATAGGTAGATGATGTCACCGACAGTCAGTGGGAGTGCGTTCAGCAGTTCAATTGTTTTGGAGAGATGTTCGGATTGGTAGCGTTTACCCCCGAGCCCCGTCAGCAGGATAATGCCCACTGTGATGCCCGCCTGCTTGATTTTGTGGACTATTTTTATTACTTCTTCGGGAGTTTGAGGTTTTCGAATTTTCTCCAAAAGGAATGCACTACCAGTTTCTACTCCGAGATAAACGCGTCGTAGCCCCATTTCCTTCCATTTTTTCCACGCAAATTCACTTTTTCTTTTTCCCAGAAAAACATCTGAGAATGAGTATATGCCCCGAGAAGCCTGTTCGGGGAATACAGAATGCAAAAGAGGAAAAAGGGAATTCAGAAGTGCAGAAGGGGCGGATAGTGCATTAGCATCTCCAAGGAAAATGGAGCGGCGAAAGGCGAGGCCTTTCCCGAAAAAATCGCGCACCGAATAAATATGCTGAACAATTTGCTCAGCGCTTTTCACTTGAAAAGGGCGCTCACGGTAAAATCCGCAGAATGTGCATTGATTCCAGGGACAGCCCTCCGAGATTTGAATCAACAGGGAAAGATACCGGTCGGGAGGAAGAATGGGTACCGGTTCGGGATAAACCTTGTGCACTTCGGCAATTTCCTTGGCTTTTCCCTCTGAAATCCAGGCAATTGCCTCCAAAACAGTCTTTTGATTTTCTGCAGTTGCTTGGGAAAGATTGGATTGCAGAGCGGTAAGCGTTTTTTGATACAGTTTTGGATGCTCCTTGTCCGGAAGGAACTGCCACTGGCGCTGACCCTCTGTATCGTGGAAAGAGGCACTAATTTCTCCCCGAACACCCCGGTGGAAAAGTGTGCCATTTTCAAAAAACCATATCAGCCTGCCCTGATAGTCAAAAGTCCAGATTTCTGATGGAGGAATCATCAAATTCCACGAGTGGGGCTTGAAAGTGAAAAAGGGCGTTAATTCAGACAAGCATAAACTCGCCTTATCCAGAGTTTCACGAGGTCGGAGTCTGGACGAATTTCCCTGGCTTTACTGAGCATTTTCAGAGCGCCAGCGAAATCTCCACGAATCTTGTAGATGCGGGCAAGGTTGATATAAGGGAAAATCCGGTGAGCGTAAACTTTTGCTTCCAGGGCTTTTTCGAGCCAGGGGATGGCTTCATCATACCGATGTAATGCAATCAGATTGAAACCGATGTCGTTATACGGATTTCCCCAGTCGGGATTGAGTTGAATGGCTTTCAGGCATTGGCGTATCGCCTGGCGATATTGGCGAAACCGACTGAGCGTCCAGCCATAATAGGTATAGCCTTCAGCGGTGGGATGGATGGAAATGGACTTAAGAAAGAATTCCATTGCGGCGAAATATTTTTCCTCCTTTTCTGCTTCCAAGCCCAATTGAACACATTCCATTGCTTCCTGATATTTTTCTTTTCCCGCCATCCCTTACAATTGTACCACCAAGATGACTTGAGTTTTTTAGTAGTTAATCAGTACTCCGGCGGAGGGGTGGGCATTTTTTCTTCCTTTTCAGGTTTTTCGACGACCATAGCTTCAGTGGAGAGGACGAGTGCTGCGACGCTGGCGGCGTTTTGGAGGGCGGAGCGAGTCACCTTTACGGGGTCCATAATGCCTGCCTTCATCATATCTTCAATTTTCCCAGTGAGGGCATTATATCCATAGCCGGGTTTGGAGTGTCGGACCTGCTCGAGAACGACGGAGCCATCTGCGCCCGAATTTTCAGCAATTTGCCTCAGAGGGGCTTCTGATGCCTTGCGCACAATGCGAATTCCCATTTTTTCATCTTCGGAGTCCACTTCCAGTTCGTCTAAAGCGGAAAGGCACTGAAGAAGAGCCACACCCCCTCCTGCCACCACTCCTTCTTCCACAGCAGCCTTGGTGGCGGAAAGCGCATCCTCAAACCGACCTTTCTTTTCTTTCAGTTCCACTTCGGTGGGCGCTCCGACTTTGATCACTGCCACGCCGCCAGAGAGTTTTGCCAGCCGCTCCTGCAGTTTTTCCCGCTCCCAGTCTGATTCCGTTTCCTGAATCTGCTTTTTGATGAGTTCAATTCTCCCTTTTACCGCTTCCTTTGAGCCAGCACCTTCAATGATGGTGGTGTTCTCTTTGTCAATGATAATCTTTTTGGCTTTGCCCAGGTCTTCCAGTTTGACATTTTCCAGTTTGATGCCCAAGTCTTCGGAAATGAATTTCCCACCGGTGAGGATGGAGATATCTTCCATCATCGCCTTTCGGCGCTCTCCATATCCGGGTGCTTTCACAGCCGAAACCTGTAGAATGCCTTTGAGTTTGTTCACCACAAGCGTTGCCAGAGCCTCTCCTTCCACTTCTTCAGCGATGATGAGCAGAGGTCTGCCCTCACGAGCAACTTTCTCCAGAATGGGCAAAATGTCCATTACCGCCGAGATTTTCTTCTCGTATAGAAGCACATAAGGCTCTTCCAAAATGCACTCCAGGGTTTCCCTGTCGGTGATGAAATAGGGAGAAACATAGCCGCGATCAAACTGCATTCCTTCCACATATTCCGGTCCAACGGTTAATCCCGTTTTGGATTCTTCAATGGTGATGACCCCATCTTTGCCGACCTTGTCCATCGCCTCAGAGATGATTTTACCGATGGTAGCATCGTTTGCGGAAATCGTAGCAACTTTCTCCACATCTTCCTTGGTCTGAATGGGAATCGCTTGGTTTTTGAGCGCTTCCACGCATTTTTCCGTGGCGGTAAGGATTCCTTTACGAACTAAGAACGCATTATAACCTGCCGCCACAGATTTCAATCCTTCCCGAACGAAGGAATCGGTCAGCAGAATCGCCGTGGTAGTTCCATCTCCTGCCGCATCGTTGGTTTTAGATGCGGCTTCCTTTGCAACCGCCGCACCCATATTCTCAAAAGGGTCTTCCAGTTCAATTTCTTTGGCGATGGAAACACCATCAGCCGAAATCGTCGGCGGCCCGAATTTTTTCTCCAACACCACATTTCGTCCCTTCGGACCCAGAGTGATGCGTACAGTTCGGGCTACCTTTTCAATTCCCTGAAGAAAGGACTCCTTTGCCTCCTCATCATATTTGAGCAATTTGGCTGCCATCTCTGATCCCCTCCTTTTTAATCTTCCACGATGGCGAGGATATCATCCTCACGCAATACGAGGAACTCTTCTCCCTTATACTTCACTTCATTCCCTCCATATTTGGAGAAGAGCACCTTTTGTCCCGCTTTCACTTCCACTGCTAGACGCTGTCCGTTGTCCAGAATGCGGCCGGGACCAACCGCAATCACCTCACCCAGCACCGGCTTGTCCTTGGCAATATCCGGGAGGACTATTCCTCCTTCTGTGACTGCCTCCCGTTCCAGACGCTTCACCACCACATGGTCTCCCAATGGCTTTAATCCCATTCTCTCACCCTCCTTTTTTTTCCATAGGTATAAATACTACTTTCTTCCCACTTGCCATAAAATAATATATATCCTTTCTTTGAAAAAGATGCTTTTTCCCCGACTGATTGAAACTGCAAGGAACCACACATTTCCTTCCCTGCAATCCCAATTGTATTATATCATCTGGATGAGAGTTATTCAAGTGGGGATATTTCTTGCCATTCCTCTCGTCATTTTTTTCTATCGGGTGATATTTTTTGGGGAGTATTTTTTTGAAAACGACATCACGCAGATTTTCTATCCTTTATACCTTTTTACGGTTCGAAGTATTCAGCAGGGCGAAATTCCTTACTGGAATCCCTTGAGTCGGGTGGGTGTTCCTCATATTGCCGACCCACAAGCAGGATTTTTCTTCCCGGTTTGGGCGGGGGGGTTAGTATTTCCTGAAGACCGATATTTTCAGTGGCTCATCATCGGGGCATTGTTTTTTGGTGGCCTGGGATGTTACTTCTGGGTAAATTCCTTGGTAAAAAATCCCGCCGCCGCAATTTTTTCTGGTATGGTTTTTGAACTTCAGGGCTTCTGGATAGCCAAAATTTTTTATACCAGTATGTTGTGGACGATTGCCTGGGTTCCCTGGGTCTTCTGGAGCGCCCGAAGATATGGTTTGGAACCATCCTGGAAGAATAGATTATTGTTTCTCCTTTTCTGGGCTTTTCAGTTGTTTGCGGGGCATCCACAGATTTGGTCCATTTCTACTTTATTTCTTTTGCTTTATCTCACCTTCAGTTTTGGGATGAAGATATGGAAAAGGTTACTATGGGATGGGATTCTTTTGATGGGATTGACAGCAGTTCAGTGGCTTCCCACGCTGGAATTGGTTCAAAATTCTCTGCGATGGCATCTTCCAGGTATGCCTCTGGTGTTTCCAACTGCGATCGGCGGCTGGCATACCCTCCGATATTTCTTTATCCCATATCCAGGCGGAGTGAGAACACCATCAGAAGATTCGGTATACATTGGCTGGACGGCATTCCTCCTCGTCGTGGTCGGCTTGTGGTTTAGCAGAAAGCATTGGAATGGAAGAGAAAAGGTGATGCTTGTGCTCATTTTGCTCTCCATTGTGTTTTCTGTTGGTCCAGACATTTGGCTGAATTTCTGGCAAAAATTCGTGTATCCATTTTCCTTTTTCCTTCATCCAGCGAGATTTTTGCTTATGGCTTCTTTTTTTCTGATCACTCTGGCTGGTATTGCGATTGCCTCGCTAAAATTTGATAAGAACTTGCCGTTGATGGCATCTTTGTATGCGCTCGGTATGGGAGAACTACTCTGGTGGAATTGGGGTTATAATTTCACCACGACAGAAGAATATTTCCGCAGCCAGCCAGAATTTATCCGCCTTCTGGGGAAAGAAGGGAAAAATCCTCTATTTCGCAGTGATTTCCTCGAGCCAAGACCGTATTCTCATTTCACCTGGGAAGGAGATAAAATCTTGCCCACGCCATTTGCCCGAACCTTCGTGAGCGTGCAATATGAAATGCCCTTTTCGGGGATTGCTGGTCACGGTCCTTTTTTATTGAGGACGCAGGAATTTTTGTTTCATCCGGAGGTGGTACGAGATAAGTTTATGGATTTCCTGGGCATTCGCTGGCTTATTGTAGATAAACAATATACTGCCAAAATTCCCTTTGGCGATTTAGTTGAAGCGAAAGAGGGCGACCGGTATCGGATTTATCAAAATCTGGAAGCGTTACCGAGGATTTTTCTTGCTCGGCGTTATCAAAAAGTAGAAAGCAGGGCAAAAAAAATGATGAAAAAGAGGTGGGAGCAGGGGGAACTGCCCTCGTATGTATGGAAAGTTGTGGAGAAAAAATTTCCTTCTCATGTGTTTGAGAAACCGAATTGGGATCCTTGGGATGCGATGTTGATGGAGGAAGACCCGCCGAAAGGATGGCAAGAGGCGGATGATTTGCCCCAGGGGTCCCTCCAGATTCTTACGCTGAAATCAACGGAAATCGTGGTGCAAGTGGATGTTCCAGCGCCCAGAGTGCTTGTGGTGGTGGAAAATTTTTATCCGGGCTGGAAAGTTTGGATAGATGGCAAACCAGGGAAAATTCTAATGGGAAATGGAATTGCCCGGACCGTGCCGATTCCTGAAGGAAAGCACCGCATTAAAATGAGATATGTGCCTACAATCTATTTCCTCGGAGGCATAATTTTTATGTTCAGTGCGGGGATTCTGGGGTATATGTTGTGGAGGGATGCTCGGAAAAAAGGATAAGATAAGAAGGGTTGAAAAGATGGGGAAAATGGAGTATAGTTATTATGGTGACCCTGAAGTGAGCGCGCACCTACCGCCTCCGACCCCAACCTGTTCCAGAAGGGAACCGGATTCCGAATGGGGGTGGCGCCTGTTTATCAGGATGCCTAATCCATTCTCAAGGTACCCACTTATTTTTTTGCGGTGCGAGAAGGCAGAGATGGGGAACGCCACTTCGGGGTCACCTCCCGAGGGGTGAGAATATGGCTTTAGTTATGGTTACTTCAAAGAACTTCGAGGGCGAGGTTTTGACTGCAGGCGATGATGTGGTGCTTGTGGACTTCTGGGCAGAATGGTGTGCCCCCTGCCAATTGTTAACCCCTATTATGGATGAAATTTCCCAAGAGCATTCCGGCGTCGTGAAAGTCTGCAAAGTCAATGTGGATGATTCCCCGGAACTGGCTGACCGTTTTCAGATATTCAGCATTCCTACTGTGCTTTTTTTCCACAAAGGAAAATTGATGGATAGAATTATCGGTTATGTCCCAAAAAGGATTTTTTTGAAAAAAGTAAACGAGGTCTTGGGTCAAGCAAGCCGAGCCTGATTTCTCCTGAAAATTCATAGATGAAACCCAGAGTAATTGTGGGGCTAAGTGGGGGTGTGGATAGTGCGGTAGCCAGCCTGGTATTGCAGCAAATGGGCTATGAAGTCACCGGAATATTTCTGCATTTATATGCGGGAAATCATCCTCGTAGTTGCTGTTCATTGGAAGCATCAAGTTATGCGAAAAGGAATGCAGAAGCCCTCGGAATTTCCCTATATATCTATAATGCTCAGTCGGCTTTTCAATATACCGTGGTTGACTTTTTTCAGCGTGGGTATCAGTCGGGGCAAACACCGAATCCATGCATTGAGTGCAATCGGTTTATCCGATTTCCGATATTGTTTCGGCAAGCGCAGGCTATTGGGGCGGAATTTGTAGCCACCGGGCATTACGCCCGCATTCAATACGAGCCCGGCGGAGGGCATTATTTCCTTTACCGGGGCTACGATTTCCAGAAAGACCAGAGTTATTTCCTCTATTCCCTGCAAGCAGATATGCTATCACGACTTATCTTCCCGCTGGGTAGGATGAAAAAAGAGGAAGTGATAGAAATTGCTAAAAGAAATCAATTGCCCTGCGTGGAAAAATTAGAAAGCCAGGACCTGTGCTTCTTTATGGGCAATGTATCAGATTTTTTCCCGGAAACAACTATGCAAGTAGTCACAGAAGAGAATAAGTTGGTGGGAACTTATCGCGGGCGGTTGTTTCTTACTCCAGGTCAGCGAAAAGGATTGGGGATTTCTGGCGGGGAGAGATTTTATGTGCTGGAGGTAAATGCGGAGAAAGGATTTATCAGAGTGGGCAAAAAGGAGCATCTGGAGGCTTCAGCGCTGGAAGTTCAAAGAGTGAATTGGCTTATACCCGACCCGCCAGCGCAACTGGAAGCGGAAGTGCAGCACAGGTATCGAGCCGAAGGGGTGCCCGCCTTGATCAAATGGGACGGTGAGCGGGCGACGGTAGAGTTTGAAAAGAAAATCTGGGCTCCGGCAGTGGGTCAATCGGCAGTTTTTTACCAAAACTGCCGGGTATTAGGTGGGGGCATCATTTCCCGAATCCTGAGATAAATCTCAAGGATTTGATTCCTCCGTGAATTTCAATTTCACCGGAAAAGGTATATAATTCGCCATCAATGTTGAATAAAGTAGGGCGGGTGAGGGAGAGTTTCGCCTGTTTGATGGGAAAGGTCTGAATGAGCGGGTGGCTCAAATGCTCGCCTCTCAACGCTTTGGGCAGGTTGAATAAGATGTTCCATTTGGAACCCGCAGAAAGCAGGAAAAGTTCCAGTTGCCTGTCACAAGGATTGGAAATGGGAAGAATGGGGATACCGCCGCCGATATATTTGCCATTTCCCACCAGCACCCAGAAAAATTGTCCTGTAATCTCCCGGTCATCTATTTGAATTCGTATAGGAAATGAGGGCAAAAAAGGGAGAAGGAGCAGAAAATATGCCAGATAGGGAATGGGAAAGGGCAGGAAGGAGCGGTTCAGGGAAATCAGGGCATCAATGCCTGTACCCGCAGTGTTGGCGAAAAGAACATTCTGGATTTGTCCTACCCAGACTTTAGATATCTGACTACTGGAAAGAAGATGGAGGGCAGAAATGGGATGAGCAGGGATAAATAGCGACCGTGCTAATTCGTTTCCTAACCCTGCGGGAAGCAGGAGAATAGGAGGGGTATGTTCGGAAAGAAAGGGAAGGAGCCGATGGATTGTGCCATCACCGCCAAGAATGCCCAGATAGGAAGGGGGCTCTTTTTCCAGTCTCTGGACCAGTTGTTCTGCTGTGCTGACCGGCGAAATGATGAAGCCGAATTTTTCCGCTTCTATTCGGATGCGCTGGACAAGGTTTGGGCGGTATCTTGCGGCACCGGGATTGATATACAGCAAAATATCGGGCTTCACAAGGTGCGGACAATGGTGATGGCGTGCACTTGAGCAGGATGACCCTTTTGCAATGCTTTCCCTGCTTCTTTCAGTGTGGTGCCGGTAGTGTACACATCATCAAAAAGAAGAATGGTTTTTCCTTCCACTCTGTTGCCCGGTATAAGACGAAAAGCATTTCGGAGATTCTGGATTCGTTGTGTTCCGCTGAGCTGGACTTGAGGAAGAGTGATTTTCACTTTCAAAAGGACGCGCCGGGAGGGAATACCAGAGAGCAAGGAGAGTTCCTGTAAAATGCGCTCGCAGTGATTAAACCCTCTTTTCCAGAGGTCCGAAGCATGCATAGGAATTGGCACGAGAAGGTCAACATCGTTGAGGAATTCTGTGGTTTGCAGAAAGTTCATAAGCCATCGGGCAAAAGGTATGGCTAATTCTCTTTTATCCTGATATTTCAATCGATGTATGGCGTGGGAAATGGGGGGCTGATAAGTGGCGAGAAAGTCGTAAGAGTTAAAGGGTGGAGGATGAAGCAGACAAGCACCGCAGAGGGGAGAGATGCCTGGTAAGCCGCATAAGTTGCACTTTTCCTCAGGTTTGCAGATATGATCCTGGCATTCGGGACAGAAGAGAGAAGGAGTCTCCTGTCCGCAAGCAAGGCAGGAAGTAAAAGGGAAAAGCCAGTTTCTCAGGTGAACAAACCAATTATGCACGATGACGGAGACGTTCCAGCAGGGATGTTGTTGAATATCCTTGCAGTAAGGGGATGAGGACAACTTTTCCTCCGGACGATTCAACTACTGCTTTCCCCACCACTTGCTCCGGGGAATAATCTCTGCCCTTAACCAGCACATTCGGCTGAATTTTCTGGATTAAGTCCAGAGGTGTGGGTTCATCAAAAAATACTACCGCATCAACGAACTGGAGGGAAGAGATTATTCTGGCTCGCTCCTGCTGGGGTAAAATAGGGCGGTCTGGAGATTTGATTTTGCGGACGGATGCGTCGCTATTTAATGCGACAATCAAACGGTCGCCCTGTTTTTTCGCTTCCTGAAGAAGGTACAGATGCCCAGGATGAAATAAGTCAAAAACACCGTTGGTAAACACAATGCTATACCCTTGCGCCTTCCATCGTTGAGTTTGCTGGATGAGAAGCGGTAGGGGAAGGATTTTTTCCTGATGTGTTAATGCAAGTATTTCCAGAGGGGAAGCGGTAGCGGTACCCAATTTTTGCACCACAACGCCAGCGGCAAGATTTGCTATCGGGATAACTTGAGTGAGGGGAATTCTTGCCGCCACACACAAGCCGATAACTGCCAGCACGGTATCCCCTGCGCCCGTAACATCATACACTTCCCGAACCGCGGCGGGAAAGTGATGAACTTCTTCCCCCTGAAACAAAGACATTCCGCGCTCTCCTCTGGTGATAATCAGGGCACGAAGTTGGAATTCCTGAAGCAACTTTTTTCCCACATTTTCTATGGATTCTGTTGTATCAAGCGGAATCTTTGCCATATGAGATGCTTCAGAAGCATTTGGTGTGAGAATATCGCACCCGGAAAAAAATCCTGCTGTTGCCGGTTTTGGGTCCACGATTAGAGGAATCCCTGCTTTTTTGCATTGTTGGGTAATCTCTTTACCAAGCGAGGCAGACATTCCCTTTGCATAATCCGAGAAAACCACAGCATCCACTTGGGGAAGGAACCGGTGGAAAGCCTGAAGAAGTTTTTCTATAATCGGTGGTGATGAGGGGGAATCAGTTTCCACATCCACGCGAAGCATCTGTTGAGCGGCGCCAATAAAGCGTGTTTTCAGTGTGGTGGAAATACTGGGGTCCTGAACTATGCCATCCATAGAAATTCCCAGCGAGGAAAGCAGTTCCAGCAATTTCTTTCCCGCCCAATCTTCGCCTACTTTGCCGGTAAGGAATGGAATGCCACCGAGAACAAGGACATTATGGGCAACATTTGCTGCTCCTCCTGGCGCATAAGTTCGGGATGTTACCTTGAGGACAGGCACGGGAGCTTCAGGCGATATGCGTTCCACCTTACCGCCAACGAACTCATCCAGCATAATATCGCCCACGATGAGAATCTGCTTACCTTGTATTGCCTGTAAAAGAGCAGGAAGGTCAAAATCAGATTTTGGCATATTGATGGAGAAATTGGGCGATATGTATGGAAGCATCCAGGGAACGGTATGGACGGGATTTTCTGGAGATTTCCTCGCGGAGTTGTGAATCGTTTATCCACTGGGTAATAATTTCTCCGCATACCTCTTGCCAGGAATCATCCTGAATAATGACTTTTGCGGCACCAATTTCTGCCCAGAATTCCGCATTTTTCATCTGATGCTTTCCCGCATATGGGTAGGGAAGGAATACGGTGGGAACGCCCCGGTACATCAGTTCAGCCACAGTAGAACCTCCTGCACGGCTGATGGCAAGGTCAGCACAGGCAATGGCTTCCGCCATTTGGGGAAAGAATTCTTTTACCACCGCGTGAATGCCCAAACTTTCCCATTGTTTTTGAATTTCCGCTGGATGCGCTCGGGCTCCCACCTGATGGATTGCCTCCACAGGAGGCTTCCACTGACTGCTCCATTGGCGCGCCATTTGCAAAATTCCTTGATTGAGCGCTTCAGAACCCTGGCTACCTCCTGTAATCAAAATGTGGATGGAATCTCCTTTTAACCCGAATAGTTGGCACCCCTGTTCGCGTGTCGTGGAAAAAATTACCTGACGGATGGGAATACCCACCTGGACTATATTTTTATGAGCAGGAAAATACCTTTGTGTGTCTGGATAGGCGATAAAAATCTTTCGTGCAAAAAGGGAAAGAAACCTGGATGCCTTTCCCGGTAGGACATTTACTTCGCAAATTGCTATCGGGATGCGATGGAGCCAGGAAGCCAGAACACCGGGTATGCTTGCATAACCGCCAAAGGTGAGACAGGCATCCGGTCGAAATTTGCGGATCTGATTCCTGCAAAACCAGATAGAATGCAGAAAGTTCCAAATACAGGAAGGAGAAAGAGAAAATCGGGTCATTGGCATTCGGGCAATATCACCTGCATCTGCCGGCAAATATTTTTCCTCACCTCTTCGTGTAATCAGCCAGAGGAATTGACTGGGATAAATTTTTTGAACTTCACGGACTACTGCAAATGCGGGAAGGAGATGCCCCCCGGTTCCACCCCCGCATAAGAGGAGCCTCATTTAATGTACTGGTAAATGGAATAAATTGGGAGGATAACAGCGGAGAGGCTAATTCCCACAAAAACTGCCACGCTGAGGATAATGGTGGGCTCTAATAGAACCAGAGCCCTCCGAACGGCTTTTCCTGCTTCCCGCTCGTAATATTGAGAAACCTCTTCCAGCATATCATCCATCCTTCCCGTTTCTTCCCCCATTCGGGTCATCATCGCCATCATTGGAGGGAAAGCGGCACTTCGTTCTATCGCACGAGAAAGCAGGTCTCCACCCAAAATCCATTCTTTTGTAGTGAGGGTGGCTCCCCGAATTACTGCATTACCGCTAATCTTTGCGGTAAGGTCCAGAGATTGGGGAAGAGGGATGCCTGCGCGATAAAAAGTAGATAAATACCGACAGACTCGTGCAACAGATGACATCCATATCACCGCTCCGATGACAGGCAACTGCAACTTTATGCGGTCCAATATACTTCGCGTGGCTTCATACCTGACGGCAATGCGATAGAGGATAATCAACAGGAAAACTCCCAGCAAGATTTGCCACCAGGATGAACGCATAAAACCGGTAAAGCTCATCAGGAACACGGTCACAGGGGGCAGGGGCACATTTAACTCCAGGATGACTTCAAATAGACGGGGGAGCACGAAAGTCAAGAATACAAAAATCAGAACTGCGAGAACAGAAATAATGAAGGCAGGATAAGTCAATGCCTCGCGAATTTTCGAGCGAATTTCTTCCTGATTTTCCAGCATCTCGGAAAGGTCTTTCAACACCATCTCCAGTTTTCCCCCTTCTTCGCCAGCCCGAACCAGATTCACATAATATTCTTCAAATACATAGGGGTGATAACTCATTGCGCGGTGCATTGGTTCTCCGGCAGATACTGAACGGCTAATATCATCCAGTACCTGGGAGAAAGCAGGATGTTTTAATTGCGCCTGAATGGCTTTTAAGCCCTGAAGTAAAGGCATTCCTACTCCCACCACGGCGGCAAGACTGGAAGTGAAATCTATCAGAATCCGCATCGGAACCTTCCGAAATAAAGTAAATCTGGAAGGACGATATACCGCTTCTACAATTTCTATAGGATACAATTCCAGGTCGTGGAGTTTTTGTTCTACCTCTATCGGCTCATCGGCTCTGAGATAGCCCCGGATTTCTTTACCCAATTTATCTATGGCGGTATATGTGAATCTGGGCATTAATGAATTACTCTGAGCACCTCCGCCATAGTAGTGATTCCGGTTTGCGCTTTTTCTCTTCCATCATCCATTAAAGAGTATAGTTGAAAAGAGGGAATCCGTTTCTGAATTTCTTCAGGGGAAGGATTGGACATTAAAAAAGATTTCAATTCCGGAGTGAAAGGCAAGAATTCAAAAAGGTGTGTTTTTCCGAGGTATCCGCTGAAATTACATATTTCGCATCCTTTTCCGGCAAAGAGCCATAGCGGAGTGTCCGTGGAGCCAAAAATCTCGCCATATTGTTCAGACACTTCCACAGTTTCTTTGCAGTGGGGGCAGATTTTTCGTATGAGCCGTTGAGCAAGAATAAAACGCGTAGAGCCGATGAATGAGAAAAAACTCACTCCGATGGAATGAACTCGGAGCAGGGCATCTATGCAGTTTAACGCGGGAAAACCGGTCAATACAGTTGTCCCTTCCTCTCCCATACGGAGGGCTTCTAAGATTTCTTCCTTCGTTGAAATTTCTGAAATCAGTAATATATCTATATGCTGGGAAGAAACAATCTGCATCACCGGAAGGACTTCCTGCTCAGGGGTAAGAGAAATTTGATTGATCTGAGGGAAATGAAACTCCAATGGCTTTTCAATGGTAATCACATTTCGTTCCGGGGATGTAGCTTCTAATAAAAGGGTGTACAAAGTGTGGGTTTTTTCGCTTCCAGAAGGTCCCACGACGAAAGCAACTCCGGGGAGTTGTAGGGAATCCAGAATCATAGACTGAGCCTCCGGGCGCATATTCAGATATTCCAGTCGCAACGGAAAAGAAGAGGTTTCACTGAACCCGATATGCCACATTTCTCCTTTCGTGGTTGGTGTCGTGGTGGCTTTCAATTGATATTCAGAATTTTTATACCGAATCAATTTTCTGCCTCGCTCAAAATTCCCGTCGGTAGACAACTGAAAAAATGTGCGGAACACTTTCCTCAGCAACTGGTATTCCTGCCATTCCAGAGGTTTATCTTCGGTTAATTTTCCGATACTGCGAATTCGGACCCGGATATAAGTGCCTGCCGGTTCCAGATACAGGTCAGTGGCATTTTGATTTAACGCGGAAGAACATAACTGATGGAAGAGCGGGACCGCTTCGCTGGCGGAAGATTCTTTTCCGGCTTTTTCTAAAACCCACCCTGGTTGCCAGCCTGGCTTTTCCCTCGCGCCCAGAAAAATCGAAAGAAACTCCCGAATTTCCTCTTCTGAAGCATAGTAGAAAATTGGCTTTTTCTGGGTGAGGGATTGGACTCGGTCACGAAGGGGTAAATCGCGAGGAGTAGGAGAGGCAATAAAAATCTCATCATGCGTTTGCCAGAGGGGAAGAAGTAGATTAGATTTGAGAAAACTTTCCGGGATAGTTTTAAGCAGTGATACATCCACAATTATGGAATTCAGGGAAATACTTGGAATTCCTCCAATCGTGGTCAGGGCTCTCTCAATGTCTTCGTCCCGGGCAAAGCCCATTTCCTGCACAATTTCTCCCAGAAGTTTTCCCGTTCTCATCTGCTCCCGCAGCACTTCCACTAATTGTTCTTTGCTGAGAATTCCCCACTCAATGAGTAATTCGCCCAGACGCTTCATTTCTGCTGGTTTTTCAGCCGGTGCAGAATATCTTCCATAAATTGCGGTAGAAGAAAACCTGCGAGTTCAGGAATGCTTTTCTCCTTATCCAGCAGGACGATGAAATATACAGATGTAGAAGAATTTCGCTCAACGGAACAAATTGTAGATGTTGTATGAATCGTAATATGGCTCCAGGAGGAAAAATTCGGGAAATTTTCGTATATCCGGTCTAGCGTTTGGGCTGTGGCAATCCAATTCACTGCCCAGTTTTCGGGAAGTTCAGATACAGATTCCCGGTTTTCCGCCTTTAAAAGAATTCTTTCTTGGCCAGGGTGGTAAACGATAAGCCCCAGAAAGCCCGGAATTTCGCGAAACCTTTGTGAGGCATATTCTTCAAGAGTTTGTGTCCTCACAATTTTTCTTCCATTAAAATCTGGTTCAAAGTATCCATCATAAATACACGGGAATAATGCTTCATAGGCAGGGCAAAAAGGAGCAAATTATGCCGGCTCGGAGACCTCCACAAATATAATAGATGGTTTGCATTGGAAAGGAACCCTTGAGAAAACTCTGGACAGGAGTTGAGAAGACGACCAATGGCTTCTTGTAACTTTTCTGAAGGGTGTGGGAGGTTTTCAGAAAAGCGCACATAATCCAGCGGTTGGACATTTTCGTTGAAGCAAAAAATCCCTTCCATTTCGGGAATCGCATTGAGAATTCTCTGAAAGAGGAGGGTAAGTCCACCGCGAGTAATCTGTGGTGGGGATGATTGATGTTCTGTGGAAGCAGAGCCAACCGCTACCGGAACTGAGATGGATTCCCGGGGTTCAGCCAGCGCAGCAATGGTCAATTCCTCTTCGGGAAAAATGACCACGCGCATCAGTTCCGAAAGAGTGGTGACGCCAGAAAACACCTTATCTATTCCATCCTGGAACATCGTTTTAAATCCCTGGCTTTTTGCTGTTTTCAGCAATTCATTAGAAGGAACATTTTGCCCAATCATATTTCTCAATATATTGTCTACTTCCAGCACCTCTGCAATAACAGTTCTACCGGAATACCCGGTGTGGAAACACTCCGGACATCCCTGACCCTTATACAGAGTCATTTGGGAATGAAGAATCCCGGGTAATGAAGCAATTTCAGACTCAGTAGGCGCATAGAGAACCTTGCAATGCGGGCAGATTTTCCGCACCAAGCGCTGGGCGAGGATGCCCAGTAAACTGGATGCAATTAAATAAGGAGGGACACCGATATCCACCAGGCGAGGAATTGCACTGCACGCGTCGTTAGTGTGAAGCGTGGAAAATACCAAATGTCCAGTCATTGCCGCTCTAAGGGCCATTTCCGCAGTTTCCTGGTCGCGAATTTCTCCAATGAGGATGACATCCGGGTCCTGACGGAGAAAGGAGCGCAAAGCGCTGGCAAAGGTCAAACCTGCTTTTTCATTCACCTGAACTTGATTGATCAGGGGTAAGTGATATTCTATGGGGTCTTCTATTGTCATAATATTTACTTCCAAGGAGTTTAATTCCAAAAGGGTGGAATACAGCGTAGTGGTTTTTCCACTGCCTGTGGGACCCGTGACCAGGATGATGCCGTATGGTTTGGAGATCAGGCGGCGGATCGTTTTGAGATGCGTTGGAGAGAAGCCAAGGAAATCCGGATTGAGGCGCACACTCTCTTTATCCAGAAGCCGGATGACCACTTTTTCTCCGTGTAGCGTGGGCACGCTGGAAATGCGAAGGTCCAGGTTTCGGTTCTGAAAAGTGAAACTTGCACCGCCGTCCTGAGGTAGCCTTTGCTCCGCGATGTCCATTTTTGACATAATTTTGACTCTGGCTACCACCGGGGAATGAAGCGTTTTGGGCAGGGTGTAGAGTGAATGCAAAATGCCATCCAATCGGTATCGGATTCTGGTAATCCGCTCATCCGGCTCAATGTGAATGTCGGTGGCTTTCCTTTTCAGCGCATCAATGACGAGATGGTTCACCAGGCGAATAATCGGGGGGTCTTCTTCCGTTTCATCTTTTTTTCGACTGGCTAATGCAGAGGCAATGGAGGATTCAATGATATGTTCCGGCTGGGTTGCCCCTATCTGGTAATAAGTTTCCACTGCCTTCAGCAGTTTTTCTTCTTCAGCGGCATATCGCCGAACAGAGGAAACACCAGCAACTTTTTTCACGGAATCAATAACCATCACATTATGAGGGTCAGCGACGGCAATTGCCAGGGTGTCATCAATAAAGAATAACGGCAAAACGCGATTCACACGCGCAAATTCTTCCGGAATGCGCTTGAGCACGGTGGGCTCTACCAGAACTGTGCTGATGTCAACGAATTCAATCCCCGCTTGATAGGCAAGCGCCTGAAGTAACTGGGCCTCGGTGATCAATCCTAATCGCCTCAAAATTTTTCCCAGCAATTCTTTGGTGCGTTTCTGCTCCCGCAAAGCCATTTCCAATTGCTGATTGCTGATGATGCCTTCTTCCAAAAAGATTTGACCCAGAGGTTTATGGGGCATTGCGGTTAAAACTCAAAACCGTAGATTTTTGTGCCCTGGCAATCACTATCCAAATCCAATAAGGAGGGATGAAATCCCTCAATTGGGTCTCCCTGATAGGATACATTCACTACCCACTGGCTACGATGTAATGGGGGAAGGGAAGACAAAGTAGTGGAAGAATTGGGAGCGACATACACCGTATGGTTTGTGTAAGACAAGTCCTTGTAATCCACGCGCAATCGGTTGGAGTACAGGTTCCAGATGGTTATCCGATAAGAAGCGCAAACATCGGGATTTCCGCCCCATCCTCCCTTCCAGACCTGCCCTGTTGCCTGTGCGGAAATGTCCCAGAGAAGAGGGACAAATATATCGTCTCCACCCGCTCTTCCCAACAAGCACATCTGGTATCCAAAATTGGAGTCATCCGTTCCATTTTGCCCCATACTATAAACTACGGAGCCGAATCTGTGGCAATTTCGGTACAGAAGCAGATTGCCCCAAGGGTCGCGAATGGGTAAAACATAGGTGGCTGGCGGTGCAGAGGGAAAAGCTACATAAATCTGACCTTTAGCAATGAAGAGGAGTTGTTGAGTTTTATTAATCAATGTTGAGGTAGCCAGGGCAGTGGAAAATACTTCTGCAATGTCATCTCCGGCAGGTTGCCATCCGGAAGACCACCAATTGTCCAGATTGGAATTTATCTGGCGATTTCTGCCCGTGCTGAGTAAAAGAACCATTTGTCCAACTCCGGCAAGGGGGGGTGTGAAATTATACTGATAAGGCATTCTCCAGCCGTCACTGAACGCCTCGTCAGCAACTCCCATGAAATAAGGACCTTTCCATCCGGGCAACGGCTCCTGGAGGATACCTGCCACCTGAACTGGATTGCCCAGGTCTGTTAAAGCAGTAGGTAATATTCCCGTGTCCTCATAATATTTGATAATCCCTTCCTTCAATAGTGCCATTTCCTGCTCCGCTTCTTTCCTTTTCTGAAAGTCAACAATTCCCATAGTGAGAGGAATAAAAGAAGCGGAGAGGAAAAGAAGAAGAGAGGTGAGCACCACCGTGAGCACCAACACATATCCTTTCTTTTCTTCATTCTTCATAATTCCTCCTCAATTTCCATAACTTTTTTCCACATAGCAATCCCCATCCAGGTCTGCGGATTTAATGGCAACCCAGTCCAACCAGGCATTGTCGTGTTGGGCGACGAGCATTTCTGGTTCCGTTCCCCATCCTCTGGAATGCGCAGGATTGATTCTCCTCTGTTGGCGCGGAGGAACATATGTGACCCGATTGGTTCCATTGGTATCCGTCCAGTATACCCTGATGCCCACAGAAGAATATTTGTTGATGATGCGGAGAGTATAGGCTCGGCAGTAGGAAGGTTCAGAATATACTCCTCCTTCCCAAGGTATGGGAACTTCTTTGTTCCATTTCATCACCAAGTATACATCATCCCGATTCGCCTGTGCGTTATTGCAAATGGTGATACCTGAGGAATTGTCGTCACTTCTATTGTGGCCCCAAGAGTACACAACGGAGGTATATGGGTCACAATAAAAGTAATGGAGGGGCAGGTTCCATTCGTCCCGATAATTGGAAACATCGTAAAGCCTGGGAGCAAAGTATGGGGAAAATCGTTTCACTAATGGTTCAATTCTTTTCAGGCGAAGGCGGGTTTGTTCTTCTAAAATGGGAATAAATGATGCGGAAGAAATTTTTTCAGCGAGGTCATCACCGGCAGGTTGCAATCCGCCCGGTCAAATTGGTTCAAATCGGAATCCACTGTGCGGTTTCTTCCTGCCGAAAGCAAGATTGCCACCTCAATCCTTCCCCAGGATTCTCTGGTTCGAAAAACCCAACCTTGTTGCCACGGGTCGGTAAGAGGGAATCGCTCGTGTTGAGGGAAATAAGGACCTCTCCATCTGGTGACTCCTGCCCGGTTTTCTTGCAATTGTAAAATCGCATCCTGGTCAATTCCAGGGGGAAATTGTGCCGTGTCAAAATAATACCGCATAATCGCGGATTTCAATTCGCCCATATCTCTCTGGGTTTGCCACATTTTCCGGGAAGTGAGGAATTGACTATAAGCCCCCAGCAGGATGCCCGAAAGGACCAGAAGCAGTGATGTGGTGGCAATCATTTCTATCAAAGTAAATCCCCGTTTCTTCACCATATTCACCCCCTTATATTTTTCCATATCTTTTCTGGACGATACAATTGCTATCCAGGTCCGTCTCGTAGGGGCGGAAATAATCCAGCGTGAGGATTCCCTGCTTTACTTCAATCGTTCGGGTATCAGTGGAAATGTTTCGAGTGGAGCGGGCGGGTATAGAGACAGAACGCCAGCCGCTGTGATATACAGTAATGGAAGTGGAGTAAAGGTTAGTGACCTGGAAAGAATAAGTGGCGCAGGCTACCGGATTGACATCAAATCCACCGGTCCAGGTGGGAGGATAAGGAATATACCTTAATTCCCAGTTGACCACAAGGAAAACATCATCGTTGTTTGGAAAAATTCCGGAGCAGAGCAGATTGCCTCCGTCGGAATTATCAATGCCATCAGGACCATAACTATATAGCACAGCGGATTTGAGCGTACATCGGTTGTATTGAATACGATTTCCCCATTCATCAGGATATTGTGGAGCGTTAAAATTCATAGGTGCCCCGGTGGGATTTGCAGTTAGCAGGATTCCAGCGAGGCGTGTCAGGGTTTGGTTGGTGAGATGAGAAAGCAAGGGGTCTATTTTGCGCGGGGAGATGCGAATTGCAATGTCATCCCCACCGGCATTCCAGTTGCCCTCACTGTCCCAATTCAACAGGTTGGTCTCCATCGCCCGGTTTTGCCCGGTGCTCAGAAGAAGCGCCACCTGAATATTGGAGGGAACAAAACGCCCGGGAAAATACAAATAGGGCATTCCTTGAGGATTAACGGGGTTTCGCCATGGGTCGCCAAGCAAATCCGCCAGCGTTTTGTTCAGATAAGGACCTCGCCAGCGGTTCGTTGCTGGCGTAGGTCGGATGACCAGGTCGGATAGGGTCGGTGGAAAAAATCCAAAATCCTGATAATATCGCAGAAGCGCATCGGAAATTTCCTGCATCTCCCGCTTTGCCTCCAGCCTGCGAGAATACCGAACGATAGAGAATGCAATGGAACTGAAGGCTACACCGACTATAACGAGAACGGCGGCGCTGGCAAGAAGTTCAACAAATGTAAATCCTTTATTTGCCTTCATCGTTTTTCTCCCTTTACCCAAACGTTTTCACATGGTAACAATCCTGGTCCAAATCTGCGTTTATAGGATTAAATTGGTCACTGATAAGACTGCCCCGGTAGACAACAAGGGGAACGCGGGCAGTTCCTGCAATAATCGGGAACCAGGGATAAACATTGGTGACAACGACGGTGGAGCGAGGGTTCACATTTACCGTAAGAAAATTTTTCTGTCGGTCGTAATATTCTATGCGCAGGTAATCGTTGAAGTTATTCACCAGGATATAAGTATAAGAATCGCAGAGCACATTACTTCCGTGTATACCACCGGTCCAGCCGGGGTTGAGTAAGCCAGGAATTCTCCTCGTTAGAGAATAAGAAACGAACTCGGCGAGGTCATCTGGCTGAGCCGAAGCCAAGGGGCATAAGGAACCGCCAGAATCGTTATTTCCGTTGAAGCCAGTGGAAAACACTGCAGCAAAAGTGGTGGAACAGCGAACATACTGAATCGGGCGATTCCAAGCATCTACCATCCCAGAGTCATAGGCTTGTGGAGCCAGATTGGGGCTTTGCGCCTGAAGCATTGCGGCTGCATCCCGAAGGATTCTTCTGGTCCGCTCTTCCTGTTCTTTTATCATTCGCTCTGCAGAAATTTTGAATGCGATATCATCCCTGCCGGGAAGCCAACCGTCGTTCATATAAGTGCCTAAGTCCGAGTCTACTCTACCATTTCTTCCTGCACTGAGCACTATCGCCACGGGCACACCGCGAGGGCTCTGTGCAAAGCGGTATCGCAGGCCGGCGTTCCATTCGTCTTGAAAACGCCGAAGTATGGGACCATCAATGTAGGGCCCTCTCCAGCCCGCACGCCTATCAAGATTCTGAACCAGTAATGCCAGACCTGCTGCATCCAGACGCGAAGGAAACTGCCCCACATCGTGAAAATATTTTTCTATAGCACCACCGAGGTCTCTCAGATTCTCTTCGGTTTTTACCCTTCTTGACAGATTGATGACACTCAAAACTGAGGAAGTGGAAATCCCAAATATAATAAACATCACCGATACTACTGCAAGAACTTCCACACTCGTGAATCCCCTACAATTTTTCCTCATTGTCATCTCTCAACCTCCCATCCTTAATATTATCCACTATTTTTTCCATTTTGTCAAGGTAAATCGTCCATTTTTGATTCTGAAAAAGCAGAATGGCTTCGGAAGGGCTATTCCAGAGCACCTGAAGCTCGTTGGGCGTGGAGATGAATCGCACCGAAATGCCAAATTGGGGGAACTGCATATCCTCAACAGGATGCTCGAGAACGATGGAAGGAAAATGGATTCGCATAATCGCTCCTTCTTCCGTTTTTTTTCGGAGCATCACATAGTTCTCCACGGGTTGTCGGAAAGTCAATTCCCATTTGAATCGGTGCTTTTCTTCCCAATATGAAATACGCTCCAAAACTCCTTCCTCCGCTATATAAACTTCAGAATTGGAAGAAGGTTGCACCTGTTCGGTCGGATTTTCCTTAGATTGCTTAGGGGAAAGCAGGGATTCAGGTGGAAAATCAGTGGAAGGAAGAGCGGAACTTGGTTTCTGTCCTTCCGGGGTATCCGATTTTAGAGCATTTGCCTGGAGAAAATCCGGTTCTTTGGACCCCTCCTGTTCCCGAGATTTCCATCGGATTGACAATACAGGCAAATTTTCCATCCATTCTGCATTCGGAAGTTTCCCTTCTTTCTTGGGAATTTTCAAGAGCAAATCGGTATTGTGCCTTCTGAGTCCGAGCGACTTCTGAACTTCACCAGGAAGATTCATTGGATGGAAAAGCGTATTCCTGAAGAGGATTTCTCCTGTGTTAGCACTGAGCGCCTCATTCCATTCAGGTTTGCGAGAGAAGAAAAATCTCCATTCCTGTTCATCTGTATCAATGCGCTCAAGCAAAATCCAATCGTTCTGTTGAAAGCGGCGAAGTTGGAGGGAGAGAAAAAGATGTGGCGGTTCTTTCCAGAGAAGGAACGGCGTGTCCAGTATGGGGTAAGCCGTGGCAATGGAGATTTTCACGGCTTCTTTCTCCGGGAAAGCTTGAATGAGGTAAAACTCCACTTCCGGGATATTTCCCGGTGGCAGGAAAATCCCTTCCCATTTTTCTGGAACTTCCACTCCTTTGAGCCAGAGGTTTATCTGATGCATTTTCTCGCGGAATAATTTATAAGACTGAGGGGGAGCGGTGAAGGAAACTTCCATTCGGGGCATATCGTTAGAAATTTGCCACATCACCGTTTTCATCTGGCTCAGAAGTAAAAATAAAATTCCCATTTGCGCTCTTTCTAAAAATATATTTTATACTATGATGTTTGGGGGGGATATGACACTTCCTGAGACTGAATTCCGCGCTTTAAGCCCATTTGGTGCGGCATCCGGTTGTTTTGGATATGGAAAAGAATACGCTTGGGCAGATTGGAAAGGGTTGGGATTTATTTGCACCAAAGGAATCACGCCTGAACCCAGAACAGGGAATCCATATCCCAGACTTGCTGAAACCGCCTGTGGTTTGGTGAACTCCATCGGGCTGGAAAATCCCGGAATAGAGGTATTTTTGTCAGAATATCTGCCGAATTTGCTGGAAACTGGGGTGCCCATCTTGGTGAACATTGAAGCGGAAAACGAGGAAGGTTATGAGCAAATAATGCAGAGTTTAAAGACTTTAGGGGATAAAATCGCTGGAGTGGAACTGAACCTTTCCTGTCCGAATGTGCCATCCGGCTTGGAGATAGGCGAAAATCCGAAACGAATTCAAGGGCTGGTGGAAAGGGTAAAGAAAATAGCAAATTTTTATACCGTAGTGAAGGTTTCTCCAATGGGAGCGAATATACTGGAAATATCATCAGCGGCACTTTCCGGTGGAGCAAATGCGCTGACGATAGGCAACACTTATCCTGCTTTGGTAGTAGATGCCAGAGCAAAAAAGCCCCGGCTGGGTTTTGGCTTTGGTGGGTTATCTGGTCCGGCGATTAAACCTCTGACCCAGCGGCTGGTTTATCTCGTCTATCAGCACTTTCAGCCTGTGATTTTTGCAAGCGGGGGGATTATGAATGCGATGGATGCGCTGGAATATCTGCTCTGCGGGGCTTCATATTTTCAGATTGGCACGGCGCTCTTCCGAAATCCGATGATTTTTCCTCAACTGCTTCAGGAATGGGAGGAGTTGCTGGCTTCAGAAAAAGTGAAGAATCCCGAGGAATTGCGGGGAAAACTCCAATGGCGCAGATAAACCATCTTCCTTCCCCTGCCCTAACTCTGGCTTTAGACCTGCCGGCTACCGAAGCGTTTCGCTGGATTGAGGAAACGCAATCTTTGGTGGATTGTTACAAAATTCCTCTTTTTCTTTTGCCGGAAATCCAGAAAATAGCGGAAAAAATTCAACATTATGGGCGCCTGCTCTTTCTGGATTTAAAACTGCACGATATACCGAACACCGTGGAGCATCAGATGAAATATTTTGGGCAGTGGGCGCCGGCTCTGGTATCCGTGCACATAAGCGGTGGCCGAGAAATGGTTCGTGCCTGTCTTCGCGCCAGCCCTTCTGGAACCCAACCTGCCGGTGTAGTCCTTCTCACCAGCATCGCTTCAGAAACAACATCGGAATGGTTTGGGATGCCTTTTCCAGAGTTGCTTACCCACTGGGCGATGGCGGGATGGGAGGAAGGACTGCGCTGCTTCATCGTTTCTGCTGGAGACCTTCCTCTGCTCCGTACGGTGTTACCAGGAAAGGCGTACTGGATTTGCCCGGGGATTCGTCCGGAGGGAATGGATAAAGGAGACCATCAACGGATGGCGACACCAACCACTGCGTATATGCTTGGAGCAGATATGCTGGTGATGGGTAGAGGGATTATCAACCATTCACGACCGCTGTCTGCGCTGGAAGAGATTCGCAAAAGGTTTTTCCAGTAGAAATCAATCTTCTCAGCGTTTGTGCCCAAGAGTGGTAAAATTGAATGAAGGAACGAGGATGGCGAAAAGAGTCTGGCAATTTGCTCGGGAATTAGGAATTGATTCTCAAGTTGTTCTGGAACTATTGAAGGAAGAGGGAATCAACAAGGTGAAATTAAATCCGCTGGATGAGGAGGAGATGGAACTGGTTCGGAAGAAATTGAGGGAGCGAGAGGAGCAAAAAGCGAGGGAATTGGAGGAATTGAAAAAGAGAGAGGAGGCATTAGCGAGGGAAAAAACAGCGGTGGTAAAAGAAAAAGCTGAGACGCCGCCGCCTCTTGAGGAAAAAAAACCCCGAAGAGGTAAGACGATAGGGGAGCGTTTACGCAATCAGTTTAAGAGGAAGGTTCTTTATGCAGCGAAGCCAACAACGAAATTATCTTCCCGCCCGGTCACGGCGGAAAGGAGAGAACCCGTTGTTATCCGGCAGGGGGCTACACTTGCGGAATTTTCTCAGGCAAGTGGCGTTTCCATTCCGAAATTGCAGCAATATTTATTTTCAAAGAAATTGTTGTATCCGCAGAATAAGCCATTACCCGTAGAACTTATAGAGGAATTGTCGCAGGAATTTCATTTGCAGATGGAAATACAGAAAAGGGTGGAAGTGGAGGTAATGCCGGATGACAGCAGGCTGGAGCGAATGAAAGCGCGTCCTCCGGTGGTAGTTGTGGTTGGCCATGTAGACCATGGAAAGACCCTTTTGCTGGATGTGATACGGCAAACCCGTGTTGCGGAAAAAGAGGTAGGAGGGATCACCCAGAAAATAGGGGCATATCAGGTAGAAATTCGCGGAAGAAGGATAACATTTATTGACACTCCTGGGCATAGGGCATTTACTGCGATGCGCAATTACGGTGCGAGAGTAGCGGATATAGCGATTTTGGTGGTGGCGGTGGATGAGGGCGTGATGCCTCAAACTCTGGAGGCACTGGACCACATTCGCGCCGCAAAAGTGGAAATGATTGTGGCGCTGAATAAGATTGATAAGGCGAATGCTCGTCCTGATCAGGTGAAACATCAATTGGCGGAACTGGGTTATATTCCCCAGGAGTGGCAGGGCAACACTTTTATGGTTCCTGTTTCTGCGAAAACAGGAAAGGGGATACCGGAGTTGCTGGAACATATCCTGCTGGTGGCTGATTTAATGGAATTGCGGGCGGATGAGCAAGCGCACGCACATGCGGCAGTCATTGAATCTTCGGTGAGTAGAGAGTTTGGGAGGAATATTACTGTGATTGTGCATCGGGGAACCCTGCGCCGGGGAATGTATTTCGTGGTGGGCAAGACATGGGGTAGGGTGAAAACGATGCTGGATGCCTTTGGAAATCATCTGGATACGGCTACTCCGGGTATGCCTGTCCGGGTTTGTGGTGTGGAGGAAAGTCCGCAAGTAGGGGAAATTTTAGACGAGGTATCCTCCGAAAAAGAGGCAAAGAAGATTGCTGAGCAGAGAAAACTCAAAGAAGCAGGAACATCGGAAGAACGGGCAAGGGGAATTCGGCTGGAAGACCTCCATGAATTACTGAAAGGTACCGAAACGAAAGAATTGCGCCTCGTGCTTAAAGTGGGAAGTCACGGAAGCCTGGAAGCGTTAAAAAAAGAACTTTCGGAGTGGAAGACGGAAGAGTGTGAGGTAAAGATTTTACGCGCTGCGGTGGGGGATATTTCTGTGGATGATGTTCTGCTGGCTTCCGCCACAGGGGCTATCGTGCTGGGTTTCCAGTGTACGGTGGAGCCGTCTGCCCGTAAGGAGGCGCTGAGCCGCGCAGTCCAAATCCGGGAATATGAGTTGATTTTTGATATGATGGAAGACTTGAAAAAAGCGGTTTTAGGCTTGTTGGAGCCAATGGAGATGGAAACAGAAGTGGGTGAACTGGAGGTGAAAGCGGTTTTTCGGAAAACCCCTCAAGAGATTATTGCGGGAGGAGTTGTTCGCAAAGGCAAAGTGGAAAGAGGTGGCAAAATTAGAATTTTTCGGGGCACACAGCAGATTTTTGAGGGGGTTCTGAATTCTCTTCGCCGTTTTTCTGAGGATGTTTCACGTGTGGCTCAAGGATATGAATGCGGTATTGGCATTCGTGGAACAAAAGACCTTGCGGAGGGTGATGTGGTGAAGTGTTATGAACTGCAGAAAAAAACCAGAGAAGAAGAGGAAGTTTTTGGGGTGAAATGATGAAAGTGGGGTATGGTTTTGTTTTGTTGCGCTTTCCCGTAGCGCAATCCCTGAAAGACAAGAGGCGGATTCTCAAAAGCATTCTTTCCGACCTGCAGAGGAAATATTTTGTATCCGCCGCAGAGGTTGACCATCTGGAAGAATGGCAGATGGCGAAAATCGGCTTTTCTTTCGTAGGTCCTTCTGTCCCTTTTCTGAACTCTAAAGCGGAAATTTTGTTTCAATATTTTGAAAATGAGTGGGATTGGGAATTTTTAGAAAGGAAATTTCATCTGATATGAAACCGTATAGAAAAGAAAAGGTGGAAAGGATTTTGCGAGATGAATTGGTGCGGGGAATGGCGCAGATTAAAGACCCCCGGCTGGGATATGCCACAATATCCCGAGTGGCACTGGCAAAGGACTTGAGACATTTGAAGGTGGGCATCAGCGTGCTGGGGGGAAAAAAGGAGAAACGATTGACCATGGAAGCGCTGAAATCTTCCATTCCCTTCTTGCGTATGGTGATGCGCAGCAGGGTGGACCTTCGGTTCTTTCCGGAAATTCATTTTGTTCTGGATGAAAGTTTTGAGGAAGCCACACGCGTACATCAAATTTTGAAGAGGATTGATTCAGGAAGAGGATGATGAATAAATATCAGCAAGCGGCGGAATGGATAAAAAATTGTGGCAGAATTTTTGTCTTTTCCCATCTGAATCCGGATGGAGACAGTGTTGCCAGTATGAGCGCCTGTGTGCTTGCCCTCCGGAAAATGGGAAAAGAGGTGTATGCGTATCAGCCGGAGGGTATTCCGCTTCCATACCAGTTTTTGACGCAAGGGGGTATATTCAGGAGCGAAATTCCATCGCATCGGGAATTTGACCTTTTGCTTGCTCTGGATACGGCAGATGCAAAAAGAATCCCTGAACAGATTCGGGATTGGGTGTTTTCCTGGAAGGACGGAGAAAGATGGGAAGTTCCGTTTTTGAATATAGACCACCATTATGGGAACACCGGATACGGGAGTGTCAATATAGTGGATACGCATGCGAGTTCTACCGCAGAACTGCTTCATCGAATTCTGTTAGAAATCCCGGTGGAACTCACGGAAGAAATTGCTTGCGCATTGTATGCAGGGTATTTGATGGATACAGGGGGTTTTGCTTTTTCCAATACGAAGCCAGAAACACTTCGGCTTGCCGCTTCACTGCTTGAAGCAGGTGTTCAGCCGGATAAATTATATCGGCAACTTTTTCTTAACCATTCTTTGCCTCATCTCAATCTTTTAGGGCAGGTTCTGGTGAGATTGAGGATGATTCCGGAAGTCTCTTTAGTTTGGTCGTATGCGGATATAGAAGATTTTCAGAGACTGGGGGCAAAGAATGGGGATATTGAAGGAATACCAGAGTTCCTGATGAGGACTCAAGAAGCCAGGATGGCAATTCTGTTTATTCGGCTACCGGAAGACCCGGAGCGTGTGCGGGTCAGCTTTCGCTCTTGGGATTCGGCTGATGTAAATGAATTTGCTCAGAGGTTTGGCGGTGGAGGGCATCGTGCATCCTCGGGTGCACGCATCCGCGGAGTGCTTTCTGAAGTGATAGACCGAGTGTTAAGCGAGGCGTGCGATTTCCTCCGCAACCGCCCGCAATGAACGGTTTTCTTCCCATTTTCAAACCTTCAGGAATGACCAGTTATGATGTCATTCGGTTCTTAAAAAAATTCCATCCGAATTGGGTGTTTGGACATACGGGGATATTGGATAAGCCCGGCTCCGGGGTTCTTGTGGTTGCCTGTGGATATGCCACCCGCGTAGCAGAATTTTATTTCAAAGATAAGAAATATGTCATTGAAATCACTCTGGGCGTTACTACCGATACTCAGGATGCTGTGGGGAAAATTTTGTCCAATCGTCTTTCTGAAGTTTCCGTGGTTTCCCCCGAGCAAGCCTTGTGCGTGCTGGAAAAATTTCGGGGGAAAATTTCGCAAATACCGCCCCGATTCAGCGCGAAAAAGAGAAAGGGCGCTAAAGCGTATGAACTTGCCCGCAGAGGAGTAGAATTCACGCTACCTGCCCAGGAGGTCACCATTTACGATATTGCTCTGCTGAATATTACAGAATCCAAGCCTCAGAAAGTCCGCTTGGAAGTGCATTGCACTACGGGAACTTATATGAGAGCGCTTGCGAGAGATATCGGCGTAGAACTGAGCACAGGAGCATTCCTTTCCTTTTTGGTGCGCACTTATGCGTTTCCCTTTGACCTGAATGAATGTGTGATGCTGGAAGAAATTGCAGAAACAGGGAATATTCAGCCTTTCCTTCACCCGATTGATGTAGGACTGACAGATTTTACCAGATTGACGCTTGGTGAATCGGAGTTGCGTCGGGTGCTTCACGGTCAAAAAGTGCACATCCGAAAACCCTTTCCTTCCACCTATTGCCGGCTATATTCGCCTGGGAATCGATTGGTGGCGATTGCCCTTCGGGTCGGAACTGAGTTGCATCCAAGAAAAGTGTTTCCTGAAGGAGGTTGAATAAAGTGAAACCGCTGGAAGAACTGGCGAATCCCCATATTTTGAAAATCTTACCCTACCAGCCAGGGAAGCCGATTGAAGAAGTGCAGAGGGAATTAGGCTTGGAGGAAGTGCACAAACTGGCTTCCAATGAAAGTTGTATTGGACCATCCCAGAAGGCTATTTCCGCTCTAATAGAAATGCTGGAATTTGCCCACCGGTATCCGGATAGTTCCTGGTATTATTTGCGGCAGAAATTATCTCAAAAACTGGAAGTATCTCCACAACAAGTGCTATTGGGTGCAGGGGCTGTGGAAATTCTCTATTTCATCGCCACCGTGTTTTTGAAGCCGGGAGATGAGGTGGTGGCTGGTGCTCCTTCTTTTGCAATGTATCCCATAGTGACTCAAATGATGGGAGCCACTTTTGTTCCTGTTCCGCTCAGAAATTACCGCGTCTATTTGCCCGATTTTCTTCTGAAAATTACCCCGGAAACGAAATTGATTTTCCTGGACAATCCCAACAATCCCTGCGGAACCGTGTTCACGGATGGGGAATTTCGGGACTTTATGCACCATTTACCGGAGGATGTCATCGTAGTAGCGGACGAGGCATATATAGATTTTGCGGGCATTCCTGATTTTCCCCATACTCTGGAATGGGTGCAGAAAGGGCGGTATGTCATTATTCTGAGGACTTTTTCGAAAAATTATGGGCTTGCAGGGGTGCGAGTGGGGTATGCTATTGCCTCTGAGCCAATGATTCAACTGCTGGAGCGTGTGGTTCCGCCTTTCAATGTTTCTTCGTTGGCGCAGGCGGCGGCTTTTGCCGCGATGGATGATGAAGAACATAAGCAAAAGACCGTACAGAAAACCCGGGAAGAAAAAGAATTCTTGTATGAAGGATTTCGGAATCTGGGCATCTCCTTCGTACCCAGTGAGGCAAACTTTATCCTGGTGGAAATTGCGGCGGATGCAAGAAAAATTTTCGAGGAACTCCTTCAGGAAGGTGTGATTGTTCGCCCTGTGGGCTCCAAATTCCCGAATTTACTCCGAATCTCCGTAGGAGATAGAAAAGGAAACATTCGCCTTCTTCAGGCGTTAGAGAAAATCTTCCCGCGGGTGCCACAACAGGTTTGACGATGTGGGTGCTCGGGATCATCGCGCTGGTGACTTTACCCACGAAATCTTTTTCCACAACTCATGTTGAAGTGTTTTATCATCCTGATGATGCTGTTTTTCTGCCTGCATTATTAGAAAACGGAGAAAAATATTACCGGTTCTGGGAAGATTTTTTTGGGTTCGCCCCGCAAAAGCGTATATCCATTTTCCTACTGCCCAGGATAGAAGAGGCAGGATTTCACCCTTTTACGGACGAAACCGGGAAAATTTATCTTTTGTCCCCCAGCCAGAGTGATATATTTCCGTCCATCTGGCTCGGAGAAATTCTGCGACATGAAATGGGGCATTCCTTTCTTTATGCGTTTTCTCTGAATTTCCCGGAATGGTTCCTTGAGGGCGTCGCAGGTTTGTTTGATAAGCCAAAGACGGATTGGATTCGCGATGCGTTTTTCACTAAGTCTGTGCCCATAACCTTGGAAAAATTGCCTGACCTTTCTTTGCAGTTATTTTCTACAATTTCTGCTTCTTTTCTCGCTTCTTTGTATCAAGAAAAGGGGTCTGATACTTTTCGTAGGCTTTTTTCTTTTCTTCGGGAGGGAGAAAATTTTTCTTCCGCGTGGAGTAAGAGTTTCGGTAAATCACCACAGGAGCAATATTCCGCTTGGTGGAAATCGCAAAATGCTACTGTTACCTCTGCTTTCAGAGGTCTTTCTCAGCTACCGAAAGCGGAATTGGTGAATCCTTCAGGGATTGTTCGGGAATATGCTTTTCTTTCTGATAGGGTGGTTTATCGGGACCTGAACGGAAGAGTCTGGTATGTGAAAATTCATCCGAAGGTGGACCAGCCTAAGATGTTGTGGTCAGCCAATGAGGGGCAGGAAAAATATCTGGAAGCATTTCCCCAAGGTCTGATTTTTTCCTCCAATCAGATGGAAGGGGAATATGACCTATGGATGTGGAAGCAGGCAGAAAATCTCCGCCTGCCCATTACGCGACTGAGGGGAGGGGAATTTTTTCCGGCTTTTCGCCCATTTGCTTCGGTTGAAATCGCTTTCGTTTCCTATATCCGGGGGAATCCGGACTTATATCTTTTTGTGAAAGAGCAGGCGGTTCCGGTTGCCCTGACGGAGGCAATGGAATATCGCCCTCGCTGGAATTCCAATGGCACTTATCTGTTTTTCATATCGGAATCCCGGGAGCAGGCTACACTCATCGCATTGGAGCGAGAAACTTTCCGACGGGAAAAAATTCCCTTTCAGGGCTGGGTAGAGAATTTTGCGCCTCATCCATTCCAGCCTGTGGTATATTTTATTGGTAAAAGCGTGGTAAATCGGAGGGAGGAGTGGAATGTGTTTTCATACCACCTGGAGAAGAAAAGCCTGAAAGCAATTACCATTGACGGAAAACTGAAACGAGATATAGCCGTGGCACCGGATGGCTCAGGTCTACTGCTGACTATGATTTCCCCGATACAGGGGGAGCATCAATACGACTTGTTCTGGTACCCCTTTGATACGCTGGAATACCACAGATTGACATCCACCGCTTATGATGAGAAGGAAGTTTCTTTTTTCGATGAGCAAACGGTTTTTTTCCTGAGCGGACCTGCATGGGGAAATAATTTATACCGATTGCGACTTGCGGGAAAATAAGAGTGAGGTGAGAAAAAGTGGATAGAAAAATGGTAGCGTTGTTTATTGATTATGAGAATGTGCATTATTCTCTGGAGAACGAATATGGTGTGGCGCCGGACCTGGAACTCTGCCAGAAAATTTATGAAAAGGCTGTCGGAAATGGATGTGCAGTGATTGCTCGGAGTTATGCGGATTGGGAGCAAATTCCAGGAATGGCGGGAATCTGGAGGAGTTTGGGAGTTGAGCCGATTTATGCCTTGGTCAAAGGAGCGGGGAAATGGGCGAAAGTCTATTCTAACGCCGTGGACTTGCAGTTATCGGTTGATTGGATGGAGGCTTTAATGAAAGAACCTGATCTAAAAGTGTTTGCCTTGGTCAGTGGCGACCGGGATTATCTTCCCATTCTGCACAAAGCACTTTCTCTGGGCAAAGATGTGGAAGTGCTCACATTTCGTGCTGCGGCAGGCGAATTGCTTGACCGCGTGATGAGATATCGCATCCAGTATCTGGATGAATTTCTGGGTTTGCAGATGGCGAAAAAGCCGGCTCCGGCTGTGGAGCGTGAAGTAACGGAAACGGAATTGGAATGGCTGGTTAAGCTTCTGGATGCTCAGGAAAAGCGCCTCCCTTTTGTGGGATTAAAGTATTTCCGTGACCAAGTGTTTACACCTTTCCTGCAATTATACACCGGGAGAGGAATGGAGGAATCTGCTGACCGCGCCCAGTTCCTGATACAATCCACCATAGATAAGGGCTTAATGAGCGTGCATAAAGTTGATAACCCGCTCAAGCCCGATTATCCCACCACAGCCATCCGACTGAACAACAGCCACGAAAAAGTCCGCAAATTCCTGGAGAAAGCCCCCTCCCCGTAAAGCTCAAGACTTTCTTCGTCATTCCCGAACCCTTAATGTGGTTTCCTTAAAATACTCTCTGTATCTTTTTATTATTTTTCCATCCTTTTGTTACTGTCAATTTATGAGTTAGATTTATAAGGGTAGCGGAATGGGAATTCGGATAGCGAAAGAAGAAGACATTGATTCTATCGTTCTTCTGGCGGGAGAGTTTTATCAAACGATGGCTTCTCTTCAGGAAAAGTTTTTGAAAGAGAGAAGAAAGCCCACAGGTGAAGAGGCTACGGTTGAGTTCTACCGTTGGGCGCTGAATTCTGCAGATGCCGTGATTTTCGTTGCCGTGCAGAATGGCAAATTGCTGGGATATGTTTATGCGCTGATTGAAAGAAGCCTAAATGACCTGATCACCCTCCCCAGAGTTAGCGTGAGTGAACTGACGATTCACCCGGAATATCACAGACGAAACATCGGAAAAAGATTGATGGACCGGGTGGAGGAATGGGCGCAAGAGAAAGAAATTTCTGTGCTTCATCTGGATGTATGGGAATTGAATGCTGGCGCCATTGCCTTTTATCAAAAACTGGGCTACCACACCATCCTCCGAAAAATGGAAAAAGTTCTGACGTAAAATGCTGGTTTCCCACCGAAAGATGTGAATTGAAACCTGGCGGATGAGATGATGGATATAAGAGAGTCATTAAGCCCGCCGGAGACCATCGTTCCAATCGGCCCGGTACTTTATTTTTTCTTTATGGATAATCCCGGATGCTGGACTTCGTAGGTTCAAGATACTCGCCGAACCCCCTTTTTCATTTATCCACTTTTTTTCTACCTTCAGGCAAAGGATGGATAATGAAAGGAAAAATTGATATCAGAAAAATACCTTCAATAGGATGAATGGAAGGAGACAGCCTGCGATGGCGGTATTGCTGGTCTGCGGGAAAAAAGTAAAGGAAAATAAGGAGCGTTCGAAAGCCCGCAAGAACACTTTATGCGGTGAATATTGGCATTGCAGAAATCGGAGGAAAATTGGAATCTTTTGCAATTTATTTGGATAAAGTTTTGGGTTCTGTATAAAATATAGTTAGAGGGGTGAGAAAGGATGGAGATATGGAAAATGAAAAGTTGGAGGAGCGGAAATGGTGTCTGGAAGGGCAGTTTCGTCTTAATTTTTCTGCTCGTATTCTTCATCTTCTCTTCTTGCGACGGAGGGGGTGGACCTGTCACCTTTTTGCTGAAAATTCTGAAGCAGGGGGAGGGGACGGTGACCAGCACTCCGGCTGGCATCAACTGTGGCACCGACTGCGAGGAGAGGTATGGCTCGGGAACCCAGGTGACTCTGAATGCCTCGCCTGCCCAGGGGTGGCAATTCAGTGGATGGAGTGGAGATTGTTCCGGGACAAACCAACAAATTCAGGTGACGATGAATGCCAATAAGACCTGTACCGCTACATTCACCCAGATTCAATATTCTCTCACAGTTCAGGTAAACGGACAGGGTACAGTGATTAGCAACCCTGCTGGCATCAATTGCCCTGGGGATTGCGATGAGAATTATAACTCTGGCACCATCGTCGTTCTCACGGCGCAACCTGCTCAGGGATGGCAATTTGATGGATGGAGTGGAGATGCGGATTGTGCGGATGGTCAGGTGACGATGGATGCCAACAAGACCTGCACCGCCACCTTCAGCCGACCAACCCTCACGGTGAACATAAATGGCAACGGAACGGGCACGGTGACGAGCCAGCCCGCAGGCATCAATTGTCCCGGTGATTGCACCGAGGATTATGAAGTAAACACTCAGGTCACGTTGGAAGCAGTGGCAGATCCCACCTCCCGGTTTGATGGATGGGGTGGAGATTGTTCTGGAACGGGCCCGCAGACTCAGGTGACGATGGATGCCAATAAAACCTGCACCGCCACCTTTAATCTTGAAGGCTCCCAGATTTACGGTTCGGTGGAGTGGGATACCGGCAGTCCAGTAGGCGGTGCTCAGGTCCTCGTAAAAACAGAAGATGGGCTGGTTCAGAAGTCCGGAAGCACTGACTCTAACGGGAATTACGCGATTGGCATTACGGATACCACCGGGAACAATAGGGTCCTTGCAAGGGTAGATTATTCTCAAGCGGGAAAGCCCCCAGTGACCGGATTCAAGTGGAGCGTGGAGAAAACTCCATCTGCAAATATCCCTATGGATAAAATCATCCTTCCTAATCCGGAAGGAGCAGAATTAGTCGGAGGCGCCGGAAACTTTGAAAATAGTGACCGCTCCATTCAGGTCATCGGCGCTCCTGGCAATGTGGCAAATATGTGGGCCCGCTCTTATGACCCGGATGAAGGTGAAAATGAAGAAGTATTCCCCGGCGAGTTTTCCGAAGGAGAAAATATCCCGCTGAATTCTACTGTGTTCGTCTGGATGGTTGCGCAGGATGCCGATGGGAATCCAATGGTTGGACCTTTTGCCCCTCCAGCCATTATTCGCCTGAAGGTCCCTTCTTCTCAGTGGCAGGACCTTGAGGACTTGACCCCGGGGCAAAACGATGGCATCTCCATTCCCATATACTCCTACAACTACGATAATGGCTACTGGGAAAGGCGGCAGAATGGCATTTTAACCGATGAAAATGGGAATCCCATCCCGGAAGGCGAGGAGGCGAATATCCGAAATGGAACATACCTCGGGAATGTTTTCGCTCAATTTCAGGCAGACCACTTCTCCTGGTGGAATGTGGATTATCCTGGACCCTGCGAAAAGGACTTCGGTGATGCTCCTGACCCCACATATCCTTCACTTTTAGTCAGCAACGGCGCCCGACACCTCACCACCTGCAGAGCCTGGCTGGGAAGATGGGTGGACAATGAAAACAATGCGGATGTTTCTGATTTAGATTATTTTGACGACAGCATCCTCGGCGTGAATCCGCTCACCGTCCGCGTGTCCAATTACGACTGGCTCGGAACCCTCTACCTAAATGTTTTATCAGACGAGAACAACGATGGCGATTGGGACGACCCAGATGAATGGGTTGTCATAAACCAGGCGGTCAATATCCCTATCCGTAGGGGAGAGTCAATCGCAACACCATTCAACTGGGATGAGAGAAGGTGGATCCGCATCACCCTCACCGGTGCGCAGATTCCAACAATCCCACAGTGGACCGGAACCGGGGAGTTTGAAATCGGCGAAACCGAAGATTATCGCATCCGAAAGTATGCCCTGAATGTCTGGGTTATGGGCAAGGGGACCGTGACCAGTAATCCTGTGGGCATAGACTGCCGTGAAGGGTCTACCACAGGTTGTTATGCTGAATTCCCTCGCGATTCACAGGTGACTCTAACCGCGACCGCAGACCCAGGCGAGACATTCATCGTCTGGTATAGCGACTGCTCCGACGCTGGCAACAACCCCACCTGCAACCTCGTAATGGATGCTGACAAGTTGGTGGGGGCAGAATTCTCCCGCCCACCAAAGATTTGGGTTTGGGTCAGAGGAAATGGAACGGTCACCAGCGACCCTCCGGGTATTGATTGTAGAGCTGGGCAAGGTGAGCCCGGGAGTCCCGATGATGGAAGCCAATGCGTCGCCGAGTTTCCGAGAAACTCCAATGTCACCCTGACTGCAACTCCTGACCCTGGTGAGACATTCATCGGCTGGAAAGACGATTGCTCCTTCGCCGGCAACAACCCCACCTGCAACCTCGTAATGGATGCTGACAAGTATGTAGGCGCGGACTTCACCCTTGTCCTGACCGTGAATATCATCGGGCAGGGCGATGTCAACATCAATCCACCCAATACTGACTGCACACCCGAGACTCAGCCCTGCACCGGGCACTATTCACCCGGCACGGCGGTTACGCTTACGGCCACCCCGGATACCGATTGGGAGTTTGTCCGATGGGAAGGGGGTGCCTGCTGGCCAGACACCCAGAACCCCTGCAACATCGTTTTGGGGACTGATACCACGGTCACCGCAAGGTTCCGCTCCCTCGCCCTTATGATTACCACCACTTCCCCTCTGCCGGATGCCTTCGTCAACCAAAGTTACACCGTTTATGTCGATGCCACAGGTGGCACAAAGCCCTACACTTGGAGCAAGGTTTCCGGGACGAATGATGGATGGTTAACCTTCACGCAGGAAGGGAACAGATATAAACTCACCGGAACGCCGACTGCTGAAGGCACTACGAACCTACGCCTGAGGGTAGCGGACTCCAGCATCCCACAACAGTCCGATGAAAAAGACTTCGTCATCAACATCCGGTCTCTGGGTGTGGATGACCTGGCGATTCAGTTCAAAGATGAGTGTGGTAACGCCCTTCCCGGAGTGTGGGCTTATCTCACTGAACCTCGCACCGAGGAGCAGATTTCGGGAGACGGTGGCACCGTTCTCTTCACCAATGTAGGGACACCGTACACCGTCACCTGGGGCTATAGCGATGGTGACCCGAACACGCAGGACCGGCTGGATACCGCCCGTATTACCGACCCTGGCGCCCCACGTACCATCGTTTTGACCGTGGAAGGTATTCCGAGGGAAGGCTGTCCGGGTGAACCCGTGGGAACAGGCACAGCCCGGATTGCAGGGACGATTATCGGAGTTCTGGGTGACGCTGGCCAGGTCTCCTCCACCGTGCCCATTGACTATGGTACCTCCGACAGACTCTTCGCCCTGCCGCTTGACTCAGCTTACCGGCTGGATGTGGTCTCTTTGCCAGATGATGGCACACCGATTCCGTATGCCAATGACGCAGTCGTTCCGGATATGACTGCTCCAGAGGGAACCTTTCGTTGCTTAAAGTATGGATTAAGACGCGGCGAACAGGTTAGGAAAGACGATAATCTTACCGGGCGCGATATAAATCTGAATCTGCTGTGCACCCGAGATGAGAATGGAAATTTCACCTTTCCTGCGGAGTTCACACAATATCACAATGGCGGATACGCTGCGATGCTCAACCTGGCTCCAGAGGGGGTATTGTGGCATTTTCAATGGGGGAGTAGTTCCTCAACGCCCCAAAGCGTTCCACCAAACTTCAGCATCCGCTTGCCTTCCGGAATCCCGTTCCAGCCGGATGACCGCTACTTTTACCCATTTCAGTTCATCTTCACGGAGAATGACCGAGGAACTTCAGACCCCAACGATGACATTACCCGGCTGGTAATGGTTGGGCTCAATAAGCCCGGTGCTGACCCTGTGGGAGATGTTCGTTTCCTCTCCCTTGCCAATCCTGTTTCCCCATCAGATGGAGCGACTGGAGTCCCGCTCGTCATCCCCTTCCAGTGGAACCTGAGCGACCCGAATGACCCCGAACTCAAGTTTGTTGACCTTGAGATAGAGTGCGTAAACAGGATTATCGGTGGTGATGTCTGTCCACAGGCAGACGAAGTCGTCTGGGGCATACATCTGCAGGGCAACCCCGAGAATTTCACCCTCCCCGATCTCAGCCTTACTTCCCAGAAACCCCCCAGCCTTGGCCTTTTCGGAAATGTCCTCTACTCCTGGCGCACGGTTACGATGAACTTTGACCTGAATCTGCTCCTGCAAGGCATTGAGCCTGAAGAGCAACCCGTCTTCAAGCAGTCGGGCTGGGATGGCATACGCTTCACCACCGCCCCATAATGTGAAACCGAGAAGCTGAAAGGTTCAGCGTTCAAAAAAAACTGCTATGCGGAAAGATGAATGGGAAGTGAAGAAGTGGAAAAATAGATGGTTGTGAGCGAGGAGGTCATGTGAGGCGAATGACAGGTCCCTGAGTGCACACCTTGATACCGAAAATCTCATCAATGCAACCGAGACAGGCCCCCGTTCCGCAGGCCATCGGCGCTTCCAGAGCATATTCCACTACGCCGTGGACTTCCCTCCAGAAGGGCAAAAACGCTTTCAACATCGGAGTTGGTCCACAGATTGCTGAATAAATTTTTTTCTTTTTCTGCTCATTGAGCCACTTTGCTATTAAAGGCGTGGGAACTCCCGGAAATCCTGATGAGCCATCTTCCGTGGTGACCATAACTTGCGCGCCGTAAGCGGAAAAAGTATCCTGGAAGAATATATCGCTTTTGCTTCTTCCTCCGATAATGACCGTAAAAGGAAAGGGAAGGGTTCTGGCGAGAGCGACCAGCGGAGCAATGCCCGTTCCTCCACCCACCAGAAGCCCGACTTCACAATCTTGGGGTGGAGAAAAATTTGTCCCGAAAGGTCCAAAAACATCAATCGGGTCGCCAGGTTGTTTGGTGGAAAGTAGCGAAGTGCCTTTGCCCATCACCTGAAAGAAAATGCCCAGTTCTTCTTCATTCCAGGAGCAGACACTATACGGTCGGGGCAGGAGCGGGTCAGTGCCAAAAAGAGCACAGCAGACCATCACGAATTTGCCGGGAGCAAGTTCAGAAGCGATTTTCGGAGCCTGAATTTTCAACAGATAATACTTTTCATTACAAGGTATGATTTGTGCTACGCGAGTTTTAAGATAATGGGGCATAGCGATATGAAAGTATAGAAAGGTCGTTGATACGAATCGGTTCCCGGTGCAATGCGCCGGAAAAATATAGTGTTAAAAGTTCGGTGAGGGCTCTTGCGGTATCCAGGGAAGTGAGGCAGAGGACCGAGTGTTCCACACAAGCCCGGCGAATCTTCAATCCGTCCTTTTCCGCTTCTCGGTCTGGAGAAACCGTGTTGACCAGGAGGGAAACTCCGCCGGAACGGATGTGCGTGAGAAGATTCGGCTCACCCTGATGGATTTTCTTCACTTCCAGCACAGGTATCCCATATTTTCTTAAAAATCGGGAAGTGCCGGAAGTGGCAAGCAGGGTAAAGCCAAATCGGTGAAATGCCAGAACGACATCTACCACAGAAGGTTTATCCCGGTCGGCAACGGTAATCAAACAGGCGCCCTGAAGCAGGTTTTTCAGAGGAATCCCCATACCTTCAAAAGCCTTCCACAGCGCTTCAGAGAAGGTTTTGCCAATTCCAATTGCCTCTCCGGTGGATTTCATTTCTGGACCAAGGGAGATTTCCGCAGCGCGGAGTTTGGCAAAGGAGAAAACGGGAGTCTTCACTGCATACCAATCAATCTCGGGGAGCAATCCCACGGGCAAGCCCAATTCTCCCAGACTCTTCCCCATAATCACATTCACGGCAATTTCTATCATAGGAACACCGCAGGCTTTGCTAATGAAAGGAACAGTTCGGCTTGCACGAGGATTGACCTCCAGAACATAAACGGTAGTCCCGTCCCAGACAAACTGGATATTCAGCAGTCCTTTGACCTGAAGTGCTCGCGCCAGCCTTAAGGTGTATTCTGCCACCAATTCCTGAGCTTGCGAAGGAATGCTTATGGGAGGCACGACGGCGATAGAATCTCCGGAATGAATTCCGGCTCGTTCTATATGTTCCATCACAGCCGGGATTAAAACTTCATTTCCATCCGAAACGGCATCCACCTCCAGTTCTTTGCCCGGGATATAGCGGTCTATCCACAGAGGGCGGTCGCCGGAAACTGAAAGGGCTTCATTTAGATAATTTTCCAGGTCTTCGCGGGTATAAAGGATTTCCATTCCCCGCCCACCTAATACATAAGACGGGCGGACAATAACGGGAAATCCCAGTTTTTCAATCGCACGCTGTGCTTCTTCTTCTGTGCGTATAGCATATCCTTTCGGGCGAGGGATATTCAGTTTTCTCAACAGCCCGAATAATTTCGCTCTGTCTTCCGCAAGGTCAATGGTGTTCTGAGAACTTCCGAGAATGGATACACCCCGTCTGTGAAGTTCGTGCGCCATATTCAGCGGTGTTTGTCCTCCGAACTGCAAGATGATTCCGAGAGGAGATTCTTTATGCACCACTTCCAGAATATCTTCAACCGTGAGCGGCTCGAAATATAGCCTGTCACAGATGTCAAAATCTGTGCTCACAGTTTCCGGGTTGTTGTTGATAATAATGGTGGAATTTCCCTTCCGAAGGAGCGCCCTGACACCTTGAACAGCGCAATAATCAAACTCAATCCCCTGCCCGATGCGAACTGGACCAGAACCAATCACGATTATTGATCGGTCAGTATGCCCGATTTTTTCCTTTACTGGCTCGTATGTGGAATAAAAATACGGGGTTTCAGCTTCAAATTCTCCCGCACAGGTATCCACCATTTTGTATTCCGCTCGTAGGCGAAATTGCTGGCGCAAATTCTGAATTTCCTCTTCCGAGCAATTCTTCAACTCTGCCAGATACTGGTCGGAAAATCCCATCCTTTTCCATCTGCGAAGATTTTCTAAATCTATCGGTAAATTCGCAATATTTTTCTCTTCTTCCACCAGAAGAGCAATTTTTTCCAAAAAAAATGGCGCGATGTATGAAAGGCGGTGGATTTCCTCCACAGTGACCCCCCTTCGGAAGGCTTCGGCAATGGCGAACAGCCTGAGGTCGTTGGGAATTTTGATGGATTGAAGGAGTTGCTGGTCGTTCCATTCGGATACCAGAGGATGAACAAGTGCATAAACTCCCAGTTCCAGGCTTCGGACCGCTTTTTGCAGTGCTTCTTCAAAAGTTCTTCCAATCGCCATAACCTCTCCTGTGGCTTTCATCTGGGTTCCAATCGTTCGGTCTGCGGAAGGAAATTTATCGAAAGGGAAACGGGGGATTTTGACCACGATGTAATCCAGTGCAGGCTCAAAAGCAGCTTTCGTTTTTCCTGTGACCCGATTGGGAATTTCATCCAATCTGTATCCCAGAGCAATTTTCGTTGCCACGCGCGCAATGGGATACCCCGTGGCTTTAGAAGCCAGCGCGCTGGAGCGACTCACCCGCGGGTTTACTTCAATCACCGCATAGTTTTTCTGTTCCCGATCTATGGCAAACTGAATGTTGCATCCTCCCTCAATGCCCAGCGCACGAATAATTTTGATGGAAGCCATGCGTAGGCGATGATACATTTTGTCCATCAGGGTTTGGCTGGGGGCAATCACTATGCTATCCCCGGTATGTACGCCCATCGGGTCGAGATTCTCCATATTGCATACCACGATGCAGTTGTCCGCACCATCGCGCATTACTTCATATTCCACCTCCATCCAGCCTTCCAGATATTGCTCCACCAGCACCTGATGCACCATACTATACGACAAGCCCATCTGTACGATGAGTTGCAATTCCTCCAGCGTAGTGGCTACTCCCCCGCCTGTTCCGCCGAGCGTATATGCTGGGCGAACGATTAAAGGGAATCCCTGCATCTTGGCAAATTCTTCGGCTTCCTCTACTTTTCTCACGGTGACGCTCTTCGGCACGGGTTCCTGAATCTTCATCATCAACTGCTTGAATCTTTCCCGGTCTTCGGCAAATTGAATTGCGCTCAGAGGCGTGCCCAATAGTTTACAGTTGAATTTTTCCAGAATCCCCATTTCCGCCAGTTGCACGGCAAGGTTTAATCCTGTCTGACCGCCCAGAGTGGGAATTATTCCATCCGGTCTTTCCCGTTCTATTATGGCTTCTAAAGACTCTACCGTCAGTGGCTCAAGATAAATGGAATCCGCCATCTCCCGGTCTGTCATTATCGTGGCGGGATTATTGTTGACCAGCACCACACGAACTTTTTCTTCCCTAGCGGCGAGGCAAGCCTGAGAACCCGAATAATCAAATTCCGCCGCCTGACCAATAATGATGGGTCCAGAACCGGTAATCAATACCGATTGGATTTCAGGCTTTTTCGGCAATCGTGCCTTTCACCTCCTGGCGGAGGAATATCTGCCTTGCTTCTCCATCCAATTCCCATACTTTTCCCGATACTTCCATATTTCCCCATTTTGCCTGGATTCCCTTTACCCCGGAAGCCTTTTTCTCTCGCAGATTCATGGTCATTTCTTCCGTGGTAAATGAAAGCCCGAGAAATTCTGCCTGGCCGGAAACTGAATCGGATAGAAGCAGGATGCGTTTCTCTGGGTCATATCTCCCGCTTTTGGCAGAAAAATGGAATTCGCCGTCGCGGAAATATAAGGTTCCACTCGGTTGCGTGAACTCATAATGCGAATCTTTCCGCACAGAAGATGCGAAGCGAATGACCGCCTGTTTTTTTCCTTCCGCTTCAAAAATCCTCATTTCTGCGGGTTGAATTTCCAGAAGCGGCTGGATGCCAGCCAACCAGAGCAAAATCACTGCGAACACAACCAGAGATAAAAAGACTTTTTCACTTCCTCCCAGCGGTCTTGAGCTTTCAATACAATTTCCAGCAATTCCCGAAGCGCTCCCTGCCCGCCTTTGCTCTGAAGCACAATATCCGCCTGTTCTTTCACCTCTTCCACAGCATCGGCGACAGCCACTTTTATCCCCACTTCATCAAAAACCGGTAAGTCGTTCAAATCATCACCAATATATGCAATTTTCTCGCTTTTCCAGTTCTTTTGCTCTTTGAGATATCTCATTGCTTCCTGCTTGTTCCAGCGATTTTCGAAAACATATTCTACGCCCAAGGCTTGTGCGCGCTCGTATATACCGGGAAATTTTCTGCCGGTCAAAAAGCAAAAGGATAGTTGGGCAATCTTTCCCAGTTGAAATCCCAGTCCATCACGGACATGAAAGGCTTTCCAGTAAATGCCTCCATTTTCAGAAAAGAATAATTGCCCGTCGGTTAAAACCCCATCAACATCCAGAGCAATCAGTTGAATCTCCTGCAGGCGTTTCCGAAGTGCTTTATCCAAAATAATCCATCTTTAATGCCAGCTCTTCCAACCTGCGGACGCGTTCCTCCACCGGCGGATGTGTGGAGAACACAGATTCCATTCCCCGGAAGGAAGAGACGATATACAGGGAGTGAAATGCGGGGGAGGTTGCCATAGGTTGACGGAAGTTATAGGAATGCAATTTTTTGAGTGCAGAAGCCAGAGATAAAGGGTCCCGAGCCAGGCGTGCACCTTGAGCATCAGCCATATATTCCCGTGTTCGGGAAATCCACAACTGAAGAATCATCGCAGCAAGCGGGGCTACCACGGCTATGACTAAAAGTAAAATCATATTCATCCCGGAGCGGCGACGGTCTCCTCCAAACCCCCAGAATCCCATCCAGTAAGCCCAGCGGGCAAGCATATAAATCGCCGAAGCCAGCATTGCCGCAAGGGTAACCACCAGAATGTCCCGATGAAGAATATGCGCCACTTCATGCCCGATCACACCACGCAATTCCCGCTCGTTCAGGGTTTGCAAAATCCCTTCTGTTACTGCCACACTTGCCGAACTCGGACCTCGTCCAGTGGCAAAAGCGTTCGGAACCTGTGTCGGCACGATATACACCTTCGGCTTTGGAATTCCCGCATTGGTGGAGACTTCTTGGACCATCCGATGCAGATTCCGATATTCTTGTTCATCGGCAGGCCTTGCTCTATGCATCGCCAGCGCAATTTTATCCGAAAGAAAATACATCACCAGTGAAGAGATTGCGGCAAAACCGAGGGCAAAAATTAGCCCCTGCTGTCCTCCCATCACATCGCCGATAACCACAAGCAGGAAAATCATCAACCCGAAAATCACCATCGTCTTCAGCATATTTCCGAAAAGATACGCTCTCATTCTTTTTACTCCCCCCTTTCCAAAATCATATTATACATAAGAAAAGTGAAGTCATTTTTGTTCCTCCTTTCCCCGGGTCAGGGAAAGCGGGCAGATTTGCTTTTTCCGGATCTCATAAACGATTTCGGCAAGGATGGAAATGGCGACTTCTTCCGGGGTTTGCGCGCCGATGTCCAGGCCTGCTGGCGCGTGGACTGTGGCGAGCGCCCCTTCCGATATGCCCCGGGAACGAAGGGTATTGAGGACGATTCCCGCCCTTTTTCTGCTGGCGATGAGCGCTATATATTTTGCCCCTTTGCGGATGGCGGCTTCCATTGAGCGATCGTCTGCTTTGTGCTGGGTGGCAATGACCACAAAAGTATTAGAGCTCACCGGGAAATTGGTGTAATCCAAATCGTCTGAGATAATAGAACAGGCGTAAGGGAACTGTTCCGGAGTGGCATGAGAATCGTCCACGATGACGGGAAATCCTGTTGCGACGGCAAGTTTCGCTATTGCCTGCGCAAATGTTCCACTTCCGACCACCACAATAGTTGGCGGCGACATTTTCGGCTCGATATACACCCACATCTTCCCACCGCAGGGCATTCCCAAACCGGAAAATTCGTCGGTCAGGTCCAGCGTAATCATTTTCGGAACGCCAGAGCGCATCACCACTTTTGCCGTTTCCACCACTGCGGACTCCACACATCCACCACCGAGCCATCCTCCGAGAATCGTCCCATCCTGCTGAATTACTGCTTTTGCACCGGGCTTCCCGCTTGTGGAGCCTTCCGTATGCACAACGATGGCAACAGCATAGTTTTTCCCCTGCGCTTCCGCTTCCTGAAGCATCTCAAAAAAATCTCTCATTTCTGTTTTTAGCCTACCGAAACTTACTTCTAATTTCAATCATAACAGACTCTGCAGGAGTATTTGACCGCTTAGAACCATTACGAAAATACCCACGATGCATAATATAAATCGGGCAGGAAGCCTTTTGCAGAGAAACGCGGATAGGGAAGAAGCAATGATTCCCCCCAGGAGCAAGCCGAGGATGACACGGATGTGGACCAAACCGACCCATAATGAATAGGTATATAGCCACAAAAGGCTTAAATTTTTCTCCGGACACTTTGGTGAGAATCGCCGCGCCTATGACCGCCCCGATTACCCCAGGGATGCGTAGATTTCGAAAGATGGTTTTATCTACATTCCCGAACCGAAGATGAAACAACCCGGACATTGCACTGGTAAAAATCTTGCAGTATGCATGCTTGCGCTGGCAAAACTTGGAGGGATGCCCAGGGTCAACAAAAAAGCTGTGGAAGTCACTCCGTATCCCATTCCCAGCGTTGCATCAATTAACTGGGCAAGAAATCCGACCAAAACGCTGAGGAGGAAAATATCGGTCAAATCCAACACATATCGTATCATTCAATAAGGGGTGCAATTTTTATGTCACAGCCAAACAGAACGAAGGTTTTGGTCACGGGAGGGAGAGGGTTTATTGGCAGGGCGGTGGTCAAAAAATTGTTGGCGGCGGGAGATATAGTTATGGTAACTTCTCGCTATCCGGAAAAGGTGGTGGGGAAGTTTCCTGAAGAAGTCAAAACCATTGGGTGGGATGGTAGGAATATAGAAGCGATTACTTCGGCATTAGAAGAAGTTGATGCGGTGATACACCTGTTGGGTGAAGATATTGATGCTCGGTGGACAGCGGAGAAAAAGCGAATCATTCGGGAATCCCGGGTAGAAAGTACGAGAGCGATAACCGAAGCGTGCAGAAGAGCCCGGAAGCGACCGGAAGTATATCTGCAGGCATCTGGGGTGGGGTATTACGGAACACAGGGGGACCGGGAATTGGATGAAGCCAGCCCGGCGGGCAACGATTTTCTTGCCCGGGTTTGTGTGGAGTGGGAAAAAGCGAGTGAGCCACTGGAAGAATTGGGAATACGGAGAGTGATTACCCGGTTCGGGGTTGTGCTTTCGGCAAAAGGGCGAGCGCTGGCAAAAATGATTCCTCCGTTCAAATTGTTTCTGGGCGGAACACTGGGTTCTGGGAAACAGTGGATGTCCTGGATTAGCCGGGAAGATGCGGCATCTGCCATCGTTTTTCTTCTGAAGCATCCCGGGGCGAAAGGGATATGTAATCTCACTGCGCCGAATCCGGTGACAAACCGAGAATTCACTGAAATTCTTGCGCGAGCGCTGAACCGTGCAGTTTTTATCACCATTCCATCCTTTTTCCTTCGTCTCCTCTTCGGAGAGATGGCAGATGTGGTTCTGCTGAACGGGCAAAGGGCAGTGCCGAAGAGATTGATAGAACTTGGATTTCACTTTCAACACCCCACTTTGCAGGAAGCCTTGCAATTTACGCTGAAGAAAGAAATCGGGAAAGGAGAGTGAGCAGGAGTGAAAAAGAGAGCCATTGGGGCAGAGGATTTAATGAAAATTCGCTTCGTGGGGAATCCGCAGGTGAGTCCGAAAGGAGAGAAATGCGTGTTTCCGGTGAAAACCATAGACGAAGCGAAGAATCGGTATTTTTCTCATCTCTGGATGCTGGATGTGGAGAAGGAGGAAGTTTATCAATTCACATTTGGGGAAGTGAGCGATGGGAGTCCGAGATGGTCTCCGGACGGGAAAAGGATTGCCTTTCTGCGCACCGATGTGAAAGAGAAGACCAGCCAAATCTGGATGATACGAGCAGATGGGGGAGAAGCCTGGCAATTGACCCGAATGGAAGAAGGAAGCATCGGGGAAATTTCCTGGTCACCGGATGGAACGAAATTGGTATGCAGTTTTCGTCGGACACACCCGGATTGGACGAAGGAAGCGCAGAAAAAGCGGGAAGAATCGGGTAAATCCCGCCCACCGCGTATTGTGACCAAACTCTTCTATCGTCTGGATGGTTATGGCTTTTTAGACTTGTACCAGCACCTTTATGTCATTGATGCGCAAAGCGGGGAGGCGAAGAAGATTACGGATGGGAACTGGGATGATTACTCTCCTACATTTTCTCCTGATTCACGCAGTATAGCCTTTTTATCCAATCGGTGCGATGACCCTGAAGAAAAACCGTATGAGATAGATGTTTGGCTGGTGTCGCCCGAGGGCAAAGAATTGAAAAAAATCCGCACTCCGAGAGGTTATAAATGGGCGCTCACTTTTTCTCCCAATGGCAAATGGCTTGCATATTTCGGTGTGGAGACAAAAGAAGACCCCTGGGTGCCGAGGAATGCCGGATTGTGGATTGTGGATGTGCAGAAACAAAAGGTGAAATGCCTGAGCAGTTCGGTGGACCGCTATGTGGGGAATGTAACATTGAGCGACATGCGTGAGGCTTTTGCTGGGGGAGAAAGCCCGGTTTGGTCGGCGAAAAATGACCAAATTTTTTCTCTGGTCAGCGACCGGGGTTCGTGCAATTTGTATTCATTCGGTCTGGATGGGAAAGCGAAGCCAATGAGGGATGAAAAAAACGAGGTGTATGCCTTTTCTTCTGACCGAATGAATCGGATTTTTGTTCTTGCCGTAAGCGTTGCCACCAACCCGGGAGAATTGTTTTTGCTGAAAATGAAAAAGGGAAAGTGGGAATGGAAGCAAATTACGCGGTTTAACGAGGAATGGATGAGGGAAATAGCCCTCAATGAGCCGGAGGAAGTTTGGTGGAAAAGTTTTGATGGAACACGCATTCAAGGGTGGCTATTAAAACCGCCCGATTTTGACCCGAAGAAAAAATATCCGGTCCTGTATTACATTCACGGAGGACCTCACGCGCAGTATGGCAACACATTTTTCCACGAATTTCACCTGCACGCAGGTCGCGGGTATGTGGTATTTTACTCCAATCCGCGGGGAAGTATGGGATATGAGGAGGCATTTGCGACAAAGATTCGGGGAAATTGGGGCGATGTGGATTACAAGGACATCCTTTCGGGAGCAGATTTTGTTGCTTCTCTGCCTTATGTGGCTCGTTCAAAAATTGCTGTAGCAGGGGGCAGTTATGGGGGATATATGGTCAACTGGATTGTGGGGCACACCGACCGATTTTGCTGTGCGATTTCCGAACGAAGCGTGGTGAATTTGCACAGTTTTGCCGGCACTTCGGATTACCCATTTAAGCCCGATGGCTACTGGGAAGGGAATACTTGGGAACGCCCGAAAAAACTCTGGCAGCAATCGCCATTAAAATATGCGGCAAATGTGAAAACGCCACTTTTGATTATCCACAGTGAAGGAGATTTGCGATGCCCGGTCGGACAAGCGGAAGAATTTTTCTCTGCGCTCAAAAGACTCAAAAAAGAAGTATTATTTCTGCGCTATCCTTCGGAAACCAGCCATGGATTGAGCCGGAGTGGACCACCTGATTTACGCATTGACCGGCTGAAGCATATCAGCCACTGGCTGGACCGGTACTGCAAAAAACGCGGAAATTTTAGAAGGGTTCATAGCGCAGGGTCTAAGATATAATTCGCATAGGTGAGTGTGATGCACATCCCTGATTATTCCCGGATTTTTTCTGTCTCCATCCCGGGAACGCAATATTCTTTTACGCTGAGAACTTTTAGCGTGCTCATCCTTGCGGGTGTGCTTGTGGGCATCTGGATGATTTCCCGGGAAGCAAGGAAAAGAGGCTACTCGCCCGAGACCATAAGTGACCTGATGTTCTGGACACTTCTGGGAGGAATCCTCGGCACGCGATTGATGTATGTCCTTTCCCATCCGTCAGATTTTATTGCGAATCCTGCGGCAATCCCTGCGATATGGACAGGGGGCATTTCTTTTCACGGGGCGGTACTGGGCGGAATGATTGCTTTTCTCTGGTATTGCAGGGCGAAAAAGATTTCTCCCTGGGAATTAGGGGACATTTTTATCCTGCCGGTTCCCCTCGGTGCGGCCATTGGGAGAATCGGATGTTTTTTGAACCCTTATGATGATTTTGGAAATACCTGTAACCCCGATAGTTTTCCCTCATGGCTTTCCCCCATTCTGTGTATGCATTTTTTTTGGGACCCGGAAGGAATAAATCGCTTGCCCTGGCAACTGATGGATGGGCTGGCGCAGTTATTGAACTTTGGGCTTTTGTTGTGGTTGTTTCGCCGCCGCACGCTGGAAACGGGAGAATATTTCTTTTTCTATATCATACTTCAGTCCTTTGAACGATTTATTCTGGAGCAGTGGCGAAATGGGAATCTTGGTGGAAGTTCCTATGTGGTGGTGGGTAATCTCACCCTGTTTCAACTGCTTGCCCCGTTTATTATTCTCGCCGCGCTTGCCGTGGTGCTCATTCGCTCCTATATGATTCGGTGGGCTCAACTGGGAAAAAAGTAGCCTGATTCCTTGGCGAGAAGAAACAATGAACATTGGTTTTCTCGCGGAGCGGATGTTTCGCGGATTTGGCGTGGACCGTGTTCTGGCTCAGTTGGCAATATGGTGGACAAAAAGGCATAATGTGGAAATCTGGAGTGTGTTCACCGATGGCAGTTATGACCAAAAGGTCCCCATAAAGATTTTTCCTGTGGGATTGAACTGGTTCACGCCGTGGTATGAATTCACCGCCTGGCGAAGAAAATGGATTCTGCCGAAAAAAGACCTGTGGGTGATTACGCATCCACTGGCGGTATTGTGCCGATGGGTTACTCCGTGCATCTTTTATGATTTCGGTGTCTCTCCGCCGTGGGGAATGGGGGGACGCAACTTATTCAATTATGAGTATCAGATTCTTTCCACTTATTATGGGCATTTGAGGGGGGCAGGGAAAATCGTTACCGGTTCACACTTTCTGCTCCGTCGTCTTCCACCTGCGCTTGGCAAGAATGCAGAAGTTATTCCCCCCGGCTGCGACCACTATCCCATTCCGGATGAAAAAGTAGTTCAGGAATATAAAAACAGCATCTCACCAGAAGGGCTTCCGCTGGTTTTCTATGCGGGCAGATTTCAGCACAGTGCACAACCATATAAGGGTGTGAAGGTTTTACTGCAGGTATATCAAGGATTGCGAAATGTCTGTGTTCTTGTCATTGCCGGGTATGGTGAGGAGAAGGAGGCGGAGCGATTACGGGCACAAGGGGTGAAGGTATTTCGCCAGGTTTCCGATGAAGAGATGGGGATTTTATTTTCCGCCTGCGATATCTATGCGACGGCGAGCCGATGGGAAGGTGTGGATTTACCTGCTCTGGAGGCGCAGTTTTTCGGCAAACCTGTGGTGGCTTTTCATCTCGCCGCTCACCCGGAATTCATTCGCCACAATCAAACCGGGCTCCTCGTTCACTCAAATACAGAATTTCGGGATTCTCTGCTGGCATTATTGCTCAATGCAAATCGCAGAAAAGAAATCGGGCAAAAGGCAAAAGAGTGGGCATTAAATTTCACCTGGCAGAAATGTTTCTCCTCCTGGGATGATGTTGTTTCGCAAAACTATCCTTTTGGGTAAAAATTGAGAAAGGTCAAACGCAAAGTATGGTATAGTAGATATGGGTGGAAATGAGTTTGAGGTCGGAAATGCCGAAACTGTGGAATGGTCTTTTGAGGGAAATTCAAGAACGCTTGGGGCTGGCAGAATTTTATTTAATTGACCGGGAGCAGAAGGGAGAGAAAATTCATTTCACCTTTGGCATCCGGAAAGGGGAAGCAGAAATTCCCCCGGTGGAGGAAATGGAAAAAGAAGTGCAAGAACGGTTAATATCAGAGAGTTTGATTGTGGCGGAAAGGAGAGAGAATGTGGAGATGACTTTTCTTTCCGACCCGAAGCAAGAAGTCGCATATTTGCTCAATACGAAAATTCAGCCGTATGTGCAGGCAGACGGTGGAGGAATTGAGATACGGGAAATTTACCCGCATGAGGGGCGTATTGTGGTGTCTCTGCAAGGAGCTTGCTCCGGATGCCCCAGCGCAGTATTTACCCTTGCCGCAGGGCTCAAAACGACCTTGCAGAAATCCCTGCCGTGGGTGAAAATCGTTCAGCCGGCAGAAGAGCCAAAAGAGCCCGATTTCGGTTTTCGTCTTCTGAAAAAGAGGGAGGTGGATGTGCAGGCATGAGTGGGAAAAAATTGGAGGAGATCAATGGGTATATCTTTGAAGAAATCCGCCCACTGATCAAACAGAGCCCGCAGGTTCAAGATGTGATAGTGTGGGCAAAGGATTTCAACGAAGAGAACGGGACTTTATACCTCGGGCTGGCATTGGGCAACAGCACGGGATGCAGCCCATTTTGTGGTTGTGCTGCACGGCAGATCGCGGAGTTAATCGGAGAAGAGTTGCAGATGAAATTTCCAGAAATCCGTCGCACTCTGGGTTTTGCCGAATTGCCCGAACCGGAGATTCTTAACCGCTGGATATCTTAATTTTGCCGTTGTTTCCCATGAGGGGATTGCGAAAAAGGAAATGTGTCCCATGCGAGGGGGATATACTTCCTCTGAAGGAGCACGAAATACAGCATTATCTCTCCCAGGTTTCGGGATGGTCATTGAAGGGAAAATGGATTACGAAGGAATATCGGTTTCGAAATTTCGTTCGGGCGCTCCGTTTTGTCAATAAAGTTGCGGATTTGGCAGAAGCAGAAGGGCATCACCCCGACATCTACATCCACTACAACCGCGTCCGCCTGAATATCTGGACCCATGCGATAGATGGTCTATCGGAAAACGATTTCATCCTCGCCGATAAAATTGATGCGTTAAGGTAATATGAGGAAAATTTTGGTCCTGTGAACGCAGAAGGGAGAAAACCGAATCGGCTGATAGGGGAGAAAAGTCCCTATCTGCATCAGCATGCATATAATCCAGTAGATTGGTATCCGTGGGGCGAAGAAGCGTTTGAGAAGGCAAAGCGGGAAAATAAGCCCATTTTCCTTTCTATTGGATATTCCACCTGCCACTGGTGCCATGTGATGGAAGAAGAATCGTTTGAAGACCTGAAAGTGGCGGAGCGGTTGAATGAAGTGTTTGTGTGCATTAAAGTGGACCGGGAAGAAAGGCCGGATATTGACCAGATTTATATGAATGCCTGCCAGATGATGACGGGAACAGGCGGGTGGCCTTTAACCATTATTATGACCCCGGACAAAACCCCCTTCTTCGCTGGAACTTATTTCCCCAAGAAGAGCAAATACGGAAGAATCGGATTGCTGGAACTGATAGAAAGGGTGCAGGAAATCTGGGAACACCGCAGGCAGGACTGCGTGAATGCATCAGAAAAAATCACCGAGGCATTGAGACAGGAACCCGCCCAACCGGCAGGTTTTTCCCCCGGATTTCTGCAGATGAAAGATGCTTTTCTTCATTTGCAGAGAACTTTTGACCGCACATACGGTGGGTGGGGGAACGCCCCCAAATTTCCCACCGTGCAGAATCTTTTCTTCCTTCTTCGGTACTGGAAGACTACTGGAGAAAGTGATGCCCTATATATGGTGGAAAAAACCTTGCAGGAGATGCGGAAAGGAGGAGTTTATGACCACATAGGGTCTGGTTTTCACCGGTATTCCACGGGTCGGGATTGGTGTCTGCCCCATTTTGAAAAAATGTTGTACGACCAAGCAATGCTGGCTATGGTGTATTGTGAAGCATATCAGGCGACCGAAAAATGCGAATACGCAGATACCGCCAGAGAGATTTTCACCTATGTTCTGCGCGACCTCACTTCGCCTTTGGGCGGGTTCTTCTCTGCGGAGGACGCGGACAGCGAGGGTGAAGAAGGCAAGTTTTATCTCTGGTCTCTCAATGAAATTCAGCAGATTTTGGGTGCAGAAGAAGCAGAAGTGTTCGCAAAATGTTTTTCCATAGAAATGGAGGGAAATTTCCTGGAGGAAGCCACCGGGCGAAGAACCGGGAAGAATATTCCGTATCTCCTGCGTTCTTTTCGCGAATTGGCTTCCGAATGGAACATTGCGGAAAGTGACCTGAAGGAGCGATGGGAGGGATGGCGGGAAAAACTATTTTCTGCAAGGGAGAAACGCATTCGACCTCTGAAAGATGAAAAAATTCTCACCGACTGGAATGGTCTGATGATTGCCGCTCTATCAAAAGGAGGGAAAATTCTGGAAGAGCCTGGCTATATTAAATCCGCTGAGAAAGCCGCCCAATTTATTTTCCAGCATCTATCTGGACCGGGCGGAAGCCTGCTCCACCGCTATAAGGACGGAGAGGCTGGTATTCCGGGCAACCTGAATGACTATGCCTTTTTCATCTGGGGGCTTCTGGAATTATACGAAGCCTCATTGGATGCGCGATATCTGAAAAGCACCCTCCAGTTAACGGACTATTTGCTTCACCATTTCTGGGATGCAAAAAGTTATGGATTTTATTTCATCTCTGAAGAAGTCCAGGATGTGATTGTTCGTCCGAAAGACTGGTTTGAAGGGGCAATACCATCGGGCAATTCCGTGATGTATCTGAATCTTTTGCAACTCAGTCGTATCACGGGAAATTCGGATTATGAGCAGAGAGCGGAGGAAATTGGTTTTGCGGCTTATCCGCTCATCCAGCAGATTCCTCAAGCCTTTACGCAATTGCTCTGTGGAGTAGATTTTGCGATGGGTCCGACTGTAGAAGTTGTCATTGCTGGCGGACAGGATTCTGAAGATGTTCAAGCGATGCTCTGCCACTTGCGGAAGCTTTTCCTTCCGAAGAAAATCCTGCTGTTCAAGCCGGAAGAGAATCCTGAGGAAATTACTGAAATCGCGCCTTTTACCCGAATGTTCAAATCCATAGAGGGAAAGGCAACGGCGTATGTGTGCACTGATAGAGTTTGTCAGCGACCTACCGTGGAAATCACCGAGATGCTGGAATTTCTGGATGCCTGCGAAAAAAGTGCCCCTCCATATTGACCATTGTCAAAATTTTCATGGTATAAAAAAATAGATGAAGCGGGTGAGCGATTTCTTTTTTCCAAATTTTTTTGGGGGTGAGAGGAAATGAAAGGATGGCAGATGTGGGGGGGAATTCTCCTCATAGTGGTGGTCATCGTAGCGGCGGTCTATGCGTTCAAGGGGGCAAAAGCAGGGAAGCAGGAGGAAGAGATTTCTGCGGAGCCTGTGCGGGTGCAAGAAGCAAGTGTTCCGTTAACATTCACTCTTTCGGTTGAGGGAATGACCTGCGAGTCCTGTGCGGTTTCGGTGGAGCAGGCGGTGGCAAAAGTCCCGGGCGTTTTATCGGCAAAAGCCAATTTCCAGAATGGCTCCGTGCTCATCGTGTATGACTCCACAACAATTGCTTTAGAAGATTTGAAAAAGCAGTGCGCCGCAAGAATCCAGAAAATTGGATATAAAGTCCCGCCTTCGTAAGAGAGATTAACCGCCACAAAGAGTTCTGGCTTTTAACGGAAAGATTTTCGCGCACTCCCCGCAGATACTATCTACTTTTCCTGACGGAAAAAATTTCTGATTCCACCGTTAGTGTGGAGGGGTCGCGCAGGTATAAAGCGCGACCATCTTCTATGGCAGAAGAAAATTCGGCATCTCCCAGCGAAAGCCGGAGTTCCGTCGCCAGCCTATCCAGCTCTTCCCGACCAAAGGCAGGCGGAACAGAGCGGAGTTCGTCTCGCAATGCCCGTGCTACGCCCAATATCCTCGCTGACCATTCATAATCTTTCTCCTCTTTCATCACCCGCGCCAGACCTTCCAGAGCATAGGCAATGCCTTCCCTGTCCTGAATTTCCCATCTTATCCTGAGACTTTCCTCAAACCACAACCGCGCCTCCGCATATTCTTTTTTCTTCCAGGCAATCATTCCGAGGTTGAACAGAGAAAAACCCTCGCCCCATTTCTCTCCGATTTTCCGATGTAATGTGAGGCTTTCCATGTGCAGAGCCCTTGCCGCATCCAGATGCTCATCTTTCTGTGCCAGAATGGCGAGATTATTGGACGCAGCAGCCTGCTGGCGGAGGTCGCCGATAGAACGCGCCATATCCAGCGCTTCTGTCCAGCACTCCTTCGCCTGCCGAGCATCGTCCCCATCGTATGCCATCTTGCCTATGTTGATGAGCACTTGAATTATTCTACTTACATCCCCGAGCTCTCTCATCGTCGCAAGCGCCTTTTTCAAAAGCTCGCTGGCGGGCTTGTAATCTCCCTGCAGAGCGGAAATATGCCCTAAGTTGTTGAGTACATCCGCCATACCCATCTTATCGGAGGTTTTCTTATACAGTCGTAGGCTCCGTTCATAAAAAGACCGCGCAGTGGCGTAATCCCCCCTCCTGTATGCTTCATTTCCCAGTTTGTGCATAGCAGAAGCCATTCCGCTTTTATCCCCAATCCTTCTGCTCCTCTTCAGGCATTTTTCAAACCACTTTCTTGCTTCTTCATTTTTTCCGAGCCGCCATAAGAACTGTCCCATCATCAGCATCGCTCGCACCTTCATGGCTTCTGGCACATTGGGCTTTTTCCGCCATATTCCCTCCAGAATGAGCCTGCCCGCTTCCCAGTATGCCCGGACATCATAGAATTTTTCCAGAAAAAGGGCGAATTGAAGGGATGTTGCAGGGAGGAACTCCATTCCCCATTGAAGGGCAGAGGAGATATTGGGATATGCTTTCTGCAAGACATCCAACGCCTGGTTCTGCTCCTTGCCGGAAAGCAGGGGCAGAATCTCTTTGGCTATTTCAAAATAATAGTCAAAATGCTTGCGCTGAAAAATGCGAAGCCTACGCGAATCCCGCAACTTCGCCACCGCATAAGCCTTCATCGTGTCCAGCAGGCGGTATCGGGTCTCTTTCCCTTCTGTCACCGGGATGATAATGGATTTCTCAGCGAGGCTGAGCAGGAGCCCCATCACTTCTTTTTCTCTCACATGCTCATCAGAACACACTTTTTCCACTGCTATCAGAGGAAAAGTTCCGCAGAAGACGGAAAGGCGGGCGAACAGTTCACGCTCCAGAGGTGTAAGCAAATTATAACTCCAATCCAGGCAGGCACGTATAGCCTGATGGCGGGCTGGCGCTGTGCGCCTTCCACCGGTAAGAAATTCCAACCGGTTTTTCAGATGAGAAAGAATCTGGTGCGGGGTGAGCAGGCGCGCCTTTGCCGCCGCAAGTTCTATCGCCAGAGGAATTCCTTCCAGAACTTTGCACACCTCCGCCACTGCTGAACTGTTCTCGCTGTCCAGCCGGAAATTTGGGTCTGCCGTTATCGCCCGGTCTAAAAATAATTCTACCGCCTCATTCTCCTTCAACCTAATCAGTGAAAAATACTCCACATCTTCCGGAACAGCAAGCGGCTGAACGGGATAAACCGCTTCTGCAGAAACCCTCAGCACTTCCCGGCTGGTAGTGAGAACCCGAAGTTTCGGACAGGCTGTCAGCAGGGGCTCAAGAAACGATGCTACCGAATCTATGATGTGCTCGCAATTGTCCGCCACCACAAGCAGATTTTTTCCCTTAATGCAGGAAATCAGTTGCTCCAGCGAGAGAATTCTTGCCTCTTCTCCGAGCCCGAGAGCGGAGGCAAAGGAAGGTAAAATCATCGCAGGCGAGACCACATCGGATAGGTCGCAGTACCATACGCCGTCTGCATACTCGGATGCTACCTCTCCAGCCACCTGCACCGCCAGCCGGGATTTTCCTATCCCTCCTATTCCGGTCAGCGTCACCATCCGCCTTTTACTCAACCACTCCTTCACTTCTCGCACTTCCTTCTTCCTTCCGATGAAACGCGTGAGCAGGGTGGGAAGATTCCCTGAAACCTTTTCAGGAATTTCTTCCGGTCGGATTTCTTTCTTCTCCGCAACTGCTTCTGCTTCTAACGGAGCAATCATCAACCGGAATCCTTTGAAAGAATGAGATTCCACAGAGATGGGGAAATGATTCTGCTTTCCCCATTTTTGCACCTTCTGCCGCACAAAACGAATCGTCTGCCAGATATCGCCGACGAAGCGGTATAAATCTTCCGGCACCGGGGTGCCGCGGAGTTCGTATTTCCTCTTCAGCCCTTTCACCGCAATTTCGGTCATTTCGTCCAGAGAAACATATTCCCCTGGCTCAAGCAGATATTTTTCCACCAGCCCATTGAGAATAATCCTCTGCAGGGTGCGCACCCGTGGCGTCACCTCTGCCACCATTTCCTCAAGCCTTTCCTGTATCACTTTTTCCATCTTCCTCTGCCTATATTTTATCCATTTTTACATTTTATGTGTTTTTAATTTATTTTTAATGCGTTTTTAATGCGTTTTTGACATACGGGTTCGCCTTTTATCTGAAATGATTATAAGTGAAGATGGGGGAAGTGAAGAGAAAGAAAGAAAAAATTTATATCCGAATAGAGGATTTTCAGAAATTGAGTCCGTGGTATGAATTTCCCAAAGACCCGGTGGAAGCGTATAAGATGGTGAAAGACCTACCGATGCCGGAATTTGAGTTGGTTTTTCTTCCCCCGCGCAGGAAGCATCAAACCCGCAGAATTCTGCAGAAAAAAGCATCTGCGACTCCCCCTGCTCGGGAATCTATTTCAAAAAGCAGTAAAGTAAGGAACAAGGGGAATAAAATGAAAAGGCAAGAAAATTTATCGGGGGGTGCGGTGTGATGAAGTTTTTCCGTTTTGCTGTTCTTGGATTGCCTCTTCTGCTGGTGAGCAGCCTCATCTGGCAGACAGGGGCGAATGGGAATTTTGAAGCCTGGGATGATTCCCGGACTTTGAAGGTGGAAGTCTCCCATCCCAATTGGAAGTTCATCAAGAACTATGTGGATAACTATCAGGAACAGGTGCTGGTGATTGATTCCGCTTATGGCAATGCAGTCACCTTCACAGTGACGACGACCGGCGACCCGGCAGATTTTCAATGGCTCTACATCTACTGGGGCGACGGAACCGGAGAGTTTGTCCAGCCGGGAAATTCCTATACCCATATCTACAACCAGAAATCCCGCTACAACCCGTTTGTCAGCGGACAGGCGAAGGGAGGCGTGCTCTCCATAGGATGGAAATTGATGGATGCCTGGACGGAAGAGCCGACGGAATGGCCGCGGCCATCGTTTTCCCCTCCGACAACCGGCAATGCGGAACTGGACCAACTTTTGAGCGACAAGGCGATTGACAACAGTGCGTATGTGCGCAAGGTAGATGCCTGCTACAATGACAGCGAGGGGAACTGCTTGGGGACGGATGATACGAACTCCTCCTGCGTCCGAGCTTGTGTTTTTTAATTTGGGGTATTATGCGAAAGCCACTTTTAGCAGGGTTCTCGCTGTGTGGGTGAAGTAGGAAAGTCGGGAAAATATCCTGACTTTCCGCTGGGGGTGATGAAGATGATGAGCCCAAAAATAGTAATTATCGTGGTGGAAAATCCGGACGAGAGGGAGAAATCCATTCGCTACTTGCTGGACAACAATCTGAGCGATGAAGTTGTGGTGATATCCAGTGAGGCGGAAGCCCTTCAGTATCTATCCAGAAGAATTTCAAATGGAGGAAGAAGCCTCACAGGAGACATCTTTATCCTTGACCCCAACGCTCCGAAAACTGAGCAGTGGGATGCCCTGCGTTACCTGCACTGGGAGCACCCATACCAGTTTTTCACCGTCTTGGTCCTGCTTCTCTCCTCCCAGGCTGAAGAAACTTCAGGAGAAGGTGAGATTTCCTCGCTTTCTTTCTCCATCCGACTGAAGCGATTTCTCCAGCAGGCTCAGGAACTGGGCGCTTTGCCGTTTTCCCTGAATCAAAAACGCTTTTAACATCTTTCATTATGGGATGGGTTTGCGCCGGTGCAGAAGGATTTTTTTTGGCTGTTGCATGGTAGCTTAAAATGCCTGAAAGAAGAAAAAAGATGTTTATTTGTTAATCGGTTGAACAGTTTGATACTGTCAGAGACTTACCCGAATTCAGAGGAGTGAGGGGGATGAAGAAGGTCAAAATTTCTCATTTGTTTTTCACCGTACTTTTTTTACTATTTTTAGCCGGATTTCAGGATAAGATTACGCGTGTGACAGCTGGACTGGAGGCATATCAGAATTATTTCTATCAGGGCGTTTTGCTCTTTTCTCTTATAGCGCTGGTGATTCTGTTGTATAGCATTCGGGCTCTGCGTCGTCTTTTGAACGAGTTGCGGAGGGAGATGAGCCTTTCTATGTTGTTATCCCGGCTGGTAGGTCACCCGAGCGCAGGAGTCTTCCGCTCCGGCTCCAGTAAAGACCTATTGCAGAATATCTCCGATTCGGTGGTTCAGTCCATCGGCTTGTCGGTCGCATTCATCTTTCGCTTCCATCCGGACTTTCGGAACACGCGCATTGTCGCCTGTTCTCCCCGTGCGACCGTTGCATCAATCATTTCGGCGATGACGGGAGAGAACATCCTGCATATTCCCGTTATTGCCTTCCAGCCCGATTCCCGCCCATTCCAGGTCGCAATGGAAGGCGGAGCATATTTCGGACCGGAAGAGTGGCAGGAACTATTTTCGGAAGAAAAAAATGTTCAAGAATCGCTCTTGGCTATCGTCAGGAAATTGAATGTGCAGAATATGTATTTTTCTATATTCTTTTCTGATAAAACTCCGGTAGCAGCAATCCTCTGTGGCACCATAAGGCGCGAATTTACCCCGCATCAACTGCTGTTTCTGGAACGATTGAAGCAATTATCGGAAATGCTTTTAGAGGGAGTTTTGCGACGGGAAGTGCAGGAAAGTTACATGGAAAAGTTGACCGAAGAGAAAAATCGCCTTAACGCCCTGCACACCATAGATTTAGCCATCGCTGGAAGCATGGATTTGAAACTCATCTTAGAGATTCTCCTTGACCAGGTCATCAATCAACTGAAAGTAGATGCGGCGGATGTCCGCCTGCTGAATCCAATCAGCCATATGCTGGAGTTCGCATCAGGAAAGGGCTTCCGCACAAAAGACTTTCCATCCATCGCCTTGCGGCTGGGCGATGGTCTCGCTGGAAAAGTTGCGCTGGAACGACGCTTTATTGCTATACCGGATTGCAGATTGCCAATGCCTGATGTGGAAACAAATCCATACCCTATGCATAGCGAGAGTTTTGTGGCTTACTTCGCCGTTCCCCTCATTGCTAAAGGAGAAACGCACGGTGTGCTGGAAGTCTTCCAGCGAAAACCATTCACACCTCCCCCCGAATGGCTGAATTTCCTGGAGAGCGTGGGAACGCTAGCCGCAGTGGCGATTGATAATGCCCGCCTATGGGCAAAACTTCTTCAGTCTCTTGATGACCTCCGCAATTCGTATGATGACACGCTTGAAGGCTGGGTCAGACTGCTGGATATGCGGGATAAAGAAACGGAATACCATACCCAGCGCGTGACCGAGATGACTGTGCGCATTGCCCGTGCTATGGGCTATAGCACTGAAGAGATAGAACACATCCGCCGGGGGGCGCTCCTCCACGACATCGGCAAAATCGCTATCCCCGATGCCATACTCTTTAAACCCGGCTCTTTGAACGGGGAAGAATGGGAAATCGTCAAGAAGCATCCGGTGTATGCTTACGAAGTGCTCTACCCCGTATCCTTCCTTCGCCCTGCTCTGGATATCCCTTACTGCCATCACGAAAGATGGGATGGCTCAGGTTATCCCCGCGGATTAAAAGGGGAAGAAATCCCCCTGCCGGCGAGAATATTCGCCGTCGTGGATGTATGGGATGCCTTGCTGTCTGACCGTCCATACCGCAAAGCAATGTCTCTGACGCAAACCTTGCAGCTCATTCGGGAGAACTCCGGCAAACACTTTGACCCTAAGGTCGTTGAGATTTTCCTCAAAACAGAATGGTGAACCCGAACTTCCGCCACTTGTTTCCAGTCCTCTTCCTGCTTTTTGCGGATTGCGACATAGGATGAGGTGAAAATAGATGGAAACGGAGGAAGTGTAATCGGCAGGGTACGAGGAAGGGAAGAGTGTAGAGCATTCAAAAAATAATGAAAAACCTTGTTCGGAAGTTCCGAGCATTTCAGGATTTTGGGCAAAGCGGGAAAGGCGGATAAAAGTATGAAAAAGCCAGTGTGGCTGATGTTAGGAGGGGTAATTCTCATTTTGCTGGTAGTGTTGGTTGTGACGGGGATTTTCCTGGTGCCGAGGCGCCCTTTCCGGGGAGGCACGCTGAGGATTGTGAGTCCTGCTCCGGGGCAGTGCGGATGCTGGATGTGAGCCCGGGGAAAGTAGAGGTCGTCGCGCAAGATAGCCAGGGCCAGAGAGCCAAAGTCATCATCCAGGTTTCCCGGCCCTGGGAAAATGGGGGATGCTTTTTTCCGATGCTTGACTTTTCTCTAAAATTGCAATAAGATAATATTCAGAAGGTGGGGTGGGGGGGAGAGGTGCAGAGAATTGAAATGCCGCGGCGGTTGAGTGAGTTGAGCAGAATGGAAAAATCGCCTGCGGTGCGAGAAATCTACCGGAGAGATACGGGAGAAATCCCGAGAATCCTGGAGCAGACTCTGCTAAAAAAAGCGATTCCGGATTTTGTGGTTCAGCCGGGAAGAATAGAAGAGGCAGCAGAAGTGGTGCGATGGGCAAAATCGGAGGGGATTCCCATCACTCCGCGTGGAGCGGGGACTTTTGGAATGGGGGGTGCCATTCCCCTGCACGGGGGTATTTTGCTTGATTTATCTCCGCGGATGGAAATGCAACTGGATACAAAGAATGCAGAGGTATTAGTGTCGCCGGGAGTTCGCTGGAATCAACTTTTTCGGCGGTTGGAAGGCACGGGGTTTTCCCCTTATATTCACATCACCAATTATTACTCTACGATAGCCGGAGCGGTAGCGACGGGAAATCTTGGTGCGGGAAGTACGATGTATGGCTCCATCCAAAATTTTGTTGAATCATTGCGTGTGATTTTGCCCGATGGGGAAATTCAGGAATATGCCTCTTCTCATCCGCATTTTTCTTATTATTTCGGGAGCGAGGGGCAATTTGGCATCATCTGGGATGTGAAGATGCGTCTGATGCCGGCAGTGCCTGAATTTTTTCCCATTTTAATTTCCTCTTTGGAACCTGAGCGGTTATTTACTTTTGCTGAGAAACTCCTTCAGGAATTTCCGGTATATCATCTGAAATATTTCAATGGAGAGCGGATGCGGGAGATGAATATTCTCTGGGGGAAATCGCTGTATTTGGAGAATCCTGCACTTCTTGCAACAGTCTGGAATTCTGATGCAGGGAAATCCCTGAAACGGATGGCGGAGGGGGAAGGACTGGGAGTTGCGCCCAGATTTCTTGCGTATGCGGTATGGTCGGAGCGGCTTTTTTCCCTGCGAATGAAACAGTTAGGTCCGGGGCTTCTGGCTTCAGAACTGGTGATGCCATCGGAACTGGCTTTCGCCTGGTTGGAGAAAGTGGAGCGACGGGGAAAGAAATGGGGAATGCCTCTATCGGTGGAGGGGCATTTTCTCAAAGGGAAGGAGATACTGCTCATTCTTTCAGCGCCGGTGAAGCGGACGAATTTGCTTTCGGCACATCTTTCGCTTGCTCTTCTTCGGTCCGGGATTCGCTCGGGCGGGCGGCCTTATGGCATCGGGATTTGGAACACTCCTTATGCCCGATGGAAATTCGGAAGGGATTTCATCCTGTGGAAAAAATTCAAAGAAAAGGTTGACCCGAACTTTCTCTGGAATCGGGGAAAATTTTTTGCCCTTCCCCGAGGAATATTCTGGCGGGGGTATCAGCATCTGGGTGGTCCTGTGGCGGATTTGGTTTCCGCAGTATTCGCTCTTCTGCCTCATTCTACGCGAAAATTGGAAGAATGGAAGCGAGGGCAACTGCACGATGCGGCGAATTTTTGCTCCCGGTGCGGAAGTTGCATCCCTGTGTGTCCGGCATATTTATATACGAAGGACGAACGGACGACTGCAAGAGGGAAACTTCTGTTTTATCTTGCGCTCAAATCGGGGGAATCATTTTCTTTTGAAGAGGTTCAGCCGTTTTTGTGGTGTATGCACTGTCATGCCTGCACCGATGTATGCCAGAGTGAGTTGGACCTGCTCCCGGTCTGGGAGCAGTTTGAGGAAATGATTGGCAAAAAATGGGGGAAAGATGAAAAGAAAATTCGGGAATTCATCCAGGGCGTAGAGAAAAGCGGGGTGATGGAACAGCATCCCTATGGAGCGCTTTTACGGAAATAATCGCCGCTGGATTCGGTATGAGATACCCTCCCAACAGACAGGCAATCGGTTCTTTCATCCTGCCCGACTGAAAATTCTCCGTTCTGCCGAGTGCATCCAGTGTGGAGAATGCGTGAAAGCCTGCATTTATGATGTGCACTATCGGAAAGATGGCTTATGGTTTCCCATCGGAGAACAGCCGCAGGATCGGGCTTTGTGCCGGGAATGCTTGAAGTGCATCCGGGAATGCCCGGTGGGTGCGTTGTCTGCAGTGATGCATCCCGACTGGAAGATTGCCAATGAGACAGTATGGACGCCGATTCACATCTTCCGCGCTTTACAGCAGGCAACGGATGGAAAGATACCAGTTACCGGGGCTGGATATGGTGGCTTATTCGCTGGATACGGTTTTGATGGGATGTGGACGGATATGAGCGAGATTGTTCGCCCTACCAGAGATGGGATACACAGCAGAGAATATATCTCCACCGAAGTGCACATCGGGAGAAAATTGCCCTGTTATGAGCAGTCTGCCGAGAAATTCCCTGTTTTTCCCATCCCGATTCCTATGGTGCTGGATGCCTCTGACCTGCCGCTGGAAATTCCTGGCTTGCTGGAGAGTGTGCTGTATGCCACAAAAACTGCCGACACTCTGGTGTTTCTGCCCCCAGAATTTCTGCCTGATGAGCCTTCTGAGGGAATCGTTCCTGTACTTCATTACGAAGAGTGGAACAAAGACCGAAGAAAATGGGAAGAATACGCCTTATTGGTCTGGCGTTCCTTTCCTTCTTGGACTGAAGAGCGCATAGAATTTCCGAAATCACCGATTCTACTTGTGGGGTGCACAATGGATGAAGGACAGATGGAAAGGATTGCTGAAGAAAACCGAATTGGTGGAATTTTGCTGAAATCTAATATAGAGGGCAAAATCGCGAATGAACACCTGATGTATGCACTGCATAAAATTCACCAGAAATTTTTGGAGAAGGGGATTCGGGATGAATTTTCTATTGGGGCAGGAGGAGGGATTTCAGCGGCAGAACATATTCCGAAAACCATCATTCGCGGCGCGGATTTCGTCCTTCTGGATTACATCCTTCTCGTCGCATTGCAAATCTGGGATGGGAAACAATTGCGGCGTGAGTCCGTTGACGCGGAGTGGGGAAAATGGCGCATCCTGAATCTGCTCAAAGCCTGGCGAAATCAGTTGCTGGAAGTTCTCGGTGCAATGGGAATGCGTGAAGTTCGCCGGATTCGCGGGGAAATTGGCAGGGCGATGTTGTATGAAGAACTGGAGAAAGAATTTCATGAAATGCTGAAATATCCGATACCGCCTAAAAATTTAGAGCAGCCACCTGCGGAAGCATCATTAACCCTTCCAGCGATTTTCACGCGCCCTGCGAAGGAGAATTTCCGCCTGGAATTGGGAAAGTATAAAGTTCAAGTCAGTCGCGACTGTATCCGATGCCGATTGTGCACGGAGATTTGCCCTCAGAATGTCTTTTCGCTGCTTGAAGGAGTGCATGCGGTATCCCCCCCGCTTTCACATAGATGCACCGGTGTATCCTGTGAGGTGGATTTTGAGGGGGAGAATGAAGTAGCGAGGCATTTGGTGGGTTTTCCCTGTGTCTCCCTTTGCCCGGTGGGAGCAATAACCATAAATGAGGACAGTACTTATCTGGTTATGGGAGATAAACGATGGACGCCGGATTTGTTGCTTTCCGCATATCTGGCATCAGAAAAAGAGGAAATTTTTCCTCAGCATCTCAAGATGGATACGGGTAAATCTGGAGGAGGGTTTGACCGGCTTGTCTTAGTAACCCCGAGGACGCCGGCAGTACAAAAACAAGGCAAGATAGACCTTTCCATCCCTCTGAACAGAAGGGAAAAAGGGGAAAACATCTGGATTCCGGTCCCGTGGTATGGAGGGGGGATGTCTTTTGGCTCAGTCAGTCTCAATGTAATGCTTGCGAGGGCGAAAGCGGCAAAGGCATTCCGTACTTTTGTGTCTACCGGGGAAGGAGGATACCCGGAAGCATTATATCCGTATGATGAGCATTTAATCACGCAGATTGCTACCGGGCTTTTTGGTGTTCGGGAGGACACCATTCAGAGGGTGCGTTTTGTGGAGTTCAAATATGCGCAAGGTGCTAAGCCGGGATTGGGAGGACATCTGCTTGCGGATAAGGTGACGGCAGATGTAGCGAAAATGAGGGAAGCGGTTGAATGGTCCAGCCTGTTCTCTCCATTTCCTTTTCATAGCGTGTATTCTGTTGAGGACCATAAGAAACATCTGGATTGGATTCGTGTGGTGAATCCGAGGGCAATCATTTCGGTAAAAGTTTCCACACCGAGCGATGTGGATATGGTGGCGATAGGGAGTTACTATGCTGGGGCGAATATTCTTCATATAGACGGCGGATACGGAGGAACCGGAGCGGCGCCGGAAGTGGCGAAGAAGAATATTGCCACTCCGATAGAATATGCCATTCCTAAAGTGCATCGGTTTCTCTGCGAAGAAGGAGTGCGAGACGAAATGGTAATTATGGCAAGCGGAGGCATCCGCACCGCTTGGGATATAGCGAAAGCAGTTGCAATGGGCGCGGATGGCGTTGTGCTTGGAACTGCCGAATTAGTGGCGCTGGAATGCAATAAATGCGGAAATTGTGAAAGTGGGCGAGGTTGCCCGTTTGGGATTGCCACAACCGACCCGGAACTTTCCCGGCTGATTGACCCGGATTGGGGTGCTTCTCGCATCATCCATCTTTTTTCTGCGCTTGCCACGCAACTCAAAGGCATTCTGTCTTCGCTGGGTTTGCCTTCTATTCGCCAATTACGGGGCAGAACCGATTTGCTCCGTATTCTAAAAGAAGAACCTGCGGAATCATTTCTGTTGGACAGTGAAAGACTATTTGCCAGCGGAGGAAAATGAAATAGCAGAGAAGATGTATAAAAGACCCAATGCCTTCAGCGAGGCAATCATTGCTTCGCGGAGGGAATTGCTCCTGCGGTTTCCCGCACAGACACAGAGGAAGGCGGAAATGGAAGGCGGGTGTGGAGTCATAGGAGTTTTGTGCTCCAAGCCATTTGCCGGGAGACATTTGTTCCAGCCCGCTTCCCAGATGCGCAACCGAGGGAACGGCAAAGGAGGGGGAATTGCCATTGCTGGCTTTCTACCAGAACAATTGCATATCCCGAAAGAAGTGCTCACTTCGCACTATCTTCTTCAGATTGCCTTTTTGGACCTTTCCGTCCAGGAAGATTTGGAGAAACAGTATATTTTTCCGTATTTTGAGGTATACAGCATGGAAACCGTAAAACATCGGGTAGATTATCAGGCATTGGGTTTGGAAATTCCTCCGCCGGAAGTGGTGCGGTATTTCGTTCGGGTCAGGCAACAGCCTCTGGATGAATTTATTGGCAGAATGGTAGAAAAGATGGGAAAGGAGGGTGAATTGATAGACCCGGAATGGTTTGAGGACGAGTTTCTTTATCAAAATACTTACCGGATCAATCGCGCTTATTATGCCTCTCTTGGCGAGAAAAAGGCTTTCGTGCTCAGCCACGGCATCAATCTTGCCGTGTTCAAACTGGTGGGATATGCCGAACAGGTGATTCAATATTATCAACTGGAGGATATATACGCCAATGGCTGGATAGCCCATCAGAGATATCCCACAAAGGGAAAAGTGTGGCATCCAGGCGGTGCGCATCCATTTATCGGCTTACACGAGGCTTTAGTGCATAATGGAGATTTTGCAAACTATTATGGGGTGTGTGCATATCTGGCTCAGCGGGGTATTGTACCGCTGTTTCTTACCGATACAGAGGTTTCTGTTCTATTATTTGACCTGTGGAAGCGCGTGTATGGATACCCGCTGGAATGGGTGATAGAAGCGATGGCGCCGACGACGGAGCGGGATTTCGATCTGCTGCCTGCCGAAAAGAAAGAACTGTATTTCCAACTGCAAGCCAGCCATCTTTCGGGTTCTCCTGACGGTCCGTGGTTCTTCATCATCCTTCGCTCTGACCCGGAAACCAGAGAGATTCAACTGATGGGGATTACTGACACGAGTATGCTCCGCCCGCAGGTCTTTGCCTATCATTCAGGAGAATTCTCCATCGGAATGGTGGCATCGGAAAAACAGGCGCTGGATTCTTTTCTGGAAAGTATGCACAGGGAATGTTCTTCTGTCTGTACAGTGGCAGACCTTTACTGGAATGCGCGTGGAGGGAGTCACACGGATGGGGGAGCATTCACTTTCCGCCTGAATGTGCAAGACCCCGTTCGCATAATTCCACAGAACAAATTTGGCATAGAGATTGAGTTACCACCGCAAGCGGCGCCAAGAACTCCTGTTCTGTTTCCCGGGGTAAAAAAAGAAATTCTGCCGGAATTTTCCGAAGCAGTGGAAATCTTGCGTCCGATGAATCTACCGGAAATCCGCGAGATGCTCGCACAATGGCTCAACTCAGTTTCCAATGCGGGGACACCCGATTCCTTTCAAAAAGTCTATGATTTGTTTGCAAAGCTGAATGATTTTCCCATTCCATTGGAGAAAGTTGAACGGAAATGGTTCTTACATTATCTCCGGCGTGCAATGGCGCAGTTTTTTGACCTTTTTCCTCCGCCGGAATCGGATGCACCTGTATGCCGTGTGGACTTTGCTTCAAGAAAAACGCTTTGCCAAGCGTTGACGGGAAAACAGGAACTTTTTATTGATGCCACGGGGTTTCCTTCAGAAACGGAAGATAGCCTCGCAAATTTTATTGTGCAGTGTGCCAGGCTCAATTGGAAAAAAATTGTGGTGTATCGGGTAAGGGGTCAGAGGTTTATTGCCTGCGGATTGGGGTCTTCCTCTTATGGTATGCATATTGAAGTTTTTGGAAGCCCGGGGGATTATCTCGCTTCGGGTCTGGATGGGGCCCGGGTGGTAGTCCACAATTCCGGACAGGACCAACTGGGGCAGATTCTCAAAGCGGGGCAATTGGTGATTTATGGTGATGTGGGGCAAACTTTCCTATACGGCGCCAAAGGCGGAGAAGTTTTCGTGCGGGGCAATGCGGCGGGTAGACCTTTGATCAATGCGGTGGGCTCCGTCAAAGCAGTAATCAATGGAACATGCCTGGATTATCTTGCCGAATCGTTTATGGCGGGTGACCCATTGAACGGAGGAGGATTCTGCATTCTGAACGCGGTGCGTTTTAATCCCGAAGGGCAAATTGAACCATTAAAGGAACCCTATCCGGGTGGGAATCTGCTCTCACTGGCGTCAGGCGGTGCAGTTTACATTCGCGACCCGGGAAAAAAAGTGACGGAAAAACAACTTAATGGCGGAATCATTGAGCCCATTACGGCAAGCGACTGGCGGGTGATGGAGCAATTACTGGTGAAAAATGAAGAGTTTTTTGGCATACGCATCCGGGATTTGCTTATCGTGGATGGAGTGGAGAAAAAAGCTGAAGAAGTGTATCGCAAAATACTTCCGGCGGAAAGCGAAGTATTCCGCAGACGCCTTCCGTTTGCCCGCATGCAAGAAGTTCCCCACCTTGCCCCACCTTAATCAAAGCGAATTTATCAATCGGATGGCGTGCTCAGGGTCTCTGGTTAGTTTCTTCTTTGACAAAGACGATTTTTCTCAATATTTTAGAATCCCACTCAGCCCGGAGTTCGGCATTATCACTGCGGAAGGACACCTGTTTCACCAGAGTAAATCCCCCTTTCACCCTTCGGTCTTCCAGAATATTCTCCATCTCAAAGTCTTTCAGGTAGAGAATCAGGCGTTTGAACTCAGTAGAGGAAGGGATAGGAAGAACGAGGACAAAGGAGCCCCAAGAATTCATTGCGCGCTCGGCTTTTAATAAAATCGGGCTTCCAATGGGGGCAAGGGAATCTCTCATCGGATTTTGTTCTAACACGCGATCGCCTTCCAGTCTTTGCCGATGGATGAGCGTGATTCCGGTAACTTCAAAACCTGCCTGTAACAATTTTTCCACAGCGGTATCCACTGCCAGCCCCACTACATCCGGCACGGGAATCAGCACTTCTTCTCCTCCTGTGCTCAGTGTCAGAACCACTTCAGAATCCACACGCAGTTCAGTCCCTGGCGATGGATATTGCTGTAACACCCAATCTTTGGGCATATCCGAGTAAGCATATCGGATATTGATTTTGAGTCCCAGATTTTCCAGTTTTTTTCTTGCCTCTTGCAGGTTGAGGTCAGTGACCTGTGGCATTCTCGTGACGGCTCTTCCTCTGCTTATGGTGACTGAAACTTTCGAATTTTTGGCTACGCGCTTTCCCGGTGGAGGATTCTGGTGCAGAATTTTGCCTTTGGGCATTTCATTGCTGAACTCTTGGGCTTGTATCTGCAGAATGAGGGACAGTGGGGCAAGTTTGCCCATAGCAGAAACCTCGTCCATTCCACTCAAATCTGGCACAACGACTAAACCTTTTGTGAATTGGGGAAAGAAAGTGAGCAGAATGCGCAGGATAATGAAAATGGTAAAACCTGCCATACCTAACAGGACGATAAAAGAAGCCAGCCGGAAGTGAGAAGTTTTGGGCAGAAGAGCGGGTCTACGCCTGCTGGCGAATTCTGCCTGAAGAACCTTAACTGCACCAATCCACTCCTGCGGAGAGATTGTTCGCTGGCTGATTTCAAAAGATATAATCGGCTGGATGAGGAAACGAATGCCGCCAGGAAGTTCTTCCAGCAAATCCCTGGCGAGCAAATCGCCTCTCACCATAGCATCAAGAGAAGGTCTGCCAAACTGGTCAGAAAAAGGGTGCACCCCGGTGAGGAATTGGAAAAATAGGCAGGCAATGGAGAACCAATCCGATGCGGGGATGGGTTCTCTTGCGCTGAACACTTCCGGGGCAGCGTAGTGGAAGCATCGGTCGGGCAAATCTCCTCCTGCACGCACTATTGCCTTTTTCACCACCGTCTCCCCCACCCAATCCATCAGATAAATTTCTGACCCATCGGAAGAAACCAGAAACGAAGCGGGGCTGACATATCCGCTGGATATGCCATTCTGATGCAGGTAATTCAGAACTTCTGCAATCTGTGTGGCAAGGGAGAGCGCCTGGGTCACTTCCAGCGGTCTATTGCCCTTCAGCACCATATTCAGTGGTTGACCTTCTTTCCATTCATAGATGAAGTAAATCCTCTGTTCCACTTCTTGCACGCCGAGAAATTTGAGCAGATGAGGATGGGAAAGATTTTGCCACACACCAAATTTTTGAACAACATCTTTCAACAGCGGCTTAATCCTTCTGGCTTCCCCCTCTTCTACCAGGACATCTTTTCCACCCCATCGGGCTTTATAACATCTCAGAATGCACCGAGCGCCTAATTCCCGCTCTTTGAGAATCCCTTCGTTCATTGCACTTTTTCCAGTAAAAATTCTACTGAAAGAGAAGGTTTCAAGCCAATGAGCCAATGGTAGGCGGAGATTTTTTTTCGCCCTGCCATCTGAACTTCCAGAATTTCCAGAGCACCGTTATGAGCAGCGAGAAAAGCACGCTTTCCTTCGCTCCATATCGTTCCCGGCGGATAAGGCGAGGATGTGGGCGGCCATCGTGTTCTCCAGATTTTCATCAACTGTCCGCGGAAAATAATATATGCCCCGGGAGTTGGGTTCAATGCCCGCACCTGATTGTGGATTTCCCAGGCGATTCTTTTCGGGTCTATCCGCATTTCTTCCGGCTGGAGTTTTGGCGCGTAAGTGGCTTCCCTTGCATCCTGTGCTATCCTCGGTAGAGGTTGATTTTGCTCTATCATTTTCAGAAAAGCACAGACCAGTTCTTCTGCTACCGGGTAAATGGTCTCCCAGACTTCTCCGGATGTAGCGTCAGAGGAAATGGGAATCGGAGCGCCCTGAAGAATAATATCTCCTTCATCCGGTTTCAGGCTTAAATGCAGGATGGTAACGCCAATATGCGTTTCGCCAGCCATAATGGCTCTCAGCACAGGCGCAGCACCCCGATACTTCGGCAACAGTGATGGATGCACATTCCAGATGCGCTCGGGAAACCATTCCAGAATCTTTTTCGGCACGATTTTCCCATAAGACACCAGCAGGAAAAACGCATCGGGATGTGCTTCTCGTTCCATTTGAAATTGCCTTAAAAATTCTTCGTCCTTTAACGATGCGGGCTGAAATAAGGGAATTTTTTTCTCCCGGAGCCAATGGACAAAAGGAACGGGACGACTTTCCAGCCATCGGCCACGGGGAACATCCGGTGGCGCTATCGCCCGAATGATGGTCACATTATTTTTTAGCAGGCATTGGGCAATCTTCTGCGAAAAATGGTCACTGCCTGCAAAAAAGCATTTCATTTCTCTTCGTTTTCTTCCGCTTTGGCTTCTTCTGCTGGTATAATCTGGCGAACACTCCCGGGTACAGCCCGGTGGATGATGAGTTTGCCGTTGATATGGTCAATTTCATGCTGTAGGGCGCGTGCGAGAAGCCCTTCCGCTTCAATAGTCACCCGCTTGCCCTTTTCATTCAGCCCCGTCACTTTGATCCAGGTAAAGCGGGGAACAGATGCCAGCAAGCCCGGAAGACTGAGGCATCCCTCTGAATCTATCTCTTCCCCTTCTGCTTCAGCCAGATGCGGATTTATCAATCGGATGGCTCGCTCAGGGTCTCTGCCTGTATCTTCCGACCAGAGATGCACAACAATCACACGGAGCCCCACACCAACTTGCGGTGCGGCAAGCCCAATGCCCTTATTCTGATACATAGTTTCCACCATATCCTGCAGAAGTTGGCAGATTTCTGGAGTAATCTCCTTCACCTTTTTCGCCGGCGTGGTCAAAATAGGGTCCGCCTCATTTTGAACGAGGGGATAAATCATCGTTTTTCCCTCCGGGCAATAGGCGAATTCGCGTGAAAATCCCTGAAGGCAGGATTTCAGAAAGTTTCTGCGCTATTTCTTCTTGAGGAATCTGGCTCATCTGGTTTACCTTGCACAGAATCCGATAACGGGTTTTTTTGCCCTGAACGCCGAGATAATGAGGACCGCTGAGCACATCGTTAGGTGAAAATTTTTTCTGAAGAAAACGATACAATTTTCGGGACGCCTCTTCCACTTCCTTTTTCCCTTCCAGAACGATTTCTAATAGAGCGCGGAAAGGGGGAAATCCCAGTTGTTCGCGGAAAGTAAGTTCCTGCTGATAGACCAGGGAAACATTTCCCGCTGTGAGCGCTTCCAAAAGGAAAAAAGAGGGGTGGTTCGATTGGATATAGGCAATTCTCCCGTGTTGCAGAAATCGGAGGAAAGTGCTCAATGCCTCCATAGTGCTCTCATAAGGGTAAGAAAGGGGATAGCGGGATAGCCAGAAAGAATCAGCAAGGGGTAAAACACGAACAATCTCCGCCGGCAGAGATTCATCCGTTAGGGCGGGAGTTCCTATCAGAAATGCAGAAGAGCGGTAAGAAAGAAAATCCGAGTAGGCACTTCGGGTCTGGGGCGGGGAATATACGAATATGGGAAACTCCGGGAATAAATGGGTTAAAGATTCCTTCAATCTTTTCAGCCCGAGGCCAGAAAGTCCCAGGCGGACATTTCCACAGGGAAGACATGTAGAAGGCGGAGGAAACACTCTTTCACAGGCGGGGCAAACCGCTTCGTTCCGTGCTCGCAGGCTCAGCACAACCTCGCAACAAGGGCTCAACACCGGCTGTTGACAGTGATAGCAAAACAGGGTGGCAAATCCCTTCTTGCGAACGAGGAATGCGATTTTTTCCCCTTTTTGTAAATGGGATAAAATCCGTTCATAGAGAAGTTGTGTAATCCCAGCCGCTTTTTTCTTCGCTCTATAAGAGATTTTTTCTATTATGGGCAAACTGTTGGAAGGTGCTGAAAGTCCATATCCGTGCAAAAGCCAGATGGGTGGGGCAAGGGAGTAAGCCAGCAGATTTGCCTTCCATCCTTCTGCCAAGCGGGTGGCCATAAACGCAGTATGAATGTGGGGTGCGGATGGATGAAAATATCGTGGGTCTTCTGGCCACAATATGTGCACTTCTGTCAGGCGTCGAAAAGGCGCAAAAATCAAGGAATGCCCGCCTACAAATAGTCCTGCTTCCCCTTGCCCGGCTTTTTTCCAGCATTCTCTCTGCGCCCTTTGACCCTGAGCGGACATCAGTACCCAAACTTTTTCCCTCGGAATGGGAAATTGCTCAAGCAGGTTCCACTCGGGTAACAACAGAATCACCTGATTTCCTCTCTTGATGGCTTGTTCTATTCTAATTCGCTCTTCCTGAGTGGGATATTTTTTGATTTGAACGGTGAAATTCCTACCAGTGGAGATTTCTCCGGGTAAAGAAAAGTCCCAGGGATAGGAAAAATTCCAGTGAGATTCCACCTGCAGTTCACCTTTTTGATGCCATCGTTGTAAAGTAGGGATAGTCGGGCACTTAATTCCTGCATTTTCCGCCTTTGTCCGAAAAGTAGATAAGGAAATCCCCTGATTCGGAATCAAAGAAATATATTTCCTGACCCGCAGGCTGGAAGGGAAGTTTTTAGGATAAAGTCGGACCGTTCGGGAAACGCGTAAACCCGGAGGGAGAAATTGCACCCAGAGCAGGGAAAAAGGGAACCAGTAATATTTTTTCAACTCTTTCAGGAGCCACTGCGCAGGATGTGAGAGCCATTGCTTCGCCACTATGGAATGAATGCTCCGAATGTTCCATTTCCTCGCATAGGCAGGCAAGGAAGAACGAATTTCGCATACATAGCCCAGCGCTACTCTCTGACGGATGGGGACAATGACGAGAGAACCTTCCGGAACTTCTGGTTCAGAAAGCCGATACCACAAGCCCTCTCTTTCCATTACTGAATCCACGCTGATGCGGGCAAAGCGGCTCGGATTTTTCATTGTTTTCCTGGTTATTCCAGCGCTGGCGCCTCTTCTATCCCTTCACCTGTGAGTAGTTCTTTCATCAGACCGAGGTCAAAATGCACCGGTAGTTCTTTCATCACTTCCTGGAACCACTGCTGGATGTATGGGTCTGCTTTTTCCCGAAGCAACAACTGGCGTATTTGCCCCTTCATTTCGTCCAAAGAAGGCTGAACAGCAGGTTTTTTTTCCAGCACATAAATCCAGAAGGTGCCCATTTTTATGGCAATTTTTTCTACCTGTTTCTCCGGCGTGGAAAACACTTTCTCCACGACTTCCTGTGGAAATAAAGGGCTCAATTGCTCCCGGGAAATCGGTCTGACTGTGTCCCACTCCTGCGCGCGGGAATAGTTTTGCGCAATGACGGAGAATTCAGTTCCCTTCTGCAGTTCCTCCTCAATGGCTTTGATTTTACTCGGCTCGATGGCAAAAATAAATTGAAAGCGTGCGGTTTCGGGCTTCACCATTTTCTGGATGTTGTTCCAGTAATAATCCTTAATCTCCTTGTCGCTGACCTGAATCTGGTGATTTTGAATCACTTCTGCTTCTTTTTGTTGAACCATTATGTCAAACAGCAGTTGAATTTCAGCCCATTTTTTCATCGTCCCTTCTCCAAAAAGTGCAGAAAAGTCATTCAACTTTTCCCCCATCATCTGCTGGAGAAAATCATTGACTTGCTGGTCAGAAATGGAAATCCCTTGCTTTCTCGCATATTGGGAAATGAGCATCTGCACTACCGTCTGGTCCATAATTTTGCGAAAGTCCCCTAACCCTATCTCTTTTACCAGCAGGAAGGGCAAGTCCTCAAAAGTTAGTTCTGCTTCATTGACCGAAAGTAACCGCCCCTGGAGCAGGGGAAGGAAAAACAAAAATATCCACAATCTCGGGCGATTTCTCTTCACCGCTCTCTCCTCCGTTCTTTCCAGATTTTGTAAATTTCTTCCAGCAGTTTCTGAGCAAATTCCCTTTTCTCCATTTCCTGGAGGGGAAGAAGGACGCCATTTGGGGAAAGCAGGAGCCCCCGAATCCGTTCGGAAGCAAAACCTGCGGATTTTTGCGAAACATCATTGACAGCAAGCAAATCCAGAGATTTCCGCTCCAATTTTTCTTTCCACTTTTCCGGCTCATCCAGCCCCCACTCTGCGGCAAATCCTACGAGAATCCACCCCCCTTTTTTTCGGGAAAGCGTTTGGAGAATATCCTCGGTAAGGGCAAAACGAATACTTCGGTCTTTCCAATCTTCTCGTCGGAATTTGCCCTCATAAGATTTTTCGGGGCGAATATCTGAAACTGCGGCGGACATCACAACAATATCCGACTGAGCAAGATGCCTCTCACATTCCTTCTTCATCTGCTTCGCCGTATCCACCGCTATGGTTTTCACAAAAAGCGGAGCGGACAGATGAGTGGGACCGTGAATCAGGGTGACCTCGGCTCCGGAAAAAGCGGCATATTTTGCCACTTCAAAACCGATTTTTCCTGTGGAGGCATTGCTCAGAAAGCGCACTCCATCCAGATATTCCCGCGTGGGTCCTGCGGTGATTAAGAAGCGCGCCCCTTGAAAATTCTTCGGAGTCACTGCATATTCTATATAATCGGCAATGAGTTCGGGCTCCAGCATTCTTCCGGGACCTTCCTCTCCGCAGGCAAGACTTCCCTCTGCGACGGGCAAAACCATAAATCCTTTCTCTTGCAAACTTTGCATATGATTCTGCACCACAGGATTGAGATACATTTCCCGATTCATCGCCGGGGCAAAAAGAAGCGGTTTAGCAGAGCGGCTGAGCAATATGGTTGCAAGTAAGTCATCAGCAATTCCGAGGTCGGCTTTGGCTAAAAAATTTGCCGTTGCCGGGGCAATCACAATGGCATCTGCCTCCCGTTCTAAACGGATGTGCAGCATCTCTCCCGTTTCAAATAAATCCACGTATGCCTTTCGCCCGGTAATAGCCTCAAAAAGCAGAGGCGTGACCATTTTTGCCGCTGAAGAAGTGAGCACACAGGTAACTTCCCAACCTCTGCGTATAAGTTCCCGCGCAAGTTCCACAGATTTGTAGCAAGCCACCCCACCGGAAACCCCTAACAGGATACGCCTCAACGAATATCCTCCTCAACGGAGATGTCCACCCATTTTGCCTTCTCTTCGTCCAAAAGCAAATCCCGGTATGTTTTCGCCTGCATTTCGTATTTGAGTTTCCCAGCCAGCAGTTCGGCAATCGCTATGTCAATGGGGTTCTCCTTCTCCACATCGCATTCCACCTGAGGCTCGATAACATTCCTTGCTTTTTCGCACTCTTCCACTCTCCTTTTCCACTCCGCTTCGGTATACTCCTTTTCCGGGGTCAAGTCCTCTCCCAGCCGAAAATCACGGCACCGCTTCCACAGAAGCAAATCCCTTGCCCTCTGCGAAATCACATTGGCCAGAATGTAGCGGTTGGGGATGATTTTGAGCAGGTGTTCCAGATGAGGATATGCAGCCCCCCTTTTCCCCTTCAAAAACTCATCTATGTGCGGTTTATTCACATCATTCCCTCCCATTTGCTCAGTAATTCTTTTCTGCGATAAGCCCGAAAGGATTCAGCGTGAAGGATGTGCAGGATGTCTTGTGCAGCTTGTTTCACTTCACGATTGACCACAAAATAATCAAAATAGACCGCCATTTCCAATTCCCAAGCGCCATTTTTTTTTCGCAGGTGTAGTTCTTCCGGGCGCAAACTCTGGTCGCCCATACGATGAAGCCATTCTTCCAGAGAAGGGGGCAGGAGGAAAGTCAAAACGCTTTGCGGCACGGCGCGACGCATACTCATTGCCCCTTGCACATCTACCACAGCCAGTACGATTTCTCCTTTTTTTAGATGCTCCCAGCACTCCTGCGCAGGGCTTCCGTAAAGGTTTCCGTGCACTTTTGCCCACTCCAGAAAGTATTTTGCATCCCGAAGTCGCTCAAATTCCTGCTGAGATACGAAGTGATAATCCACCCCCTCCTGCTCATTCGGTCGCGGTGAGCGCGTGGTATAGGTGATCAACGGATACAGGGGGAGAGAAGGACTATTGAGGATTTCCCGTAATACCGTATTCTTGCCCACTCCCGAAGGTCCGCTAATGACCATTAAAAACCCCTTCATCCCGTTCCTTATCCGATTATACCTCAATATCGCAAAACCCGCCTTTTGTGTTTGGTCAGGTTCCTGCACCGCAGATTTCTTACACTTTATTTGGGTGAGACAGGATGGACTTTGAGTTTTCTTCCTTTCAGAAAGCCATTCAAAAATTATGCCGGGAATTTGCCCAGCGGGAAATCGCTCCGATTGCAAAACAGATTGATGAAGAGGGGACATTTCCCACAGAGACCGTAAAGCAAATGGGTAAAATGGGGCTTTTGGGGCTTCAAGTGCCGAAAGAATGCGGGGGCGTTGGAGTGGATACGATTGCTTATGTGCTTGCTGTAGAGGAAATTTCCAAGGTTTGCGCATCTCACGGAGCCATCCTCTCTGGAATGAATTCTCTGGTCAATCACGGCATCTATCTTTTCGGCACGCAGGAGCAGAAGAAATTGTATCTTCCCGCATTGGCGAAGGGGGAAAAACTGGGGGCATTTTCTCTAACTGAGCCAGAAGCCGGGTCCGACCCCGCCGCTCTTAAAACGCTTGCCGTGAAGAAAAATTCTGAATATATTCTCAATGGAACCAAGTCTTGGGTTACCATTGGTCCGGTTGCTGATGTAATTATCATTTTTGCCATGACCCAGCCAGAGAAAAAACATCAGGGGATTACAGCCTTTCTTGTGGATGCAAATATGCCGGGATTGGAAAAGGGGAAAATTGAGCCGAAACTGGGGATTCGCGCCACTGCAACCTGTGAAATCCACCTGCGGGACCTGCGCGTTGCAGAAGAAAATCGCCTCGGACAGGAAGGTGAAGGATTCAAAATCGCCATGACCATCCTGGATTCAGGAAGAATCGGAATTGCCGCTCAAGCGGTGGGAATCGCTCAGGGTGCTTTTGAAGCCTCGGTGGAATATGCCAAAGTTCGCGAAGCCTTCGGGAGAAAAATTGGTGAATTTCAGGCAATTCAGTGGATGCTTGCCGATATGCACACCAAAATTGAAGCGGCAAGGCTGTTAACCCTGCACGCGGCATATCGCAAAGATAAAGGACTTCCCTTCGTCACCGAGTCTGCTATCGCCAAACTCTACGCATCTGAAGTGGCAATGTGGGTGACCACGAAGGCGATTCAGATACACGGCGGCATTGGATACAGCAAAGAGTATCCGCTGGAACGGTTTTTCCGCGATGCAAAAGTGACCGAAATCTACGAGGGCACCAGCGAAATTCAGCGACTTCTCATCGCCCGCAACATTTTGAAATGATTCCGTTAGGATAGGAAGCCATCGCAGAGAACATCTGTGATACTTTTATATTCAGAGGCGTGGAGGCTTGATGAAGAGAAAATAGCTTAAGTGAGTTGGGAGAGAAGCAGTCTGAAGAGGAAAATCAGCAGCCAGCCAATGACAAGAGTCAATAGCCAGAGACGAATTGCCCACTCCCAATCCGCTTCAAAAAAATGAACGATGAGATAAAGAAAAAGGGCGGTGTCTATAATTATTTTGACGATGACTGGTAGAAAAGGCAGAGCAAATAGGGCGACGAGCAGGACAAAGCGAATGAATACAATGAGAAATGCCCTAAATAAGGATGCTGGTGCACCAAAAAAATTTGCCACCAGAAAAAGAATTATCCCCTGCAGGAGAATGTTACCAATAACAACCGCCAGCCTTTCTACCATCTATTCCTATTATAAACTCAAATCAGGGGGTGCGCATCCAGCGAAGAATTGAGGGTTCTGTG